>Ga0208244_100145_pt1 | contig 92987 bp, 92 predicted proteins | sample SubbioCR12Aug_5A_FD_184828 | JGI IMG/M metagenome (GOLD analysis project Ga0208244, IMG submission 184828) | Serpentinite rock and fluid subsurface biosphere microbial communities from McLaughlin Reserve, California, USA - CR12Aug_5A (SPAdes) | ecosystem: Environmental > Terrestrial > Deep... | reverse complement strand
ATGCGCCGGTTGCCTTGCGGCGCCAGGGCTTTCAGTTCCGGAACCAGCCGGCCGCTGTCGTCGAACAGGGTTTCCGGCGCATAGCTGTGCAACCAGGCTTCGAGTTGTTGCAGATGTGCCGGATTGCCGCGCACATCGGCGATGGGCACCTGATGCGCGCGCCAGAAACCTTCCACTTTCTTGCCATCGACTTCGGCCGGCCCAGTCCAGCCCTTCGGTGAACGCAGCACGATCATCGGCCAACGCGGGCGACCGGGAATGCCGCTGGCGCGAGCTTCACTCTGCACGCGACGGATTTCCAGCACGCACTGCTCCAGCACCTCGGCCATCCGCGCATGCATGGTCAGCGGGTCGGAACCCTCGACGAAATACGGCGTCCAGCCATAGCCCAGGAACAGGTTTTCCAGTTCCGCATGCGAGATGCGCGCCAGTATGGTCGGGTTGTTGATCTTGTAGCCGTTGAGATGCAGGATCGGCAGCACCGCGCCATCGCGGATCGGGTTGAGGAACTTGTTGGAATGCCAGGAAGTGGCCAGCGGCGCGGTTTCCGCCTCGCCGTCGCCGACCATCACCGCCACCAGCAAATCCGGGTTGTCATAGGCGGCGCCGAACGCGTGCGAGATGCTGTAGCCGAGTTCGCCGCCTTCATGGATCGAACCCGGGGTTTCCGGCGTGCAATGGCTGCCGATGCCGCCGGGGAAGGAGAATTCCTTGAAGAACTGGCGCATGCCCTCCAGATCTTCGCTCTTGTTCGGGTACACCTCGCTGTAGAAGCCTTCCAGATAGACCGGCGCCAGCACGCCCGGCGCGCCATGACCGGGGCCGGCGAGGAAAATCGTGTCGAGGTCGTATTTGACGATCAGCCGATTCAGATGCACCCAGGCGAAACTCAAGCCGGGGCTGGCGCCCCAGTGGCCGAGCAGGCGACGCTTGATGTGCTCGGCTTGCAGCGGTTCGCGCAGCAGCGGGTTGTCGCGCAGGAAGATCATGCCTGCCGCCAGGTAGTTGCAGGCCTGCCAGTAGGCGTCAAGTTTCTCGAGGTCGGCGAAAGCGAGGGCAGCTACAGGACTTTGACTCGGCGAGTTCATGGCATTGATCCCTCAAGTAGATCGTCACCGTTGCTTGCACACAAGGTAACGCGGTTTGGATCCGGATAGTTCGCGTTTTTAACGGTTACATCAGGCAATCGAGTTTATCTTGTGCGCACCGTTCAATACGCTGACCCTGCGCAGGGTCTTCACGGTGCGGTCATAAGTCGGGTCTAGCACACTTTGCAGCAGATGATACTCAGCGGTCGCATGGTACGGTCCGGAAAAGTGGAGTCGACACAGCATATTGATCTCACATATCAGTTTCATGACATGCGCGGACAGCTTCATGCCTGGGAGCCCAGGGGAAAACACCTGGCCGGGATGGACGATTTCATCGCCAGGCCGGTCGATCCGGATGTATTGTTCGCCATGTAATTGAAGTGGCTTTCGCGTTGAAGCGGGATGAGGGGTGCGGAAGCGCAAGCATTTCTCTTGAGGAGTACATCATGAAACAGAACATTGCCGAACCTGCCTCCACCTACCTCCCCACCCGGATCATCGAGCGGCCGGATGGCTTTTGCTGGCTGGACCCGGAAAGCGGCGAATTGTTCGGGCCGTTTGACACGCTGGCGCTGGCGATCGAAGACATGGAATACAACGCCGAAAGCAACTACGAACCCGATCAAACCGTTAAGGAAGCCGAACAGGAACTGGGCTTGGCGGACTGGGTGGATACGGACACCGGCGAATTGGCCGAAGACACCCTGACCCGTATCGAAGAGCATTGACCCGTCGCGACTGTCCAGGGCTGGAACAAGGTCTGGGCAGCGCATGCAACCTGGGAAAATCATCATGAGATGCGCAAATATCCCGCGCCTGGCCTCGCCGCTGGCGATGGCCCTGATGCTCACGCTGGCCATGCCCGTGCTGGGCGCAGGCTTCACGCCGGTATGGCTGACGCCGGAGGAAATCCGGCTCGATTCGGACACCAGCCGGCCGGGCAGCATGAGCATAGCCGTTCTGGCCGGAGACATGAGCAAGCCCGGCCTGTATTCCACCCGCATCCGAATTCCCGCCCAGCTGCGCATTCCACCGCATTCGCACCCGGAAGACCGGGTCGTGGTTGTGCTCTCGGGGACGCTGCACTTCGGCTTCGGCACACGCTTCGACCCGACCGCGATGAAGGCGATGACACCCGGCAGCTTCTTCATCGAGCCGGCCGGGAAAGCGCATTTCGCATGGACCCAAAGCGACGATGTCATCCTCCAGGTCAGCGGCATCGGCCCTTCCGGCACGACCTACCTCAACTCGGCCGACGCCGCGCACTGAGCCGGGCGACCCAAGCGCTGATCAGAATGTGCATGCCGCAGGCGATCTGGTCGCACGCCGCCCAACCCGTGCGGCACCGGTCGTTGCACTTGACCTATGCTGAAAGTCACTGGCATGGCGCGGAGTATCGAATAGTTGATACCGAGTTGATGTGTGTCAGCCATTCCCGCGCCAAAACCCAGAAGGTGCTCACCCACTACAAGATCCCGGTTCTGGTGTATCGCTGAACCGCGTTCGGCGCTGATTAATCCGGCGGCAACCCGTCCCGGGTCAACGGCAGCCGGAAACCGGCGATGGGCGGATAGCGGGCAGTGGATCAATGCGAGTACAAGCCGCGTCCGGACTTTGCTGCGGGCTGGCATTACAATGCCGCCTCCTCCGAGAAGCGCCCCATGTCTGACCACTTCGCCGACCCCTTCGATCCCGAACTCAACGCCCTGAAACTGCCGCCGCATTCGGTCGAGGCCGAGCAATCCGTACTCGGCGGTTTGATGCTGGAAAACAATGCCTGGGAACGGGTCGCCGACCTGATCAACGAGCAGGATTTCTATCGCGCCGACCATCGCGCGATCTGGCGCCAGATCACCCGGCTGATCGACGCCAACAAGCCGGCCGACGTGGTCACCGTGGCGGAGGCGCTGGAATCGTTCGGCAAGCTCGACGAAACCGGCGGCCTCGGTTACCTGGCCGCGCTGGCGCAGAACACACCGTCCGCCGCAAATATCCGGCGTTATGCCGAAATCGTGCGCGAGCGCGCGGTGCTGCGCAAACTGGTCGAAGTCGGCGCCGAGATCGCCGAATCGGCGTTCAGTCCGGCCGGCCGCAGCGCCGCCGAGATCCTCGATCAGGCCGAAGCCAAGGTATTCGAGATCAAGGAAGCCGGCGCCAAGACCACGCAGGGTTTTCAGGCCGTGCAACCGCTGCTGATGGAAGTCGTCACCCGCATCGACGAACTCTACAACCGCGACAACCCGAGCGAAGTCACCGGCGTGCCGACCGGCTTCGTCGATCTCGACACCAAGACCTCCGGCCTGCAACCGGGCGATTTGATCATCGTTGCCGGCAGACCGTCGATGGGTAAAGCGCAACCACTGGATGCGCAGGTACGCACACGCACCGGCTGGCGTCGCATGGGCGATTTGCAGGTTGGCGATGCGCTGGCGTCTCTGGATGGGCAGCCATCCATCGTCAAGGGCATCTATCCGCAAGGCCGCCGCCAGATTTACCGGGTACGTTTTTCCGACGGCCGTTCAACCGAGTGTTGCGCCGAACATCTCTGGCGCGTGCATTACCGCGATTGGCCGGCGTCGCGCGTGCTGCGCACCGATCAGGTCATCGCCATGCTGACGCGGGTGCGTTACCGCAATCGTCTGTGGATCGAATTGCACAGCGGCGAATTTGGCCACGATGATCCGCTGCCGGTCGATCCCTGGCTGTTGGGCGCATTGTTGGGCGATGGCTCGCTGTCCGGCAGCGCCCTGCGCTTTTCCACCGCCTCCGATGAAATGCTGCGCCGAGTCAGCAGCCGCATCGGCGAGACGATGACCGTCACCCATGCAGGAAATTACGATTACCGCATTATTCGCAAAACCCTCGCAGAACTCGACGGCGTCGAACGTCCCGACCTCAATCCGATTCGATCCAGCCTTGAACAACTGGGCTTGTGGAACGCCAACAGTGCGACCAAATTCATTCCCCGCCGATACCTCGAAGCTGGACGCGAAGTCCGACTCGATGTGCTGCGCGGCTTGCTCGACACCGATGGCTGGGTGGAACGCTGGGGCAGTATTCGTCTGTCCACCGCCAGTCCGCAACTGGCCAAGGACATCACTGAACTGGTGCGTTCACTGGGCGGCTGGTGCTCGATTTTCGCAAAACAACCGCATTTTCGCGGCAAACAGGACGTGGAACGGCGCGCAGGTTTGCCCGCTCATGTCTGCCACATCTACCACCCGGAACCACGCTCGTTGTTGTTGCAGTCGGAAAAACTCGCGCGCCTGCCGGAAACCTGGCAACGCCACAAACGCCTGACTTTCGCCAGCATCGAACCCAGCCGCGAGGCCGACTGCCAGTGCATCGCCGTCAGCCATCCGGACCGGCTGTACATCACTGACCAGGATGTGCTGACGCACAACACCGCCTTCAGCCTGAACATCGCCGAAAACGTTGCGCTCGACTCGAACATGTCGGTCGCCGTATTCAGTATGGAAATGGGTGCGGCGCAGTTGGTGATGCGGATGCTGGGTTCGGTTGGCCGACTGGATCAGCACAAGTTGCGCACCGGCCGCATCGGCGAGGACGACTGGCCGCGTCTGACGCATGCACTCGGCCGCCTCAACGAGACACCGTTCTTCATCGACGAATCGCCCGGTTTGAGCGCCATGGAAGTTCGCGCCCGCGCCCGCCGCCTGGCCCGCCAATGCAAGGATGACCGCCCGCTCGGCCTGATCGTGCTCGACTATATCCAGTTGATGTCCGGCAGCAGCAGTGGCCAGAGCGAGAACCGGGCGACGGAAATCTCGGAAATCTCCCGCTCGCTGAAAGGCCTGGCAAAGGAACTGCACGTCCCGGTAATCGCGCTCTCGCAGCTCAACCGTTCGCTGGAACAACGCCCGAACAAGCGTCCGATCATGTCCGATTTGAGGGAATCGGGCGCAATCGAACAGGATGCGGACGTGATCCTGTTCATCTACCGCGACGAGGTCTACAACCCGGACAGCCCGGACAAGGGCACCGCCGAAATCATCATCGGCAAGCAGCGGAACGGCCCGATCGGCACCGTGCGCCTGACTTTCCTGGGCGAGTACACCAAATTCGAAAGCTTCGCCGGCGGTGGTGGCGGCGGATATGGGGATTGAACCTTGAAACAACAGTTGCCATGAGCCGTCCGCTGATCGCCCGCATCGACACCGCCGCCCTCGCCCACAACCTGGCCGTGGCGCGCGCCGCCGCGCCACGGGCAAAGACCTTGGCGGTGGTCAAGGCCGATGCCTATGGCCACGGTTTGACCCGCTCGGCGCGGGCGCTGCGCGCGGCCGATGGCTTTGCCGTGCTGCGCCTTGAAGAAGCCGCGCAACTGCGCAGCGAGGGCTACACCCATCCCATCGTATTGCTCGAAGGATTTTTCCATCCCGACGAACTGCCGGAAATCGCGCGGCTGCGCCTGCGTCCGGTGATCCATCGCACCGATCAGGCCGACATCCTCGCCAGGAGCAAACTCGGCCAGCGCATCGATGTGCTGCTCAAGCTCAATACCGGCATGAACCGGCTCGGCATCAACCCCAAGCGCCTGCCGGAAGCGCTGGCGACGCTGCGCGGCGCAGCGCATGTCGGCGGCATCACGTTGATGACCCACTTCGCCAGCGCCGATGAAGACCCGGCCAGCGTCGAGCAGCAATTGCAGCGTTTCCAGGAAGCTGCGCAGGGATTGAATCTGCCCGCCAGCCTGGCCAACTCCGCCGCCATCCTGCGCCACCCGCAAACCCATGCCGACTGGGTGCGCCCCGGCATCATGCTGTATGGTGCTTCGCCATTCTCCGATTCAACCGGCGCGGACCTCGGCCTGCTGCCGGTGATGACGCTGGAAAGCAAGCTGATCAGCGTGCAGTTTGTGCGCAAGGGCGAAGGCGTCGGCTACTGCGCGCGCTACATCGCCGAACGCGACATGAAGGTCGGCATCGTCGCCTGCGGCTATGCCGATGGCTACCCGCGCCACGCCGACACCGGCACGCCGATCCTGGTGGGCGACCGACTCAGCCGCACCCTGGGCCGGGTTTCGATGGACATGCTGAATGTCGACCTGACCCCGGTTCCCACCGCACATGTCGGCAGCCCGGTCACGCTATGGGGCGTCGGCCTGCCGGTCGAACAGGTCGCCGCCGCCTGCGGCACGATTTCCTATGAACTCCTCACCGCCCTGGCGCCGCGTGTGCCGGTGGAAGAAAGCTGAACAGCCATGTCCGACATCCTGAACAAGATCCTGGCCACCAAAGCCGATGAAGTCGCCGCCGCGAAGCGCGTCGAACCCCTGGAGGCGCTGCGCGAGGCGGCTGAATGGATGCCGCCGCCGCGCGATTTTGTCGGCGCCATTCGGGCGAAGATCGCCGCGCATCAACCGGCGGTGATTGCCGAAATCAAGAAGGCCAGCCCGAGCAAGGGCGTGATCCGCGCCGATTTCCGTCCGGCCGAGATCGCTGCCAGCTATGCCGCCGGCGGCGCCACCTGTCTGTCGGTGCTGACCGACAGGGATTACTTCCAGGGTGCGCCGGAATACCTGAAGGCCGCGCGTGACGCCTGCGATCTGCCGGTGCTGCGCAAGGACTTCATGATCGATCCGTACCAGGTCTATGAAGCCCGCGCGATGGGCGCCGACTGCATCCTGCTGATCGTCGCCGCCCTCAGCCTGGCGCAGATGCAGGAACTGGAGGCGATCGCCCGCAGCCTGGGCATGGCGGTGCTGGTTGAAAGCCATGACGGCGACGAACTGGAAACCTCACTGCGCCTGCAAACGCCGCTGATCGGCATCAACAACCGCAATCTGCGCACCTTCGAAACCCGCCTGGAAACCACCATCGACCTGATGGAACTGATTCCGACTGACCGTATCGTGGTTACCGAAAGCGGCATCCTGACGCCGGCGGCTGTCAGCCTGATGCGCGCGCATGATGTTGACACCTTCCTGGTCGGCGAAGCCTTCATGCGTGCCGACGACCCCGGCGCGGAACTTGCCAGGCTGTTCAGGGGTCAGGCCGGTAACGCATAACGTCCTTACCCATGACCTCTCCCAAGCGCTGGCTATTCCCGGTTTTCATCATCGTCATCGCCGCCGCCGGCCTGGCTTTCTGGCAACCCTGGAAACAATCCGCATCCGCCCAGCAATACCGTTTGGCCAAGGTCGAACGCGGCGCGCTGTCCGCCGCGGTTTCCGCCAGCGGCACGCTCAGCGCCCTGGTCACGGTGCAGGTCGGCTCGCAGGTTTCCGGGCTGATCAAGGAAATCAACGCCGACTTCAACAGCGAAGTCAAAGCCGGTCAGATCATCGCGCGGCTGGACCCGCAGACCTTCGAATCACGCGTCACTCAGGCCGAAGCCGACCTGAAGGCGGCGGAAAGCGCCATTGACGTGGCACGCGGCAACCTCGTCGCGCGGCAGACTGGCATCAATCAGGCGCGCATCGCGCTGGATGAATCGCTGCGCAATCTGGAACGCAAGCGCAGCCTCATCGCCCAGGGCTTTCTCTCCGCCGCCGAAGTCGACAGCGCCGCCAGCGCCGCCGACATCGCACGTGAACAACTGCAACTGGCGCGCGCCGATGCCGAAGTCGCCGCCGCCCAGATCGCCAATCTCCAGGCCCAGGCCGGACAGCGTCGGGCAGCGCTGGAGCAGGCGCGCATCGAACTGCAGCGCACGGTGATCCGTTCGCCGGTGGACGGCGTCGTGATCAGCCGCAATGTCGATGTCGGCCAGACCGTCGCCGCCTCGTTCCAGGCGCCGGTATTGTTCAGCATCGCCCGCGATCTGCGCCGGATGGAAGTCAATGTGGCGGTCGATGAAGCCGATGTCGGCCGGGTGCGGACCGGTCAGACCCTGCGATTCACGGTCGACGCCTTCCCCGGCGAACGCTTCAGGGCCGAAGTCACGCAAATCCGCAAAGCGCCACAAACCAGCAGCAACGTGGTGACTTACAGCGTCATGGCGACCCTCGACAACCCCGATCTGAAACTGCTGCCGGGCATGACCGCCAGCGCGCGCATCCTGACCGAGGAGCGCAAGGATGTGCTGATCCTGCCCAACGAAGCCTTGCGCTACCGGCCGATACAGACCGACGGCACGCCGATCAAGCTGGAAGTGCGCAGCCGCGAGGACGGCCCCGGCATCCCCGGACGCATCTGGGTGCTCGACCAGGGCCAACCGGTGCCGGTCGCGGTGCGCCTGGGCGTCAGCGACGGCAAGAACACCGAAATGCTGAGAGGCGAGATCAACGAAGGCATGGAAATCATTGTCGGCCAGATCGAAAACAAGGATGCGAAACCGAGCCGGCCGTTCGGCATGGGGATGTAGATCGTGAAGGGTGATGCGGCTGCGCCGCTGTTGAAGGGTGAAGGGATAGCGCCTTCGCCGCCGCTGATCCGGGTCACCGATCTCACCCGCCATTACCAGATCGGAGAAGTCAGCGTGCCGGCCCTGCAAGGCGTCAGCCTGAGCATCGAGCAAGGCGAGTTCGTCGCGGTGATGGGCCCTTCCGGTTCCGGCAAGTCGACCTTCATGAACCTGCTCGGCTGCCTGGATGTACCCAGCGGCGGCGGCTACCTGCTGGCCGGCGAGGATGTCACCCGCCTCGACCCCGACCAGCTGGCCCGGATACGCAACCAGCGCATGGGCTTCGTGTTCCAGAACTTCAACCTGCTGAACCGCGCCAGCGCCCAGGAAAACGTCGAACTGCCGTTGATCTATGCCCGAGTCCCGGCGTCGGCGCGGCATCGGCGCGCCCGCGAAAAACTCGCCAAGGTCGGCCTGGCGGATCGCGCCGGACATCGACCGATGCAGCTTTCCGGCGGCCAGCAGCAACGCGTCGCGATCGCCCGCGCGCTGGTCAATGAACCGCCGCTGATCTTCGCCGACGAGCCGACGGGCGCGCTGGATACCCAGACCAGTCTGGAAGTCATGGCGCTGTTGCAGGAACTCAACGACGCCGGCATCACGCTGGTGCTGGTCACGCATGAGCAGGACATCGCCTCATTCGCCAAGCGCGTGCTGACCTTTCGCGATGGCCGGGTCGTCGAAGACCGGCTCAATCCGAACCCGCGTCGCGCCGGAGCAAACCCATGAGCCCGCTCGACACCGGCCGTTCGGCGTTGCGCTCGCTGCGCGCCAACAAATTGCGCAGCGCGCTCACCGCGCTCGGCATCATCATCGGCGTGGCAGCGGTGATCACCATGCTGGCGGTGGGCGAAGGCGCCAAGCTGAGCGTCGCCGAACAACTCAAGAGCCTGGGTTCCAACCGCATGCTGGTATTCCCCGGCGCGGTCACCAGCAGCGGCGTGCGCCTCGGCGCCGGCAGTCGCAACACCCTGACCGAGAACGATGCCGCCGCCATCGCCGAAGAAATTCCCGGCGTGCTGGCCAGCGCTCCGGCGCTGCGCGGCTCCGGCCAGATCGTCAACGGCAATCTGAACTGGGCGACGCAAATCTTCGGCGTCACACCCGACTTTCTGCCGGCGCGCGAATGGTCTTTGGCGCTGGGTCGGGGATTCGATGAAAACGATGTGCGCAGTTCCGCGAAAGTCGCACTGGTCGGCCAGACCGTCGCCGACATGCTGTTCGGCGGCACCGACCCCACCGGCCAGATCATTCGCGTCAAATACGTGCCGTTCACCATCGTCGGGCTGCTGACGCCCAAGGGTCAGAGCTTCGGCGGCCAGGATCAGGACGATGTCGTACTGATCCCGATCAGCACGGCGCGCGGCCGCATCCTCGGGCATGCACAAGGACGCTTGCGCACGGTCGGCCACATCAACGTCAGGATGGCGGACGGCATCGACATGAAAACCGCCGAATCGCAGGTGCGCGAACTGCTGCGCCAGCGCCATCGTCTGCAACCGGATCAGGATGACGACTTCAACATCCACAACCTGTCGGAAATCGTCGCCGCCGAACAAGCCGCCTCGAAAGTGCTGTCCAGCCTGCTGGCGGCCGTCGCCTCGGTATCGTTGCTGGTCGGCGGCATCGGCATCATGAACATCATGCTGGTGTCGGTCACTGAACGTACCCGCGAAATCGGCCTGCGTCTGGCGGTCGGCGCGCGGCAACAGGACATCCTGACGCAATTCCTCGCCGAGGCGGTGATCCTGTCGCTGGTCGGCGCCCTCACCGGCATCGCCCTGGGCATCGCCGGCACGCAAGCGTTGGCGCATTTCGCCGACTGGCAGGTGATCATCAAAACCGAGGCCATCGTTATCGCCGTCGCCTCCGCCAGCATCGTCGGCGTGTTCTTCGGCTGGTACCCGGCCCGCAAAGCGGCGCGCATGGCGCCGATCGAAGCGTTGCGCTACGAGTGAATCGCAACCCGGAAACCGATCTCCGCGCACGTGGCGGAACGTCTCCTAGGCCATGACTTGAAACAGCCGCTTCAATTTGGCGCTGGCACACACCCAGCAGGATCGGGTATGGCTGGAAATCTGGAAGGGTGTGTAAAACGCGACACCACAACAGGGACAACGCTGCTCGACCAGCGGCAGAGTCGATTGGGCCGGTTCAGACCAGGGTTGCAGGGTGATGGCATGATGTTGGCAAACATCCTGACACAGACCGCAACCGGTACAGGCGCGATGGCGCAAACGATATGCCGGGGTTTCTGCATCGAATTGAATCGCGGCCTCCGGACATACTCGACTACAGGCATGGCAACCAACGCAATGGAGGACATTCAAACGAATCACCCAGGGCATCAAGGCATCGTCCCCGTCAGGCAGGTATTCGCCTGGCGGTTTTGCGGGTTCCTTTGCTTGCGCCAACTCCGGCTCGGGCGGCGCACCGATCAACACCGACGCCGGCTGTTGCGTCAGTGCGCGAAAAAATCCTCGCCGGGCCTGCGTCTCTGCTGCGCTTGCAGTGTTGAGCAGCGCTGACCAGGTTGCCAGCGTCACCTCGCGCGACAAGATCGGGCGCCGCCCGCGCTGGCGCAGCGCGGCATTGAGATGCGCCAGCCGACTGGACAACTGCTCGCCCTGCCCGCGCGGACAGCGATCGCAATCGGCATGCGCCAGCAACCAGACGTGTTGGCCGGTTTGATAGGCGCGCAACAGGTCGCCCAGGCCGATGGCGTGCAAACAGGCGATGTGACCAGGTCCGTTCGGGTGGGCGGCCGCGCTGACCAGATCATCGCCCTCGGCGCGGTCACAGGCCGCCAGCATGACGTGGGTGCCGGCCACCTGGCGACTGGCTAGGGCCAGCGGCAGGACGATGGCCTGACGCGGACAGGCTGGCACGCACAGCCCGCAGCCATCGCACTGGCCGCTATCGAATTCGAGCGCGGCGTCGTCCAGTCGCCAGGCTTTTCTCGGGCAGACGTCGACGCAGGCCCGGCATGAGGCGGTCTCGATGGCGGCATGCACGCAGCGTGCGCCATCCAGTTCCGGCAGTCGGACCTCCCCAACCACTGGCTGGCCAGTTACTGCGCCAGAACCCATGCAATCACTTTTTTCAGGTCGGCATCGCTGATCTTGGCCTGCGCCGGCATCGGCACCGGGCCCCAGACACCCTTGCTGCCGGTGCGCACTTCCTTCGCCAGCTTGTCGGCAGCATTGGCATCGCCTTTGAATTTGCTGGCGATGCTCTTGTAGGACGGACCGACCACTTTCTTGTCCACGGCATGGCAGGCCATGCAGCCGTTGGCTTTGGCGGTGGCCTCATCGGCGGTGGCCTGGCCGACCGGGACAAGCAGGCCGAGAGTCAGGATGAGGGGAATCAGGCGGGTTGAGTTCATGCGCTACTCCTTAAGGATGCGAGATTGTGAAACACTAAGCCGGCTTACCAGGTGGGCGCCAGGCCGGGGAAGAAGGTAACCGGCGCCACTTCGGCAACCTGTCGCGGCCGCATGCGCGCTTCGACTTCCTCGGCGCTGGGTCGCGCTTCGCCGAGCAGATCGGCGAGCAGGTCGCGCAACTCGTCGCAATAGGCAGCCGTCAGATGGGCGGCGCCGGCATAGAACGGCGTCGCGCATCGGGTGGCCACGCGCTGGCCGAACAACGGCAGCCAGCGCAACAGGTGGGTGTCGAGAAAACGCGCGGCTTCCGGCAGGGCTTGCGGATGCTCATCGCGGAACAAGGCGGCAAGAAACAGGAGTTCCAGCACCAGATGGTCATCCGGCCGGGTGCGCCAGTCGGCGGCCACCAGATCGAACAACTTGTAGAACTCGCGCACCTGAAACATCGGTGCCTGCATCGCCAGGTTCTCCTGATCCAGCCAGACCGACTCGCACGGCGATGCGTGATAGCCGTAGGTCAGATAGATCGCGGCGTAGTCGGCCGCCAGTTCATCCAGCACCGCCGGCGCCAGTGGTGCGCTCAGTTCGGCCATCGCCAGGCGCATCAACACCATCGCCCGTAGGCCGTCGTCGCCGATCAGGCGCAAGCCGATGCCGTCGGGGAAGTTGGCTGCGGCGAGATCGCTCAGCAATGCATCGTTCAATTCCGCGTGATGCAGCCTTGCCAGGGTATTCAAGTCAGTGGCCACCGCTTCGCGGAACAGCGCCAGGGTTGCTTCTTTTGTATTGGTCATGTCATGTCTCCTCTACCCTCGGATGATTCGGCTAAAAACTCACTCCACCTTACCTTTGCTGTGCGGTATGAAAGCGATGGACGGCTTGGTGAGTTCCGGGTCGGCCAGATTCTTCACCGCGCGCACCGCTGTTTCGTTCTTGCCCATCGCCTTGGTGACCCATTCGCCGGCCAGCAATTTGTCGATCGGACCGATGTCCAGCACCCGCATCATGCAAGCCATGACGCAATACGGTTTGCGCCCGGCATCGATCTCGTCGACGCACATGTTGCATTTTGAAACGATGTTCTGTTCCGGGATGAACTGCGGCGCACCGTAGGGACATGCCGCCTCGCACTTTCGGCAGCCGATGCACAGGGTCGAATCGATATCGACGATGCCGTCCTTCTTGCGCTTCCAGATCGCGCCGGTCGGGCAGGTCGGCAGACAGGCCGGTTCGGCGCAGTGGTTGCACGACATGTTCAGCTTGAAGGCGTAGACCTCCGGGAAGGTGCCGCCTTCGACATACATCACGCGGCGGAAGCGCGGTCCGGGCGCCAGGCCGTTCTTGTCCTTGCAGGCGATCTCGCAGGCGCGGCAGCCGATGCAATCGACGTTGTTATGGACAAAGCCCAACTGCATGTCCGGCACGACCGGGGTATAGACCTCTTTCTTGCGCCGCTTCACTGCCGCCTTGATCTGCGCCAGGTCTTTTTCGTTAACTGCATTTTCATCAGCCATTTTTCAGACTCCTCTCAGCGCTGTTTAGTAGTCGCGGCGGAACACGTGGGAACGCGAGGTGGACGTGGTATCCCAGCCCGGACGATGCTCCCGTTCGCTCTTGCGGATGTTGACCATGGCGTTGTTGTAGGTGAACGAACCGGCCGGACTGGGCTCATCCAGCGTCAGGAAATCCGGATTGCCGCCACGATCGACGCCATACTCGTCGAGGTCCATCCAGGCCCCCTCGTGGATCACCAGCACGCCCGGCAGCAGGCGCTCGGTGACGTAAGCCGGCACCACCACCATGCCACGCGAGTTCCACACTTCGACGGTGTCGCCGGTCTTGATCCCCAGCCGTTTCGCGTCGCTGGCATTGATCGTGCATTCCTGCTCGAACGCCTCCTTCAACCAGGTGCAGTTGGCAAAGATCGAATGCGTGCGATGGCGTGGGTGCGGCGAGATCAGGTGGAACGGAAAATCCTTGGTCAGCTTGGTGTTGTTGAGGTATTCCGTCGGCTCGATCCATTTCGGAATCGACGGAATGTGTGCGCCATACTTGGTCTTCTTCCAGTCGTGGATGCTGGCCAGTTCGGAGCTGAGAATCTCGATCTTGCCGGAGGCCGTGGCGAACGGTTTTCCTTGCTCGATCTGCTCGCGGAAGCCGACATGCGGCTGATCCAGCTTGAACTTGTAGACGCCATGCTTCTTGAAGTCGTCCCAGCTCATCGTGACATGCTGGTGCGCCATCACCTTGTGTTCCCACCATTCGCGCAGATAGGCCTCGTCCACCGCATCGTCGTTGTCGAAGTAGTCGCGGTTGGCCTTCGGGTTGTAGGCGCGGCCAAAGGTCTCGCCGCCGATGCGCCAGGCCAGTTCGGTGAATATCTGGAAATCGGTCTTCGACTCGCCCAGCGGCTGGATGGTCTTCGGCCGGTGAATGTAGTAGTGCCCCTTGTACCAGGGCAGCGCCGCGTCGTGCCGCTCGAAGTGGGTCGCTACCGGCAACAGGATGTCGGCCCACAGACCGGACGGGGTGATGGTGGAATCCATGCACACCACCAGTTCCAGCTTGCGGATCGCGGCGATTTCCTTGTTGATGTTGGTCAGCTGGTTGAACCAGTCCGAACCCTGCCAGAAGATGCCCTTGATGTTGGGAATCTGCCCGTCGGTGTGGTCCTGGCGCGGCCAGCAGCCGATTTCCTCGCGCTTGACGTTGGGGTAGTTCAGCACGCAATGCGCCCAGCGGTCGGACTTGATCGAGGCGAACCAGACGTTGGCGTATTGATCGTAGGGATAAGCCACCGCCTCCGCGTGCCAGGCCTTGCCGACGCCCTCGGCGCAACCGCCGAGAATGCCGATGTTGCCGGTCATCGCCTGCAACGCCGCAGCCATGCGGTTGTACTGCTCGCCATATTCGGCGCGGCCCGGCGCCCAGGAGGCTTTCAATGCCGCCGGCTTGGTGGTGGCATACATGTGTGCCAGCTTGACGATGTCCGCCGCCGACACGCCGCAGATTTCCGCCGCCCACTCCGGCGTTTTTGCCACGCCGTCGGTCTTGCCCAGAATGTAATCCTTGAAGTTCTCGCCGCCATTCGGCGACTGCGCCGCCCAGGCCGGCATGGTGCCGGCGTCCATGCCCTGGCAGAACTTGTCGATGAAGGCCTGATCCTGCAGATTGTTGGCAAAGATGTAGTGCGCCATGCCAGCCATCATCGCGGCATCGGTATTCGGCTTGATCGGAATCCACCAGGCATCGTAGGCCGCCGCGGAATCTGTGAATTGCGGGTCGATCACCACGAACTTGCAGCCATTCTGCTTGGCCATGCGCATGTAGTAGAAGGTGTTGCCGCCGTGGAAGGTGTAGGCCGGGTTCCAGCCCCACATGATGATCAGCTTGGAATGGGCGAAGGCATCGTCCTCGTTGCCGTCCTCGATGGTGCCGAAGGTCCAGCGCGAACTGGTGGTCGTCCCTTGATAGGACGGCACCGACCAGGAATTGGTGCGGCAGCCGAACATGCCCATGAAGCGCCCGAGCAAACCCTCGATCTGGTCCGACTTGTGCAGCACGCCATAGGAAGCGCCAGCATAGGACTGATCGAGCAGCGCGGTGGGGCCGTATTTATCCTTGATTTCAATCATCTTGCTGGCGACATAGTTCAGCGCCTCGTCCCAACTGATGCGCTTGAACTTGCCTTCGCCGCGCTTGCCCACCCGCATCATCGGGTAGAGCAAACGCTCGGCGGAATAGATGCGCTGGCGATAGGAGCGACCGCGCAGACAGGCGCGCAGTTGCGGCTCCTCGAAGGTGTCCTTGCCAAACGCGCCGCCCTGCTGATAACGCCCGTCATCGGTGGACAGACGGACGATCACGTCGCCCTTCTTGTGTGCCACCAGCATGTGGCGCGAACCGCAGTTGTGAGCGCAGGAGGTAACCACGGTGGTCAACTCGTCGTCCTTCGGATAAGGCTCGTAAGCGAACGCCTTGGCCTCCTTCACCGCGCCCAGATTGACCAGGCCGCCGGCAGCCAGAACGCCGACCCCGGCCGCCGAGGTCTTGAGGAAATCGCGCCGGCCCGGGTTCAGGCGTTCGCTGAGGATATTCAGGTCGAATTCAAATCTGGCTGACATGGTGGCTTCCCTTGTTGGTCTGGCTGCGGACAAAACTGCTCTTGCTCGCTTTGCGGGCAACAGCGGGACGGGATTTGGGCTTGGCCTTCCGGCTACTGGTTTTCGCGGCCGGCTTTGACGTTGCAGGCGTTGCCGACGCTGCGGGCATGGCTGCCGCCGGTGCGACTGCCGGTGCGACTGCAGGCGGAATCCACACATCGAGCAGGAAACGCGGCTGCGAACTTGTGGGCCGGTTCTTCGCCCAATCCGGCACGTCCTTGTCCATGCCTTCCCAGGCGTTGCGTGGATAGGGGTAGGGAATCCGATACCAGGCACGACCGCCGTGGCAGCCGTAGCAGTTCTCGGAAGACTCGCGCCCGGCCGCTTCGATGGCGCGGGGCTTGAGGAAATTCACGTTGTGGCGAGCCGTACGGATGCCGTCGTGGCAGAGCAGGCAGTTGTTGCCGAAGGTCTCGCCGTGCTGCGTCCAGGGGCCGGGCAGGCCCATCACTTCGTAATTGAACTGGCCATGGCACATCAGACAGGTTTGCGGATCGACCTGTTTGCGCAGGGTGTATCCGGAGGCCTGCGTCGTGGCCGAAGTCCCGGGTGCCTCGTCGCGCGGGTCGTGGCCCTGATGACAGGTATTGCAGCGCAGGTTCATCAATTTTTTGGCCGAATCGCCGATCAGGTGGCGGCGATGGAAGGTGTCCTGATTGCCGCTGTAAACCTCCAGGGTCTGATACCAGGCGATGGATTGATCCGCTCTGACCCCGGCTGGCGACAGCACGCGCACACTGGGTTTCAGCACTTCGGCATGGCAGACCAGGCATTCCTTGTCATCCGCCTGCTCGATGGCGGGTTTGAAGTGCAACGGATCCCAGGTTGCCTTGGCATGGCCCGTCGGTTCGCCGGCGGCGAAGGTCAGCACAGCAAACAGCAGCAACACCAGACCTGCACCCACCAACACGATAATCTTGATGACGAATTCGGAATGTTCGTCATTCTCTTCTGTACATAGTGACATCTGCCTCTCCTCGGCCCGAACCGGCCTCAATCACTTGGGAGAGGGGACGACGCGCACTGCACGTCGTCCCCTGAGGTCGGCGCACCGCAGATTACGGTGCGCGCGGCGTATTACTTGGCTGGCGGCGTCCAGGCCTTGTCGCCGGACATGCCACTCATGCCGCCCATGCCGCCCATGCCGGACATTCCGCTCATGCCGCCCATGCCGGACATTCCGCTCATGCCGCCCATACCGGACATTCCGCTCATGCCACCCATGCCGGACATTCCGCTCATGCCACCCATGCCGCTCATGCCGGACATGCCGGACATGCCTTGCTGCGGGTAGAAGAAGATTTCGCCCGAGGGAGAAATGCGGAAGTAGCCGGACATACCGCTCATGCCCGACATTCCGGACATGCCGCCCATGCCCGACATTCCGCTCATGCCGCCCATGCCAGACATCCCGGACATGCCACCCATGCCAGACATTCCGCTCATGCCACCCATGCCGCCCATGCCCGACATTCCGGACATGCCACCCATGCCGCCCATGCCCGACATTCCGGACATGCCACCCATGCCCGACATTCCGGACATGCCACCCATGCCGCCCATACCCGACATTCCGGACATGCCACCCATGCCGCCCATACCCGACATTCCGGACATTCCACCCATGCCGCTCATGCCGCTCATGCCAGACATGCCTTGCTGCGGGTAGAAGAAGATTTCACCGGCCGGAGAAATACGGAAGTAGCCGCTCATGCCGCTCATGCCAGACATACCACTCATGCCGCCCATGCCGGACATTCCAGACATTCCGCCCATGCCGGACATTCCAGACATTCCGCCCATGCCGGACATACCGGACATGCCGCCCATGCCGCTCATGCCGGACATGCCGCCCATGCCGCTCATGCCGGACATGCCGCCCATGCCGGACATGCCGGACATCCCACCCATGCCGCTCATGCCGGACATGCCGCCCATACCGGACATTCCAGACATCCCACCCATGCCGCTCATGCCGGACATGCCGCCCATACCGGACATTCCAGACATCCCACCCATGCCGCTCATGCCGGACATGCCGGACATGCCGGACATGCCGGACATGCCGGACATGCCGGTGGGCGGAGCGTAGAACCACATCATTCCGTAGGGTGTGTTGACATGGTTCCAGGTACCGGCCATGCCGGACATGCCGGACATCCCGCCCATACCACCCATACCGCTCATGCCAGACATCCCGCCCATGCCGCTCATGCCGGACATGCCACCCATACCGCTCATGCCGGACTGGGCGCTAGCGGCGCCAACAAAAGTTACGGCGGCCATCGCAACAACCAATTTCAAAACACGCATTCGAGTCATCGTCTTCTCTCCTTGAGATCAAAACAGCCGGCTTGCTGACCGGCATGGAAAAACGCTCGCAAGAGCGTTCAAATCACCGTCCAGGGACGGACCGGCCAGCGCCGCCGGAAGCGGAGTCGTGCCAATTACGGATGTCGTAGGGGCCGGTCAGGCCCGGACGATTGAAGGGGGTATGCCAAGCGCCCTGGTCTTCCAGAAAACGCAGGCTGAACGGATAAGGCGGCGCTTCGATGCCATGCAGGGCGTTGCGGTACCAGGCAGCATTCTTTGTGAACGTGGTCAGCACCGGCGCGCCGACAGGCCGCAGTGAAGGCTCGGTTCCGGCAATGAACTCATCGGCAAGCAAAGTTACCGGTGCCGCGGCAAGCAAGGCAGCGAGCGTGACCACCACGGGCAGACAAGCTTTTCGGGTCAGGTCGTGGGACATGCTTCCTCCAGATGGTTTGCATTCAAGGCGCGCACCGATCTGACGGCACGGCACCACATGCAAGCCATTCAGCAAAGCCCGTGCCATGCCGAAATATGCCTCTAAACCATTGTTTTTAATGCTTATGAAACTTCATCGAAGCGGGCAACACGGTGCGATTCTGCCAATCTGGCAGGTCTCTACGCGAGTCGCCCCGGAAAAGCGTTGATACGTCCTGCCAAATTGGCAGACCCAGCGTTCATTGATAGGAATCGGGACTGGATGATCCGTACCATTACGCTTGGTCAGTTCGGTTCGAGGGCTGCCAATCTGGCAGCCGACCGGTTAGCCAAGTCATCGGGCCGCAGCCAAGAATCGCGCTGAACAAGCACACTAGGTGGATAAGCGCAGCGCATCCACCAACACGGCCGCAAAAGGTGGATGCGCTGCGCTTATCCACCCAACAGAATCAATGGTTTGCCAGATGCAGATGAAAAGAGCGCACAGTGTTGTGTACAGCGAAAGCGCGATTCCCGACATCCGGCAAGCGCATCGAAATACGGGGTATTTGCATGGTTTTTTTTCAGATCACGAGTCTGCGTCACAAGTTCTTGCTGGGTACGGCAGCGGGATTGCTGACCCTGTCGCTGGCTTTGATCGGCCTGGCGGCGGCGTTGTACCAGCACCAGTTAACGCAGGAACGCAGCCAGGCCTCGCGCGAGGTCAACCGGTTGCTGCAGGCGGCTTTGGAAAACGCCATGCTCAAACGCGATCTGCCCGGACTGCATGAAATCGTCACCCAGATGGGCCAGCAACAAGGCGTACGCGGGGCGATGATCGTCGCGCCCAACGGGGAAATCCGCTTCGCCTCCGACCCGACGCAACTGGGCCGGATATTTCCCTTGCAGGCACATGGGGTGTGTCTGGATTGCCCGCCACAGACGCCACCAGTCACGCTTAATACCCAGTTCACCCTGGATGCGCAAGGCCGCGAAGTCATGCGCAGCTTCAACCCGGTGGCCAACAAACCGGCCTGCATCAGTTGCCACGGCAGTGCGCAAGCGCAACCCATCAATGGTGTGCTGGTGGTCGATTACGACGCGGCGCCGATCCGCCGCCAGGCCATCCTGTCCGCCATCGGCCTGGCCGGCATGGGCGGGGTGTTGCTGCTGGCCACCCTGCTCGGCGGCGCCTGGTTCATCCACCGTTACGTGCTGCTGCCGGTGGCGCGCCTGGCCCACACCAGTCGCGCACTGGCGGCGGGGCATATGGAAAGCCGCTCGCAATTGTCCGGGCATGACGAGCTCGCCGACCTCGGCCATACCTTCGACCAGATGGCGGAAAGCCTGCAAACCCTGATCCGCCGCACCCGCGAGCAGGAGGCTTTCCTGCAAGCCCTGGTGGATGCGATACCCGATGGCATCCGGGTGATCGACAGCGAGAATTTCCGCATCGTGCTCGACAATCAGGCCTATCGCGACCAGATCGGCCTGCTGCCCGAACAAAGCCATGCCGGCACGCCATGCCATGTATCCAGCCAGGGTCGGACGAACCCCTGCCCGCCGTCGATGGTGTGTTGTCCGGTGCATGAGATCGGCAAGAACGGCCGGCCGTGCAAGAGCCTGATGAAATTCAGCCGCGCCGAAGGCGGCGAGCGCCAGGTGGAAGTGTTTGCGGCACCGCTGCGAGCGCAGGTCGAAGGCGTAGAGAAACAGTTTGTCGTGGAATCGATCCGTGACCTGGCTAAGCTGCTCAAGTTCTCGCAGGAACAGAAACTGGCCGAGATGGCGCGTCTGGCCACCGGCGTGGCGCACGAAATCCACAATCCGCTCGCTTCGATCCGCCTCGCCCTGCACGCCATGCTGCGCGCTACCGAACAGGACGCGCAACAGCCGACGGTGCTGCGCGAGTACCTGCAGATGGTGGATGGCGAGATCGACCGTTGCATCGACGTCACCGAACGCCTGCTGAAACTCGGCATCACGCCGCAGACAACGGCGCAACTGGTGGCGGTCAATCCGGCGGTGGAGGAAACCTTGTCATTGCTGTCCTGGGAAGCGGGAGAAGACAAGGTGGCGATCACCACGCAACTGGAAATCCCGACCCCGCGCATCATGGCCACCGACAGCGAACTGCGCGCGGTGGTGCTGAATCTGGCGCAGAACGCGATCCACGCCATGCCGCATGGCGGCCGCCTGAGCGTCAGCACCCGGCAGAACGGCGAGCAGGTGGAAATGGTGTTCGAGGACACCGGGGTCGGCATCACCGCCGAGGACGCGCCGCATGTGTTCGACCCCTTCTTCAGCCATCGCGCCGACGGCCAGAACGGCACCGGCCTGGGCCTGTCCATTTGCCGCTCGATCATTGAAGGTTATGGCGGCAGGATCGAATTCGACAGTCAACCCGGTCGCGGCAGCCGCTTCGTCGTGCGCCTGCCCGAGGCTTCCACTCGAATCTCGACATGACCACAACCACCCCCATTCTGCTGGTTGAGGATGACCGCCTGCTCAACCGGCTGCTGACCGGCGAACTCAAACGCATGGGTTACGCCGTCACCAGCGTGCATTGCTGGCGCGATGGCCACGCCCACCTGGCTCAGCACGAACCAGCACTGATCGTCGCCGATGTCCAGTTGCCCGATGCCAACACCCTCGATTTACTGCCCGGGCTGACCCGGGATTACCCGGTCATCGTGCTCACCGCCTTCGGTACAGTTCAAGGCGCGGTCGCGGCGATGAAAGCGGGCGCGCGGCAATACCTGACCAAGCCGGTCGACCCGGACGAACTGGAACTGGAGGTCAGACGTGTTCTGCAGCACACCGCCATGGCGCGCGATCAGCAGTTCTGCAAGGAACGCCTGCGTCCCAGCGGCGGCATGGTGGGGAGCAGCGCGGCGATGGCCGAATTGCAGCGCCTGATCGACGCCGTCGCAAACTCCGAAGCCACTGTGCTGATCCAGGGCGAAAGCGGCGTCGGCAAGGAACTGGTGGCGCATGCCATCCATGAACGCAGCCCGCGTGCGGCACGCAATTTCGTCGCTGTCGATTGCTGCACGCTGCAGGAAAAACTGTTTGAGTCGGAACTGTTCGGCCATGAAAAAGGCGCGTTCACCGGCGCCGAGCGGCAGAAGCCCGGCCTGATCGAGGCCGCCCAGGGCGGCACGCTGTTTCTCGACGAAATCGGCGAGATCGAACCGATCATTCAGGCCAAGCTGCTACGCGTGCTGGAAAGCGGCGAATACCGCCGCCTGGGCGGGGTCAAGGACTTGCAGGCCAACGTGCGCATCGTCGCTGCCACCAACCGCAACCTGGCGCAGATGAGCAAGGACGGCAAGTTTCGCTCCGACCTCTACTACCGGCTGTCCGCCTTCACCCTGCGCATTCCGCCGCTGCGCGAGCGTTTGCAGGACATCCCGGCGCTGGTCGAGCATTTCCTCGCCCACCACAATTTTTCGCGTCGCCTGAACAAACGCCTGAACCCGACGGCGCTGCGCCTGCTGATGAGCTACGGTTTTCCCGGCAACATCCGCGAACTGCGCAACATGGTCGAGCGCGCCATCATCGTCGGCGGCGGCAGCGACGAAATCCGCCCGGAACACTTCTCCTTCGAAGCGCTCGGCGAACAGCCGGGACAGTTCAGCATGGGCTTCCAGCACGAGCCGACGCTGGAAGAAATCGAACGCCGCTACCTCGAGCTCCTGGTTGCGAAGTACGCCGGCCACCGCGGCCAGATCGCTGCCATCCTCGGCGTCAGCGAACGCAGCATCTACCGTTTGCTGGAAAAACATAGCTTCAAGGGTGAACCATGAGCCGGACCTCCAGACTGCGTTCGGGCCGGCGCTTGGCCCGGTCTTACCGTACTACCGGTTTATTTTCTCCGCGGGCTTCGATTTCGAACACATTGTCCAGATAGGGATCTTTTCCGCGCAGCCCGGCCCATAAGCTGGCGAGCGGATAGGCCAGCAAAAACAGGGCACCCCAGCGTTCGTATTGCGCGACATGAACCCGTTCATGCCGCCGCGTCCGCGCCAGCGCCGCGCTGGATTGCGCCAGTACGACATGGCCGAGGGTGATCGCCGCCGCCGGGCCGGAGAAAGGGAGTCGGCGCGACAACAACCAACCCGGAAAACCGCCGCTGACTTCCAGTACACCACTGTGCCAGCGCGCCTTACCCCGCCCGGCGCCGCGACTCAAAACCAGCGTGGCGGCGAGCAGAAGGCCGAGCAGGCTGACCGGCGCCGCCCAGAGATAGCGCAGCGGGAGATTTCTCAAATCTGCGCCGCCTTGAAGGTGTTGCACACGCCTGGATCGCCGCATTCAATGCCGCGCTTGAACCAGCGCGCGCGGTCGGGGTGATGCGACCGGACGTCGGCGAAGCAATCGGCCTGCAATTCCGGCTTCACCGATAACGGGTTGGCGCGGGTTGAATGACACATTCTCGCTGGCACGACTGCGATTCCAACGCCACTGACTTCCGTTAACTCAAAAGTCATATCGCAATGCCAGTGCGACGAACTCGTTGTCATATCTTGCGTTGTGAGAGCTTCTGGCTTCCAGTGCAATGCGCGCCGAAAGTTGCGGGCTGATTTTTGCCCGATACAGCAGCGTGTTGGTCTTGATGTCGCTGTTCGGCAGGATGCGGTCGTCGATATCGAAATTGGCATGGCCAAGCAGCAGACTTTGATCTTTCAAGCCGTAGGCCGTCAGATCGAACAGGAGCGTCATTCTTGCCAAACGGCTTTTCACAATTGCCGAGATGCCGTCCTGCTCGGCATACATGTACGGCATGCTGACGAATTCCGGATATCCGCCCCAGTTGCCGAATGCGGTCACCGTGCGCTGATTGCCGGTAAACCGATTGGCGGCGAAAGACACGCTGATGCCGCTGGGTTGATGTGCCAGCGTGCCTTTCAATCCGATCAGGCTGTAACGGGCATTGAGTCCTCGCTGCACCAGATAGTCCTTGAACTTGCCAACCTCGACGACCCGATAGGCCTGCCCTTCGAACCAGACGGCAACATCGTTGTTCAGCGCCCTGTTCAAGCGGCCATCCAGATACCAGGTGTTCAGCGTATCGACGCCATGAAAATTCCACAGTTGAACCTTGATTTCCTTGCCGTGCACGATGCCCGCCACCCATACGCCGCGTTCGCCGACCACCGAGGAAGGATCGAGCGTATCGCCGTTGATTGCATCCGGCGTTCCATCGCCGGCGACCAGTAATGAGGTGTAGGTCTGCTGCGACATGCTGCGGAATTCGGAGTAGGTCACCAGCCCGTCGAGCCCAGACATTTTGCCGACATGGGCAAGGGTGACTGTCGTGTCTGGAATATCCCGATTGGTCAGGGTGACGGCCTCGAACAGGTTGGGAATGATGCGGTAGTCATAGCTATTGATGATCGGCGAGAAGAATTCCTGTCGGCCCGTTACCAGGCGGGTGTTCCCCGCCGCGTAGTTGAACTGGAGTTCTCCGAGCAAGGAATAGGGCTTCTTGTCCAGATCGAACATGTAGGCGTCGGTTTGTCGCGGGTCATCCCGCCGCATGCCCAGGTCGCTGGTTGTGTACCCAGCTGCCTTGAAACTGAAGTCATGCCAGGTGCCCGTTTCGATGCCGAGCTTGCCACCAAAACCTGGCGTAGCCTGATTTGGCCGGCCGCCTTTCTTGTCATCGGCAACAACCATCAGCTTGGCAAAGCCGAAGGTCTTGCTGGCGGCCAAAGCGTCGGCCAGGTCATTGCCGGCATGTGCGATGGGCGCCAAAACCATGCCAAGTAGAAACAGGCCAAACAGGCCAAACAGGCGCAAACAAAATTCAGCCAGTTGACGAGTGATGTTGAAACCGCAATTTTCTGCTTGCATCCCCGGTTTCACGAAAAGCAGGCAACGGGCAATTTCGCTTTCACGCGTTAACCTCGACGCGATTGCGGCCGTCGCGCTTGGCGGCATAAAGAGCGGCGTCGGCACGGCTGACCATATCCTTTTGCTGGTCACCGGGTCGGTAAGTGGTTACGCCAAAACTTGCAGTCTTTTTCTCGATCACCGGGAAAACATGCTCTTCCATCTTTCGGCGCAGGCTTTCCGCCAGTTTCTCGACGCCGGCGGCATCGGTCTGGGGGCAAATCACCAGGAATTCCTCGCCGCCCCAACGCCCGATGGTGTCGGTCTTGCGGGTGTTGACTGACAGAATCTTCGCCGCCTCTATCAGGATCAGGTCGCCAACTTGATGACCATGTACGTCATTCACCTGTTTGAAGTGATCCAGATCGATCAGGATGATGCTGAACGGCTGTCCGAAACGCATTGAACGTTGCAGTTCGGATGCGAATTCAACGTCGAGCTTCACTCTATTGAACAACCCGGTAAGCCGGTCGGTGATCGATAAACGTTCAAGCTCCTTGTTCAGGGTGCTCAATTTTCGAACCCAGTAAAGCACGATCAGCAGCGAGATTGCACCGCCCAGCATGATCTGCCAGACCAGGGTGTAGTCGGTGCCTCGCTGTATCTGGATGGCGACATGCTTGTTGGCGATGGCTTCGCGCTCCTGCGCTGTCAGGGTCATGACCCCCTTGTCGAGGATGTCACGCAGCAGGGGTTCCTGTTTGATGACCCCGATGCGCAACTGGTTGGTGTACTCGGGGATCTGGCCGGCGATTTTCAGATTGAAGAGACCTTCTTTCTTGATCGCGTAGGCGGCGACGATCAGCGAACGAATGGTGATGTCCGCCTTGCGCTCGGAAACCAGTTCAACCGACTCCTGTTCGCTTGCGGTCAGAATGACTTTCAGGTTGGGGAAATCGTTGCGGATACGCTCTTCAACCATGGTGCCTCGCGGCAAGGCAATGGTTTCGTCCTTGAGACCACGCGGATCGCCGATGAAAGGATGCTCCTCGCGCGTAATGATGATGTTCTGGTCAAAGAAGATCGGAGCGGTAAAGTTCAGCCACATGTCTCGTGCCGGAGTCTGATTGAGAAAACTCATGATCTGGCATCGCCCGGCTTTCGAGGCAGCAAGCGACTCATCCCAGTTTTTTACCGGGTAAATCTCGATCCTGATTCCGACGCGTTGCGCCACGAGTTGTATCAAGTCAGCGGCGATTCCTTCATGTTGGCCTTGCGCGTTGATGCGTTCGAATGGAATCCAGTCGGGATCGACGCACATCTTGATCGAGCCAACGGTGGCCAGATAAGCCTTTTCCTGCGCGGTGTATTCGATGCCAGGCAACGCATGTTCAGTCGCACCAACGATCGATGTTGCGGCGAAAAGACTGGCAAGGCACAGGCGGAAAAAGGGTCTGACAGTCATGTTGGCCAAGGCGCGTGAAATACCGGAATGAAGCACGGCGATGCGAATAACGCCGGGTTGTTTGCTTTTCCTAGGGGCTACAAATGCGATTCTAATCGCCTTGAGGGTGCTGCCGGTAGGCGACGACTGCGGCTTCACCCGACTCGACAAAAGTGACCTGGTGCCCGGCACTCCGCAACCTTTCTGCGACAAATTGGCCTGCGGTTTTCGATTCGTCAGCCAGCAGGATGTTGAGTGGTTTCATTCGGGGCAATCCATACCGCAATCAGCGTTGGTTGACGTCGGTCTGGATAACTGAGCGCTCATCAATTCGATGACCGGGGCAGGCACAGGAAAAACGTGGCGCCTTGTCCCGGTGCGCTTTCCGCCCAGACGCGGCCGCCCATGCGTTGCATGGCCTTCTTCACCAGGGCCAGGCCGATGCCGGTGCCGGGGTAGTCCTCCAGACGGTGCAGACGCTGGAAGATTTCGAAGATGCGGTCGTGGTATTTCATGTCGAAGCCGATACCGTTGTCGCGCACCCAGACAATCAGGTCGTCCTGCTCCACCCGGCCACCGATCTCGATTCGGGGCGACTCCATCTTGGTGCTGAACTTGAAGGCGTTTTCCAGCAGGTTGCGCAGCACCATGGCCAGACCGTCCGGATCGGCCAGCACCGCCACTCCGGGCAGTTCGACCTGCGTAGAGATGGTCAGCTCGGCAAGGGTCGTCGCGCGCTCCGCCAACCATTGCCGCACCAGCGTCTCCGGGTCGATCGCGACGCTGGCCAGGGACTTGCGCTCCATGCGCGAGTAGGCCAGCAGGTCGTCGATCAATTCCCCCATGCGCGCCACGCCGCCGCGGATGTTGCCGATGAACAGCCGCCCCTCGTCGTCCAGACGGTCGGCGTAATCTTCCTCCAGCAGCCGGCTGTAGCCCTCGATGCCGCGCAGCGGCGTCTTCAGGTCGTGAGAGACGGAATAGACGAAGCTCTCCAGCGACTGATTCAGCGCGTGCAATTCGGCAGTGCGCTGCGCGACGCGGGCTTCCAGGCTGGCGTTGAGTTCGCGCAGCGCGGCTTCCGCCGCCTTGATGGCGTCGATGTCGGTATGGGTGCCGAGCATGCGCAGAGGGCGGCCATCGTCGGACCATTCCTGGACCCGGCCCAGGGACAGCACCCATTTCCAGCCGCCGTCGCGGGTGCGCTGGCGGCATTCGACACGGTATTCCAGCAGGCGGCCGGCCACATAATCCGCATAAACCTGGTCCACGGTGGCCTGGTCGTCCGGGTGCAGGCGCTCGCGCCAGGCAGCGCTGGTTTCCTTGAACGTGGCCGGGTCGTAGCCCAGCATGCTGGCGTATTCCGGGGTTACCTGGGCGTCGCCGGTGCTCAGGTCCAGGTCATACAGGCCCTGGCTGGCGGCCGCCAGGGCCAGACGCAGCCGTTCCTCGCTGTCGCGCATGGCCTGTTCGGCGGCGAGCAGCGGCCGGATGTCGCGCATGATGGTGGACAGGTACAGCAGTTGCCCCTGGGTGTCCTTGTGGCTGAGGATGACCTGGGAGACCGGAATCTCCTGCCCGACCGGGCCGAGCACCGCCGTTTCGCCGGACCAGACGCCGTTGCGGATAGCTGTCGGCACGCCCTGGTCCAGGATCAGGTCTGCCGCCCAGCGCGGATGCACCTTGGGAATCACCTCCGGCAAGGCCCCGTCCGGCGCGATGCCCATCAACGCGCGCCCGGGCCCGTTCAGGTATATGAGGTTGCCTTGCGGATCGGCCATGCTGACGATGTCACTGGTGACCTCCAGAATGGAAGCCAGGCGCTTGCGCTCCTGTTCCGCCCGCACGCGCTCGGTGATGTCGCGGTCGACGCCGTGGAAGCCGAGTAGATCGCCCTGGTCATCGAGAATCGGCGCAGCGCTGGATTCCAGCAGCCGATAGCTGCCGTCCTTGTGGCGCCAGCGGATGACGACGTTGCGCCAGCCTGCCAGGCTGGCTTGAGCCGCCGCGAAAGTGGCGCCGAACAACTCGATGTCATCCGGATGCACCAGGGAGACAGTGTCGATGGGCAGGAACTCCTCGGGCGTATAACCAAGTATTGCTGCGATGTTGCAGTTGCTGTAGGTATGGCGGCCATCCAGATCGAGCGCCCAGATCCAGTCGGCGGAGTTATCGGCAAGATTGCGGAAGCGTTGTTCGCTGTCGCGCAACGAATGTTCGACCAGTACGCGCTCGCTGATGTCCTGCACCGTGCCGCGCGATCGCAGCGGCTGGCCATCCGGTCCGTAATCGGTCTCGCAACGCTCATGGACATGCTTGATGCGGCCGTCCGGAAACAGCAGGCGATGCACGATGGAATACGGTTCGCGTGTCTCCAGCGAATGCCGATATGCCCTGTCCACCGGGTCGCGGTCATCTGGATGGATGCACGCCAGGAAGGCCTCGTAACTCGCCGGGAAACGCGTCGGATCGATCTCGAAGATGCGAAAGATTTCATCCGACCAACGCAGGGGACCGTTGGGCAGATACAGAGTCCAGTTGCCGATTACGGCCATGCGCTGGGCTTGCTTGAGTTGGGTCTCGCTGTCGAGCAAGGCCAGCTCGGCCAGGCGTCTCTCGGTCACATCGCGCGACACCACCACCACCCGCAACGGCCGACCCGCGTCGTCGGCGATCGCGCTGCCGCGCGATTCCATGTAATGGATCACGCCATCCGGGGTAATGAGGCGGTAATTGGCCTCACGGCCGATGCCGGTGCGCACCGTCTCCTGGAACAGCGCCTGGATGGATTCCCGGTCGTCCGGGTGGATTTCCTTGAACGAATCGCTGCCGCGCAACTCAAGCCCGTCGCCGAAGAAACGCTGATAGGACGGGCTGTTGTAGAGCCGACGGCCTTCCAGGTCGAGCACGGCGATGAAGTCGCCGATGTTCTCCGCAGTCAGGCGGAAGAAGGTTTCCTGCTCGCGCAGGGCCTCGCGGGTCTGTATTTTCTCGCTGATGTCACGCAAGGCACCAACGAGGCGATGTCGGGCGGCATTTCCCGGCTCATCCTCGACGCGTGCAATGCTCTCCACCCAGCGAATCGATCCATCGCGGCAAACAATTCGCATCACCTGTTCGCTTGATTGCCCGGGCTGCAAAACGGTAATGGCCTTGGTAAACAAGGGCAGATCTGCTTCGATGACGAAGGGCCGCCAACAGCCTCGTTCTATCAACTCATGGGTCGTGACGCCGAACATCGGTTCAGTATTGCCGCTCAACCAGTCAATGCGGAAGAGGCCGTCGTCGCTGCGGCTGCATGAATAGATCAGGTCGCTGGTCATGGCGGCGATGGCCCCAAGCCGCGTCTCGTTCGTCTGCAGCATGGCTAGCAGTTGATTGAAGCCGTTAATCAACTGGCCGATTTCATCCTGCGTGGCATATGCCAGGGGTTCGGTCGTCTTGCCTGCAACTAAGCGCTCGCTGATGGCATTCGCCACTTCCCCGATCGGCGCCAACTGGCGCCGCAGCCACCACCAGGTGATTCCACCGGCCAGCAGGGTGAACAGAAGCGTGGTGATCAGCATGCGCCGCTGCATGTCATGGACCGGGGCAAGGGCTTCGACGGTCGGGAGGGTGGTCGCGACATACCACCCGGCCAGCGGGATGCCCCTGACCGAGGTCAGAACCTCCTCGCCTTTTGGATTGATGTACACGGCGGAGCCTTCGTAGCCTTGAAGGAAACGGTCGATCATCCTATTGGCGCCGGCAGGCGGGAGCTTTTCCATGATCCGGCTCTTGTCGGTCGCCGTGATGACCTGCCGCTGCTGTCGTGAAACGACCATAAAGCCGCCGGTCCTGCCGTATGGGTTCGCCGTAATCTTGTCGAGAAAGTTCTCCGAAGCTAGGTCGATGACACCCACCAGGCTACCAACCACTCGGCCCCCGGCATCGCGGATGGGCGTGGCGATCGACACCACCGGAACTGTCAGTTGCTTACCGATGAATATCTCGCTGATCGTTGACTTCCCTTCCCTGAGCGCACCGGCGACGTGATTTAGATGCATGTGGTTGACGCCGGCGCGTTTGACGGAAAGCGGAACGGAGGCCGTGGCTGTGCCGGCCGCATCGGTGATGAAGTATCCACCGTTGAACAGCATGCGCATCACCTGGCGGTCTTCAAGATCTGTCTGGAGCGATTCAAGCTTGTCCAGCAGGTTGCTCCTGCCAAACCGTGCGGCCAGTCGTTCCAAGGCCGACATGCGCGTCTGCATTTCCTGCTCGATGTTGGCTGCCACCAGAGACGCCGTCGAGAATTGCTGTTCACCGAGCTGGTGCTCCATGTCGGTGCGCAGCATGCGCGTAGTAATGTAGCCCAACGCCCAGAGGCTGAGGACGAAGATCACCAGCGTGGCGAGAGTAACGCGGGTCTTCAGCGAGCGTTGCAGTATATCGATCATCAGGGTCTACTCTTCGGTGACTACCCCAGCCCTACGCCGTCGCTCAAGCGCCCTGCGGATGCAACCAGGCCGCCAATTCATCCGCCGGCAGCGGTCGGCTGTAGAAATAGCCCTGGTAGGTCTCGCAGCCGAGGCTGGCAAGGATGTCGCGCTGTTCGACGGTTTCCACACCTTCGGCCAGCACGGAAAGACGCAGGTTGCGCGCCATGGCGATGATGGTGGCGGCGATTTCACGGTCGTCCGCGGATGCGGCAAGGCCGCGCACGAAGCTCTGGTCGATCTTCAGTTTGTCGATGGGGAAGCGCTTGAGATAGGCCAGTGACGAATAACCGGTGCCGAAATCGTCGATGGCCAGGCGCACGCCCAGCCCCTTCAGGGCCGTGAGGGTGGCGATGGAGCGTTCGGCCTGGTCCATCAGCATGCTTTCGGTCAGTTCCAGTTCCAGGCAGTGGGCAGGCAGGCCGCTGGCGTCCAGGCTGTCTCGCACCTGTTCCACCAGGTCGGCGGCAAGAAATTGCCGCGCGGAGAGATTGACCGAGATGGTTTCCAGGCCCAGGCCGGCCTGTCGCCAGGCTTGGGCCTGCGCACAGGCCTGGTCCAGCACCCAGGCACCCAGGGGGACGATCAGGCCGGTTTCCTCGGCGATGGCAATGAATCGGGCCGGAGAGATCAACTCTTCGTCCGTCGGCTGCCAGCGCAACAGGGCTTCGACCCCCAGCGCCCGACCGCTCGCGGCATCGATCAAGGGTTGGTAGTGAAGCAGGAATTCGTGCCGATCCAGCGCCTGGCGCAGCCGGGTTTCCAGGGCCAGCCGCTCGCTGGCGGCCTGGGTGAGGGCGTGGGTATGAAAACGGTAGGTATTGCGGCCCTGTTGCTTGGCGAGGTACATGGCGGCGTCGGCATGTTGCACCAGTTCGGTGACGTTGCTTGCGTCGTCCGGGTAAAGGCTGATGCCTATGCTGAGCCCGATGAATACCTTGTTGCCGCTTTCCAGCTGGAAAGGCTGGCGCAGCAGATCGATCAGCGATTGAGCGACTGCGGCGGCGTGTTCGGGCTGCGAGACGAATTCCAGCAACAACAGGAATTCGTCTCCGCCGAGACGCGCCAGGGTATCTTCATCCCGCAAGCGTTCGCCCAGGCGGCACGCAAGCTGCACCAGCAGTTCGTCGCCGACCGGATGGCCGAGACTGTCATTGATGTTCTTGAAATGATCCAGATCGAGATACAGGGCGGCCACCCGGAAGCCGTGGCGTTCCGCCCGCTCGATGGCGTTCTGCAGGCGCGATTGCACCAGCAAGCGGTTGGGCAGGTTGGTGAGCGGGTCAAAGTGAGCCAGATGTTCCAGACGCGCTTCCGAGGCCTTGATCTGGCTCATGTCGGTGAACACGCCGACGTAGTTGCGCGGCTCGCCCCATTCGTCCTGCACAACGCTGATGGACTGCCATTGCGGGTAGATTTCGCCGTTCTTGCGTCGATTCCATATCTCGCCCTGCCAATGGCCAGTTTCAAGCAGGCTTTGCCAGAGACTTTGGTAGAAGGCCTGGTCATGACGACCGGATTGCAACATGGCCGGATTGTTACCCAGCACATCCGCCTCGCTGTAGCCGGTGATATCCGCATAGGCGCGGTTGATGGCGACGATGCGCGGAGTGAGATCGGTGATGACCACGCCATCGCGGGTCGAAGCGAACACGGTGGCGGCCTGACTCAGGGCTTCGTGGTCACGCACCTTGGTGACGGCCAGGGCGGTGAGGCGAGAGAACTCCTCCATCAGGGCCAGGTCGGCTGCGGCCGGCTCGCGCGGGGCACGCTGGTAGAGTCCGAAGGTGCCCAGCACCCGCCCGGCCTCGTCCTTGAACGGCAGGGACCAGCAGGCGGCAAGCCCGGCGCGGCGGGTGAGGTCGAGATAGGCTTGCCAGTAGGGATGGTGTTCGATGTCCGTGACGATGACCGGCTCGCCCTTCCAGGCGGCGACGCCGCAGGAACCGCGCCCTTCGCCAGGCTCCAGGCCGTTGACGGCGCTGTTGTAGAAGTCCGGCAGGCTGGGGGCGGCGCCGGTATAGAGACGGCCGTCGCGCGGGTCGAGCAACAGGATGGAGACCAGCATGTCCGGCGCCAGGCATTCCAGACGGCGCGCCAGGTCGTCGAGTATCTCGCTGAGCGGCCGTCTTGCCACCACCTGATCCAGCACCGCATTGCGCGCTGCCTGGACGGTCTCCTCTCGCTTGTCGGCGCTGATATCCAGCCAGACGCCAACCACTTCCGTCGAGCGGTTCTCGGCGTCGCGGATCAAACGCTGTTCATCGCGGATCCAGCGGGCTTTGCCGGAGGCGTCGAAGAAGCGGTAATCGTGCACCAGCCGCCCTTCGGTCAGCAGTCGCCCGGTCCGGGCGATAGCCGCGTCGCGGTCGTCCGGATGCAGATGCACGCGCCACCAATCGGCAGCGAGAGCCTGTTCGGGTGTGTAACCAAGCAGCCGAGTGATGTTGTCGCTTACCCAGGTGGCGTGGGCGCAGCCATCCACGAGCGACAGGCTGTAAAGAATCGTGGGGCTGGCATCCATCAGGCGGGCAAGGCGCTGGCTGGTGGCGCGCAGGGCTTCCCGCTCGCGCCGCAGTTCCACCTGGCGCTGCACCTTTTCCAGGGTCGCGGCCACTTCGTAGAGATAGCCCTCGTGCTTGGTCAGGTAGTCGTCCACGCCCAGATGCAGGGCGCTCGTTACCACGTCCTCGCTGCCGTAACCGGTGGCCAGGACGATGGGCAGGTCGAGGCAGCGTTCCTCACGCAGTATCTTGGCGAGTTCAAGACCGTCCATGCCGGGCAGACGATAATCGAGCAGCAACAGGTCGAAGTCACACGCCTGATCGGTGTGCTCCGGCAGCAGCGAGAGGGCTTGTTGCGCGTCGCTGACCACGCTCAGACGGATGTGCGGTGCGTGCTCCGCGAGATGGCGGCGAATCAGGTCGACATCGTGGGCGTTGTGTTCCACGTACAACACGCGCAACACCTGGGCGTGACGTCTCGCCGAATCGTGGTAACGCAGCAGTGCGGCATGCAGCAAACGCGGCAAACGCGCCAGGTAGTCACCGCGTTTCACCAGGTAATCGTCCGCTCCCGCTTTCAAGGCAGCGATGGCTGCTTCCTGGTCGCCGGAGCCGGTCAGGATGACTACCGCCAGCGGCAGGTTCCGCTCGCGCACCTGGCTCAGGGCCGCAAAGCCGGAGCCATCCGGCAAGGCCAGGTCGGTGAGCAACAGGTCATACTGGGCGGCGGATTGCAGGCGGGCCAAACCTTGCGCGAGGGTGGCGGCGTGTTCGAGAACGATATCGGGCGCGCTCCTTGCCAGTGCACGTTGCGCCAGGTCTGCGTCGCTGGCGGAATCCTCGATATAAAGAACACGCATACCTGAACTATCCGGCATACCAATGCGTCAGTGCGGTTTTTCGTTGGTGACGCACCAGTACAGCTCGATCTGCTGCGCCACTTCCATGAAGTTATTGAAATCGACCGGCTTGACGATGTATGAGTTGGCGCCGAGGTCATACGCGGTGTTGATGTCCCGGTCCTCCTTCGAGGTGGTGAGGATTACCACGGGAATGCGCTGCAGTTCAGGCTGGGACTTGAGTTGGCGCAACACTGTCAGGCCGTCCACCCTGGGCATGTTGAGGTCCAGCAGGATCACCGCCGGCTTGGTTTCGCCCGCCTGCCAGCGGGGTATCCATGCCAACGCCTCTTCGCCGTCCCGCGCCACGATGACAGGATTGGCCAGTTTGCGGCGACTGAAGGCGCGCAATGTAAGATCAACATCGACCGGGTTGTCTTCCACCAGCAGGATGGGGGGATGCGCGTCAATCACAGGGTTCTCGCCTAATGAATAATCCTTTTTGATATTAACACCGCTTATGTGGAGCTCCACATATGGCCGCGCTGCTGTCCCATTCCTGCAATGCTTATGCTCGCCCCTGCTGCCTAGCCGAAGTTCAGATCGACGATATCAGTGGTCCCGATTGAATAGTCCACCATTGAAAAGCTGCATCAAGCCGCCTGTCGAAATCCTGCGGCCTCCGTCTGGCGCTCAACGCCGGATTTCTATGGAATATGACCGCCGCAAGCAACTTGTAAGTACATGCTGTTCATCCAAGGCGACGTATCTTGTTCAGCGTCAATTTACGTTGATTAATGCCATGAAATGCTGCATAAAATCCAGCCTCAGCAGATAACCAAAACGGATATCCGAGTGATGGCTTTGACCGTGAGCGATAATAATAACAAGGTTTATATCGTGGGTATTGGCGCTTCCGCTGGCGGGCTGGAGGCCATCACCCAATTGATCGGCCACCTCAAACGCGACATTCCGTGTGCTTATGTCGTGCTGCAGCATCTTTCTCCCAACCACCGCAGCATGATGGTCGACATCCTGGCGCGCGAAACTTCGCTGACCGTCAAGCAAGCTGAACAGGGCGATTTGCCGCAACAGGGCGTGATCTATGTGGTGCCGGCCAATTACAACGCGTTAATGCGCGAAGGGCGTCTGGTGTTGATCACCGCCGAGCCGGAAGTGGGGCCGAAACCTTCGGTCAACCAATTCCTGATATCCCTGGCCTCGGAAGAAGGTGAAGCCGCGATCGGCATCATCCTGTCCGGCACCGGTTCGGATGGCGTGGCCGGTTTGCGCGCGATTCAGGCGGCGGGCGGTTTCACCTTTGCGCAAGCGCCGGAAAGCGCGAAATATGACGGCATGCCACGCTCCGCGATGGATGCCGGCGTGGCGGACAACATTCTCACCCCGGAAGAAATCGCCAGGCATCTGCCCAACCTGTTCGATCCGCGCGCCATCGACGCCGAAACCGCGCCGCCCGATCTGCTCGACGACCTGCTGGTCCGCTTGCGTGACCAGCTGCATTTCGATTTCACCGGCTACAAGCCGGGCACGCTGTTGCGCCGGATTCGCCGGCGTGAAATCGCGACCGGCAATCCGGATCTGGCAACCTATCTGGCCTGGGTCGATGCGAATCCGCAGGAACTGGAGTATCTGGCGCGCGACATCCTGATTTCGGTCACCGCATTTTTTCGCGACCGCGAGGCTTTCGAAGTACTTAAACGCGCGGTCGAAGATATTTGCCAGCGCAAGCCGGAAGCCGCCGAGATTCGGGTCTGGGTCGCCGGCTGTGCGAGTGGCGAGGAAGCCTATTCGGTGGCCATGCTGTTTGCCAATACGCTGGGCGACCGGTTGCCGCAGTACCGGGTGCAGATTTTTTCCACCGATATCGACGATGAGGCGCTCAGCCTGGCGCGGCGCGGCATCTATCCGGCGGCAGCCTTGTCGGAAATGCCGCCGGATCTGCTGGACCAGCATTTTCGCCAGATCAACAACACCTATGAGGTGAAAAAGCATCTGCGCGATATGGTCGTGTTCGCGCGGCACAACCTGGTCAATGACCCGCCCTTCCTGCGCCTGGACATGGTTTCCTGCCGCAATGTGCTGATCTATTTCGATGCGCCGCTGCAAGCCAAGGTGTTGCAGACTTTCCATTTCGGGCTGGCCAAGGCGGGCTATCTGTTTCTCGGTCGATCCGAAAGCGTGACCCAGGCGGAGCAATTGTTCAGCCCGCTGGACCGGCGTGAACGGCTTTACCACAAGACCGGCGAGACGCCGCAAATGCACCCGATCACACCACTGGTGATCGCAAAAACCCCGGCGCAAAGACGGGATCGAAAAATTGATTTGTTGCTGGCCGGCCTGATCGAGCATTTCGATCTGACCGCAGTGCTGTGCGATCTGGCCGGCAATATCCAGCACACCGCCGGCGCGGTTGAACGCTATCTGCAATTCCCGGTTGGTGCGACACGGTTGACCATCAGTGATGTCGCGGTCGCTTCCTTGCGTGGCGACTTGCTGACGCTGCTGCATCGCTGCAATCAGCAAAACAGGATGCAGTTGAGTCGGCGACGCAAGCTTGGCGATGGCTGGTTGCGCATCGTCGTCAAGCCGCTGCGCGATGCCGGCGCGCAGCTTGTGCTGGTGTTGTTCATTCCGGAAAAAGTGCGCGCCAAAGAGGCCGCTGAAGACGCCGAGTTGGCGCCCGCAAGCGGTGCCCGGCAACTTGAAGACGAACTGGTCGCCACCCGCGAGCATTTGCAGACTATGGTGGAAGCGTTGGCCAACGCCAACGAGGAAATGCAGGCGCTGAACGAAGAAGCGCAGGCTTCCAACGAGGAACTGCAGGCGACCAATGAGGAAATGGAAGCCGCCAATGAAGAACTTCAGGCGACCAATCAGGAACTGCTCAGCCTGAATGAAGAACTGAGTGTAAAAACCACTGAATACGCCAGTCTGTCAGTGGAGTACGCGCATCTTTACGACGCGCTCGATTTCCCGATTCTGGTGTTTGACCGCGATTTCGTGCTGATTCGATTCAATGCCCCGGCGGCGCGTTTTCTCGATCTGCGCGGCAGCGCGATGCTCCAACCGATTGCGCGTTTGCGCTTGCCGGAAGGGTTGCATGAACTGGATGCCATGCTCGGTCGCACATTGGCGCATGGCGAGCGGGAGGAAAGACTGATCACGCTCAACCAGCGCACGCTGTTGCTGGCGATCTCGCCCGGTCTCGACAAGCAGAGCGAGGTCGGTTCGTTGGTGGTGACCTTGATCGACATGACCGAAATCAGCCATGCCCAGAGCGCGCTGAAAGAATCGGAGCGACAACTTGCCGCGCTGATGGAAAAAACCACGGTGATCTTCGCAATGAAGGATCCATCCGGGCACTACCTGTTTGCCAATCGGCGGTTTCTCGAATTCTTCGACATCGATGCCGCCTCCTACCTGGGCAAAACCGACTTCGATCTGTTTCCCAGTGCGCTGGCGGCAGATTTTTGGAGCCTGGATCTGGATGCGCTGCGCAAGAATTTGCCGGTGACGCGTGAACACGCGCTGAGCGTTGGCGGTCTGCGGCGACATTTGCGCAGCGTGCATCAACTCTTGATGGATGGCACCGGCAATCCGGCCGCTTTCATTACCGAGGCTGAAGACATCACCTTGCGCAAACATGCCGAGGATCAACTGCGGATTACCGCGCGGGTGTTCGATCAGTCTGGCGAGGCGATCGTGGTGACCGATCCGCGCGGCATCATCCAGACCGTCAATCCGGCGTTTACCCTGATCACCGGCTTCAATGCCGATGAATCGGTGAATCGATCGATCAACATTCTTCGCTCAGGCCGCCACAGCAATGATTTCTACGCTGCCTTGTGGTACAGCCTGGAAGAGGATGGCTTCTGGCAGGGCGAGATCTGGAACAAGCGCAAGAGCGGCGAAATCTATCCGGAATGGCTGACCATCAACCGGGTGGATGATGGCGATGGCACGCCGCTGCACTTTGTCGCGGTGTTCTCCGATATTTCCAGCATCAAGGATTCGCAGCGCAAGGTGGAATATCTCGCCACCCACGACATCCTCACCGGCCTGCCCAATCGCGCCTTGTTCCATGACCATCTGCGGCATGCGTTGGCGCAGGCGCGGCGGAAGAAAACGCGGGTGGCGCTGTTGTTCATCGATCTGGACAACTTCAAGACCATCAACGACACGCTCGGCCATGATGTAGGCGACGAATTGCTGCGCCAGGCCGCGAATCGGCTCAAGCTGCTGGTGCGCGATATCGATACCGTGGCGCGTCTGGGCGGCGACGAGTTCACCGCCGTGCTGATGGACAGCAGTGCGGAAGTCGCGAATCAGGTGGGCCAGCGCATCCTGAACGACCTGTCGGCGTCATTCGACGTCAACGGCCGCATGCTGTTTGTTTCCGCCAGTGTCGGCATCGCTTTTTATCCGGATGACGGCGTCGATAGCGCGATGTTGATCAAGGCCGCCGATACCGCGATGTACCGCGCCAAGGAACAGGGGCGCAGTCGGGTCGAGTTTTTCGTGCCCGACATGCATGTGCGTCTGCTCAAGCGCGCCACCATGGAAAGCGCGTTGCGCGAGGCGCTGCGGCAGAACCGCCTGCGTCTGGTCTACCAGCCCAAGTTCGGCCTGTCCAAGGATCGCCCGCTGGTCGGCGCCGAGGCACTGCTGCGCTGGCACGATCCGGAACTGGGCGATGTGTCGCCGAGCGAGTTCATCCCGCTGGCCGAGACCAGCGGCCTGATTCTGGAGGTGGGTCGCCTGGTGCGGGAAATGCTGATCAGCCAGTTGTCGGCCTGGATTGCGCTCGGTCTGATGCCGCCGCCGGTGGCGATGAACATGTCGCCGCGCTGCGTGCGCGAACTCGATTGTTCGCAGCGCCTGCTCGAACAACTGGCCTTACATGACGTGCCGGCCGAGATGCTGGTGATTGAAATTACCGAAGGCGCGCTGCTGGAGAACAACGAAGGCGTGAAGCAAAGCCTGGCAGCACTGCATGCGGCGGGATTGCACATCTCGATCGATGATTTCGGCACCGGCTTTTCATCACTGAGTTATCTCAAGCGCCTGCCGCTGAACGAGTTGAAGATCGACAAGAGCTTCGTCGATGGACTCGGTCAGGACAAGGAAGATGAAGCCATCGCCCGCGCGGTGCTGGCGCTGGCCCAGGCGCTGGAACTGAACACCGTGGCGGAAGGCGTGGAAACCGATCTGCAACTCGCCTGGCTGACCGAACATGGCTGCAATTCGGCGCAAGGCTTTCTGCTGTCGAGACCGCTGGAAGCCGTCGTCTTCGAGGATCTGGTTGCGCGCCGGGCATCATCCGGCTGAACTCCAAGGTTGAACGCTATGGCTGATCACTTTATGGCTTCCTGTGAATCCGAGCAGTTGCATCTTTCCGGCGCCATCCTGGCGCATGGTTGTTTACTGGTGATCGATGCCGGGGGACTGATCAGTCATGTATCCGCCAACATCGCCGATTGGTTGGGCGGCGCGCCGGATGACTGGATCGATCAGCCGTTGCCCGAGGTGCTGGCGCTGCCGGTGCAGAACCTGGCGGCGGCGGCGGGCAGTCGTCTGCTTGTCGCCAGCGTGATGCCGGCGCTGCAAGGTACTTCGATCGAGGCGTTGGATCTGGTTGCCAGTCGCAATGCGGAAGGCGGCGTGACGCTGGAGTTGCTCGAACATGTGGAGGATGCCCTGTCTTCCGGCCAGGCCTTCTCGATTGCCCAGACACTGGCCGATCAAGCCGCCGTCAACGCAGCCCGGCATGCGCTGGTTGAGCAGATCGCCGAGATCACCGGCTTCCAGCGCGTCATGCTGTACGTGTTTCGTGATGATGGCGATGGCGAAGTGATTGCCGAAGCGCGTACCGGCGAGGTGTATGGCAGTTATCTCGGCTTGCGTTTTCCGGCCAGCGACATTCCGCAAATCGCCCGCACGTTGTACAAGCAGAATCCCTGGCGTTTGATTCCGGATGCCTCTGCCGATCCGGTGACGCTGCTGGCGCGAGCGAGTGCGCCGCCCGATCTGACCTACTCCGATCTGCGCAGCGTTTCGCTGATTCACCGCGTTTATCTGGCCAATATGGGCGTTTGCGCTTCGCTTTCGTTCCCGGTTGTCATCGGCGGCGCACTGAATGCGCTGGTAGCCTGCCACCACAACAGTCCGCGCCGGCTATCGCTGGGCAAGCTGTCGCAGGCCTCGCAACGGGTGCGCAACCATGCGATGTCGATGACCGACTTCCAAACCCGCCAGCGCATGCGGATGATCGACGGACTCACGCATCGCTTCGAAAACGCCCGGCAGATGTTGCAACGCCATGGCGATGTGGTGTCGGCCTGGCCCGAACTGGGGACCTGGTTGATGCAGGAGTTTCATGTCGATGGCGCCTGCCTTTGCCGCGACGATCAGTGCGTCAGTCAGGGGCTGGGTTTTGAAGCCAACGTACTGGCGATATTCGATCCCTGGTTTGAGACCGCGCTGGCTGAACCGGTGTGGTCCTGCGACAGTTTGATGCGCCAGTCGCCCGAATTGCCGCTATCGGAAGTCGCCGGCGTGCTGGCATTGCGGGGCAAACTGGCTTCCGGACTATCATTGCGCGTCTATCTCTGTCGGCGGGAAAGCATTCATGAAGTCGCCTGGGGCGGAAACCCGGATAAACCGGTCGAATACCACGATGGCAAGCTGGGCATTGCACCGCGTCATTCGTTTGAGAAATGGATGGAAAAGCGCCTGGGCTACAGCCAGTCCTGGGATAACGAAGCCCGACTGCTGGCACTGAAACTGCGAGAATTGCTGCTGCGCGAAATCCGTTACTGAACCGGCTTGCGGGCCTCGACCCAGGAGCAGGTCCAGCGCAAGATCGACATATCCCTTCGACAGCCATACCGCTGCCATGACTCTTCATCGCCGATGTTCTACTGTCGCTGGAATCAGTATGTGGCGGTATGCTTACATCACCGACGGTGCACAGCTTCAGCGCGGAAATGACCAATACCTTGCTTGACGGCTCCTTCCGCATGGCGATTGTTTCACGGTAGCACTGCGTCGTGCGGTTACCCGGTTTTCCATTACATAAGGTTTCGAATGCAATTCATCGATCAATTTCCCTATCCAATACTGATAGTGTTGACGCTGTTCATGCTGGGCGCGCCGTTCGTGCCGGAACCGCATCTGGTCGAAAAAATGCGCATGCTGTCCGAAGGCACGCTGACCCGGCCGCTGGATATTTTCGATGTCTTCTGGCATCTGTTTCCGGCAATCATACTGGTGATCAAGATCGTCAGGCAGCGCCGCAATCACGCACCGAAATAGCCGACTTGGCCCCCGCTCCCCTGCCCCCCGCCTCTTTCAAGGCATAATGTTCGGCAACGAATACGGAAGATGCCCGGGGGGGTAATCATGATCGAAGATGCACGCGCCCGTTTCGAGACGCTGAAGGCCAGCGGCATGCTGCCTTCGCCGCAAGGCGTGGCGCTGGCGGTGCTGGAATTGACGCAGAAACACGATGCCAGCATGCAGACCCTGACGCATCTGGTGCAGACCGATCCGGCCATGTCCGGACGCATCCTGCGCTATGCCAATGCCGTGCATGGCGGCAGTCTGCGGCATATCGCCTCGTTGCCGCATGCCATCGTGTTTCTCGGCCTGTTCCGGGTGCGCCAGATCGCCCTGGGGTTTTCGCTGATCGATCATTACCGCAGTGGCGCCTGCGCATCCTTCGATTATCTTGGCTACTGGACCTCGTCATTGGCTACCGGCATCACCGCCCAGCAGGTTGCCGTGCAGGCGCAATGTCCGCCGGACGAGAGCTTCACCTGCGGGCTGCTGTCCGGAATCGGTCGTCTGGCGCTGGCCACGGTGTTTCCCGGCGAATACGACAGCCTGTTGCGGGCAAACCTCTCCGCCCTGGATTTACGCGAGGCCGAAATCCGCGATTTCGGCCTCGATCATGTCGCGCTGTCGGCGGACTTGCTGCAGGACTGGGGCTTGCCGGAAATTTTCTATCAGGCGGTGCGCTATCACGAGGTACCGGCGGATGCACCGTTTTCCGCGGGGTCGCGGGCGCAAATGCTGACCGCCGCGCTGCACTTCGCCGCCAAAGTGGGCGATTTGCTCAACCTGGACGCCACCCAGCGTTGGGAAAAAGTACCGTCGCTGTTCCACGCCGCCGCGCAGATCGGCCTGGAGGACCATCAGGTGCCGCCGCTGGTCGAGCAGGTGGTCCATCAGTGGCAGGATTGGGGTCGCGAACTGCATCTGCCGACGCAGGAGTTCAGCGACGTCAAACTGCTGCTCGGCCTGCCGCCCGATCCATCGCAGGATGACAATCTCGCCGCGCTGGTGGTGCTGCCGATGCGCGTGGCGCTGATCACCCGCGATGCCGCGCATCTGCGCGGTCTGGCGGAAACCCTGGACGCCATGGGTCTGATGGTGGAAATTGCCAGCGACAGCGAGGCCGCGCTGCGTCTGCTGAAAGACATACGCCCCGACGTGATGCTGGTGGAACTGCCCGACAGCGGCGACGCCTCGGTCGCCACGCTGCGCGCGTTGCGCGCCGACGAAGCCGGTCGCCAGGCCTACTGCATCGCGATGATTCCGCCGGAGGCGGAAGTCGGCGTGGCCAGGCTGATGCTGGCCGGGGCGTCGGACTACCTGCTGCTGAATTACAGCGAAGCCGCCCTGCTTGCGCGGATCAGTTCGGCGCAGCGCGTGGTGGCGCTGCAGGGTGCGGTGCGCGCCGAGCGCGAATCGGTCATTCGTTCCTCCGGCGAATGGGCCCGAAGCAACCGCCGCCTGTTGCAGGAAGCGCTCACCGACTCGCTGACCAAACTGCACAATCGCCGTTATGGCCTCGACCGCTTCGCGCAGGAATGGGCGTTCTCGGGACACAGCGGCACACCCTTGTCCTGCCTGATGCTGGACATCGACCATTTCAAGCGGGTCAACGACCAATACGGCCATGATGTCGGCGACCTGGTGCTGCAACAGATTGCCCGCGTCATCGAGCGCGGTTGCCGCAAGGATGACGTAGCGTTCCGCTTCGGCGGCGAAGAGTTCTGTGTCGTCTGCCCGAACACAGGACTGCGCGATGCGCTGCAGTTGGGCGAACGCATCGTGCATGAGGTCCGCGCCAGTCGTTACGGCGCCGACAAGCAACGCTTTCCGGTCACGCTGAGTATCGGCGTCGCCACCGCCATTGCCAGCGATCGTGACCATGAAGCGCTGGTCGAACGCGCCGACAAGGCGCTCTACGCCGCCAAATCCGCCGGACGGAACCGCGTCATGGCGGCGCGCGGCGAAACCGATTGACGCGGTTGCCCGCCCAGATCAAAACCTGACAGGGGGTCGAAAAACACTCCGTCACCCCGGCGGAGGCCGGGGTCCAGTCCGGAGAGCGCAACGAAATCAGCGGATTACTGGATACCGGCCTTCGCCGGTAAGACGGATCTGTGGCGCTGAGTGCAAAATGAGCCGGCTCAGCGAATCTGCTCGCAATATGTAAAGATTTGAATCTCAAGAGATTAAAGGAACCCGCCATGCGCCTGCTGCACACCATGATCAGAACCGGCGACCTCGATCGCTCGATTGCGTTTTATACCCGGATACTCGGCATGTCGCTGCTGCGCCGCAAGGACTATCCGGACGGCAAGTTCACGCTGGCGTTTGTCGGCTATGGCGACGAGGCCAGCCATTCGGTGATCGAACTGACCTACAACTGGGGCGTCGAGCATTACGAGATCGGCAACGCATTCGGGCATCTGGCGATCGAAGTCGACGATGTTTACGCCGCCTGTGCGGAAATCCGCGCCAAGGGCGGAGAAATCCTGCGCGAAGCCGGCCCGATGAACGCCGGCACGACGATCATCGCCTTCGTCAAGGACCCGGACGGCTACCCGATCGAACTGATCGGGCGGCGTGACTGAGCCGCCGCCGATTTTCCAACACTCACACGCCGGGTTGCAGGGTCACCATCACATCCACCCTGGCGCCTTCGCGCAGCACGCTGATCTTCACTTCGTCGCCGATCTTGAATTCGTCCAGGCGTGACAGCAGCTTGGCGACGCTGTCCACCGGCTTGTCGTTGATCGCCACGATGCTGTCGCCGGGAACGATGCCGCCATCGCGCGAAATGGTCGCGCCGACCAGTCCGGCCGCCTCCGCCGCCGAATCCGGGGTGACGCGCAGTATCAGCACGCCTTCCAGCTTGCGTAGCTCCGCCAGCCGCTGGTTGACGCTTTCGTCGACCTCGATGCCGAGCGCCGGGCGGATGTATTTGCCATCCTTGATCAATTGCGGCACCACCCGGTTGACGGTGTCCACCGGCACCGCGAAACCGATGCCGGCGGAGGCGCCGCTGGGGCTGTAGATGGCGGTATTGATGCCGATCAGACGGCCGGCCGAATCGAGCAGCGGGCCGCCGGAGTTGCCCGGATTGATCGCCGCATCGCTCTGGATCAGATGGTCGATGGTGGCGCCGTTGCGGCCTTCGCCGCCCAGCGAGCGGTCCAGCGCCGACACCACGCCGGTGGTCAAGGTCCAGTCCAGACCGAACGGGTTGCCGATGGCGAACACCTTCTGACCGACCTTGAGATTGTGGCTTTCGCCCAGCGGCACCGGCGGCGGGCGCTTGAAGCCGACGCCGATGCGCAGCACGGCGATGTCATGCGCCGGCGACACGCCGACCAGCGCCGCCTTGTAGCTGCGGCCATCGGCCAGCTTCACCGTCGCCTCGCTGGCATTCTCGATGACATGGTAGTTGGTGATGACATGGCCAGTGTCATCCCAGATGAACCCCGAACCGGTGCCGCGCGGCACGGTGAACACGTTGCGCGTCCAGAAATCGCGCACTTGTCCGCGGGTGGTGATGTACACCACGGAATCCTTGGCGCGCTCGAACAGTTCGATGGTGGCCTGCTCGTCGCCGGCCAGATCGCCACGCGCCGCGACGACGCGCGGCGCGGCATCGGGTTTGGGCGAAAACATCCCCTCCAGCCAGTACTCGATATTCGGCGCGCCGCGCCAGACCAGGATCAGCACGGCGGCTGCCAGCGTCAGCCAGAACAATCGGTTCAGAAAACGGTCTCGCATGTTCGATCCTTGTCGCAACGAATGACGCAGTGAATTATTTCCAGCTCAGCGTGATGTGACGGCTGACGCCGTTCTCCAGCAGCCGCAGCGCAAGACTGCCCTTCGCCTCGTTCAAGGCGGCGGCAAAATCATCCGGGCCGGCCAGCGGTTTCCGATTGGCTTCGAGTATCACCATCCCTGGTCTGATGCCGGCCAGCACCGCCAGCGAACCGCGTTCGACCTCGGCAACCACGACCGCCCGCGACACGCCCAGACGGCGGCTCTCCGCCGCAGTCAACGCGCGCACCGTCAGGCCGATGCCGCGCACCGCCTCGGCGCGCGCGTTCGCTGTTTCGTCCAGGCGTCCAACCCGCACCGGCAAACTCAAGCGCTGGCCATCGCGAATCACGTCCAGCACCAATCGACTGTCCGGCTGGGCCAGCGCCGCCAGATTTCGATACTGGCCGCCATTTTCGAGCGCGGCGCCATCCATGCCGACCAGCACATCGCCGGGGCGTATGCCGGCGCGTTCGGCGGGCGAGCCCGGATTGACCTGATTCACCAGCACGCCCCGGTTGCTGTCGAGTTTCAGCGCCTCCACCAGCTCCGCGCCCAGCGCCTGCACACCCAGGCCGATATAGCCGCGCACCACGCCGCCATGGCTGAGAATCTGCGCGGAAATGACCCGCAGCAGATTGCTGGGAATGGCGAAGCCGACTCCCATGTAACCGCCGCTCTTGCTGAAAATGGCGGTGTTCATGCCGATCACTTCGCCATCCAGGTTGAGCAGCGGGCCGCCGGAATTGCCGGGGTTGATCGCCGCATCGGTCTGAATGAAATCTTCGTAATCGTTGATGCCGAGACTGGTGCGTCCGGTGGCGCTGACCACGCCGGCGGTCAGGGTGTGCGACAGGCCGAACGGATTGCCCAGCGCCACCACCCACTCGCCGACCTCCAGCCGCGCCGAATCGCCCCATCTGAGGATCGGCACATCGCGGGTCTCGATCACCAGCACGGCAATGTCGGATTTCGGATCGGTGGCCTTCAGGCGTGCATCGAACTCCCGACCATCATGCAGTTTGACGCGGATCCGCGCGGCGTTCTCCACCACATGGCTATTGGTCAGCAAATAGGTCCGGCCTGCATCGGCGGCGAACGCGAAACCCGACCCCTGATTGATCGCCCGGCGCGGTTTGGTTGGCGCCTGACGCTGCGGGAACATGGGGAAATCGTCACCGAAGAAACGCCGCAACAGATCGTCGCCCATCGGCCAGTCGCCCGACGCGGATGCATTGTTACGACCGCGACCTTCGACCTGGATGAATACCACCGACGGCGAAACCTGCTTGGCGACGCTGGAAAACGCCTTGCCGGTAGCGCGCAGACGCTCGATAGCGGCATCCCCGGCGAACGCTCCGGACTGCAAACCACCGACCAGCAAAAAACTGGTCATCAACACCAGCCACAACGGCTTGCTCAAATACATCCGCATCAGGATTCCTCCGTTGGCCCAGCCGGGAAGCTGGGGTGCATGTTGCCCAAATTCAAGGTCTTGAACTCGTCTCTGCCCAGCCCTATCTATGTGATGAAGACGTAGTACCGCTCGTCTTTAATGTCCATCAAGGAGGAATTGACCATGCCCTATCGCACACAGTTTCCACGCGACTGGTTCGCCGACATCGATCGCCTGCAACGCGAAATGCAGCAGGCATTCGACCTCTCGCCCAACATTCGCGGCCTGACCCGCGGCTTTCCCGCGCTCAACGTCGGCGGCACGCCGAAATCGGTGGAAATCTACGCATTCATACCCGGCGTCGACCCCGCCAGCCTTGAAGTGCAAATCGAAAAAGGCGTATTGACGGTAGCCGGTGAGCGCCAGATCGACGCGGTCCCGGAAAAAGCCGCCGTGCATATCGACGAACGCTTTGCCGGACGCTTCCGGCGCATCGTAACCTTGCCTGACGATGTCGATGCCAATGCCGTCGATGCCCGCTATCAGGACGGCGTGCTGCACATCAGCATCGCCCGCAGGGAAACCGCGCAACCGCGTCGCATCGCCATTCAGTAAGGAGGAACACACCATGACCGATCAAGCTGCAGTCGCTCAAGCCACCGAAGCCGCGCGCAATCAGGCGTCCCTGTTGCCGCCGGTGGATGTCATCGAAGATGCCGGCGGCATCACGCTGTACGCCGACCTGCCGGGCGTGCCCAAGGACAAGCTGTCCTTGCATGTCGAAGCCGAGACGCTGACCATCGAAGGCGAGGTGACGCTGACCATGCCGAAAGGCATGGAGTCCAGCCATGCCGAAGTCGCCCTGCCGCGTTACCGGCGGGTATTCACGCTGTCCAAGGAACTCGACAGCGGCAAGGTATCGGCGGAGCTGAACCAGGGCGTGCTGAAGCTGCGCATTCCCAAAGCCGAGCACGCGCAACCGCGCAAGATCGAAATCAGGGTAGCCTGACGCACACCGGGCGGCGGATCGCCGTCCCGGCGAGTTCGAACACCCTGAACAATGGAGGTAAACCATGAAACTGGATCATCTGAAAGAAAACTTCGATGCCTTGTGGAGCGGCATGGCGGAAGGCTGGCGGCACCTGTGGAATTCCGCCGCCGGCGCACTGACCCGCTTCAAGCCCGGCGAGGACACCAACCTGCCGGCAGCAACCAATGTCGATGACGACTCGTTCCTGCCGACCCGCGGCTGGTCGATGCTGGGCGGCGACCTGTTCGAAGATGACACGCGTCTGGTGCTGCGCCTGGAGGTCCCCGGCATGGACAAGGAAAACCTCGACATCCAGGTCAGCGACGACACGCTGGTGATTGCCGGCGAAAAACGCTTCGAACACGAAACCAGCGAAGGCCGCTGGCGGATCATGCAATGCGCTTACGGCAGCTTCCGCCGGGTCGTCCCGCTACCGGTCGCGGTCAAGGCCGACGCAGCGCGCGCCAGTTACAAGAACGGCGTGCTGCGCGTGGAATTGCCCAAAGCCGAACCCGGCCAGCCGAAGTCGGTCAGTATTTCGGTGGAGTGAAACCGGGGAAAACCTGCGTGTACGGCGGAAAAGCCGGCAGTTTTATGCCAGCGCCTTCCGCCGTATGTATCGCTCGTTGGCGCGAAGGTTGAGGGTCGGCCTACAGTACAGCATTCCCCTCGAATCGTTTTCCTGCCAGTCTGAGCGTGGAGCAACGACGCGCAGTGTCACGCGAAATCTGATCCCGATGTTGATTTTGATAATGTTGTATTCGGAAACATTCGGGGGTACGGACTGTCGGACCGGGTCCGGTTAGGCGACGGGGTTCGCCCGCCAAACGTTTAACGACCTCGCGTCCGCCAACGCCCTCTTTTTATTCATCGTCCATCCCAGCTCCGCTTTCATCTTCGGGGGCGAGCCAGGGGATCATGATTGGTTAGGCCTCTTGCTGGAGCGCGATGAGCTGATCGTACAGCTGCGTGTCCTCTGCAAAGCGACCACGAAAATGCCCAGAGTCATTTGTGTAGATGGATCTGTTCGAATGAACTGCAGGATCGAGCATTAGTCCTGTTTTCAAGTAAAGTCGGTTGAGCGACGACTGAAGATCGCTGACCGTCATGACAATCAGTCGCTCATTGATGCCCAGGCTTTTGAGATAGAACCTACTGTAGAAGTGGCGAATGTGATCTAGTTGCGTGAACTCCTCAAAGTTCATTTGACCATCCTTTATTAGTCCTACCTCTCGGTGTCTCCGTCTTGTTACATCGTTGTCCGGAAGACTCTGCTCTATGTAATGGAAGTGGGAGACCGCCCGTTCAAGAGGATCCCTCAGTAGAAGTACTTTGAAGTCGTAGTCAATATCATCGTAAGCCGAGGCTTCGAAGTGACCAAAGACTATCCAATCACTGAGTTTTTGCAGCCGAGTCTTCAACTCTGCTTGTAGCGACTTGCCAGCTACTGTATCGGCGATGTGAATCCACGTTGGATGACAGAAGTAGTCGAAATTGACATCAGTCCGTCCAGACAATTGCTCCTTTACGGAAGTCCCCGCGCATTTCGGTATGTGAGGAAAGACAATTCTCAAGATTGGTGTTATCTGTGGCTAGGACGCATTGAGATCAATAGGGTCAGGATCAGGTGAAACGATACTTTTTTTCCATGGGATGCGCCACCCTAAAGAAATGCTCAGGACGCAAGGCGTGGTGTGCTGGTATTCCAGCGACCGAATAGCTGAAACACACGCAGCCCGGTTGCTCGGCGCCGTCAGCCTTGTCGATATGGCGTACATCACGTGTCTTCATGCAATATCCGGCTAAATATCCGGCTAATATTGTCGCTTCGCCGTCCGGGAGGGCATGCCCTTGACCACAACTGCACCGAAAAAGCATCGCTCCAGCCTGAGCGCGCCGTGCCTGTTGACCTTGAAGATCGAGCTTTGCCCGGAGGATATCCAGCCGCCGATCTGGCGGCGGCTGGAGGTCGATGGCCGGATCAGTCTGGCGAAACTGCATCATTTCATACAGGCGGCGATGGGCTGGGCCGATGCGCATCTGCACGAGTTCGTCATTCGTAGTCAATGCTATATGCCGCCGTTGGCCGAGGTCGACGACGAAACCGCAAAGGACGAGAAGAAATTCCGTCTCAACCAATTGTTTGTCTGCGGTGAACAGTATCTCTACCGCTATGACCTTGGCGACGATTGGGCGCATCGCATCAGCGTCGAAGCGTTCGAGCGGATCGACAATGACCCGGACTACGAAGCCCGCGTCATCGATGGTGCGCGCGCCTGCCCGCCGGAAGATGTCGGCGGCGCGACCGGTTATCACGAATTCCTCGAAAAACTGCTGACAGCGCCCGATTCCGCTGAAGCACGGGCGTTGCGGCTGTGGGCCGGCGGCGAGTTCGATGCCGAACGTTTTGATCGCCGCGCGGCGAATGCCGCCATTCAGCGCTTGCTGTGGAATCGTTGGGGCGGCAAGTAGCGCGCGTCGCCAGCGGGAACTTGCACGGCTGTCGATGCGTCTGCTTGCTTCCCCAAAACCCTTGTGAGGAGACACCATGAAAATAGCCGTGTATGCCCTGTTGCCCATGCTCTGCGCACCGCTGGCGGCGCAAGCCGAAATGCAGATGCTGATCAAGATTCCCCGCCTGACGCTCGAAGCGTCGGAGAAGCTGGCCCAGGCCACCATCGCCGCCTGCCGCAAGGATGGCATCCAGATCGGCGTCAGCGTGGTCGACCGTAGCGGCGATGTGATGGTGTTCATGCGCGATACGCTGGCGCCGCGCATCACCATCGAGGTCAGTCGCCAGAAAGCGTTTACCGCAGTCAATTTCAACGCACCGCTGTCGACCATGGAGAACCGCTTCACCCAGCCGTTCTCGGTCGGCAAGATCGATGGTCTGGTGTTTTCCGCCGGCGGCATACCGATCGAGGCGGCCGGCAACATCGTCGGCGCAGTCGGCGTGTCCGGCGCGGCAACCGGCGCTCAGGACGAGGCCTGCGCCCGCGAGGGTCTGAAGAGCATCGCCTTCGACCTGGAAACCGCCAGTATTTGATCGCCGATCAGGCGAACAGGCTGAGCAGCGATTCCGGTTGCGGTTCCAGATTGGTATAGGCGGCGACAGCGCGACTTTCCCGGCTGGAGGCGGCGTTGTCGGCGCTGTTGACATGATCGATTTTGCGCGCGGCAGCCGCCTCGGCCGCTTCGTTTTTTTCCTCGCGGCTCTGTTCGATCCGCGCTTTGGCGGCCATTTGCGCCGCCTGGGCGGCCACCGCGCGATCCTGCGACGAGGGGTCGGCCGGGGCCAGCGCGGCGGCCTGGATGCGTTTGGCCTTGGCGATGGTCTGCTCCGGCGTCTGCGCCGGTGATACGTCGATGCTGACTTCGCCCGCCACGGCATACTGCCGGCCATCCGGACCGCGTACAAATTCGTAGGTCACGGCGCCGGTCAGCCCGGCGCCGGCCGCCTTGTGCGCGGCTTCGTGCGCGCGCACCTGGCGGTCGATCTGGCGGAGTTTCTGGACCTGCTGCTGCTCTTCCGGCGTCAGTTTCTGGTTGGCGGCGGCGCGATCGGCGCCACCCGCGTAAAACACGCCGGTATCCTGTGCCGCGCCTATCGATCCGACTGCCATGATGGCGTGTCCCGGCGCGGCGTGTCAGCCGGATTTCTTCGCCGCCAGTTTCGCCTTGAGGTCGGCGAACGGATTGAACGTCGAGACCGGTGTCGTGGCGCCGCTGTCATGGCGTCCTTCCAGGTCTTTCAGCTTGGCATGCTCGTTTTCATGGCAGTAGGTGCACAGTAGTTCCCAGTTGCTGCCATCGGGCGGGTTGTGGTGATGGTTGTTGTTCTTGTGGTGGACTTCCAGCAGTTGCAGATTGCCGTGATCGAAGCTGCGCGCGCAACGCCCGCAGACCCAGGGGAACAGCTTCAGCGCCTGGGCGCGGTAGCCTTGTTCGCGCAGTTCGGCGTTGCGCCGCGCTTCCAGCACCACGCGGTCGAGTCGTTCATTGTTTGCCGGCATGACAGTCTCCGTATCGTACATCCGGCTTTCAGCTTACGACGAAAAGCGGCGGTCAGAAACCCCGTCGGTCGGACGGCCGATCGGCATCCGGCAAGGGATAGGAGTCGGCCTCGTAGACCGGGCCTTTCAGTATCATGATGATGAAACAGGCCAGGCTCAGCGTCAGCACCAGCGTCCACAGCACGATCACCACGCCGATGGCGAAGAAATTGACCATCTGCAAAGCGGCATGATCCAGCGGACCGACTCGCGCGATCAGCGCCACCATGGCCGGCAGCAGGGTGCCGATCAGCAGGATGCGCGGCATCCTGCGCAGCAGCTGCCACTCCAGCCCGGACGCCTCGGCCCGGCTGTTGGGCAGTTTCTTCAGCCAGCTCATGGCCTTGCTCCAGCAAACGATCAGGCCGCTATTTTGCCTGACTCGCGACATCCAGGATGGTCATCGGCAAGGCGCTGGATGCGCCAAGATGGCTGGCCAAGCGCAGCTTGATGTCCGGATGCTGCGCGCGGAAGGCATCGAGCGCTTCCGGAATGTCGGCGGCGACATGCGTTCCGGCGGCGAGGAAATAGGGAAATACGATGATTTCCCGCGCGCCGTTGGCGACACAACTTGCCAGGCCATCCGGAATCGCCGGTTCGGCGAGTTCCAGGAACGCGACCTCGACGCGATCGATGTTGGGGTCGCGCAACGCCCGGACACGGTCCCCCAGGGCGCGGACTTCGTCATTGGAAGCCTGGCGTCGGCTGCCGTGGGCGACGATGAGCAGATGACGATGGGTCATTTCGGCGTGGCTCAATTGATGCTGCCTGTATCGGGATTGTCGGCCATCTCGTCGAAGATTTTCTTCAAGCCGCTGGATTGCACGCCGCTGTGCACTTCGGTTGCCAGGTATTCCTGCTTGTTGGCTTCGGATTCGAAGAATATCTTGATCATCCCGGTGCCCTGCCCTTCGACGACAAAGGGCGCGGTCTGAAGATTGGTGACATCGTTGAGGGTGATCGGGTCGCGAGTGAAGGTAATCATGATCGAGTCCTTTCAAGGGTGATTGATAAATGGCGATGCCGCGTTCAGCGCAGGTCGCCCAATAGCGGAGCGCCACGCCAGTCGGGTTTGGCGAGCAGCATCTGCACCGTGCCGATGTCGCGCTCCAGGAAACCGGCTTCGCAATAGGCGAAATAGAACAGCCACATGCGGATGAATTTTTCAGGATAGCCCAGAGCGCGAACGTCTTCGATCCGATTCAGGAAATTCTCCCGCCAGTGCGCCAGGGTTTCGGCGTAGTGCGGACCAATGTCTTCCAGATGCACGCCGCGCATGTCGGAGGCGATGCTGATCGCCGAGTGCATAGCGGTGACACTGGGCAGGAAACCGCCGGGGAAAATGTGCTTCTGAATGAAATCGACCGATTTCAACGCCGACTGATAGCGTTGGTCGGCGATGGTGATGGCCTGGATAAGCATGGCGCCGTCGGGTTTCAACAGGCGGGCGCAGTGCCGGAAATAGGTTTCCAGATAGGCCGCGCCGACCGCTTCGACCATTTCGATGGACACCAGCTTGTCGTACTGTCCGGTCAGGTCGCGGTAATCACTGAGCAATACCTCGACCCGATCTTCCAGGCCGGCGGCGGCGATGCGGGCGCGGGCCAGTTCATATTGCTGTTGCGAAATCGTCGTGGTGGTGACGCGGCAGCCGTAGCGGCTCGCGGCATGCAGCGCGAAACCGCCCCAGCCGGTGCCGATCTCCAGTACATGATCATCGGCGCGCAGATTCAGCTTGCGGCAGATGCGTTCCAGTTTGGCGGTGGAAGCCGCTGCGAGGCTCATGCCGGGTTGTTCGAAAACGGCGCAGGAATACATCAACGTGGGGTCCAGCCAGAGCCGGTAGAACGCATTGCCCAGGTCGTAGTGCGCGGCGATGTTGCGCCGACTGCCGTCGCGGGTATTGCGCCGCAGCGCCGCCCACAGCCAGCGCAGCGGCTCGGACAGTCGCGCCAGACCGCGTTCCATGCCGTCCAGCACGGCGCGATTGCGCAACAGCAGACGCAGCAATCCGGTCAGGTTGTCCGTGCTCCAGTCGCCATCCATGTACGACTCGCCGGCGCCGACGCTGCCGCCGAACGCCACCCGCGGCCAGAACGCCGGATCGTGCACATGGACGGTGAATTCCGCCGGAGCATGACCAAAATGCAGACGCTCGCCGGCGCACTCGATGATCAGGCCACCATGTCGCAATCTGCTCAATTGCCGCAGCACGGCGCGCCGAGCCAGGCTTTGCACGAGAGTAATGGACATCCCGGCGGATGCCCTGACGCTGGGGGTGAGAACCGTGTCATTCATGCGGAGTGCTCCCGACGATAGCGCGCGGCGGGTGGTCGAAAACCGGTACGCGCTTGAGCCACAGGCGCAAGGCCTGCCAATAGATGCCGAACATGATCTGCCCGGTCATCAGCGGAAAGCGCAGCAGCGCCCAGGCCAGGTTGGCGCCGGTGAGCGGCTTGCGCTGGAGATTGAGGGTCGCATCGAACACCTTGCGACCTTGATCCAGGTCTTCCATGTGCATCAGCAGATGCGTGTCCGGCCGGTTCAGGCGCCAGATGTATTCCAGCCCCAGCGGCAGGAACGGCGAGACATGGAACACCTTGTTCTGGCGGAATGCCGGTTTGTCGACGCCGCCAAGATTGTTCGACATGTCCAGCACATAGGCGTGTCGCTCGCGCCACGGTGTGTTGGTGACTTCGGCTACGATGGCCTGCAACTGTTCGCCATCAGCGGCGTAACAATAGAACAGGCTGACCGGATTGAAGCCGAAGCCGAAATAACGTGGATGGGTCAGCAAGCGGATCGGACCATTGGGGCGCCGGCCGGATTGCCGTTCGACCTCGTCGCGCACCGCGTCCGCCAACGGCTGCGCCGGGTCGCCAAGATGATCGGCGCGTCGCCACCAGGCCAGATTCGGACCACGGGTCGACCACAACCAGCGGCCGTTGAAGATCTGCTCCAGTTCATCCAGATCCAGCCAGAGCATGAACAGCCGGTAGCGGAACGCATGCGTCCTGGGCTCGAGCCGGCGATGTCGCACCCAACCGGAATAAAGCGCGCTGTGCATCGTTCAGGCCGCCCGTCGCGCACCGAGAAACAGCTTGTCTTCGCGGAAATGACGCAGCGCATCCAGGGCGCTGACCACGCCATCCTCATGGAAACCATTGCCCCACCAGGCACCGCAATAATAGGTGCGCAGCGTACCGTCGATTTCGCGATGGCGCCCCTGCGCGGCGATACCGGCGCGGGTGAACAGCGGATGGTGATAGGTCCGGCGCGCGATGATCCGCTGCGGATCGATCCGATCCCCGGCATTCAGCGTGACGCACAACGTTTCCGGCGCATCCAGGTCTTGCAGGATGTTCATGTCGTAAGTCAGTCTGACACGGCCGCCGGGGCCGTCCGGCATCAGGTAATTCCAGGCCGCCCACGCCAGGCGTCGCTTCGGTAGCAGGCTGGTGTCGGTATGCAGCACGGCCTCGTTGGCCTGATACGGGATGGCGCTCAATACCTCGCTTTCAGCGGGCGTCGGGTCGGCCAGCAAAGCCAGCGCCTGATCGCTGTGGCAGGCGAGGAACAGCGCGTCGAAGCGTTGCGCGCCCTGATCCAGATGCACATCCACATGGTTGGCGTGGCGGGTCAGGCCGCGCACCGGTGTATTCAGGCGCACCTGGTTGCGGAGCGGCGAAATCAGGCGTTCGACATAGCTGCGCGAGCCGCCCTGGATGGTGCGCCATTGCGGCCGGTCGCTGACCGACAGCAAGCCGTGATTGATGAAGAAGCGGATGAAGAAACGGGCCGGAAATGCCAGGATTTGCGCGGGATCGGTGGACCAGATCGCCGCGCCCATCGGCACGATGTAGTAATCGCGAAAGCGCTGACCATAGCCGCCCTGGTCGAGGAATTCGCCCAGGCTCAGCGTTTCGTCGACATGCTGCAACAATTTCGGTGCTTCGCGGTTGAAGCGGAGGATGTCGTTCAGCATGCACCAGAAACTCGGGCGCAACAGATTGCCGCGCTGGGCAAACAGGGCGTTGAGCGAAGTGCCGTTGTATTCCAGGCCGGTCTGTCGGCAGGACACGGCAAAGCTCATGTCGCTGGGCTGGCTGGCCACGCCAAGCTCCGCCAGCAACTCGGTGAAGCGCGGATAGGTGCGGTGGTTGAACACGATGAAACCGGTGTCGACGGCAAACGTTCGGCCATCGATGTCAACGTCATGGGTATCGGCATGACCGCCCACATGGTCACCCGCTTCGAACAGCGTGATGTCGTGCTCGGGATGCAGGTGATGCGCTGCGGTCAGGCCGGCGATCCCGCTGCCGATGATGGCGATTTTCATGCCGGTTTGCCTCCGGTCACTGCACCGTGACGGACAGGGCAAAAAGCCGCTGGTGCGTGTCATGGCTGGCGGCGTTGAGCATCAGAAACACTCCATGCAGAAACCAGTGCATGGGTATGGGGTACTCATGGACAAAATAACCGATTTCATGACTACGTCCTGGACAAAGTGTAATATGCCCGAAAGATAGATGGACAAATCATTGCTGTCAACCTGTTTGTCATGGACAAATTCATGGAATCAACTACTCTTCCGACCTTTTCGATCAGCGCCGTTGAACGCGAAACCGGGCTGTCCAAGGATGTACTGCGCAAGTGGGAAACCCGCTATGGTTTTCCCGTTCCGTTACGCGATGGGCTTGGTGAAAGAGCCTATCCGCTGGAACAGGTGGATCGACTGCGCTTGATAAAGCGCCTGATGGACGCTGGCCTGCGCCCTTCCCGTCTGGTTTCCGAAAGCGAGGACAGCCTGAACGCGCTGGCCCGCGCCAGTCAGGCAAAACAGCGCCGCGGCGGCAAGATCGACATTGACGACCTAACCCTGGAGAAGCTGCTACTGCATGATCCCGGCGCGCTGCGACAGCAGCTCTATCGTGAAATGCTGCGCCAGGGAATTGAGCGTTTTGTCCAGGACACACTAGTACAACTGAACAATGCCGTAGGCGATGCGTGGGCGCGCGGCGAACTCAGCATCCACGAAGAACATCTGTATAGCGAAGCCGTACAAGGGTTGTTGCGCGATGTCGTCGCCGGGCTCACCGTCAGCCATGCTGCACCGCGCATACTGTTGACCACCTTGCCGGATGAACACCACAGCCTGGGTTTGCTGATGCTCGCCGCCATGCTGTCATTGCGCGGCGCATATTGCATCTCGCTGGGTCCGCAGACACCGGTGCAGGAAATCATCGAAGCCGCCCACGCTTACCAGATCGACATCGTGGCGCTGTCCTTCAGCAATGCCTATCCACAACGCCGCATCGTCCCGGCACTGGCCGAACTCCGCCAACAACTCCCGCCAACCAAGGATATCTGGGCTGGCGGCGCCGGCTGCGCCCGCCTGCATGTCTCGCCGGAAGGCACGTACTTGTCTTCGGATATGGCACAGACCATGGCCTTGCTTGCAGAGTGGCATGCCTCGCATTGAAGCCGATCCGCGACGCCGGGCCGAACCGCTTCAGAACAGTTCTATGCGCTTCTCGGCGACTGGCTTGGGCTTGGCCAAGGCGTTTTCGTATTCCTGCTCTTCCTTCGCCATCGCGGCAGCATCCGGCAGCGAGGTGGACATGCGCCGACAGAAGGCATCACCGGTACTGGGCAGGAAAACGACCTTGCGTGACCAGGGACCGCTGAAATCCGACGCCATCAATGGAATGCCTTCGCGTTTCAACCATTCCTGGGCGAACTCGGCATTGCGCTCGCCTATCGCCATGCGAATCGAACTGACTATGGTACCGCCGCCGAACGCCTTGGCAACCAGGCGACTCTTTTGCGCCCCCTTGTTGAGCAAACCGTTGACCAGCACTTCCATCGAGTAGTCGCCATTCAAGATGACGTCGTGATCCGCCTTGCCGGCATTGGCGCCTTTCGGCAGCAGAAAATGGTTCATGCCGCCGATCTTCAGACGAGGATCGAACAGGCAGACGGCCACGCAGGAACCCAGCAATGTGGCAAGCGGTCGATCACGCTCGATCGCCCATCCACCCGGATGGATGGTGTGCGCGATGCGCTCGAGTTCCTTGCCGCTGAGTACAGGAATATCGTTCAAGGGGATAGCACCGAACGGCGCCGAAAACCGGCAACCACAGGCTTATAATTCTACGCTCTCGGCGGTCAACCGGAGTCAGGATAAACATGGACAAGCGCGTGTTCTACACATCGATTGCCGCCGATATCGGCAAGGGCGAACTGGCTTTTCCGACCAGCACCCAAATCGCGATGAAAGTGTTGCGAGCGCTTGATGATCCGGATTGCCAGATCGAGACCGCGGCAAAACTGGTACAAGCGGAACCACTGCTGTCGGCGCGGGTGGTGGCGATGGCGAATTCGGTCGCCTTCAACGCCTCCGGACGCGCGATCACGGATGTTCGAACCGCGGTCATGCGACTGGGCTTTCGGACCCTGCGCAGCCTTGCGATGGCGCTGGTCACGCGCCAGATGGCCGGCTCTCCCACCGACCAGGCCAATCAGGTGCTGGCCACGCAGTTGTGGGAGCACACCGCCCACGTCACCTCGCTGGCCCATGTGATCGCCCGGAGGTTTACCCATGTCGACCCCGAAACCGCCCTGTTTGCCGGAATCATTCACGAAGTTGCCGGGTTTTACATGCTGTCCCGCGCCAAGGACCATCCGGAACTGCTCGACGGTGACTACCACGAGTGGATGGAAACCGGCGAAGCCGAAGTCGGGCGCGCGGTCCTGAAAGTGCTGGACGTTCCGCAACCGGTGGTCGAGGCAGTCGAAGCCTATTGGAGCGGCTATCTGGCGATTCCTCCGGTCACGCTCGGCGATACCCTGCTGCTTGCCGAAGAACTGGCCCCGGTCGCCTCCCCCTTGCACAAGCTGGGTGGCGTCGAACCCGGCGAAGGCATGACCGCGCGTCTGGACATCACCATCGGCGAGGATGTGTTGTCCAGCATCCTTGCCGAGTCTGCCGAGGAAGTGAGTTCGCTCACCCGGGCGCTGAGGTTCTGATCGTCCTCGCCCGAGCGCCAGCAGTTTACCAACTGGTTTCCCGTTCGGCCGTCGCGGATATCTTGTGGATCGAGAGATCCGCGCCGTTGAATTCATCTTCGGCATCGAGACGAATGCCGATGAACATTTTCAGTGCGCCATAAACCAGTGCACCGCCGGCCACTGCAAACAGGACGCCGGCCAGGGTGCCGACCAGTTGCGCGGCGAACGTGACGCCGCCCATGCCACCCATCGCTTCCAGCCCGAAGATGCCCGCCGCGATGCCGCCCCAGGCGCCGCACAAGCCATGCAGGGGCCAGACCCCCAGCACATCGTCGATCTTCCATTTGTTCTGGGTAATGGTGAACATCGCCACAAACAGACCGCCTGCGATCACGCCGGTTGCCAGGGCGCCCATCGGGTGCATCAGGTCGGAACCGGCGCAGACCGCCACCAGACCGGCCAGCGGTCCGTTGTGGATGAAGCCGGGGTCGTTCTTGCCGATGAACAACGCAGCCAGCGTACCGCCAACCATGGCCATCAAGGAATTGACCGCCACCAGGCCAGACACGGCCGCAACAGTCTGGGCGGACATCACATTGAAACCGAACCAGCCGACCGTCAGTATCCAGGCGCCCAGCGCCAGAAAGGGAATGCTGGAGGGCGGATGCGCGGCGATCCCGCCATCCTGGTGATAGCGTCCGCGCCGGGCACCGAGCAGCAGCACCGCAGGCAGGGCAATCCAGCCGCCCATCGCGTGCACCACAACCGACCCGGCAAAGTCATGGAATCTTGCGCCAAAACTGGCTTCTATCCAGTCCTGGAAGCCAAAATTGTTGTTCCAGACCATGCCCTCGAAAAACGGGTAGATGAAACCGACCAGCAGAAAGGTCGCCGCCAGTTGCGGGTTGAACCGCGCGCGTTCGGCAATGCCGCCGGACACGATGGCGGGAATGGCGGCGGCAAAGGTCAGCAGAAAGAAGAACTTGACCAGTTCATAGCCGTTTTTCTGCACCAGATATTCAGCGCCGCTCATGAAATTGACGCCATATGCAATGCTGTAGCCGATGAAGAAATAGGCAATCGTCGAGACCGAAAAATCCGTCAGGATTTTGACCAGGGCATTGACCTGGTTTTTGCGGCGCACCGTGCCCAATTCGAGAAAAGCGAATCCGGCATGCATAGCCAGGACCATGATGGCGCCCAGCAAGATAAATAGTACGTCTGCGCCCGATTTGAAAGCGTCCATGCATGAATCTCCTGAAAAACCCGTTAGGTAAAACCGGACGGATCAAGCAAGAGGCGTGCCTTATATTGGGGCGCAATGTACAAAATTTGACGACTCGCCTGCCGCCCTGCCATTCGCCGCACAATCAGGGCTGACCAAGCTGCGCTCAAGGCGAAGTAGCGTCCGTTCAAGCGGATGTTCAAGATCAAGTCAGCGGTGCATTGAAACGAAAAACGCCCCATACAGGAGCGTTGTTCGTTTCAATGCACCAAAATTAAACGTCAGCTCAGTTTTTTCTGCTCTTCTTCGATGCGATCCAGTTCGTTATCCAGATCGGCCTCCGAGATCGGTTTGTAGGTATCATCTTCGACCGGCGCAACCGGCCTGTTTCTGATCAACCAGGCGGCAATCACGATACCCAGTTCGTACAACAACCAGAGCGGCACCGCCAGCATGATCTGGGAGATGACATCAGGCGGCGTGAAGATTGCGCCGATGACGAACGCGCCGACAATCACGTAGGGCCGCGCTTCCTTGAACTTGGCGATCTCGACCATGCCGGTCATGGCCAGGGCGATGACCACAATCGGCACTTCGAAGGTGATACCGAAGGCGAGGAACATGGTAATGACGAAATCGAGGTATTTGCCGATATCGGTCATCACCGCCACGCCTTCCGGCGCGATACCGATGATGAATCCGAACACCACCGGGAAGACCAGGAAATAGGCGAAGGCCATGCCGCAAAAGAACAGAAACAGGCTGGCTCCGACCAGCGGGATGACCAGCCGCCGCTCGTGGGTATACAAACCCGGCGCGATAAACGCCCAGACTTGATAAAGAATCACCGGCAACGCACCTAGAAAGGCGGTCATCATGGCCACCTTGATCGGCACGAAGAACGGCGTCACGACCTCGGTGGCGATCATCTGCCCACCCTTGGGCAGCTTGTCCAGCAAGGGTTGCGCCAGCAATGCATAGAGTTCGCCGGCAAACGGAAACAGGATAACGAACAGCACAATCCAGGCGATCACCGCCTTCAACAGGCGATCGCGCAGTTCGATCAGATGCGAAATAAAGGTTTCCGTGCCGTCCATGCTCATGCGCTTCAGCTTGTAGCTTTGTTGTCCGGGGGAGCCAAGGCAACGGGCTGCTCGGGCTGTCTGGTCGGAAGTTCGGCCTTGACGCCGTCCACCGCCGCGATCTGACGGGTGTCGGCTGCAGGACTGGCGGCGGTTAACGCAGTCGCAGTCGCAGTCGGAATCGAAGTCGGAGTCGGAGTCGGAGTCGCAGTCGGAATCGAAGTCGGAATCGAAGTCGAAGTCGGAATAGCAGTCGTAGCAGACGCAGCTGCTTCCTCCGCCTTGATCTTGTCCCATTCCTGCATGGCTAGACCGCCATCGGTGGCGCTCATGGCCTGCATGACCCGACTGATCTGACCAGTTTGCTGCTCAACGGCGGTTTCCAGTTCACGCTGGGTTTCACCGGCCATGATTTCATAGCGCTGCGCGGTGTCCTTCATTTCCTGCTGCATCTTGCGCAGCTCTTCCAGCTTCATGTCGCGATCGATATCCTGCTTGACCTGTGACACATAGCGGTTGAGCTTGCCCAGCCACTGTCCGGCGGTGCGCGCCACTTTGGGCAAGCGCTCCGGGCCGATGACGATCAAGGCCACGATGCCGATCAGCATCATCTCGGAAAAGCCTATATCAAACATGGTGCGCCCGGTTCAACAAACAGGCTGCCAGACACGAATGAAGATGGACCAGGAACGCGAAACTGTGCATCAGCTTTGCTGCTTGTCCTTGACCTCGCCCTCGATTGTCGAGCCATGGGTCTCGCCCTGACGCGGCAGTTCGGAGGCCTTGTTCTTTTCATCGGACATGGCTTCCTTGAAGTTTTTCACCGCTCCGCCCAGGTCGCCGCCCATATTGCGCAGCTTCTTGGTGCCGAACACCAGCAATACGATGACCAGAACAACCAGCCAATGCCAGATGCTGAAGGTACCCATGATATGACTCCTTGATAAATTTACTGTCCGTTAAAAACGGACCGGATGATTACATGGCGCGCTGAACGCCGCCGCCAATGATATGTACATGCAAATGCATGACTTCCTGCCCGCCACCCTTGCCGGTATTGATGATGGTGCGGAAGCCATCCTGCAAGCCCTGCTCTCTGGCCAGGATCGGCGCCAGCAACAGAATTCGTCCGAGCAGCATTTCATGGCGCGCGTGCGCATCCGCCAGGGAGGCGATATGTTCCTTCGGCACGATCATGAAATGCACCGGCGCAACCGGATGGATGTCGTGAAACGCAATCAGGTCATTGTCTTCGTACAACTTGCGGGCAGGAATTTCTCCGGCCACGATCTTGCAGAAAATACAGTCTTCGCTCATTCCAGTTCCTTGCCGCGACCGGCTTTCTCGACGATGCCGGACAAGCCCTCGCGACGCGCCAGTTCGTTGAGTATTTCGTCCGGGTGGATGCCTTGCTGGGCCAGCAAAACCAGCGAATGAAACCACAAGTCGGCTGTTTCGTAGATTATTTTTTCGCGAACCCCATCTTTCGCGGCCATGATGGTTTCTGCCGCCTCTTCGGCGACTTTCTTCAAAATGGCGTCGAGGCCCTTTTGATAGAGCCTGGCGACATAAGAGGATTGCGGATCGGCCTGTTTGCGTACTTCCAGCGTCGACGCCAGGCGATCGAGAATCTCGTTGCTCATTTCTGATAGATCTCGTGCGGGTCTTTCAATACCGGTTCGACCGTTTCCCATTTGCCGTGTTCCAGGCGCTGAAAGAAACAACTGCGACGACCGGTATGACAGGCGATGCCGCCGACCTGCTCGATCTTCAGCAGCACCACGTCCTCGTCACAATCCAGGCGCACCTCCCTGACCTTCTGGGTATGCCCGGACTCCTCGCCCTTGTGCCAGAGTTTCTTGCGCGAACGTGACCAGTACACCGCTTCGCCCAGCTCGACAGTCTGCTTCAGCGCTTCGCGGTTCATCCAGGCGACCATCAGGATGTCGCCGTTCTCCGCATCCTGGGCGATAGCCGGCACCAGACCGTCTTCCGACCAGTTGACCTTGTTCAACCATGCTTCCCCGCTCATAAGCGCACCTCGATTCCCTGTTCCCGCATATGTTGTTTGGCTTGTTCAACCGTGTATTCGCCGAAGTGAAAAATGCTGGCGGCCAGCACCGCGTCGGCGCCGCCCATGCTGACGCCATCGACCAGGTGTTGCAGCGTGCCGACGCCGCCGCTGGCAATCACCGGAATATTGACCGCATCGGCAATTGCGCGAGTCAGATTCAGATCGAAACCGATCTTGGCGCCATCCCGATCCATGCTGGTCAACAGGATTTCTCCCGCCCCGAGATCCTGCATCTTCTGCGCCCATTGCACGGCATCCAGGCCGGTCGGCTTGCGACCGCCATGGGTGAAGATTTCCCATTTCGGCGCGGCGCCCCAGACGGTTTGCTTGGCGTCGATGGCAACCACGATGCATTGCGAGCCGAAACGATCGGAACATTCCTTGACCAGTTGCGGGTTGAATACCGCCGCCGTGTTGATCGACACCTTGTCGGCGCCGGCATGCAGCAGACGCCGCACATCTTCCACCGCCCGGACGCCGCCGCCGACGGTCAGCGGAATGAATACCTGCGCCGCGACGTCCTCGATGATGTGCAAAATCAGATCGCGGTTGTCGGAGGTCGCGGTGATGTCGAGAAAAGTCAGTTCGTCGGCGCCCTGCTCATCGTAGCGCTTGGCGATTTCGACCGGGTCGCCGGCATCGCGCAGATTGACGAAATTGACGCCCTTGACGACCCGGCCATTGGTGACATCGAGACAGGGAATGATGCGTTTGGCGAGGGGCATTTAATTGCCTGACGACAGCTCGTCGGCCAGCGACTGCGCGGCAGTGAAATCGAGCGTGCCTTCGTAGATTGCGCGGCCGGTGATGGCGCCCATGATGCCTTCGGCTTCGACCGCGCAGAGATTGCGCACGTCGTCGAGATTGGTCACCCCGCCGCTGGCGATCACCGGTATGGTCAACGCCTGCGCCAGACGCACGGTGGCTTCGATATTGACGCCTGACAGCATGCCGTCGCGACCGATGTCGGTGTAGACCACCGACTCCACGCCGTAATCCTGGAAACGCTTGGCCAGGTCGATGACATCGTGGCCGGTGACCTTGGACCAGCCTTCCACCGCGACCTTGCCGTCCTTGGCGTCGAGACCGACGATGATGTGACCGGGAAAGGCGGTGCAGGCATCGCGCAGGAAACCGGGGTTCTTGACCGCCGCGCTGCCAATGATGATGTAGGTGATGCCGTCGTCGAGATAGCGCTCGATGGTGTCCAGATCGCGGATGCCGCCGCCGAGCTGTACCGGGATTTCATCGCCCAGTTCATCGGTGATGGCCTTGATCGCCTTCTCGTTGATCGGCTTGCCGGCGAACGCGCCGTTCAGATCGACCAGATGCAGACGCCTGGCGCCGTTCGCCAGCCATTTGCCGGCCATTTCCGCCGGATTGGCGGAAAACACCGTCGCGCTGTCCATTTCGCCCTGTTTGAGACGAACACATTGACCATCTTTGAGATCGATCGCCGGAATGATGAGCATGGCCTTACCTTTGATTGCCTTCCCAGGTTATGAAATTGGCGAGCAGACGCAGGCCCGCAGCCTGACTCTTCTCGGGGTGAAACTGCACCGCGAACACATTGTCGCGCGCCACCGCACAGGTGAATGCGAATGGATAATGCGTAAAACCGGCCACCAGCGCCGGATCGGCCGGCTCGGCATAGTAGCTGTGCACGAAATAGAACCGGGCTGCCGGCTCGATTCCCGCCCACATCGGATGCGCCATGCCCTGATGCACCTGGTTCCAGCCGATGTGCGGCACTTTCAGCTTGTTGCCGTCGGCATCCCGCATCGCCTCGGCGGGGAAGCGTCGGACATTGCCGGGCAACAGGCCCAGACCGGCGCAGTCGCCCTCTTCGCTGTGCGCGAACAAGGCCTGCATGCCGAGACAGATGCCCAGAAACGGTTTGTCCAGCGCTGCCTGCCTGACCACGTCGATCAAGCCGCGCGTCGCCAGTTCACGCATGCAATCCGGCATCGCGCCGACACCGGGAAACACCACCCGGGTTGCCGCCGCGATGGCCTCGGGATTCGAGGTGACCACGATGTCGGCCAGTGGCGCGACGTGTTCAAAAGCCTTCGACACCGACAGCAGATTGCCCATGCCGTAATCGATGATCGCAATATCGGCCGGTCCATCGACCTGATTCAGGACAGGCATTACAGCGAACCCTTGGTTGACGGCATGGCATCGCCCATGCGCGGATCGACTTCGAGGGCCATGCGCAACGCCCGGCCGAACGCCTTGAACACCGTTTCGGCCTGATGGTGCGCGTTGATGCCGCGCAGGTTGTCGATATGCAGCGTGACCCCGGCATGATTGACGAAGCCCTGGAAAAACTCGCGGAACAGATCGACATCGAAGTCGCCGATGCGGGCGCGGGTGAATTCGATGTGGTATTCAAGTCCCGGCCGGCCGGACAGATCGATGACCACCCGCGACAGGGCTTCATCCAGCGGCACATAGGCATGGCCATAGCGGCGAATGCCTTTCTTGTCGCCGACCGCCCTGGTGAACGCCTGGCCCAGGGTGATGCCGATATCCTCGGCGGTGTGATGCGCATCGATATGCAGATCGCCTTTGGCGTCAATGGCCAGATCGACCAGACCATGCCGCGCAACCTGATCCAGCATATGGTCGAGAAACGGCAGTCCGGTCTGGAACGAGGCTTTGCCGCAACCATCCAGATTGACGCTGACGCTGATCTGGGTTTCCAACGTATCCCGGCTTACGCTTGCAGTTCGCATAGTGTCAGTTGCTCCAATGGGTCGGATTCTAGCCGGGTTAGCCCAGGATTTCGCGCAACGCGACCAACAGCGCATCACATTGCGAATCGGTTCCGACGGTGATGCGCAGAAACGCCTGGATGCGTGCCGGCTTGGAGAAATGTCGCACGACGATGCCGCGCGTGCGCAAGGCTGCCGCCAGGGCCGCGCCGTCATGCGCAGGATGGCGGGCGAAGATGAAATTGGCGGCGGACGGCAGCACTTCGAAATCCAGCCGCTCGAGGCCGGCGACCAGTCGTTCGCGGCTCGCCATGACCTTGCTCCGGCTGGCCTCGAACCACTCGCGATCCCGCATGCTGGCGGCCGCGCCGGCCTGCGCGAAGCGATCCAGCGGATAGGAGTTGAAACTGTCCTTGACCCGCGCCAGGGCTTCGATCAGATCGGCCTGGCCGATCGCGTAGCCGACTCGCAGGCCGGCCAGCGCCCGCGACTTGGACAGCGTATGCACCACCAGCAACTGCGGAAAACGAGCGATCAGCGCTATCGCCGATTCGCCGCCGAAGTCGATGTAGGCTTCGTCGATCACCACCACCGAGTCGCTGTTGGCCTGCAACAGACGTTCAATGTCCGACAACGCCAGCAGCCGGCCGGTGGGGGCGTTCGGGTTCGGGAAGATGATGCCGCCGTTGGGCTGCCCGAAATAGTCATCGACCCGAATCGCCAACCCCTCATCCAGCGGAATTTCACGATACTGGATTTGATAGAGCCGGCAATAAACCGGATAGAAGCTGTAGGTGATGTCCGGAAACAGGATCGGCTCGTCCTGCTTGAGCAAGGCCAGAAACACATGCGCCAGCACCTCGTCGGAACCGTTGCCGACGAACACTTGCGCGCTGGCGACGCCATGCGCCTCGGCGATCGCCGTCCGCAGCCGATCCGAATTGGGGTCCGGGTAGAGGCGTAAATCCTCGCTGGCTTCGGCGCGCAAGGCCTGCAACACCTGCGGGCCGGGACCGTAGGGATTTTCGTTGGTATTGAGTTTGACCAACTGCGCAAGCTTGGGCTGTTCGCCCGGTACATAGGGCGTCAGTTCGCGCGCCACGGCGCTCCAGTAACGGCTCATGACAGTTCAGGCCCGACCCATCCGATACTCGGCCGATCGGCCATGCGCCTGCAAGCCTTCGCCGTAGGCCAGGGCGGCGGCAATCTCGCCCAGCGTTCTGGCGCCATCGGCGGAAACGTGGATCAGGCTGGAACGCTTCTGGAAATCGTACACCCCGAGCGGCGAGGAGAAACGCGCAGTGCGCGATGTCGGCAGCACATGGTTGGGGCCGGCGCAGTAGTCGCCCAACGCCTCGCAGGTGTTGCGACCCATGAAAATGGCCCCGGCATGACGAATCAAGGGCAGCATGGCATCCGGATCCTCGACCGACAGTTCGAGATGTTCCGGGGCGATGAAATTGGCGATTTCCGCCGCCTGTTCGAGATCGCGGCACAGGATCAGCCCGGCGCGATTGGCAATCGAAGCGGCGATGACATCCTGCCGCGGCAGCGTCGGCAACAACCGGTCGACGCTGGCCTGCACGGCATCCAGATAAGCCGCGTCCGGGCAGATCAGGATCGATTGCGCCAGTTCGTCGTGCTCGGCCTGCGAGAACAGATCCATCGCGATCCAGTCCGGGTCGGTCTTGCCATCGCAGATCACCAGAATTTCCGACGGGCCGGCGATCATGTCGATGCCGACGATGCCGAACACCCGGCGCTTGGCTTCCGCGACGTAGGCATTGCCGGGACCGACGATCTTGTCGACCTGCGGAATCGTCTCGGTGCCATAGGCCAGCGCCGCCACCGCCTGCGCGCCGCCGATGGTGAACACCCGATCGACACCGGCCACCGCCGCCGCCGCCAGCACCAGATCATTGCGCGCGCCATCCGGGGTCGGCACCACCATGATCAATTCCTTGACTCCCGCCACTTTCGCCGGGATCGCATTCATCAACACCGATGACGGATAGGCCGCCTTGCCGCCCGGCACATACAGGCCGACGCGATCCAGCGCGGTCACCTGCTGGCCGAGCACGGTGCCGTCGGCTTCGGTATAGGTCCAGGATTCCTGGCGCTGTTTTTCATGGTAGTTGCGCACCCGTTCCGCCGCCTTGCGCAAGGCCTGTTCCAGGCGCAACGGCAACTTGGCCAACGCCGAATGCAAATCGGCCTGGGACAGTTCCAGCGCCGCCATGTCGGCGACAGGCAGGCGATCGAAGCGCTGCGTGTATTCCATCACCGCCGCATCGCCACGTGCGCGCACGCCGGCCAGAATCTCGGACACGGCATGCTGCACCGCGCTGTCGGTCGCATCGTTGAAGGCGAGCAGTTTGGCCAGGCTGGAATGAAAATCCGCGCTGGAAGCGTCCAGACGGGTGATGGGTAGCGCTGCGGGAAGACCAGGCATGATCGAGGGCTTGCTTGAGTGGCGGGATAGACCCGATGAATTATAGCCGCGACGCGGCGGATCAGTGATTCGCCGCCACGCGGAAAGTCTCGATGATCGGCTGAATGATTTCGTGCTTGAGCTTCAGCGCCGCCTGGTTCACCACCAGCCTCGAACTGATCTGCATGATTTCTTCCACGGCCACCAGATTGTTGGCCTTCAACGTGCCGCCGGTGGACACCAGATCGACGATGACATCCGACAGACCGATCAACGGCGCCAGTTCCATCGAACCATACAGCTTGATCAGATTGATATGCACGCCCTTCTCGGCGAAATGCAGACGCGCGGTATTCACATACTTGGTCGCCACGCGCAGCCGCGCACCGCGCCGCACCGCCGCCGGATAATCGAAACCGACCGGTGTGGCCACCATCATGCGGCACTTGGCGATGTTCAGATCGACCGGCTGATACAGGCCTTCACCGCCATGCTCGATCAGCACATCCTTGCCGGCGATGCCGAGATCGGCCGCGCCATGCTGCACATAGGTCGGCACATCGCTGGCGCGGACGATGATCAGCCGCACATCCGGACGGTTGGTTTCGATGATCAGCTTGCGCGACGACTCCGGGTTCTCGTTCGGCACGATGCCGGCCGCAGCCAGCAGCGGCAGGGTTTCTTCAAAGATGCGGCCCTTGGACAGGGCGAGGGTAATGCTCATGCTTTCTCTCGCTTGATGTTCGCGCCCAGCGCATTCAACTTGGCTTCGATGTTGGCGTAGCCGCGATCAAGATGGTAGATGCGTTCGATATGCGTCTCGCCTTCGGCGACCAGTCCGGCGACGACCAGTGATGCCGAGGCGCGCAAATCGGTGGCCATGACGGTGGCGCCTTGCAGCTTTTCGACGCCCGTCATCACCGCCGTGTTGCCGTCGATCTTGATGTCGGCGCCGAGTCGCTGCATTTCCACGGCATGCATGAAGCGGTTCTCGAAGATCGTCTCGCGAATGATCGCGGTGCCCTCGGCGACGGCGTTGATCGCCATGAACTGCGCCTGCATGTCGGTCGGGAATGCCGGATACGGCGCGGTGCGGATGGACACCGCCTTCAGGCGCGGCGGCGCGATGATGTGGATGGATTCATGTTTGGCCGTCTTCTCGCCGGTGATTTCGCAGCCGGCATCGAGCAGCTTGTCGACCACCGCGTCGAGATAGCCGGTGGACGTGCCGAGCAGCCGAATATCGCCGCCGGTGATGGCTGCCGCGCACAGGAAGGTGCCGGTCTCGATGCGGTCCGGCATGATGCGATGGCTGGCGCCATGCAGCTTTTCAACCCCGCGAATCCGGATCAGATCGGTGCCGGCGCCGCTGATCTGCGCGCCCATGCTGATCAGGCACTGCGCCAGATCGACGACTTCCGGCTCGCGTGCGGCGTTCTCGATCACCGTTTCGCCGTCGGCCAGACAGGCGGCCATCATCAGGTTCTCGGTGCCGGTGACAGTCACCATGTCGGTAAACAGTCGTGCGCCTTTCAGACGGCCGACCTTGGCGACGACATAACCGTGCTCGACGCCGACTTCCGCACCCATCGACTGCAAGCCCTTGATGTGCTGATCAACCGGCCGTGCGCCGATGGCGCAACCACCCGGCAGCGAGACGCGAGCCTCGCCGCAGCGCGCCACCAGCGGCCCGAGCACCAGTATCGAGGCGCGCATGGTCTTGACCAGTTCGTATGGCGCAACGGGATTGCTCAGGGCGCTGGCATCCAGCGTCACCTCGCTGCCCACGTGTTCGATCCTGACACCCATCTGGGCGAGCAATTTGAGCATCGTGCCGATATCGTTGAGCGCCGGCACATTGGTCAATCGGAGCGGCCCGGCGCTGAGCAGGCTGGCGCAGAGTATCGGCAGCGCGGCATTCTTGGCGCCGGAAATCGAGACTTCTCCGGCCAGTCGTCCACCGCCGGTGACCACCAGTTTATCCATTGCGGGCCTGCCATTCTTCCGGAGTCAGGGTTTTCATGGACAACGCATGGATTTCCGCGCGCATCTTGTCGCCCAGCGTTTTGTAAACCATCTGTTGGCGCGCCACCGGCAGCTTGCCGCGAAACTCGGGGCTGACCACCAGCGCCTCGAAATGCTGGCCATCATCACCGACCACCTGGATAAAATCGCAAGCCAGACCGGCTTGAATCCAGCTTTGCAACTGTTGTGAAGTAATCATATGAAATACCTGGAAAAAATTAGTGGCGAAGTTTATAGCCCGATTTCAACATCGACAAAGTAATCCCGCCCAGCAGCAACACGAACGGCATCACGACCGCCATGCCAAGCCAGGGATCGACATCGCTTTGGCCGAAGAAGCCGAAGCGGAAGCCATCGATCATGTAGAACACCGGGTTGAAGTGCGACACGCTTTGCCAGAATTGCGGCAAGGAATGGATCGAATAGAACACCCCGGACAAAAATGTCAGCGGCATGATGACGAAGTTCTGTACCCCGGCAAGATGATCGAACTGATTCGCCCAGATGCCGGCGATGATGCCGATGCAGGCGAACACCGCGCCGGAAGCCAGCGCGAACGCGACAATCCACAGCGGCTGGCGCATTTCGATGTCGGCGAAGAACAGCCCCACCAGCAGCACCCCCAGCCCGACCGTCAAGCCGCGAATCAACGCCGCGAACAGATAAGCCATGAAGAATTCCAGATACGACAGCGGCGGCAGCAGCACGAATACGATGTTGCCGGTGATCTTGGACTGAATCAGCGACGACGATGAGTTGGCGAAGGCGTTCTGCAACAGCGACATCATGATCAGTCCCGGCATCAGGAATGCGGTATAGGTCACCCCGGGATAGACCTGCACATGGTCTTCCAGAACGTGCGAGAAGATCAGCAGATACAACAAGGCGGTCAGCACCGGCGCGCCGACGGTCTGCACCAGCACTTTCCAGAAGCGCAGAATTTCCTTGTACAGCAGGGTGCGAAAACCGCTCATGACAGGTTGCTCAGGTTCGCCCGCGATGCATGACTTTGAGAAACACCTCTTCCAGGTCGGCCTGACGCAAGACCAGATCGCGAATCGCGATACCGGCGCTGCGCAATTGCGCGAGGATGCCTTCCAGATCGGCATAGTCGGGCAGATCCAGCACATAGTGGGCGCCTTCCCGGCCCTTCAGGCGCAGTCGCAGGAAATCCGGCAGTTCCGGGCTATCCAGATCCAGCAGCAAACGCCGCTCCGCGCCGGCGCGCAGCAGATTGGCGGTCCGATCCAGCGCCACGATGCGCCCCTCTTGCAACATCGCCACCCTTTCGCAGAGCATTTCCGCCTCGTCCAGATAATGCGTGGTCAACACGATGGTGTGGCCTTGCTGGTTGAGGCGACGGACGAAATGCCATAACGACTGGCGCAACTCGACATCAACGCCGGCGGTCGGCTCGTCCAGCACGATCACCGGCGGCTTGTGCACCAGCGCCTGGGCCACCAGCACACGACGTTTCATGCCGCCCGAGAGTTGCCGGGTGTAGGTATCGGCCTTGTCGGCGAGACCCAGGTTGGCCAGCAATTCGTCGATCCAGGCATCGTTGCGGCGCAGTCCGAAATAACCGGATTGCAGGCGCAAGGTTTCGCGCACGGTAAAGAACGGGTCGTACACCAGTTCCTGCGGCACCATGCCGAGCGCGCGACGCGCGTCGCGATAATGCGCGGTGACGTCGAACCCCATGATCGCCGCCGTACCGGCCGAAGCACGAGTGAGGCCGGCGAGTATGCTGATCAGAGTGGTCTTGCCGGCTCCATTGGGACCGAGCAGGGCAAAAAACTCGCCCTCTTCGATGTCCAGATCAATGCCGCGTAACGCATGGACACGCGGAAAATGCTTCTGCAGACCACGCAAACAAACGGCGGACCCCATTGCTGGCGTAAATCAGACCAGGTCCGATATGCCGTACAAAACTGCCAGACTGGTCAGGCTTGCCGGCACATTGACGAATTTCAGCGGTATTGCCTGGGCACTGCGTCTGAGCGCCAGCAACAGGCTAAGCGCCGACGAATCCATTTGGTCGACCCCAGCCAGATCAAAAACACCGGCACCGGCGCGGATCGCCGCCTCGCCCTCGGCCAGCATGCGCGTCGCATTCTCGAGGACCAGATCACCCTCGATGATCGCAATGCCGTCGACAACCTGCATTACCGGCCCCCCGCGCCGCCGGAAGTCGGCTGATTGCGGCGTGACAAAGCCGCCAACAAGCCTTCGATACCGCCTTTGCGAACTTCCGAGTTGAACGAGTTGCGGTACACCGTAACCATGCTCACGTTGTCGACCTGAACATCATAGACTTTCCAGGTATCACCCTTCTTCTCCATCCGATAGTTGATCGGTATCGGCGGCGCACCCGGTTTGCTGACCTCGGTATTGACGGTGACATCGGTCACTCCGGGGGCAAGCCGCAGCGGCTTGAAAATGATGTTGTAATCAGCGACGCTGCTCAACGAGGCCGAATAGGTCCTGACCAGCATGGTGCGAAACTCGTTGACCAGGCTTGCCTGCTGTTCCGGCGTGGCGCGACCCCAATTCCTGCCCACCGCGAGCTGGGTCATCTGGCGAAAATCGAAATTGGGCAGAATGATCTCTTCCACCAGATCGAGAATTTTCCGGGTATTGCCGCTTTTGATGTCCTTGTCCTGCTTGACGATGCGCAGAACCTCATTGGTGGTGTTTTTGGCCAGCACGTCGGGCGGTAAGATATCCGCCGTCGCGCTCAAGGCAAACAAGGCCATTAAGCCCGCCGCCAACATTCGTTTCAAAGCTATCATCTTCAGTACCTCTCTCATAAACATTCCTACCAGGCCGCCCAATCGACGCCGGCAATTCGATAACTTCCGATCTCGCGGGGCGCGACGACCGGCAGCTTATTGCAGCGCCTCATCCCCGCCGCTGTCACTCTTGTTGTAAAGAAACTGACCGATCAGGTTTTCCAGGACCACTGCGCCCTGCGTGATCTTCAATGCATCGCCGCTGACCAGCATGGCCTCGTCTCCGCCGGCTTCCAGCGCTATGTATTGCTCGCCCAGCAAACCGGAAGTCATGATCGCAGCGCTGGTATCTTTCGGAAAGGGATAACGCGCACTGAGCGAAAGGGTTACAGACGCTTCGTAGTTAATGGGGTCGAATGTGATATCCGCAACCCGCCCAACCACCACGCCGGCACTTTTTACCGGTGCGCGCGGTTTCAATCCGCCGATATTGTCGAAAGTAGCCTTGATGGCATACGTCTCGCTGTTGTCATAACTACCGAGATTGCCGACTTTCAACGCCAGAAACAGCACCGAGGCGATACCCGCCACGACGAAAATACCTACCCAGAGATCAAGTGTTGCGCGCTGCATGGATCAGACTCCACGGAACATGAATGCGGTCAGAACGAAATCCAGGCCGAGAATGGCCAGGGACGAAGTCACTACGGTGCGGGTCGTGGCGCGCGAAACGCCTTCCGCCGTGGGCGGGGCATCATAGCCCTCGAACAATGCGATGATGGTGATGGCAACGCCAAATACGACACTCTTGATGACGCCATTGAGAATGTCCTCTTTGAAATCAACCGCCGACTGCATCTGCGACCAGAAAGCGCCATGATCTACACCGATCAGCACCACGCCAACCAGATAACCGCCCAGCACACCCATCGCCGAGAATAACGCCGCCAGCAACGGCATGGAAATCACACCCCCCCAAAATCGCGGCGCGACCACGCGGGCAATCGGATCCACAGCCATCATCTCCATCGCCGCAATCTGCTCGGTCGCCTTCATCAGACCGATCTCCGCAGTAATAGCCGAACCCGCCCGACTGGCAAACAATAAACCCGCCACCACCGGTCCCAATTCGCGGACCAGCGACAACGCAACCAGTACACCCAGTGATTCTTCGGCGCCATAGGTCTGCAAAGTCTCGTAGCCCTGCAAACCCAGCACCATGCCGACAAACAAACCCGACACCAGGATGATGATCAACGACAACACGCCGGAGGAATAAATCTCGCGGATGATCAGGTGAAAGCGACGAAACCCGGTGCCGGAGTGCAACAAGATCTGCATGAAGAAGCGCGCTGCGACTCCCATGCGCCAGACCCGGTCAACAGTGCGACGACCGATACCGCGCAGGCTTTCGAGCAAGGTATCGATCATGCCGGCAATCCCAGATCCAGCGCATAATCCGGCGCCGGATAGTGAAACGGCACCGGACCATTTTCCTCGCCATGCACAAACTGGTGTACATAGGGCAAATCGGATGCCTTGATTTCGTTCGGCGTGCCTTGCGCGACGATCACGCCTTCGGAAACGAAATAAACATAGTCGACCATTTTGAGTGATTCCTGCACATCGTGGGTCACGACAATCGAAGTGATACCCAAGGTATCGGTTAGGCGCCGGATCAGGTTGCCGGTCACCCCGAGGGAAATCGGATCCAGGCCGGCAAACGGTTCATCATAAAGAATCAGCATCGGATCCAGCGCGATCGAACGCGCCAGCGCCACACGCCGCGCCATGCCGCCGGACAGTTCGGAAGGCATCAACGCATGCGCGCCACGCAAGCCGACTGCGTTCAATTTCATGAACACCAGATCGCGAATCATGTCTTCCGGCAGATCGGTATGTTCGCGTAACTGAAACGCTACATTCTCGAACACCGAGATGTCGGTGAACAACGCACCAAACTGGAACAACATGCCCATGCGCCGACGCAATCGATACAAACCCGACTGATCAAGAGACCCCATCTCGATACCATCGACTTTCAGGCTGCCGCTGGTCGGTCTCAACGCACCGCCGATCAAGCGCAGCAAGGTGGTTTTCCCGCAACCGGAATTGCCCATGATGGCGATAACCTGCCCCCGATGCGCAGTCAGATTGACATCCTTGAGCACCTGGCCCTGGCCATAGGAAAAGGAAAGATCACGGATTTCGATGAGATTTTCTGACACTGAAAGCGAGTTTTATTTGTTTTGCAAGGCCAACATTCTAGCAGGCCTGGCGTCCGTCAACCCGCCAGGCCCATGACTTCCAGCAACGTGGCGACACGTTCCATCTGGCTCAAATCACCATCACGACTGATCACATAACACGGCTTGGCGCCGCCACCCGACAAACATTCGGCGATTTCCTTCAGCGAAGTATCACGCGTGAACCACAGAATGCTGGCGTCATCCGGCCGCAGCATTACAGCCTTGTCCGCCAACTCCTCGGGGCAGGACTGTTGCGACTCGCCCTCCAGCAAAAAGCGAAACTCCGCATGGGTATCGGCATTCCACTGCCGCCACTGATCGCGCCCCGCCTGACGCCAGATCGCCTGCCCCAGAAAAGTACAATGGTACTGGGTGTTGAAGAAGGTCAACCGCCACTCTTCGGGCATATCGTGCGGATAAAACGCCTCGCCCCATTCCGGGCAAGACCAACCTGTCGCGCCCAGTCGGACGCCAGCGCAGTCATTCGATGTGGTCATTGTGGCAAATGTGACAAAAGTGGCGATATCGCAACACCATGAGTTCGCTCAAAGTCCCGATGTATATTCCATTTTGCTTAAATACGAATAGACCCATATTCTGCACGTCGTTAAGTCTGTTGTCTGTTTTATCCGGTACCACCCACCCCCCAAGGAGATCGATATGAAAATGAAATCACTCGTTGCCGCCCTGCTGGTTTGCGCCGCCCCCGCCGCTATCGCCCAGGAAGCCGCCAAGCAAGTTCCCCAAACCCCGGAAGCCTGGCTGGCTCGCATGACCGACATGACCCAGAACATGTCCGCCTACAAAGACCCGAAGGTTTTCGTTCCCTTCATGAACGCGGTTACCGAACCCAGCTTTTACACCACCATGGGTCTGAACATGATGGATCCGGGTAGCTGGCTGAACATGGCCAACTCCATGACCCAGCCGGGCGTTTATTCCAACCTCGCCGCGTTTGCCGATCCGAATGTGTACACCAAGTGGCTGGCCGCGACCCTCGACCCGAACTTCTACACCGCGATGCTGACCCAGTTGTCCGATCCGGGCAAACTGATGCGCTGGGCGATGTCGCCGCTGGACCCCAAAGTCATGTCCATGCTGATGAAGACCATCGACCCGAACATGTATGTCAAGTGGATGATGTCTCCCCTCGATCCGCGCGCTCTGCAACTGATGATGGCTCCGGTTAACCCCAACCTGTACATGGGCTGGATGGGTGCTTCGATGAACCCCGGTTCTTATGGCGAAACCTGGAAGGGCTTCCTGAGCCCCACCGGCTATGCCGCACCCGCTGCCGTCGCTCCGGTCGCCGCTCCGGCCGCCGTCGCGACTCCCTGGGCTGCTCCGACCATCGCCAATCCGTTCGATCTGAACGCCTTGACCCAGATGTTCCAGTTCCCGGCCCCGGCCGCTGGTCAGCCTTACAGCTTCCCGTTCCCGGTTCCGGCTGCTCCGGCTGCCAAGTAATCAGTTTTGCTGGCAAGAAAAACGGCTGCCTCGGCAGCCGTTTTTTTTCGCCCGGACGTTGTACTCGGGCGAAATCTTTGTTCTCGAACGATATTCACTCGCGTCGCCAAAGTGTTCCTTGCGGTCCGTCCTCCAGGATCACCCCGACCGCCTTGAGTTCATCGCGTATCGCATCGGAACGCTTGAAATCCCTGGCTTTGCGCGCGGCCAGACGCGCGTCGATCAACGCTTCGATGCGTCCCGCGTCATAGCCGTTGGCTGCGTCATCGGCGACTCCAGCCTGCATGAATTGTTCCGGCTGGCGTTGCAACAATCCCAGTATGCCCGCCAACGACTTGAGCAGAATCAGAGAGCTCGCCGCGCCGGCGTCGGTCACACGCAAGCGATTCGCTTCGGCGGCCAGATCGAACAGGACCGCCAAGGCTTCGGGGGTATTGAAATCGTCGTCCATCGCCGCCTGAAAACGCGCGGCATAGGGATTACACCAATCCAGCGCGAGCGGCGCCGCGTCGATACCGCCCAGATCAACACCCCGCAATGCCGTGTAGAGCCGGGTCAGCGCCGCCTTTGCGTCATCCAGATGCTGATCCGAATAGTTCAGCGGGCTGCGGTAATGCGCGCGCAGGATGAAAAACCGCACCACTTCGGCATCGTACTTTTCCAGCACCTCGCGGATCGTGAAGAAGTTGCCCAGGCTTTTCGACATCTTCTCGTCATCGATACGAACAAACCCGTTGTGCAACCAGTAATTGACGAATTTGCAGTTATGCGCGCCCTCGGACTGGGCGATTTCGTTCTCATGATGCGGAAACTGCAAATCCTGTCCGCCGCCATGAATATCGAAATGTTTGCCGAGCAGATCCGACCCCATCGCGGAACATTCGATATGCCAGCCTGGCCGACCCGCACCCCAGGGCGAAGGCCAGGCCGGTTCGCCCGGTTTGGCAGCCTTCCAGAGCACGAAATCCATCGGATCTCGCTTGTGCGGGTCAACCTCGACGCGTTCGCCGGCGCGCAAATCCTCCAGAGACTTGCCGGACAGATGACCGTAATCGGCAAAACTCTGCACCGCATAGTAGACATCGCCATTCGCCGCGGCATAGGCATGTCCGCGCTCGATCAAGTTCTGAATCATGTCCAGCATGTTGCCGACATATTCGGTAGCGCGCGGTTCGTGATCCGGCGGCAACACCCCCAGCGCCGCACTGTCTTCATGCATGGCCGCGATGAAACGCTCGGTCAGCGCGGTAAACGGTTCGCCATTGTCCTGCGCACGCTTGATGATCTTGTCATCAATGTCGGTAATGTTGCGCACATAGGTGACCTGATAGCCCGAACTGCGCAGCCAGCGCGTCACCATGTCGAACACCACCAGCACCCGTGCATGTCCGAGATGGCAATAATCGTATACGGTCATGCCGCAGACATACATGCGCACCTGACCCGGCGAAATCGGCTGAAAAACTTCCTTCCTGCGCGACAGCGTATTGTGCAGATTCAGCATCAGCCCTGCCCCTTCGCCCAGACATCCTTCAAACCTACGGCGCGGTTGAAAACCAGTTTTTCTCCCGGCTTGTGATCCATCCGGTCAGTGCAGAAATAACCCAGCCGTTCGAACTGGTAGTGCGTCTCCGGCGCGGCATTCGACACACCGGCCTCGATCCAGCCTTGCACCACGCGCAGGGAGTCCGGATTGAGGAACTCGAGAAAATCCCGATCTTTGTGTGCATCCGGTTCGGCATCGCTGAACAGACGCTCATAGAGTCGTACTTCCATCGACCGGGCATGTGCCGCCGAAAGCCAATGGATGACGCCCTTTACCTTGCGTCCCTGCGGATTCTTGCCCAACGTGTCGTGATCGATGCTGCAGCGCAGTTCCACCACGTTGCCCGCCGCATCGGTGATGACGTCGTCGCACTTGATCACATAGGAATACCGCAGACGCACCTCGCCCCCTGGGGTCAGGCGCTGCCATCCCGCCGGCGGCACAGCGGAAAAATCATCCTGTTCGACCCAGATTTCACGGCTGATCGGCACCTCGCGCTCGCCGAACTCGGGATGGTTCGGGTGAAAACCGGCACTGCGCGCAGTGGTCACGCCGTCCTGGTAGTTCGTCAGCACGATCTTGAGCGGATTGATCACCGCCATCACGCGCGGCGCCTTGGCTTCCAGATCCTCGCGGATGCAGCCTTCCAGTACCGCCATGTCGATGACGTTTTCCGATTTCGATATACCGATGCGGCGGGCGAATTCTCGAATACCGGCCGGCGTATAGCCGCGCCGGCGCATCCCGTGAATGGTGGGCATGCGCGGATCGTCCCATCCCGACACCAGTCCCTGACTAACCAGTTGATTCAGCTTGCGCTTGCTGGTCACCGTGTAATGCAGTTCGAGGCGGGAAAACTCGATCTGTTGCGGATGCGAGGGGACCGGCAACTGGTCGAGCACCCAGTCATACAGCGGGCGATGATCTTCGAATTCCAGCGTGCACAAAGAATGGGTGATGGTTTCCAACGCATCGGAAATGCAGTGCGTGTAGTCATACATCGGGTAGATCACCCAGGTATCGCCAGTGCGGATGTGGTGCGCCCGCTTGATCCGATAAATCACCGGATCACGCAGATTGATGTTGGGCGAGGCCATATCGATCCTGGCCCGCAGCGTCCGGCTGCCGTCGGGGAACTCGCCGGCCTTCATGCGCCGAAACAGATCAAGATTCTCCGCCACCGTGCGGTCTCGGCAAGGGCTGTCGCGCCCTGGCCGGGTCAACGTGCCACGGTACTCGCGCATCTCGTCGGGCGTCAGGTCGTCGACATAGGCCAGGCCTTTTTCGATCAAGGCTTCGGCATAGTCGTACAAGTCCTGGAAATAATCCGAGGCCCAGCGAACCGGTCCGTTCCATTGGAATCCGAGCCAGCGCACATCCTCCTGGATGGCAAGCGCATATTCCTCGCTCTCCTTCTCCGGATTGGTGTCATCGAAGCGCAGATTGCAGACGCCCCGATAATCGTCGGCCAGGCCGAAATTCAGACAGATCGACTTGGCGTGACCAATATGCAGATAACCGTTGGGCTCCGGCGGGAAGCGTGTGGCGATGCTGCGATGCTTGCCGGAGTCCAGGTCGCTATCAATGATGGAACGGATGAAATGCTGCACCGGCGCGGGGGATACTGTAGCTTGGTCGTTCATGGCACGGATGGATCAATCGAAACTGGATTCATTGGACTGCGTGGGCGGTAACGGGCTGGAGCGCGTGTCATGGACTACTTTGAGATGCGCCCGGCGGAGGCTAGAATTCGCGGGTCCCGGCATTACTGCCATGAACTACCGCAAAACGCCGAAAAGAATAGCACACATGACCCTTAATCGTTTTTCCCTCCTTCTCCTCGCAGCCCTGTTGCCCGGGCTTGTTCTCGCCGCGCCGGCCACTGTCCAGGAAGCCAACCAGGCCTTCCGCCAAGGCAACAATCGGGCCGCGCTCGAAAAAGTCAATGGCTTCCTGACCGCCAACCCCAAGGATGCCCAGGGCAGATTTCTGAAAGGGTTGGTATTGACTGAACTGAATCGCTATCCGGAAGCGATCAAGGTGTTTGCCGAGTTGACCGAAGACTACCCGGAATTGCCCGAGCCCTATAACAATCTGGCTGTTCTCTATGCTGCTCAGGCCGATTACGAGCGGGCCAAGAACAGTCTGGAAATGGCCATCCGCACCCACCCCAGCTACGCCACCGCACATGAAAATCTGGGCGACATCTATGCCAAAATGGCATCGCAAGCCTACGACAAAGCCTTGCAACTGGATAAATCGAATACCTCGGCGCTAACCAAGCTTTCGCTGATTCGCGACCTGTTCAACCCGACGCCGCGCACGCAAGAGGCAAGCAAGGTAGTCGAGGCTGCATCAGTTCGCAGCAAGTCTGTCCCGGCCGACGAAGAAACCGAAACCGGCCAGACAAGTCTCTCGACCGATGCCGCCAAACCGGATGCTGCAACGATCGATCCGAAAGCGCTGATCGAGCGCACTGTGCGCGCCTGGGCCGACGCCTGGAGCGCGCGCGACGCGGATGCCTATCTCGAGTTTTACAGCAAACAATTCAAGACACCGCGCGGACGCGAATTCAGCGCCTGGGCGGAAGAACGGAAATCCCGAGTAACCCGCCCCGAATTCATCAAGGTCAGCTTCGATCAATTGCAGATCACGTTAAAGGGCAACACTGCGCAGGCCAGTTTCATCCAGCAATACGAGTCGAACATTGTCAAGGACAGCAGCCGCAAAACCCTGACGCTGACTCGCGAAGGGACTGCATGGAAGATCGTCGAAGAGCGATGACATCGATTTTTTCCACCTCCGCTCATTCCATCCGGCGCCTGTTCCAGGCATCTGTCGCGGCGCTGTTGCTTGCCGCCGCGCCCTGGCTTCAGGCCAACGATATCCTGTCGTCACAGCCGATCATGCTGGCTTCCGCCGACACCTCTCGCTTGTCGCTGCCCAGTTTGTCCTTGTCTCCGGACTCCCTGATTTCCAAAGCGATTCAGGATATTCGCGCCAGCCGCCTCGATGACGCTCTGCGCGAGGTCAACCGAGCCATCGCGTTGCGTCCGGATTTCAAGCTTGCCCACTTGATTCGCGGCGATCTGCTGCTGGCCAGAGCCCGCCCAATCTCCGGACTGGGCGGTGGATCAAAAGCCAACAAGCAATCCTTGACGGATCTGCGCGAAGAAGCGCGCGTGCGGCTGTTGCGTTATATCGACCAACCGGGCCCTGACTTGTTTCCGCGCCAGATACTGCAACTTGCGCCCGAACAGAAATACGCCCTGCTTGCCGACACTTCGCGCGCGCGCCTGTACCTGATCGAAAACATCAACGGCGAACCGCACCTGAAGTCCGACTTCTACATGACCATTGGCAAAAACGGCACCGACAAGCGCGTCGAAGGCGACAAGCGCACGCCGATGGGCGTTTATCAGATTACCGACCAACTGCCGCGCGCCAGCCTGGCTGATTTGTACGGTGACGGCGCCTATCCGTTGAACTACCCGAATGACTGGGACAGGCTGCACAAGCGGGGCGGCCACGGCATCTGGCTGCATGGCGTGCCCTCCAATACTTACAGCCGCCCGCCGCGTTCCAGCGATGGTTGCGTCGTGGTCGCCAATCCCGATCTGAAGGAGCTTGCACGCTGGATCAAGGTCGGCTCGACGCCAGTCATCATTACCGAGCGAACTGAATGGGTATCCAGGGAAGAATGGCAACGCAGCCGCGATAACATGCTCGGGCGCTTGCATGCCTGGCGCGAAGACTGGGAAACCCGCGATCCCGACCGCTTTCTTCGCAATTACAGCCATTCGATGATCAAGAGCGAATCCTCGAACTGGGCACGCGACAAACGACGCAATATTCTGGACAAGGAATGGATTCGCGTCGAATTGAGTGACATCAACCTGTTCCTCTTCGACAACGGCGAAATGGCCTATGCCGATTTCACCCAACGCTACGAGAGCAACAAACTCGCCAGCACATCCAGCAAACGACTGTATTGGAAACTTGAACAAGGCGCATGGCGGGTCGCCCTGGAAAAAGCGCAAGACATCCCCAACTCCACCCAACTCGCCAAACGGGATTAAATGATCAACACCACACGTCGCTCAGTAATACTGCTTGCGTTGACGGCATCCTGGGCAGGTCTCGCCAGCGCCGCCGCAAAAGCGCCTACTCCATCCGCAAAACGAAAGGTCAGCATGGTCAAACTGCAAACCAACTTTGGTCCCATCACGCTGGAACTGGACGCCAAAGCCGCCCCGGAAACCGTCGCCAACTTCTTGCAGTACGTCAAGGACGGTCACTATGACGGCACGATTTTTCACCGCGTCATCGACGGCTTCATGATCCAGGGCGGCGGCTTCACTGCCGACATGGAGCAGAAACCGACTCGCGCCCCGGTGCAGAACGAAGCTCAGAACGGTCTGAAGAACCTCTCCTACAGCATTGCCATGGCGCGCACACCCGACCCGCATTCGGCCAGCAGTCAATTCTTCATCAATATTGCCGACAACGCTTTTCTTGATTTTCGTGCAGCCAATTCCCAGGGTTACGGCTACTGCGTGTTTGGCAAGGTGACCGAAGGCCAGGATGTCGTCGACCGCATCCGCAAGGTTCGCACCGGCATGCGTGGCGGCCACCAGGACGTGCCGGTGGAGAATGTGGTTATCGAACGCGCGGAAATCATCGAAGGCTGATTGATAACGGACAACGCGCCCATCCGCGCCATGTCCAAGCTGCCGTTCTGCTTGTTCATTTCCGATCTGCATTTGACTCCGGAGCGGCCGACGCCGGTCCGGTTGTTCGAACGCTTCATCGCAGAAGTCGCCCCCGGCGCGCAAGCACTCTACATCCTGGGCGATTTCTTCGAAGCCTGGGTTGGCGATGACACGCTGGATCAGCCGTTCAACCGTACCATCTGCGCGACCCTGAAATCGCTGGCGTCCAGTGGCGTCGAAGTGTATTTCATGCCGGGAAACCGGGATTTTCTGGCTGGTCCCACATTCGCCACGGCGGCAGGTGTGACACTGCTCGCCGATCCCGTCGAAGTGATCCTGCATGGAACACCGACACTGCTGGCGCACGGCGACCAATACTGTACTGACGACGCCGACTACCAAAGCTTCCGTCGCCAGGTTCGCGACCCAGACTGGCAACGCCAGTTTCTCGCCCAACCGCTGCCCCAGCGTCTGGCGTTGGCGGCCTCGCTACGCGAGCGCAGCGAACATGCCAAAGCCGGCAAGAGGCCGGAAATCATGGATGTCAATCCTGCCCGCATCGAAGCCGTTTTGGAAAGCCATGCGGTGCAACGCATCATTCACGGCCATACACATCGTCCCGCCCGACATGAATTGCAGTCCGATGGCCGGATTTGCGAACGCTGGGTATTGCCCGACTGGTACGAAACCGGCGGCTACCTGACTTGCGATACTTCCGGCTGTCGTCTGTCGAGCTTTCCCTGACCTTCTGTACCCTTCAGACTGCGCGTCAGACTGTGCACATATCCCGCCGGCAACTCGAACAGTTCGGGGCGTGACGGCAGTCGCTGATGCCCCTGATACAGCCGCGTCCGGCCATCCCAATAGCGGATCGCCAGGGGCAGACCACGAGCATATTCAACTCCCGCAGCATACATATCCAGCGCCAAAGCGCAGGGCTGTCGCTGATCCATCGGCGTATCGAGCCAGACTGCCGCCTGTCTGGCAGAGAGTGCGCGACGAAAATCAGCAAGCAGCGCGGTTTCATGCATCAGCATGGGGATCGCCTTGAATTCTGCGCATAGCACATCGTTGAGCCTGATCTGGACCAGAACGCCTGTGTCACTGGCCATCTCGTCCTGAGTCAATCTCCAATCCTTCGGCCAGACAGCAGCAGCTTTGCCAGCCGGCTTGTCAACAGCAGCGCGGGTCACGCGTTGATCGCTGGGGGAAACGTGCCAGATATCCCGCGTCGACCGATCAAACAGCACGAAACCCTGATCGTCCCGACCGAAATCCATCCGCATTCGCTCCTCAAGCACCAGAATCCGGCTAATGAATGACGCTTGTTCAGGTTCGCGATCGGTAAAGCGAAGCTCGGTCATGAGCTGATCGAGCCTATGGGCCAGTTTCAGCTTGAGCGGCACCGTCGCCGCTGACAAGATCGTCGGCAGGAACATCAGCGTACAGGCCAGGACAAGCTTGCAGCCGGTTCTCACCGCAACCTCCTTGCGAACAACAATGCACCTTGAAAATAAAAAGCCCCTGTATCAGGGGCTCTGGGGAAATCGCACAAACGCGTATCAGCGTGCCCCGCCCGCCACTTCGGTCAGCGTGCCATGAATGATGCCGGGCGCTTCGACGATACGCATGAAACTACCCATACCGACCGCCGGCCAGCCCAAGGCAATCCGAAAACGCGCGAACAAGTGGCCAGCCTTGTTGTTCACGACATAAATCTCGTAAGGCAATGCCGCGATATTGTCGACGCCGGCGGTTTTGACCCACCACCCCTCACCTTCTTTGGGGTCATTCATCGCCACGCCAAATACCGCAATCTGCTTGTCCGGCATGATGATCTCGTAGACCTTGCTGGTCTTGCCCATGCCACGCGCCAGGTTATCCTGGATGGTCTTGACCGCATCTTCAAACGACAGATGCTCCAGCAACACGTTCTTGTCCGACTCGAAACCTTCCATGCCGAACATGTATTGATAGTCTGCCAGATCCTTGCGATCAACATCGCCGCCAAACGCCTTGCCGGCGCCCAGTGCTTTGCTCAACCTGGACTGGGTGGCCTTGACGGTTTTATCGGCCAGCGAATATTGCTTGCGGAAATAGGCCCGCAACCAGTATTCAAGGTTCATGTAAGACACCGAACCGTCCGCTTTGACACCGATGCGTATCGGCGCGCCCACGATGCTGGCGCCACCGAGACGGCGCACGACATCAAGCAGGTTCTTGTCAGTCACCACCAACACCCCCGTGCCGGAGAGGCCGGACGGCATGTATTTGCCGACGACGCTGAAACCGGCCTTGGTCAGCTTGGATTCAACTTGGTTCAGAACCGATTGAACCTCGCCAGCCGTGACCTTGTTGCCCTGAAAGTAGGGCGCAAGCGCCCAGGATACAGGTGCAAAACCGATCAAGACCAAAGCGAAGAAAAATTTCCGCATGTTGTACTCCATTGAGACATCAATAAAAAAGGGCCGGAAGCATCAGCTCCCAGCCCGATTATTTTAAGCCTTTTGGCTTAGAAACGCTTGCTGTACATCAGCTGCCAGCTGGTCTGACTATGGTCGACGGTCACGCCTTGAGCATTCGTTTGACTTACCTCAGGTGCATGTTGCAGAGAAAAATTCACATCCGAAAACTCACTTAGCGCATACCCCACCCCGGCAGTGAAATGTTCTTTCTCGATAGCCGGGAACAGCGGATTCATGAATTCATTCGGGACGGGATTGTTGGCAATGTTCATCCCGGCACGCAAAGTCAACTTATCAGTAGTTTTATAGCTCAACCCGATCATGAAGACGTCCTGATCATCCCAATCCTGGAACATTGTGGCATCCAGCGTAGTACCTGCAAATCCCATAGCCAAGGGATTGGCTTGTGTGCCATTGGCAACAAATGTCATCTTGAAATCCTTCATGACATCCGCCCAATTTATCCGTTTATAGTCAACGGCTACCATCAACTTATCGCTGGCTTGATAAGCGAGTCCCAAACCGACCGTTTCTGGCCACTGGAAATCGACAACAGAAATCTTTCCAGACACTGGAATAGACATTGCCGTGTAGGTGCCCGAAGCGGCAGGATCTGCATTCACGTTAAAGCTAACAGATGCATTGCCTTTCATATCGCCCAGCGAAGTCTTGGAATGATAGGTACCACCTATAGTCAATGTCGGACTAGCTTTGTAAGTGAAACCAATTTTTCCGGCAAAACCACTTCCTTTTGCTTTGCCAGTGTAATCACTGTCATCGGAAAAATTGAAATACCCCCAATTCAGTGGGCCTGTACCGAATCCTGCCCCAGCGCCTGCTCCGTTATTCAAGAAACCCGACCCTACAGCACCATTGAATGCGGTCATCATACTGCCCGACACCTGACCAAAACAGTTTCCAGTAACGCAACCTGGCATTCCACCAGCCACACCTGGCGCGCCGGCCAGATCGAAAAACTGGTTCGAGTTCATGGCCATCTGCAGATCCATCATCGCCCATACATAATCAAGCGATCCACCCACAGTCAAGTCAGGATTAACGTTATATGCAAGCGGGAAAATCAACCGCCCGACCCCCAATTCCGATCGACTCGGCAAACCGGAACCCGCTGACATAAAGCTTGCTCCAGAATAATCAGTCCCCATGCCACCTTGTGCAAACAGCGCTGCGCCATAGGTGAAGGATGCATTCTTTCGAGTCCAGCCCACTGCCGGCATGTAGTAGGAATCACCGCTTGAATTTGCATCAGGCATTCCGGTGAATTTTGAGGTGACATCCGGGCCCAGCATACCGATCGCCACATCTAAGCGAGACCCATCAACAGCCAGCCCCAGAGTCGCAGGGTTATTCATCACGGCAGCATTACCGTTGTCATAAGCCATTGACGCGCCGCCCATACCGGCTGCTATAGGGCCATAGCCCTCAAGGTTCATGCCGTTAGTAGCATAGGAAGAGCCGGCGAAGCCGATGGCGACCAGGGCGAGCAGTAGTTGGGTCTTGCGCATAAAGTGTTTCCCCTCGAAAACGATGTGATTGGTGTGACAACGTGTTTACAACGGGCTGGATGGTAATCAGCCCCTCTCGCTACCGCAAGGAATAACCTTGCTGAAAAGCCCCACTTTCCAGATAAATTCCATGGAAAGGTCGCCGGAAATGAAAAAAGCCACCCAAAGGGTGGCTTTCTAGTACGACTGAACCAGACTCAGATATACAAACAAATATCCGTTTCACCGGCAAATTCGAAGAAGGTCGCGGCTCCACCATACTCGACGCCGTCGATGAAATCGCTGTGGTCGAAACCAAACAATTCAACCGTCATCTGGCAGGCGATGAACTTCACTTCGGCTTCCTGGCACAGCTCGCGCAGTTCGGGGATGCTGGCGACACCATTGTTCTTGATGGTTTGCTTCATCAGAACGGTGGCAACAGATTCATAACCCGGGACCAGGGATTGAATCGCATTCGGCATGTTCCAGTTGATGCCGCGAAACCATTTCGGCCCGAACGGCATCTTCATCGGCATGCCGGGGTTGCCCAAGGGGCTGACCTTGAGGCCGGACAGATCCTTGCGCAGCATCTGCAGGCCGTAGAAGGTAAAGAAAATCTGGGTTTCATAACCCAGGGCGGCGGCTGTGGAAGCCAGGATGAACGGGGGATAAGCCCAGTCCAGCGTGCCCTTGGTTGCGATGATCGCCATCTTTTTTTGATCGTCCATCAGTCCACCTCTTGAATCTTGCGGTTTATAACTACGCCGATAACAGGCAACCTGTCCAGGTTGGACTTACTTCTTTTTGATGAAGAAAGTGTATTCGCTGCCCGCTTCCGAAGAAGCCAGCAACTCATTGCCGGTTTGCTTGGCGAACGCAGCAAAATCCTTGACCGAGCCCGGATCGGTGGAAACGACCTTGAGAACCTGACCGCTGGTACAGTCGTTCAAGGCTTTCTTGCAACGCAGGATGGGCAGAGGACAGTTGAGGCCGCGAGCGTCGAGTTCTTTATCAAATTCCATAATTGCTCCTTCACAAAATCAGCAGATGCTAAAAAAGACGGCGTAATTTACCCGTGTTACGCGGGGATTGCAACGCCGCAAAGTAACCTCGAACAGCGGAGAGATTTCCTCAGGAAAGCGCGGCAAGCGGCTTGCCCGAGCGCGCCCAGGCCATGATTCCACCAGCCAGGTTGTGCATGTTGTCGAAACCTTTTGCCGCCATGAATGCGCAAGCCTGCGCCGAACGCGCACCGGAATTGCAATAAATGACTACAGGTTTGTCCTGAGGAATGTCAGTCGCACGCAACGGCAGCAAATGCAGAGGGATGTGGATGGCGCCATCGATCACGCCGCGCGAGACCTCTCCTTCTGTTCGCACGTCAATCAGGTGAATCTGGTCCTTGCCGGCTTCCAACGCCTCGACATCGAGTTCTTTGATGTTGTACATGCCAAACATTTATTATTCCTCCGAAACTAAAATATTAGAGTTTGCTAATTTACATCTTTTTCCCTTTTTTTTCAAGTACCTCTACAACTTCAAACCCGCCGCGACGATACCAGCTTGGCGTCTGGCAATCGTTACAGGGCCGTGGGCAAGAAATAAACTCCCGCACGTTTACCAGTGTGTCGAAAAACACTCCGTCACCCCGGCGGATGCCGGGGTCCAGTGCAGTGGGCTCAATATAATCAACGGCTTCTGGACCCCGGCCTGGTCGTCACCCCGGAAGGGGGCAATCCGGGGCGGGGTGACGATTGTTCAGTGAATTTCACGTTTTTCGACACCCTGTTACAGATTTCAAGTTAGGGACAAATTAGCCGTTATGAGCACATGTTCCTTAGATCAGCCTAACAAACATGAAGCCTGACCAGCCAGAAGACTACCTTGTCGAATTCGCGAGCCATGCTGGCGGACTGGGGCATGAGGCCGCCCAGATCGCCGGCTCTCTTGATGACCTCGCGGTTGCCGGAGAACAGCAGACGCAAACCTTTGCCGCGCTATCCCGGGACATTCTCGCGATGACCGACTCCAATCAATCCATTCATCAAGATGCGCTGGAGGCAGAACGCGTGGCGGGCGCAACCCGTCATTCGGTTGAATCCGCGCTGGGCGATACCCGTATGCTCGCAGCGGCTGTTTCCCGTGTGGAAATCGGCATTTCCAGCGTCGGCGCCGCCCTCAAGCAAGTTGCCGCTGCAGCACAGGATATTGGGCAAATCGCATTTCAGACCCGTATCGTCGCGTTCAACGCTTCGGTAGAAGCGGTGCGTGCGGGAGAAGCAGGCAAAGGCTTCGGCGTGGTCGCCGAGGCCGTGAAGGACCTCGCGCAACGCGTCCAGTCCTCCAGCCAACTAATCGCATCAACGGTCAGCCAACTCAATCAGCGCGTCGAGACGCTGGCCAGAGAGGTCGAAACCGAACATGGTCGCACCGGCAATGCCGAAGCGGCTGTAGATAGCGCCATCAGCGCATTTCGGAGCACTTTCGGCGAAGTTTCCGACAAGATCAACCTGATCACCCGACACGCCAAAGCCAATCTGGCCGCCTGTGACAGCGTGCTATCGGCTACCCAGGCGCTCGACAAAAACATCTCGATTTCAAATGTCGCGTTGCAGGCAGCCAAGGAGCGAGCGCATGGCTTGCTGAGTCTGAGCGAACAACTGATCGAAATCACCAACGACAGCGGCGTCGAAACCGAAGATACGCCCTATATTGATGCGGTAACCGCCGCAGCAAATCAGGTTGGCGCGCTGTTCGAGCAAGCCGTTGATGAAGGCATCATCGGCCTGAGCGATTTGTTCGACGATCATTACACCCCCATTTCCAACACCAACCCGCAGCAATATGTCACACGCTTCAGCGAATTCACGGACGCCAACCTGCCGCAAATTCAGGAACCGCTCTTGCGACTATCGCCATTGGTAGTATTTTGTGCGGCGGTCGATCGAAACGGCTACCTGCCGACCCACAACCTGAAATTCTCCAAGCCGCAAGGCCGCGACCCCGAATGGAACGCGGCCAATAGCCGCAACCGCAGGATATTTAATGACCCCACCGGACTCAAGGCGGGGCGCAATCAGAAAGCGTTCATACTGCAGACTTACCGACGCGACATGGGCGGCGGTCGTCACATTTTGATGAAAGATCTATCCGCCCCCATAAACGTCAAGGGCCGCCACTGGGGCGGATTGCGCCTGGCCTACAAATTCCGCTAAACAGATCAAGCAAACTGGGCAAGCGCGCCAGGAAATGTATAATCCGCGCCCGCAATGTCGCTGCAGTAGCTCAGTTGGTAGAGCAACTGATTCGTAATCAGTAGGTCGGGGGTTCGATTCCTCTCTGCAGCACCAAACCAACACCCTACTTCAAAGCCCTTTCCGTGACCCATCCTCAGATGCTATCCCTCCTCGAAGCCGATATGGCCGAGGTAGACAGGGTCATACGCGCGCGCCTGCATTCGGATGTCGCGCTCGTCAGACAGGTTTCGGAGTACATCATTCAAAGTGGCGGCAAACGCTTGCGACCGGCGCTTGTAGTGCTCGCAGCCAATGCTTTGGGATACCGAGGCGTTCAACACCATGAAATGGCTGCGGTAGTGGAATTCATCCATACCGCCACCCTGCTGCATGACGACGTGGTCGACGCTTCAGATCTGCGTCGCGGCCGCGATACCGCCAATGCCTTGTTCGGCAATGCAACCAGCGTATTGGTGGGCGACTTCCTCTATTCGCGCGCATTTCAAATGATGGTATCGGTGAAGAACATGCGCGTGATGGAGGTGCTATCCGACGCAACCAACATCATCGCCGAGGGTGAAGTCTTGCAGCTGATGAACTGCAACGACCCGGATATTGACGAAGCCGCCTACCTGCGCGTCATTCGCTACAAGACCGCCAAACTGTTCGAAGCCGCAGGTCGCCTGGGCGCCCTGGTCAACAACGCGCCGCGCGAAATCGAGGATGCGCTGGGCAGTTATGGCATGCATCTCGGCACCGCATTCCAGATTATCGATGACGTACTCGACTATTCAGGCGAAACCGACTTGATCGGAAAAAATGTCGGCGACGATCTGGCTGAAGGCAAACCCACCCTGCCGTTGCTGTACGCCATGAAACATGGCACACAGCAGGAAGCCGAAATCATCCGCGACGCAATCACCAACGGCGACTCAAGCAATTTCCAACGCATACTGGCAATTGTCAGAAAAACCGGCGCGCTGGAGCATGCCCAACGTCAGGCTGACGCCGAATCAAAGCTGGCAACAGCCGCGTTGTCGACTTTACCTTCTAGCCAATACAAAGAAGCTTTGCTACAATTATCGGCCTTCGCGGTAACCCGTGAATTCTGACAGTTGATCCGCAATCCGTTATCGAATTGCCACTGTCATCAGCAAGATCGGTCGCGGCATCGCGACATATGACACCATTCGGGGTGTAGCTTAGCCTGGTAGAGCGCCACGTTCGGGACGTGGAGGCCGGAGGTTCGAATCCTCTCACCCCGACCATAAATTCCTTATAAAACAGCCAGTTACGAACAGGCTGTTTTCGTTTAAAGTGCGATTTAGTGGCAATTTAGTGGCAACACCGCCACTTCGCTGCATCCCGCCAAAGCGATGTCTATACGGTGCTCCTCAACTTAGGAGCATCCATCATGGCATCTATCGAGAACCGCTCTCGAATCCGGGTCACTGTCAAAAACCGGGACGACCTTACCAAGACTTTCGCCCACAACGCCGAAAAAGCTATCCAGGACTACATCCAGGAACTGCGGTCTCAGAGGCTAAAGCCCCGCCTTACTAGCCTGGACGACTACTACCTAGTCCGCACGCGCAGCGTGGCGCACAAGAACCAGGTTCTGGTTGCGTACAGCGAAACAGAGGCCATCGAAACCAAGCAGCGGCTCGAAAGCGAGCAGCGCCAGGGCCTGTTCATCGACTATGCCAAGGGACGCAAGGTGTCTTTCGCCGACTTGCTGGTTCGCTACCTACGCGAAGAGTCCCCCAGGCACAAAAGCTTCCAAGAAGAGGCCTATAAAATCAACGGCTGGCTTGAAGATGCTGGACTACCCAGGCAAGACCTCGCTGAGATACTGGCTTCCCATTCCAACCCGCATCCCAAGGTCGCGGGCATGAAAATCCGGAAGCCATCTGGAATTCGCGTCGGACAGCCTTCAGAAGCTAGCAAATTCGTCCGCAAGGCCTTCGCCGCCGTCGTTCCTGATGATTTCACCGACTATATCGACGAGCGCTGCCAGATCGTCGAGCCGGCGACGGTGGACCGGGAAATCGACATTTTTTCTGCTGTTTGCCATCTTGCCATTGATACCTGGCGTATCCACATCGCGAAAAGCCCGATGGACGGCGTTCGCCGCCCACGCTATTACAACGAGCGTGACCGGAGACTGGCGCACGAAGAAGAAGAACGTCTGCTACGTGCCGCCCGCAAAGAGGACCGGGTGCAATCCATAAACAGGCGTCTTGAGCAGTTAATGTCCAATGCCCGTAGGGAAGCGGGTTATGCCACCACCGTTTACCAGCGAAAGCACGTCATCAAGAAAGCCCGCCGAGCGCTCCTTGAGGAAGCAGAGCAGACATACGAGCATGTTCCGTTGCTGGAAGCCCTCGTCCATTTCCAGCTCATGACAGGCGCCCGCCGCAGCGAAACGCTGACTCTGACCTGGTCCAACATCGACCTGGACACGCAGACAGCGCTCCTGCCTGAAACGAAAAACGGACGTACACGCAAGCTCTCCCTCCGAAGCACACTGGTGAACATGCTGCGCCTACTACCGCGCTCCAGCGCACTCGTCTTCCCGATAGGAGTGGACGGACTCCGCAAGGCATGGATGCGGATGTGCAAAAACGCGGGATTTATCGGCGACAGGGAGCTTCGCATCCATGACTTGAGGCACGAGGCCATTTCCAGGGTTGCGGAAGCGGGTAGTACGACACCTGGCGGGTTTTCACTTGTTGACCTTATGCAGTTCAGCGGCCATCGCGACGTCCGCATGTTGATGCGTTACGCTCACCTGTGCGCGCAGGGCCTGGCGAAACGGCTTGATGCCGCTTTTGGCGACGCTACTCAGATTACTCTGCATCATGGAGTACGACGGCTCAAGAAAGGAGCCTCTGTCACGCTCCTTGATGTGATTGACTGTCGGCGCGCGTTTAAAAGTGACCACCCGTGCGCGTTGAATTTTGACCAGGGTCTGAGGCCGCCCGTTTGATGGGGTGGCTGTGGATAAGTCTAACCGAACGGGGGCGTTCAGCTCCCGTTCGGTC
>Ga0208244_100144_pt1 | contig 94592 bp, 94 predicted proteins | sample SubbioCR12Aug_5A_FD_184828 | JGI IMG/M metagenome (GOLD analysis project Ga0208244, IMG submission 184828) | Serpentinite rock and fluid subsurface biosphere microbial communities from McLaughlin Reserve, California, USA - CR12Aug_5A (SPAdes) | ecosystem: Environmental > Terrestrial > Deep... | reverse complement strand
TTTCTCAAGATCAAAAGTATGACCTACATAAGAAGAGCCGGTCAATTCACTCTTGAGAACATATATAAAATAAGGCATGAGAAAAAAGGTTAATTGGTGGAGCTGAACGGGATCGAACCGTCGGCCTCTTGAATGCCATTCAAGCGCTCTCCCAGCTGAGCTACAGCCCCACCTGTTTTGAAATCTATTAAAATACCTAAAAGAACGTTAATCCCACAAAGAGAGTTACTAACTCTTCATAAAGTATTCGAGCGATTCCAACCCACGGCCTGTCGATCCGACCGCTCTCCCAGCTGAGCTACAGCCCCACCTGTTTTGAAATCTATTAAAATACCTAAAAGAACGTTAATCCCACAAAGAGAGTTACTAACTCTTCATAAAGTATTCGAGCGATTCCAACCCACGGCCTGTCGATCCGACCGCTCTCCCAGCTGAGCTACAGCCCCACCTGATTCGGAAAATAGATTAACATACAAAAAGAAAAGTTGTCAATTTTTTGGTTTTTATTTTCTTATCCTTATCCTCAACCTTTCATTCCTCAACCTTTCATTTGACTTCAATAATAATTTTTTTTATATTGATGTCTGTGCCGGAGTGGTGAAACTGGTAGACGCACGGGACTCAAAATCCCGCGGGCCGCAAGCCCATGTCGGTTCGATTCCGACCTCCGGCACCATATAATATCAAGGGGTTAGCCATTTTGGGTTAACTCCTTTTTTGTTTGAATTTCCTGTGATTGTGCTAAATTTGTGCTAATTTCTTGCAATCTTTCCTTCTTGGAGGCTTCCAAACATTCTATCCCTCTCCTCAAACTTTCCACACAATGGTGAGAATACCTTTGAGTCGTGGCAAAGGTTTTATGGCCCATCAGTTTTTGAATGGTATAAGGGTCAACACCTGCTTGAGCGAGTCGGCTGGCATACGAATGTCTTAAGTCATGCCATCTGAAGCCTTCGATCTTATCCTTTTTAAGGGCACGCTCAAAAGCAGACCTCAAGGTATGAATGTTTATCTTCTTCCCAGTAGGATGGGTGAATACAAAGTCTGCATTTATAGGTCTAACCTTCATCCTCACTCGTTCTCTCTTAAAGAGAATTTCCAAGGCTCTTTGAGTTAAAGGAATGGTTCTCATCTCTCCTGTCTTGCTTCCAAAGATTGTTATAACCTTTTTAAAGAGATCGGTATCCTTGTGTTCAAGCGAGAGCATTTCCCCCCTTCTGCATCCCGTCTCTATTGAAAAAATGATCAACTCCCTGAGCCATTGGGGCGAAACCGAAAGGAGCCTCTCTTCTTCCTCATAGGATAGCCACCTATCCCTTGAAGAGGGTTCCCTCTCCATGGAGACTCTCTTGATAGGATTGTCCTTGACCCATTCCCACTCTTCGATAGCCAAATTGAAGGCGTGTTTCATAAGGGCAAGTTCACGATTGATGGTGCAGGGTGAAGCTCCTTCATTTCTTCTTGTGGTCTTGTATACATTGATGACTTTAGGCGTAACGTGCGAAAGGGAATAATCTCCGAAGAATGGGAGAAGATGAGTCAGAGATGATCTATCCCTTTCTGACGACGCCTTTTTAGGTATGGAATGTTCATTCATATACTTTTCCATCATCTCCTTGAAATCCCTCTCCTGAAACTTCTCAAACCATTTACCCTCTGCGATCTCCCCCAATATTTTGTGATAGATCCTTTCGGCAAGCTTCTTATCCTCTGTCTCAGTAGATTCTCTTATCTGTCTCCCCTTGAAAGTAAATCGCATCCACCAGGTCTGGCCTCTTTTAAATAAGCCCATAGTCTCCCTCCTTTCTGAGGCCCTTGTCTTTACCTGTTTTCTCCAGGGAAGGAGTATAACGATTTCCCTTGGCCTCTGCAATACTTTTTTTGACGATGCGGTCAATGTCTTGAGTGTGTCCGCCTATGGACCTTAATATTTCCCTGGCCTTTCTGTCTTCGTCTACCCTTTCCTTCCTATGCCCCTCGACCCATGCCTCCAGATCCTTCCTTCTGAACCTTACAATCCTTCCAAGTCTGTAATGGGGTATTTCGCCTAAGCTCGCCCACTGGTAGACGGTCGATGGCCTGACACTGAGCAGTGAGGCAACATCAAGAACGGTCAAGAACTTCTCCGATTCGACCCGTGGTCGAGTCTCTTCGACTGGTATGACTTGAGCGGCCAGAAATTTTTTAGACATCGAAACTAACCTCCTGATTTATCCTTACGGCATCCTCCTGCGTCAGGGTTGAGAGATACCTCATGGTCATTGTGATTGAAGAATGTCCGAGGTGAAGTTGCAGGGCCTTTGGGTTTCCTGTCTGTTTGAGTCGTTCTATGGCGTCACTGTGTCTGAGAAGATGGGGGTGGACTCTCTTTGTAAAACCCACTCTCTTTGAAGCCTCATTTATGATCTGCCATGCCCTTGAGCGGTTTATCCTGAAGAAGCGGTCATGGGGGCCTATCTTTTTCTCATAAGCATAGGATTTGAGTCTATCCACTAACCTTTCAGGGCAGGCAATAAGCCTTGGCTTCCTTCCTTTTCCTATAATTGAGAGGACGGGTTTTCCATCAAAGAGTTCTATATGGAAGGGAGTGAGGCTCAGGGCTTCGGATATCCGGAGTCCGGTCTGAAAGAGTAGGAGTATGAGGAGGCGATCTCTCTGTTTATGTCTTTCTTCTAACCCGTTCAGGAGGAGTCGAATGTCATCGGGGGTGAGGTAGGGGACCACCCCCTTGGCTTTGATAAAGGCTGTATGGCGTGGGATCATGTCTTTCATGTTAAGAGAAACCTCACCAGGGCAAAGCTTATCCCGCAGGATAGAAGGACAAAAGAAACGACGGCGAACTCTGAAAGGGTAAACCCCGCACTATGAGATAGTGCAGGGGTAAAAGTCTTGTAAAGTTTCAGGGCGATTTTTTTATTTCCGAGGAGGGGGATTCCTGAACCGGAGAGGGCGTCGGCTATCAGGTGGAGGGTTACTCCGGTAGCGATGGCTAAAAAAAGGGCTTCGGGTCCCGGGATGAAAGCTACCGGGACAATGGTGGTATCAGGAAGCCTCTTCCTAAACAGGCAGAAGAGGACGGCCAGTGCAAAGAACCACAACAGGGGGTTGTGGGAGACTCCCCTGTGCTTTCGGAAGATTGCCCTTCCCGGCCCTATTTCGATGGCATCCGGGAGGATTGAGGAGGCCGAGGCAATAAGGCTCTGGATCAGATCTCCCGATAGGGTGTAGTAAATCGCAAATGTTGTGAGTTTATGGCTTATCCACTTCACATAACGGTATTACTTTTTTGAGCCTGAAAAATTGGACACTCGGAGATATTGTTTAAAAACAGGGGGTCAGAACCGTCAAAAAGGGGGTATTTTTAAGGCAGAAGGGGGGTGAAATTAAACAAAAGGGCTTCTTTTGTATTTTGTATAGAGGGCAAGTAATAAGACCCCAATTGAGCGAAAATAAACTCTTTAATTTAAATTTTTTCCGATAATGAAGCTGTGACAGAGTATGTTGCAGGGTAAATTTGTTCTTCAAACAATTCAGTGCAATAACACGATGTTATGGTTGTCTCCGGTCTTTTGTGCTTCGGTGCGAGACAGAAAACAAGACACCTCGTTTAATCAATAAGTTACGATGGATACACGAATGAAAGGGCTTCTGTTTATAGCCCTTTTAGGTTTAGAACAAATTTACCGTGACCAAACCGGAACCAAGCTTCTTGGAGTAACTTTGCTCTTCGCGTAATCGAATGGGTCATTTCTGCCTTTTCTCTCGTCCTCTTTTGCAAAAGCTCTCCTTTTCTTTCTATCTCTTTGGCAAATATCTCCCTTTTTTCCCCTCTTTGGCCTCCAGCCCATAGGGCCTCTGGCCCGGAGGGCAAAGAGGGGGGAGAGGAGATTTTCAGAAAATGTCTTCTCAATTATGGATCCCTTGGTAATTCAATAATATTGGAGAGGAGAAAAAAAAGGGGGGGGTTGCTACTCGATGGGTTTCCATATTACAAGGTCGGTGACTCGTTCGAAATCCGGATCGTTTGTGGCAATATTCCTGAGATGGTGCCGTTTCATGACGGCAAGCGTAATTGAATCGTTAGTGAGAAGCCCATATTCCATCTTGATTTCATTGCTTTTGAGGATGTCATCTATATTGACAGGAAGGATCTTAATGCCAAGAGCGTGAATTTTCACCGGTACCGTTATGTGCTCGGTCAACCTCTTTACATCCAAAGGGTGAGTTTTTAAATGGTGGATGGCCACTTTGGCCCCAATCCGTAGCTTCGCAGTGGCTTCGATGATCATGAGCCGATGAAGGGTTTCAGCCAGAACCAGCGTAGATGTAAATGCGAAAAGTCTATCTTCCTCAACACGTTGGAGTAACTGGGCACAGGCATCTGTGTATTCTGTTGGACCAGAGAAGTGGTAAACGAAAATGTTTGCGTCTATAAAGACTTCATGATGATCTGGAATGTCTAATGGCATGGCGATGTCTATAAGTCGTAAAGGTACTCGTCACTTACCGCCACATGTCGAACCACATCGGGATCAGCTTTAATGATAGCCTTTGTGGATGCCACAATATTTTCGGTCGTTTCAATAGTAACCTTAATCTTTTGGGATTCCGAAATATCCAATCTCTCCAACGGCTTTATAACTCCATTTTCGTAAATAGCATCAATGGTCTTGTGCATGGCTGGACTCCTTTTAACCTCAATTTTAGGATGATGATCCATAAAAGTCAAATTTCCACCTCTTCCCTTCCATTTCGAAAAAGAGAAATACAAAAAGTAACTTGCCCTTTTTTACCCTATATGAATCATCCTTTCCTTGTATTTCGCTCAATGGCCAAAAGAACAAGAATGAGACTGAAGGCGGCGATGGTCATTATCAAAGCAAAGAATGAGCCTCCTATCGTTGCAAGTTTCAACCTTATCTCTGTTTGTCTCGCTGTAATTGCATTTTCCTTTCCGGCCTTAATGTCGAAGAATGTACTGAGTGCCTCTCCTCTCTCCGGTTCATTGAATTTCAGTAATATGCTTTTGGCTTCCTGAAGTATCTTAATTTTTTCTTTTATGCCATCATATCTTCTGGTTCGGTCTTTGACCCAACTACGAATTTTTTCAACACCCATTTTATCCTGAATGTCCTTTGGCAAAAGGAAAATTATCTCATAAATTTCTTTATCAAGTTTTGCTAAGAGTTCGGGGTTTATCTTTTTGCCTGACATTTCTTCTTCCGGAGGACTCTTACCGGTCTTTTTTGAAGCAAGAAGAATTTTTATCTCTTCATGGAAAACTTTAGTGTCTTTTTTTATCAATAAAGAAATATCAGGGATAAGGTATATAATAGCTCCCATAAATCCTAAAATTGAAAGAATTAAAATCAACCATGTATACGATCTGGTAAATCGAAAAAAGACAGACCTCTCGATACGATCAAACACCAAACTCTTTGGCTGTGGGGAAGGACGAACCTCACTTTCAACCAGTTTCACCCCGCATTCTTCACAGAAGGCATAATTTTCATCATAACCTTTTTTACATTTTGGGCACTGAAGCATGGCTACCTCCTTTTTATAAAATTTCATCGGTTATTTATTTGTCTCAATTGATATCTCAATTATTAGGCTGACAACGTTCAGGACATCGTTTACTCAAAAAATGGTCACGACATCGTTAACTCGAAGCTTTGAGGCTTTGTACATTATGATGCCGTGACCAGCATCATCGGTCATCGTAGTCGATAATCGTATTCTTCGATCTGGATCGTATCCAGGAAAAGCTTTAGCTTTTGTTCTTTGACATCGATAATAGCCACAACGTATTCGTACTGGGTCTCCGGTGGAGCGGAGAACATTTCACCGAAGATGTTGAGCCGGCAGTCGCTTCGGATGAATCTCACAAGATGATAGCAACCTTCCTCCGGCTTATCCAAGGGATGTCTTGGGGCATAGCCCTTACTCGGGAAGACTAATTTTTTCTCCATGTCAGCCAATGCTTTGAGAGGAGTTTTCCCTTTGATCTTGCTGTAGCGATAGGTGCTGTTATGCCGGTGCTCGAATGCCAGCGATTCTTGCCGAAGCTGTGACATGGAGGACATGGCGACTTTATCGAGAAACTTCTGCTGGTAATGGTCGTTGAATTTCTCGACAACTCCGTTGCGCCATGGCTCGGAAGGTGGAATGAACCAGAGATGGACTCCGTAACGCAGGCAGAGACGAATAAGAGGTCCCATGCCTCGTGGATGGGTCGGGCTTCCGTAAAAGGCCAGTTCATTGTCCACCTGAAGGTTCTCCGGGATGCCCAAACGCAGCCAGAGCGCATAAACAGCGTCCAAAACGCTTTGGGCTGCTTTGGAGGGCATTGGCTCTATTGCGCACCGGTTGATCGCGGTATCGATGGCATTCAGGCTGTAGAACCGAATCGGGCCGGTAAGGTAACGAGGGCCGACCAGATCAACCTGATGGGTTTGGTTGGGTAAAAGCGCCGGGAGTTCGGGATATCTCTTGCCCTTCGGGATGTATCTTCCGGTCCGACGATGCGTCAATTGGCGGTGGCGTAAGATACGGCCAATGGTGCTGAGGGAGGGAATCGGTTGGACTTCCATGTCGATCATCTCCCATTGGATGGCTTGATTGCCGCAGAAGTGGCCTTTGTTGTACAGGCTCAATCGAACCATCTCCACGATCTTTTCGATCTCCGCAGGGGTGCGGTAGGGACTGGAAAGAGGGCGCCGAGACTGATCTTCAAAGCATCCTGGATCATCATGGGTATAACGTGCCACCCATTTGTACAGCCAGGGCTTTGTTTTCCCCAGTGAGGCACAGATAATCTCTGGGTTTTCTCCGGCGAGATACCTTTGCACTGCTGATGCCCGTTGTTTCATCTTCTTTTTCATGAACACCTCCTTAAATATGAATTGGGTGTTCATGATATAACGGGCTGTGGCTATTCGATTGTCAAAGAACGTTTGTAAACGATGTCCTGAATGCTAATTGAGTAAACGATGTCCTGAACGTTGTCACATAGGATTTAGGTTGGCTTGCAATTTTGCTATCTCAGCTTCAATTGAATCCAGTTGGGCATAACGGACACCTATAATCTGGATATATTTGTTTTCAAAAAAACGAAGTTCTGCCTGAAGAGTTGCCAAATCCAATTCGCATTGAGCCAATTCTGATTCAACTTTATATAATTCTTCTAACTTCTTATTGAGTTCTTCCTCCTCAGGAGTCTTTCGATGATTGATACCAGACGTCATTATTCTAATTTCCTTCGATTAATTTTATTTTAGTCAAGTATCCCATCTGTATTTGTAAAATTCCAATATTTCTCTTCAGAAAGCCACCTGCGGCTATAATGGGTTTTACCTTTTCAACAAGGAAAGGGGCAAAACAAGAAGGCATAGGTGGGGTCAAGTCTTGAAATATCAGTTTGTCTATCACTCATTGCAATTGATGATTTTGCTGATTGTAGTGTAGTGAAGGCCCAAGTGTCTGCCGATTTCCTTCAATGGATAGCCATACTTAAAATGGGCGCCGCGAATGGCCTTGTTGCGTTCTTCTTTATCGCCCCGGCTCTTTAAAGAAAGCGCCGTTTTCAATTCGGGCCTGTGGGCAAACCTCTGGACCTTGGGAACTTCCTGCAGGGCCTCTTTTCCTTCTAACAGTGGCTTCATCTCTTCCACAAACTTTGCGCTTCCTAGAAAAATCTGCCCCTGCACCTTGCTCCAGGGAGAAACCATGTCACTGGCCGCCTTCACAAAATCACGATAATTTCTCTCTGCGCGTTGCCGCCTCTTTCCGAATTGTGCCAATATCCAGTCTCGGTTCAAAAAGGAAAATCCCCTATCGAGACCCGCAATAGCCCGATAACTGCTCCAGGGATACGCCTCCGGAATTGCCGCGATCCCCGCTCGCACTGGGTTAAGAACGACGTAACGGCAAAGCTCAAGCAAATAATTGTCTCGGTCAACTAAAATCGCTTTGAAGCGCCCTTGAAAAATATGACCCACTCTTCCATGATGCCAATTAAATTTCTGGGTGTAGACCCCATTTAGCTGTCGCATGCCTTGGGAAAGGTTCCCATCAGGTGTTTCAATGAGGAGATGATAGTGGTTATCCATCAGGCAGTAGGCATAACAAATCCAGTTGTAACGGTCAATAACATCTCCAAGGATTTTAATGAAAGCGCGGCGATCTTCATCATCCTCATAAATCGCAAGCCGAGCGTTGCCTCTGGAGGTAATGTGGTAGATTGCTCCTGAATACTCTATCCGAAGTGGTCTGGCCATGGGTTAACAATAACACCATTAAGCTTATATTTCAAGACTTGACCCCAAGTTGCTTTTTTTCCTCGGTATGCTTACATAATCTTCATTTCAGTCCTTGCCGTTTTGTTCTGTTTTCCATCAGAGGCAGGTGTAATAATGGTGTATTCGCTTTTAGCAATATCTCTTGTCAACTTAAACTCAATTGGTGAAAGGTGACTTCCCTGTGATCTAACAATATTTCTCACAAGTTGCATCTTCTTATTTCCATCAACAAGGGGGCATTATGTCTATGATCTTGACATTCTACATTTGATCTCCGCCATTAGGTTACTCTCTTCTTGTATTCCGTTCAATAGCCAAAAGAACCAGGATGAGGCTGAAGGCTGCGATGGTCATGATCAGGGCGAAAAAAGTGCCTCCAATGGTCGCAAGCTTGATCTTGGCCTCTGTCTGTCCCAGGATATGCGCATTTTCTTTATTGGCCTTAATATTAAAGAATGTACCAAGGGCTTCCCCTCTTTCGGGTTCATTAATTTTTGCTAATATCTTTTTGGCTTCTCGAAGAACCCTCGTTTTTTCTTTTATATTGGAATAGTGTCCGGTTTGATCTTTAATCCAGCCCCGTAATTTCTCTATACCCGTTTCATCTTGGATTTTCTTTGGTAAAAGGAGAATCAATTCATAAATTTCCTTATCAAGTTTCGATAAGAGTTCTGGATCTATAGCCTTGGCTGAACTTTCTCCTTCCGATGGACCTTTCCCAGTCTTTTTTGCATCAAGAACTTTTTTTACCTCCGCCGCCGAGACACTTGTGTCTTTTATGATAAAAGGCCGAATATCAGGTGCAAGGAAAATAATTGCGCCAACAAATCCCAAAACCGCAAGAACTAAAATAACCCACGTATATGATCTTGTAATTCTAAAAAAAACCGATCTTTCAACCCTGTCAAAAACCTTAAACTCCTGTTGCTTCAGGCCAAGAACATCAGCCTTGATGAGTTTAACCCCACATTCTTCACAAAAGGCATAATTTTCACTGAAGCTCTTTTTACATTTTGGGCACTGAAGCATGGCTACCTCCTTTTTATCCCTATTTCAAACTTTGTCCGCAATTCTGACAGAAATTATCGCCTGGGTTGGCCTTTGTTCCGCATTCCGGACAGAAATTAAATTTTTCTTGGTCAGCTTTTCGCTTTTGTATTTTTGTTAAAATGGTAAGGAAAGTAATTCCAAGGATGACAACGGCCAGAATGATGGCCAGGGGTAATACCTTTTCCCTGGGAAGACTGATAAGGGGGGGCTTTGAGCTAACGACAAGCCTATTATCCGCAGGATTGTTTCTATACCAGGTCAATGACCTCCCTAAAATATTACCCACATTCGATGTAATGATCTGACCCGGCATATTTACCCTAACGATTTTAACAATTCCTAAGAAGTCCCCTGGGATATCCATAACAAATTGGTCGTACTCCTTATGAGAGGTAAAACTGCAATTTTCGTCAGCTTCTTCAATTCTTTTAAATTTCTTTCGAACCAAAAGGGATCTTCTTCCGTCCGATTCGCTTCCTTTTCTAATATCGGAGTCTCTGTAGTTCTGGTTTCTCCTGAGATCAGCCTCCACTTCATTTATCAGAAAATTCATAGAACTTTCGAGCGGCAGAATCTTCATCCTCATTTCACCCGATCCATCCCTCTTCAGATCAATTTCCACCTCTGCCTCAAGACAGGCGGAAAGGAACAGGCATAAACCGAGCAGTAATAACAACCAGAATTTTTTCATCCGCCCAATCACTTTTGTAATTCTTTCTCTAAAGCCCAAATAGATTTCAACGCCTTTTCATCTTGGGTAACATAAGGATGCTTTTCCCCTCGTTCAATTTTTTTTAAATATTTATCGGCAATTATCGCAAAGTTGCTACCGGGAAATTTTGTAAGAATGTCTTTTAAATTGGTTACTGCTAATTTTCTGTAAAATTCCGCCTTTTTTAAATCCTTTTCTAAAAAGGGCTGTCCAGGATCCTCATAAAGGGTTGAAGCAGCCCAGTAATTAAGACTTATTATCAGTTTCGCATTTGGGAAATATTTTGAGCCTGAAAAAGATTTAATGAATTCTTCATATACCCCGGCATCATGTATAGGCGGCTCAGGATTTCCTTCCCATTCATACCGCAATTTTGCAGGTAAGAGGCGATACGCCGCTTCATCACTGAATATCCGAGTAATCTCGACATCACCAGGTACTCCCACATAACCTGTCATCCCAGTAGATGATCTTATTTTCACACTAATTCTTGATTGTTCCTCACCTCTCCTCTTGCCAACTGAAATTATATTCACTATCTCTCCCTTCTTCAGCCTTCCTGAAGGAATTGCAGGTTTACGAGAATCACAATAAAATAACTTGCCAGGTTCCCAACATATTTCTTCGTCAATTGGAAATACTTCTACGCTTTCCTTTACGGCTCTCCCCCTCGCCAGAGTATCAGGTGGCGGCTTCCATATTTTTAATTCAAACAACTGGAAATATCTTTCTACAAACGGCATCTTATAATTGGAATAATGGTAAAGAATGATCGAGCCAACCAATCCGGCGGATATAATACCAAAGATGATCGCCAACCAAGTTACCGATGAGCCTCGCTTTGGCTTGATAACTCTTGATATTGGTTGAGTTAATAAAGCGCCACATTCATTGCAATATTTCTCATCTGGTTTAAGAGTTAATGGCACCAGACATTTAGGACAAATGGTTCCCTTTTCTACCAGCGGCGAACCGCATTCCTTACAAAACTTCTTTCCTTCAGGGTATTCTATTTTGCAAACCTTACAATACACCAAAATTCCCCCCTTAAAAACGCACCTTAATCGCAATTCATTTTTCGTGCGCTTTAATTTGGAAATAAAAATGTATGTTCATGTTTTTAACCTAACCCTTTACCGCATTCCTGGCAAAATCTGTCATCTGATTGGACCTTTGTCCCACATTCAGGGCAGAAGTTAATTTTTACTGGGGTAACTTTTCGCTTTTGTATTTTGGTCAAAATAGTAAGGGAGGTAATCCCAAGGACGGCAACGGCCAGAATGATGGCCAGAAGAAATTCCTTCCCAATGGGCTTGGTTTGCGGTGGGGTTAATGAAAGAGTCTTTGATTCTTGAACAAGTTCTTTAGGGTCCTCTCTTTTAAAACTAAAACCGTGAAGATTGAGAGCCGTGTATCTCCATTCTTTTCCATATTTCTCAAAAGAGAAAGTTCCTACCATATTTCTTGAATCACCTTTCTTTACATTTATTTTTTCATCACAATAAGCGTCTTTAAAATCCTTCTTAGCTTTCAACTTCACCTTAACCTCGTATATATATAGATCCCCCCCGGTAAATGGATCTTTCTGCTTGTAGTTGTTTTCAATAATTATTTCTGCGATGTCCCAGATTTCTGATAAGCGAGGGCTACCCCATTTCCAAAAAAAAATCCCATTTGAGTCCAAAAATTTAATTGCGTTGGCTTTTACTGTGTTTTTAACCGCATCTTCATTAGGACCCCAAGCTCCACAACCTAAATAGAACCCTAATCCAATTAATAATAAAAAAATATTAAAAATCTTTTTCATACAAATCTCTCCCTGTAATATGTTTCGCATTGGAAGAAAATGGTGATTTTAATCTCTACCTCCCTGATACGGCCCAATTATTTGCAATTTGGGTTTTTGGTGATCTGTTCGGTGATTGTATTTGAACTTTTTCCGCTTGGCTTATCAATTACCCAAACGGTAAGATTAGAAAAATAGAAAAGAACGTCCCGTTACCATAAGATTCAGATGGAAAAGGGTCAATCTTAAGTTTGAATCAACATCCTAAGGGGTTTCTGAAGTTGTCGCCTTTCCTATCCACCCCTTTCTGCCATCTTCAAGGCTGACTCGAATCCATTGACCTTTTTCTTCCATGATCATAAGGGCGGTTCCTTTTATTACCTCCAGTAATGATTTAAATTCGGTTCCGGGACCTTCTCGAAGGCTAATCTTTGGCCATTTCACATAAAGGATTCGAGGTTCTGTATCCCCAGTTTTAGTTGAGGTTTGTAATGGAGTTGAAGATGCAGATGGTGGCGGGTTCCAACCAAGCTTCTTTAACACACCTTCAGCAACGCGGCGAACATCTTCATCCTTATCCCTCAGCAAATGAGTTAAAGGTTCTATGGCTTGTTTGTCACCAATCTTACCTAATGTAATTGCAGCATTATTTCGAACTGAACTGCTTTTATCTTTTAAGGCCAATATCAAGGGTTCCACAGCCATTTTACCACCATTTCCACCCAAATTGCAGCCACCATACGTACTCCATCATCTTCATCACTCAGTGCCATGACTAAAGCGTTTATAACTTGTTTATCTTCTATGCCAAGCCTCCTGCAAATATTGCCCAAACTACCAACCACACCAGATCGAACGAAAGGATAATTATCTTTCAATGCAAGAAGCAAAGGTTCTATGGCTCGTTTATTACCACTAAAACCTAACCTGGCCAAGCCAGAACCAAACAGGGAATGTTAAAATTCAAAAAGTTGAGATTTTTCAAAACGCTCTGGAATGCCCATGAATAGGGGCTCAAATGATGATGCTAAAAATATTATGACATCTACGCACACAATATTATTGCTAAGGGACTAATGCCATTGCAGCTTCACGCCGGACATGAGGATCTTTGTCTTTCTGTATTAAATTTACTAACAGGTCAAAATCCTTCTTCGAAACTTTCTCAATCTCAACAAATTCTCTTTTGTACAGCATTTTGCCATAAATGGTTTTGCCAAATATTTTTTTTAATTCTTTATCCTTCTCAACATCTTCCTCAGTAGTTTAGTTGAGTTGGTTTTTGGGTTCTCGCAGTTTCGGTCGATTTCACAAAGTAGTCTGTAGAATCATAATCCTGGCGTCCAGAATTGTCTGTAAATCGCATATTAGAGAGGACCCTTAATCGACCATCTGGTAATATGTCGAGTTGTTGAGCCTGCACCCCGAAACCCCATCTCCACTCAATAGAAATCACTCTTTCGCTCTCATCTACATTAACCTTTTTCTCTCCCCAGTCACAATCCTCTGGATGGCACTTTCCCCACATACGAATAAAAACAGTACCCGATGGTCCAGAACGGATATTAACACGAGTGATGCTCCTTGTATTCGAGTCTTCATTTGTCCAGTGTCCCAAGAATGTAGAGGTATCAGCCCTTTGTGGTGTCTTATGGTAGTTGTACAGAATAATTGAACCAGCCAATCCGGCGAGTATAAACCCAAAGACGATCGCCAACCACGTAAACGATGGGCGGCGCTTTGGCTTGATAACTCTTGATATTGATTGAGTTAATAAAGCGCCACATTCATTGCAATATTTCTCATCTGGTTTAAGAGCTAATGGCGCCAGACATTTAGGACAAATGGTTCCCTTTTCCACCAGCGGCGAACCGCATTCCTTACAAAACTTCTTCCCTTCAGGGTAATCTGTTTTGCACCTTTGACAATACATCAAATTTTTCCCTATGAAAAAAACAACTTAGTTGCGATTCGTTATTTTTACTCTTAAATTTGGGCATAATTTCCCTTTGTCATCAAAAATCCCCTATAAAAGAGTGTTCATGTTTTAACCTAACCCATTACCACATTCTTGGCAGAATTTATCATCTGATTGAACCTTTGCTCCACATTCTGGGCAGAAATTGATTCGTGGAAGTGTAGATGTGCTGATTCGTGGAAGTGCAGACTCTTGTGATTGATTTTCGCTTTTTTCAGTCTCAACTTTAGGAACAGAATCTTCAATGAATTGTAAACCAAAAATTGAGAGAATGAATCCAATTAGAGTCCCTATTGCGCCATATCGTATTTCATACATCACCTTGCATTCTTGTAAAAACTGTACAAATCTTATCACCAAAATTGCAAGGCCGAGAAGTCCCCCCAAAACAACAATTGGTTTCAGTATATCGGTTTTCTCTTCACCAAACCAAAAAAAACAGCCTAAGATAACAATCGCTACTATCAATATTACCCACACCACCCAATCTCCGCCTTCGTTCGCTATTTGGAAGCCAGATATCTCGACGCCACATGCTCGCACCCAAGGTAAAAAAAAGCATATTGCTGCAAGCCCTGCACCACCCGGTGTGATAAACCTCTTATTGTCTTTTTCTTCTTTTGTCTTTTCTTTGTGCTCCATGTTCCTTTCCTTCTCTCTGAGTCATTTTATTGCTCGCATTATTGATAATACTGCATCAGTGCCAAAGCCGATGAGTTTTTTCGCAATCTTCTTTATTGACGGATCTTCCATCATTTCTGCTAATAGCTTTGCATTTTCCATGTTTCGTCTTTCAGGGTCTTGAATGGACTCTACCTCGCGTATACGTCTTTGCCAATAGTCACTTCTTCTTGATAGATTATAAATGTCGTATCGTGATAAACCCGTATCGAAATCTATAATATTGACAAAGATGCTTGCATACGCATTTTCAGGTTTACCCGTAATTTGGGTGAGTTTCAGAGTATCAACGAAAAAGTACCAATAAAAGAAAACTACAAGTAAGCCTGCCGCGACGAGAGCAAATATTCTCGTATTTCCTGACATGACCGCTAATCACATCCTTTCATCATTGGATGGATATTGACAATTCACTTACAATTTGGGTTTTTGGTGATCTGTTCGGTGATTGTATTTGAACTTTTTCCGCTTGGCTTATCAATTACCCATACGGTGTAGGTGCCCACTACAGTGGTGCACTGGCTTGTATAAGTGTGGTTAAAGTTCCCAGCCCCATCAACTTTACCTGTGTAATCCCCTGGTGGATACATGGAACCATCAGGTTTCCTGACATTATATTGGACAACAGCATTTGGTGAAAATCCACTCCCCCTGATGTAGAAGACAGTATTTTTTTGCCCTGAAGCACTTGTGCCCCATGGACCTGAAGGACTAATAGAAACTTGAATCTGGGGATTCACTACAGGCGCTGAAGCCACATTGATCTTTACCCAGACCTGCTGACCAAAGGTCTGCCCCTTCGGATTCCTCATCTGCCAGTTACCCTGATAGGCTCCGGCAGAGGAAGGAGCGATCATCGGTACACTGATGTCAGCAGTCCCATTGGGTGCAACCGAAGGTACAGATACAGAACCTGGCGCTCCCATCTGAGAGCCACCCACAAAAACCAAACTATAGCCACTCCCCCATGTACACCCACCCGTATTTCTCAACTTCCAGGTCTTCGTAAATCCCTGATTGGGCTGCATCTGTGTCCCATCAGGAATGGTCACATCCGCCACAAACTGAGCCCCATCGGTGCAGGGAGGAGGTGGCGGAGGGGGTGGTGGCGCTGAAGCCACATTGATCTTCACCCAGACCTGCTGACCAAAAGTCTGCCCCTTCGGATTCCTCATCTGCCAGTTGCCCTGATAGGCTCCGGCAGAGGAAGGAGCGATCATCGGTACACTGATGTCAGCAGTCCCATTGGGTGCAACCGAAGGTACAGATACAGAACCTGGCGCTCCCATCTGAGTGCCTCCCACAAAGACCAAACTATAGCCACTCCCCCATGTACATGAACCTGTGTTTCTGAGCCTCCAGGTCTTCGTAAATCCCTGATTGGGCTGCATCTGGGTATTGTCAGGGATGGTCACATCAGCCACAAACTGAGCTCCATCCGTGCAGGGAGGAGACGGTGGCGGGGGTGGTGGAGCTGAAGCCACATTGATCTTTACCCATATTTGGGGTCCAAAGGGTTGTCCTTTTTGATTCCTCATCTGCCAGTTGCCCCGATAGGGGCCTGGAGCAGAAGGAGCGGCCATGGGCACACTGATGTCAGCGGTTCCATTTTGTGGAGTTGAAGGAACGGAAACCGATCCCGGCGCTCTCATCTGGGAACCACCCACAAAGACGAGGCTATAGCCACTCCCCCAAACACATGACCCCGTATTTTTCAACCTCCAGGTCTTTGTAAAGGTCTGATTGGGCTGCATCTGGGTATTGTCAGGAACGGTCACATCGGCTACAAACTGAGCCCCATCCGTGCAGGGAGGAGGTGCTGAGGCTACCACTACCTGCCTCGGACCATAAACCCCTGGTGAGGAACCGGTTTGGGAGTTTCTTTCACAGTTCCACTTGTTAGCCGTATCCACCACATGAATGCCATAGCGATGAGTGCCCGGGGAAGGTGGAGTGTCCGAGAAGGTACCGGAAGACTGTTTCCCCGAAACAGATACCCTCCTGATCTCCCTGAAGTCTATCTTGGCGCTATCATCTGCCCTCACTAACCTCACATAACTGAGGCCCACATCATCCGCAACAGAGTAGGAAAGGGTAACTGATTGCCCCTGATTAATCTGGGAAGAAGAAACAGAGAAAGAAGTCACATTCGGAGGCTGATCAACTGTAGGCGCTCCTGCTACCACCACTTGCCTCGGACCATAAACTCCTGGCGAAAAACCACTCTGGGAGTTTCGCTCACAGTTCCACTGTCCTTTTGTATCCACCACATGCACGCCATAACGATAAGTGCCTGCTGAAGGTGGGGTGTCCGTAAAGGAACCTGAGTAACTGCCTCCTGAAACAGAGAACCTCCTGATCTCCCTGAAGTCTACCTTGGCGCTATCATCTGCCCTCACTAACCTCACATAACTGAGCCCCACATCATCCGAGACAGAGTAGGAAAGGGTGATAGATTGCCCCTGGGTAATCTGGGACGCAGAAGCAGAGAAAGAAGTAATATTGGGAGACCTATCAACCGTAGGGATAGCTGTGGTCACATTAAAAACAATCTCGTTGCTCTTCTGGCCTGTATGGTTATCCACCGCCCACCGTCCAAGGTTATTGCCAGCTGTCTGGGCTGTCCAGATGCTGGTAAATGACCCTGCTGAATCCGTATTCACCGTCGTAACCTGCACAACCGTCCCATCAGGGTTTCTCCCATAAATGGTTGCAGCCCGATTGGGAGTAAAACCTCTCCCTGTTTGTGTAAAGGTCGTCCCCACTGGCCCTGAAGGAGGAGACATACTTATAGTGGGAGCAATAGGGGGCGTAACTGTAGGCGCTCCTGCTACCACCACTTGCCTCGGACCATAAACTCCTGGCGAAAAACCACTCTGGGAGTTTCGCTCACAGTTCCACTGTCCTTTTGTATCCACCACATGCACGCCATAACGATAAGTGCCTGCGGTTGGTGGAGTGTCGGAGATGGAGCCAGAATTACTCTTACCCGAGATAGAAACCCTCTTGATCTCTCTGAATCCTACACCCGCAGTATCATCAGCTCGCCACAACTCCACCTGCCTTAAGCCAACATCATCCACGACAGAATAGGAAAGGGTAACAGATCCACCCTGGTTAATCTGGGAAGCAGAAGCAGAGAAGGAAGTAACATTGGGGGGGTTATCAACCGTAGTGATAGCTGAGGTCACATTAAAAACAATCTCGTTGCTCTTCTTGCCAGTGGCATTATCCACTGCCCACCAGGCAAAGTTATTTCCGGCTGTCTGGGCCGTCCAAGTCCGAGAGAAACCCCCCGTTGAACTGAGGTTCACCGTTGTAATCTGCCAGACGCTCCCATCGGGCCTCCTCCCATAAAGAGTCGCCGTATTATTTGGAGTAAAACCACTCCCCGTCTCATTAAAGGTCGTCCCCACTGATCCCGATGGAGGAGACATGCTGATTGTAGGAGAAACCGGAGGCTTATCCGTTGTTACTTTTTGCCACGAGAGTTTAGCAACCGCCTGACCACCAGTTTCGTAATACTCCATCCTTAAGGTGTGGTTGCCAGCACTTAACGGCACATCAACGGCGTGTGTGGCAGCAGGTTGGTCAAACCATCGATCAACCTTTAAAGAACCATCCACATAGAACCGTACCCCATCATCCGCCGTCACAGAAAAACGATAAGTCCCGCCTTCAAAGTAGAAAGTCCTTGTCCATCGGGCAGAGAAGTTATCCGAAGGGATGCCACAGGTTGAGCTTGGGCTACCCGTCCCCCAATCAAAGTTCAAGTACCCAGTCCCATCATCTCTCACCATTAAAGGAGTGCCACTTAAGGACTTGTTATTAAAATACTCTCCCTTCCACCGATCCGAAGAAACTGTGGCAATACAACCGGTAGAGGGCGCTGAAGCCACATTGATCTTCACCGAGATCTGGGGCCCAAAGTTTTGCCCCTTTTGATTCCTCATCTGCCAGTAGCCCTGATGGGTGCCAGGGGAAGAGGGAGCTTGCATGGGCACACTGATGTCAGCGGTTCCATTTTGTGGAGTTGAAGGCACGGAAACCAATCCCGGCGCCCCCATCTGGGAACCACCCACAAAGACGAGGCTATAACCACTCCCCCAAGCACATGACCCCGTATTTCTCAACCTCCAGGTCTTGGTGAAACCCTGATTGGGCTGCATCTGGGTATTGTCACGAACCGTCACATCGTCCACAAACTGAGCCCCATCCGTACAAGGAAGAGTGGGAGGGTCCACAACGATATCTTTAGTATTGGTAACTCCAGGTGTGGTTGGAATGGCTGTGTTCCATTGCCCATCCTTTGACCGATAGGCAGTAAAGAAATGATAATTACCGGATGCTTCTAACTTAAGAGTGCCACGATAGGTATATGAGCCATTCGGAGGTAAAGTTACATTGGGTTTAAACTCAAAATCAGGACACCTGTTTTGCGGACACGTACCGTTTAGTCTCCCTCCAACCGTCAACACATCAAATACAATAGAAGAAGCACCAAAATTCCCGATTGAAAATTCCGCTGTGATGATTTGACCTATTTTATAGGGCGGAGTCTCAAGAATTCTAAGATTAGAGATTATTTTAGGTCTGGCTGGGTCGGTCGAATGCTTAATTTCAGTTATAATTTGAAATGTAAATGGTTTTTCATTACTTTTTCCGACCGATGTCTCAATTGTTACTTGTACTTTACGTTCGAGGAAGCCAGGTTTTACAGAAAGTTTATATCGTTCTACTAAGTTCTTGAATAGGTCTTCACAACCTGGAAGAGTAAAATCTAACACGAGCTTAGCTAATTCCGAACTTATCCCCTTTCCTCCGAAACAACCCAAGAGACTTAAGAATATATCCTGATCTATTCCCGTTCCAAAATCTTTGGGAGCCCTAACTTCCACCTGTTTATCATCCCAACGTATAGCCTTAGCAGGAGTTATTATTGTATTACCAAATTTTAAAAAATGGCCTAAATCAAGTGAGTGTTGGGTCCCAAAATTTTCTCCTACGATCCGCACAATTTGGTCTCGTTTTCCTGATTCAGGAGATATGCCTTTAATGTCTGGTAGGAGGTAATTAAATATATGCTTATTGCTCTTCTGTGGCCCAATAGTCTCCACATATACATTTACATTCCCTTTCCAAGGGGGGACAATTGCCTTTATTTCATTATCTCTAAATGAAATTACCCTCGCATTCAGCGGAGTAGATCCAGGCCTTTCAAATCTAACGTATGGCGGAACGGAAAGTCCTTGGGGTGCAAAATGATTTCCGTAAATTTTAATTTCTATTCCTGGCGCACCAGAAGAAGGTTCAATATTAGTGATTACAGGTGGAGGAAATTTCTTTAATGTGGGCAAAAGTTCTTCTACTTTTTCCTTTAATTCTGTGAATTTTCTTTTATATTCTTCGGAGTACTGTAGTTCGGCTCTTAATCCAGATTCGGTCATTCCTGCTTTGAGCCTTGCGATATACCGGTCTCTTTCCCCTGGATCAGGCTCCCGCTTGAGAATGTCTATGTAGGCCCGTCTCACGATCTCTTCGTAGTTGGGGAGGGGTTGTTTGACGGAGGCTAAAGGTGTGCCCATGGGAATGCTATTGAAGGTGGTAGGATCCACATTCCTAATCTGATCCCACTTGTAACCCTTAGCGTTGAATGTCTCGTTATCTGGAATTAACCTCTTTTTCCCTCCTTCTATGATATAAATCTTTTGATCTGGGCCTCGTAAGAGATCGCCATCTCTATAAGGAACGGCTTTTAAAACAGTTTCTCTACCAAAAACTTCTGCTATTTTCACCCATTCTGAAACTATAATCTTCCTTTGGTCTCTTAAGGGATGATGATTTTTTTGTCGGTTCCTAATAGATTCTGGAACCTTGTTAAAATCGTATCCCGCCTTTTGCATCAGGTCTCTTGCATAATTGTCAGCCTTTTTTTCATTTTCTATATTAAAATCTCTTTCAAATTTTGCAATTAATGCGCTTCCAACACCTTTAAATAACTCACCTGCAAAAAAACTAATTATATGTACTGGGGTAGAAACGACTAATAAACCTCCTGGGATGGTGACAGCATCAATTTGGTTTTTCATTTTTTCTTTTAATTTATCACTTTCGCTATTAAGCCATTGTTCCAAAAACTGATCCCAAATTATAGCATGATATAATTCGTGAGCTAAATAAAAAGCGAGAATTTCATCTGGAAAGTCAGCGATCCTGTAATCCACTAAGATACAACCAGGAAAGGAAATTGTGTCAGGTTCTTTTTCGTGTAGAAGTGTAAAAAGCTTTCCTGCAGAGAAACTCCATCCTCCAAGAGCTTTCCATTCATTAAGGGTTCTTGAACCAAGTGCAGAGCTTAATAACCTTTCACCAATATTTTTTACCCTATTTTGTTTGACCTGGTCAGTAATTGGTATAAAACTTTTAAAATTCTTAAGTTGCGTAATTAAGGTTGTTCTAATTTGACCCTGGGTTTTTATAGAGATTCCGTAAAGATCTATGTCATGGGTGTATCCATCCGGAATCCATGATAAATGGAAAAAGAAGATAAAGCCTAAAACTAAAATCAATTTTAAAAATATCTTCATTTTGACCTCAGCTTAGTATAAATATATCTTCACTTACTCCTTCTTTTTTGAGGAATCGGTAAACCAGAAGGCAAACTTCCCAATTTTTGATCCTCCACATTTATTACGCTGCCCCAATTGAACCCCATCGCATTAAATGTTTCCATATCAGGGATTAAACGTCTCACTCCATTTTCAATCAAATATATATCAGGGCCTGAGCCTTTGATCAGGGTTCCATCTGAAAAGAAAGAAGGTTGAAGTTGGAATTGTGTTGGACCTGTTGAGGGTGGAATTGAAGAACTGCCAGGAGGAGGTTGCCAGGGAGAAGGTTGCTGATAAGGTAAGGGTTGAGGTTGAATTGGAGGAGGTAATCCAGTAGGAGGTGGTTGAATTACCGGAGGCGGGGGCTGTCCAGGTGGATGATACTGAAAAGGCGGTTTGACTGATTGAAGAGGGATACCGGTCACGATACTATCAAGAGTTGTCTGATCAACCTCTCTGACTTGATCCCATCTATAACCTCTGGTATGGAAAGTTTCTGTATCGGGGATGTAGCACTTTCTACCACCTTGAATGACATAGGTTTGAGGCTTCCCTTTTAATCTGATTAAAGTTCCCTCTGGAAAAGATGCAATTATTTCCTTTCTCCATATCGGTGGTCCTTCTGGAATACTCATCATATCCTGAGGATCTATATCCTTCACATCGCTCAACTTGAATCCCATCTGTTTAAAAACTTCTTCAGTTACAATTGCACGACGTTCCACATTATGGATCAGGTATATTTTTGTATCACCTTTCGCCCTGATCAAATCGCCGTGCTGGGGTGTATATGCAGGTAAATATGGTGGTAGTGGCATTCTCGTCTCGGTTGATTGGGTTGCTGGCATATTAAAATTGATGCGATTGCTGTATCTCCCTGTGGGTCCATCGACGACCCACAAAAGATATGTTCCTGGTGGATAACCAGTCGGAAATAAATGGCTTGTATTGAACGAACCATCCGGTAATATTCCCATAGAGAGGATTCCCGATTGTGAACCATCGGGATTTTTCGCATAAAGGGTGGCTGTGCTTCCTGCTGAAAATCCGTTGCCATGGATATTAATTGTGATTCCAGCAGGTTCTTGCGAAGACGTGAGGGATATGCGCGGACTAATAAGCTGGGCATTTGTAACGAAGGGATTTAAAAGAGTTAAGATCGAAGAGAAAACAAGACCGAACAGCCATACCTTAAAAATGCTTAAAGGGGGATTTTTGTTATTCATCTCTCCCTCCTTAAATTTTCTCAGTGGTTAGACGAAGGTTTTTTAGGCATTATTCATCCGGATGTTTCTTTTCAATTTTCCCTTGTTGTGCCATCTCAGCCAAATGTTCTGCTATCCTGAAAATTACAATAATAATTTCCAACAGAACCCTGCCATAAATCACAGATATAAGGAATATTAATGGGGCAACTATGAGTAGAGCGACAATCCCCACCCCTGCATGTGCAGAAAACCCTATCATTATGATTATTAGGGCTGTAATGCCAGCGAAAAAAATGGTTAAACCATACAAAAGCTTGATTATCTTTGAAGTGACAAACTCAGTGAATGAAAAATCAAAAAGAGCTTTTAAAAAGCCGGCTCCTTTTTTTGAAAAATCATCTTTCAAAACCTTTGCGGCCGAAGGTTTAACTTCACCTTGAATATCGCCAAGGGTTTCTCCACATTTAACACAGAATTTTGCATCGTCCCTATTTGCAGTTCCACAGTTTGTGCAAAACATAATGCGCCCTCCTCTCTGATTCTGAACTATCAACCTGCCGATTTAATCTCTTTTATCTTCCAGCCCCCATTTTCTTTTTTAAATGTCACATTCAGAACCGCTTTGGTTTCTTGTGCCTGACCACCACCCTTTGGCGAGGTTAGAATAAACCACTCTACCCTTGCATTTGCCGTATCACCCGATATCGAATGGCTTTTCAAATCATAGGAAAGTTCGAGGTAATCAAAGTTTTTCCAGTTTTCGAGGGTGGTCGCTTTTCTTCCCTCCCTGTCTTTAAATTCGAGGGCATAGCAGGACATGAAGAGGTCAATATTCTTCTGGAGATTTGCCTGCCGAATATTTTCAAGGAGATTTTTTATTGCTTCAACTTCTTTGGCTTCTGGTTGTTTGGGAGTTATTGGTTGTGTTTTGAGGGGAGGATGGGCAACATGAGTATCTGGAGGGGGTTCAACTTTTTGAACCAAACCGGTAGATGAAGGGGGTTGTTTTTTTATCAAGTATGAATATTTAGGCCAGAGCAAGTAACCTGCCACTGCAATCAGAACGATTGCGCTTGCCACTCCGATATACAAAGGGCGAAAAACCTCTTTCTTTTTTGCTGAAGGGATTTTTCTTATAACAGGTTTCTTTTCGGGTATCCTGGCTTCCACTTCCTCTGCAATTTTTGGCTCATAACTTATCTTAGGTTCTTCTGCTTCCACTGGTTTTACATGTAGTACCGGGGGTTGTTCAGGTGGTTGAGGTGGAGGAGTTTGCTGGAAGACTTCTTGCGGTGTTTCCATGGCCGGTTCAACCGCTATCTCTTTGGATCTGGTCGTAAGCGGGGACCCACATTTTTTACAGAATTTCCCGGAGGGGTAACTTGCCTTGCAGCTTGGGCAGACTAATTCTTCGGGCTCCTGAACAGGCGCCTTTTCCAGTGGGGGACCTCCTGGAGGTTCTGTCTTAACCTTGGGTGGGTAGGCCGCTACTGGTTCTTCCTTTTTTTGAGGTGGGACGTGTTTTATCAATACTGAACCGCATTTTCTGCAAAATTTTCCGGTTTCATAAGGCACCTGACACTGTGGACAAATAAGCATCCCTTCTGTTTCTTTCGGTTCAACTCTTTCAATTGGTTCGAGAGTTTGAGGTTCTTCCTTTACAGCCAGCGGGCTTCCGCAGGCCTTGCAAAACTTTTTTCCTTCCTCATATTCGATATTGCATTTGGTGCAGATCAGCATTTTTTCTCCCCGGATTATTTATTTTTTTAACTATGATGGTCTCGTAAAAAGTCGGAAAATCCTAATGATCGTCATTCCGGCCCCGATTTTCATCGGGATAAACTCCAGCCCCGCTTTGGGCGGGGTAATCTCAGGCGCTTATGAGTCCACTGGACACCGGTTTTCACCGGTGAGACGACTTTTTACGAGACCATCAACTATTACATAGGACTCTTTCCTTTCGGAGCAGTAGGTGTTGTAGCAGGAGCCGGGGAAGCTTTAGCCTCCTCCGAAGTTGATGCTTTCCATATCCATGCTTCACGCCCATCTTCAAGCCGGACACGCAACCAGTTTCCCTTTTCTTCAAGAATTGCCAGGGAAGTTCCTTTGGGCACTTTACCGATAATTTTACCTGCGGGTCCATCTCGCAAATTTTCAGATGACACTATCACCTGTGTAACCCGAACAATTGGGGGAGGAGTTACAACAGTTGGTTGAGGAGGTAACGCTGCCTGCGGTTGGGGTTGGGGTTGTGGTTGTGCTTCCTGTGGCTGGGTTGGTTTTTTAGGTGGAGGCAAAGTGGCCTTTGGCACAGGAGTAGCGGGAACTCGATAATATTCTTTAGGTGTTTTGGCAACAATTAATCTCACCGACTCTTCAATCGCAACCCTTATCGCTTTCTCCATCGGGGTTTTTGAATACATGCCAAAAGCACCGGCCAATCCACCTCCGGCCCCGCCAATTCCTCCAAGGATGTCTGTTGCCTTTCCTTCCACTTGTTCCGAAGCAAGGATTCGAGCGGTTTTTGCATCGATAACTTTGACAATCATTGCTACATGAGAGGTCCTAATCCCTGCAAGGAAGCCGCCTATTCCACCCCCTGGCCCGACTCCTACCCCTGCGCCTCCGGCTCCTGCCGATCCCGGTTCAAATTCAGTAATCGTTCCCCTGATTAAGAGATCAGCCCCTTCTATTTCACCAATAGGTGCAACTGTTTTGGTCTTGAGACGACCTGAGGCTCCGATATCTTGTTCTTGAAGCACATCACCCAAAGCCTGTCTTTCCAGAACAATAAAACGATTGGAAGCAAATAGTGCATTGCTCAACATCTCAGCCATGCCATCCCCTATCTCCCCAGTTGGTTTTCCCTTTGCCGATTTATCCTCAAATCTTGTTACTGCGACCCTGGCCTTGGGCCCCATGTAGTCTTCCTTCTGGGCCTGTTCGATAGTTGGCCCCGTGCCTGGTTGCGAAGTAGATTTAGCTGTTGGTTGTGTTACTCGTTCAACTGCAGCGCAGCTAAATAAGAAAACTCCTGCTAAAACAGGTATAAGGACTTTTGAAAATAACTTCATAAACATCACCCCCTTTTCTATCCTGAGAAGTGTTTGATAAATTCTTGCCTTTTTACTGTGATCTACACTTTCCTTCTAAGTGGCCTGCCTTAAGGGTTTGCTGAAGTAGTTGCCTTTCCTACCCAGCCCTCCCGGCCATCTTCAAGCCTGACTTTTAGCCATGCTCCCCTCTCTTCTATCAAAGCAAGGCCGGCCCCTTTAGTTATCTCTGCCAAAATTTTAAATTCTGTTCCTGGGCCTTCACGAAGACTTACCTTTGGCCAATTCACATAGACAATTCGAGGTTCAGGCGTTGAAGTCGCCATTGTTGGCTGGGACGGTGTTTTAGGCGCTGGAGTAACCTGTTTTGTGATGGGCGCTGTCGTTTGTTGAGGTGTTGTTTGAGGTTGGGGTGTTCCTGAAGCCCTATAATATTCAGCAGGCGTTTTGGCAACGATGAGTCTTACTGATTCTTCAACTGCAACCCTTATTGCTTTCTCCATCGGAGTATTTGAATACCCGCCAAAGACTCCAGCCAAACCGCCTCCCCCCATACCGGTTATCCCTCCGATGTCTGTAGCCTTGCCCTCAACCTGTTCAGAAGCGAGTATTCTGCTGGTTTTCGCATCAATGACTTTTACAATCATTGCCACATGAGAGGTCTTTATTCCGACAGCAAACCCACCTACTCCCCTACCGACACGTCCCGGTAATGGGATACGTCCGCCTGCCCCCCCGGCCGCGCCTGATGCCCCCGGCTCAAATTCGGTTATCGTTCCCTGAATCAGAAGATCAGCTCCTTCTATTTCACCAATCTTTGCGGCCGTCTCTGTCTTAACACGACCGGATGCTCCAAGGTCTTGTTCCCTAATGACATCGCCTACAGCTCCCCGTTCAAGGACAATAAATCGGTTTGTGGTGAAAAGCGCGTTTGCCAACATCTCCGCCATTCCATCCCCAATTTGACCGGTTGACTTCCCCTTAGCAGACTTGTCTACAAATCTCGAAACTGCAACCCTGGCTTTGGGCCCCATTGCATCTTCCTGCTGGGCCTGTTCAATCGTTTGCCCCCCCGTTTGAGTTCCACGGGCCTTTGGAGGAATCACCTGGGCCATTACAATATTAACCATTAAAAAAACTGTAAAGGTTAAAAAGAAAAGATAAAAAATGGCTAATCTCTTAAACATAGGGGTTCACCTCCTTTAATCGTTTATGGTGTCAGGGATTGAATCTTCTTTTATTATAGAGTGGTTGGTTTATATAATCTTCTTATTTGAATATTTTAGACGAATTTCTTAAAAAAATATTCAAATTTTTCTGGAGGAATAATTATCGGAGGCAGATAGGTTATGATCCATAAGGAGAAGGAAACGGACGACTTATCAAATTACTGATGCCACTCTCTGAAATCTGCCCCCCTTTTTGTAACTTTTTAATATCACTGCAATTTTTGAAAGTCAATAAGAAAATTTTCACAAATTTCAGTAAAAACAATATGAAAGTTCACATGGCGTATATGGGGACAGGATCTTCTCTTTCGGCTTTAGGCCTCTCCAAATGGTATCTTCATCCGTTTTGTGTAAAGTCGGAAGGCGTTTTGGTTCGGGGTGCAATTGACTTCTATTGCAGTCCGGACTATTCTGATGTTAATCTCACCTCAAATGGGAAAAGAAGGTCGAAAAATTGATCAAAAAAGTGAAGCTCCCCGCCCCTGCCTATCGGCGGGCAGGCCCAGGGCGGGGCTTCCCGGAAAGGTGATATCATTTTATATTGTGCCCCTTGACCCCGCCTATCCCGCTATTGGCGGGACGGGGCACTTGCCGGTCAATATTTAAGGTGGAATAGGATGAAGCGTTATCCAATCCCTTGCGGCAAGAAGACCATCTGGCTGGAGATTCCCGATCCTATCCCCGTTCAATGGGTGGAATCCCATGAGATGACTCCGGTTCCGGATGTGAAAAGTGCGGTCGAGGATGCTCTTCATCATCCCATCCATTCCGCGCGACTTCGCGACTTGGTGAAACCTGGCCAGACCGTTGCGCTCATCGTTACAGATATCACACGTCAGCTCCCCGAAGAGACGATTGTGCCCCCTCTTCTTGAGGAACTGAAGCAAGGGGGGATCAGAAAAAAGGATATCACCGCTGTTGTGGCCACAGGAACCCACCGTCCAAACACTCCTGAAGAGCTGCGAGAGAAGTTTGGAAAGATCGTGGATGAAATCTCTTTTATCAATCACAACTCATATAATAAGGAAGAGCTTGTCTCTCTGGGAACGACAAAAAGTGGGATTCCTCTGGTCTTCAACCGCACTGTGGCCCGGGCTGATATCCGAATCTCCACGGGAGTGATTGAAACCCACCTCTTCGCTGGCTACAGCGGAGGGGTAAAAAGCATCGCTGTCGGTGTGGCCGGTGAGGAGACAATTGGAGCCACCCATAATTTCCAGATGATGCAAGAGACCCGACTTGGAATCGTGGAAGGAAATCGGTTCCGGAGCTTTTTGAATGAGGCAACCCGGCTCCTAAGGCTTCATTTCATTGTCAATGTGGTTCAGACGGGAAAGAAGGAAGTGGTTAAAGTGGTGGCTGGAGATCCTGTGGAAGCCTTTCAGGAAGGCGTTAAGGTTGCCCGAAATCTCTATGAAGTCGAGATCGATCGGCCCGGAGAAATTGTGGTGAGCGGGGTCAGTTATCCGAAAAGCCTCGACCTTTATCAGGCCACCCGTGCCGCCAATGTCGTTGTCTTCGGCCCTCAACCCGTCGTCACAAAGGGCGGCGTCATTCTCATCCCTGCCCCCTGTGAGGATGGCTGCGGACACCCCGGATACTGCGATATCATGAAGAAAGCTCAGGATGTGGATGACATCATCGCCATCTCCCGCGAGGAAGGTTTTGCTCCAGGAGAACAGAAGGCATTGATCCTGGCTCGAATCCTAAAACAGGCGAGGATCGTGATGACGGACTGTCTCCTTACTGAGGAAACGCTTAAGGGATTATATCTTGAATCTGTCCCCACTCTTCAGGAGGCCTTTGATCGAGAACTGAAGAAGAATCCAAAGGCAAGAGTGGTCCTCATACCGGATGGGCTGTTGACATTGCCCATCCTTAAAGAAATTCGATGAAATAATCCCCCTCTTTCTCCCTTTAGCAAAGGGGGAGGAAGGGGGAGAGGCTTTCAAAAGAGGGGATATGAAGCGATCACTCGAAGCCCAGTTCCGTCTGGCTCCCCTAAGACTGGCCTTCGATTTAGGGACTTTTCCCGTGGTGATTAAGGAAGCATTGAATCTCATTGGGATTGATGCAGGAGTCGGAATACCCCCGGTCGGAGGAATCACTCCAAAGGCTAAGGAGGAGTTAAAAGAGATTTTAATAAATATGGGACTCCTAACTTAAATAGCGCTAAGCGCTTAGCGCTATGCGCATAGCGATATCGGAGGTGCATATGGTTTGGGCAGGTTTAAGAAAAAAGGTTTTAGCAGGAGATTGCGTCTATGGGACGATGATCCGTCAGGCCCGTGATCCAGGCGCGCCGGTCATCTTTTCCTCGGTGGGTTATGACTTCGTTCTCATCGATATGGAACACGGAAACTACAACATGGAGACCGTGGCCGATCTGATCCGGGGAGCAAAGTCCGCAGGGATCCCCCCAGTGATTCGCATCCCTCATCTTGAATCTTTTTTTATCGCCAGAATCCTTGATGCTGGTGCAGAGGGGGTCATGGTCCCCATGACCTCAACAAGACAGCAGGCCGAGGCAATCGCCCAATATAGCAAATATACTCCCATCGGACAGAGAGGATTTGGCACCCAGACCGGTCAAACAGACTACAAACCTCTGAAGGCGGTGGATTTTATGAAAGAGGCAAATGAACATACTTTAATCATTGCCCAGATTGAGACCCAGGAGGCAATTGAGAACGCCGATGCGATCCTCGGCACAGAGGGGATCGATGTCGGTTTGATCGGTCCGAATGACCTCTCCATCTCCCTCGGCATCCCGGATCAGATGGGTTCGGAGATTTTGACCCGGGCCATTGATAAGGTGGTTGAGGCGGCAAAAAAGAGAGGGAAAGCCTCAGGCATTCACATTGGAAATACAGAGAGCATCAGGAAGTGGAAAGCAAAAGGGATGACGGTCCTGGCCTGCTCCACTGATATCGGATTTATGTTCAGTGCCTCAAAGACAACCCTTGAGGAAATGAAGAAACCATAGTTTCTCAGATGGAGGTTTGAGGCATAAGGTTAGAGGCGAAGAAAATTTGCCTAAAATTCTCCAAGGGAGAATACTCCTCCAACCTCGGACCTTTAACGGTTCTTTTTTACTGGTCGGTTGACCGGATAGACCGGCTCCTTCCCTTCCAGCACCCTTAAAATGTCCACCGCCACCAGACTCATCCTCCTCAACGCCTCCTCCGTATGAGCCGCTGAGTGAGGGGTCCCGACAAAATTTTCTAGTTGAAACAGGGGATGTTCCTTTGCGGCTGGTTCCACCTCAAAGACATCGGCTCCCGCTCCAGCGATCCTTCCTTCTTTTAGAACTTTATAAAGAGCCTTCTCATCCCAGATCGGTCCTCTGGCGAGATTGATGATATAGGCCGTAGGTCTCATCATTCCGAATTCTCCCTCTCCGATCAAGCCTTTGGTAACAGGCAACATGGGAAGGTTGATCGAGATAAAATCCGATCCGGACATCACCTCCTCCAGATTGGTCTTGACGGCCTCAATCTCTTTCTCCACCTCCTCATATCGCAGCGCATCATAGTATAGAACCTTCATATCAAAACCTTTGTATCCGATGCGGCCCACGGCCTTACCGATCCGGCCGAAGCCCAGGATGCCGAGCGTTTTTCCGTGAAGTTCATTGCCGATATACTGATAGCGGACCTCCCACCGGCCTTCACGCAATGCCATATCCCCTTTTTTTAGCATCTTTGAAAGCATCAAAGCCAATCCAAAGAAATGTTCTGCCACAGAGACATCATTCGCATCCGGAGTATTGACCACCCATATCCCTCTCTCGGTCGCCGCCTCCAGGTCAATATTTTCCACACCGACGCCATGTCGGCCAATCACCTTGAGTTTGGGAGCGGCCTCCATCATCCTGCGGGTCACCTTTCCATTGGCACGAACAATCATGCCATCGATCTCCTTGACCTGTTCGATGAGATAACTTTCCTCAAGGCTCTTCGCAAAGAAAAGATCGGTCTTATCTTTCAGGATCGCCTTTCCTTCCTCACGGATATCCTCATAGAGCAATACCTTGAACTTCCCCATTCAAATTCTCCCTGCGAATCCTGCTCTGTTTGTATTCTCCCACCTTTGGTCAAATGCGCTTCATCCACAAATCAGTCTTTAACATCATTCTTTGTTATAAGGTAGTCGCCGTATTCCTTCTCTTCTTTTTCCTTTAGGACGCGGATGGTTTCGCCGTTTGATATTCAATGGATCCATCCACGCTCTGCACGGATGTCCCCAAGGTTTACGATGGCTCCGTTTGTTGTGCTATTCCGTTTTGTCTCGTCTTAGGGGAAGTAAGCGAACTCTTGATTTCTCCTCATCCACTGAAATCAAAGCGCCTTGAAGAAGATTCTCGGCAAACTTGTTAAGGATGTTGAGGAGCAAATTCTTTGCGTGGTCAGGAGAGATGTCTTGTGCTCTGATTTGGATGACGCTTGGTCCTTCGGCTTCAGTGACAGCAAGAATTGCTCCGAAGTCGAGGTCATGGGTGAACAGCACATAGCCATTCGCTTTAGCCCAAAACAAAACCTCGCGATCAGGAGCATTCAACGAACCGATAGTGGACCAATGAGAGGCGGTATGCCCCGCTGCTTCCAACACTGACACCCATGCAGGGGAAAGATTCATGTCGATCAGAATCTTCATGCGGTAATGACCGGAACGTCTATCTCCTCAACTCGCCATGCAGCGTAGGCGAGGGCTTGATCAATGTCTCCCGGCTCCAGGTATGGATATAACTTCAGGATCTCATCCTTCGTCCGCCCGGCTGCAATGAGACCAACAATTGTCCCCACGGTGACACGGAGCCCGCGAATGCATGGCTTGCCGCCCATGACTTCTGGATTAAAAGTAATTCGGTCGAGAGTCTTCATACTTGCCTCCATATCTATTGAATAAGATAGCACGAAATGATACTGAACTCCATATCTTCTTTTCTTCCCCCACCAAGGCCAATACCCTGGTACATTATTCGCCGTATTGCTTCTCTTCCTTTTCTTTGAGGACGTGGAAGGTTTCGCCGGGGAAATCAGGGCAACTTTTTTATGGATGCCGCCTGTGAATAGTGTAGATACGACACCTCAGTTACACGACCCGGATAGTTGCTCACCCGCCTTATGCGGACTTTGTCGATGGGCTTCAAAGGGAAACGTTTCCATCACCCCCTGCCATCCAAGCTACATGGCTCTGGCTTCTACCATGACGGGACTCTCACCCGTAAGAATGCACTGCCCTTCGCTGGGCACGCACAAATGGAGATGTGACCCCTAAGCTCATTCCCGACCCTTGTTCAACCAACCAACGGGTTTCGAATGTTTAAACCTGGAAATCGGCTAAAGTCCCTGTCAGCCGTCCGAAATAATCGTCCTTGAATTCAATCTTACTTCTGGCTTACTTCTGGCATTTCCCTATCCACTTTCCTGAAAGGTTCTGCGTCATCTCCATATCCGACTGTTTCATCTTTATCACTCCCTCAAAGGTCTCTCCCTTATAGGTTATTTTCCCATTGAACACTGCAGGACCCTCTTTCGTCTTACATTCTATGAGCCATGAGACTGTGTCTCCCTTGATATCATGCTTTACCATCTTGCATTCCTGTCCTGGTTCTTCTTTCTGGGGCACCATATCCTTTTTGGTCAAACAATGGGTATAGGTTTGAGGAGGCATCTTCATGGGCATTCCCGGCACCTCCGTTTTGCTTGTTATCTCCCACAGGCCTTCCTTCATGTTTTGACATTGGGCCATATCCTTTAGAAATAGAGTCAAAAAAGCGATCACCAAAATCAAACAGATCTTCTTAACCATGTCCTTCCCTCCTTTTTGTTTTTCTTAACCCTGTTATACATCAAATTTTATGAAACACAGACAAAATAGTCAACACCGATTAGAGCAAATTAGATGCCGGGGACCAACGGTAATGAAAATTAAAAAGCACAAAAAACAATGCACAAAAAACACTTGACATGAGGGAAGGCTATTGTTAATATAATGCGGAACGTCGTTTCGTATTACGAAACAGCCTATGAATGTCTTTCAAGGATCAAAACCAGGCAATTTCGTCCAGACCATCGAGCGCGTGTCCTTGATCCTCGATATCCTGGGACAGAATCCCCATGGGATCAGTGTTCGAGATCTCTCCTCGAAAGTGAACCTTCCGAAGGGGACCACCCATCGCCTCCTCTCCTCCCTCTCCTACCTGGGTTATGTGCGCCAGGATCCCAAGACGAGAAACTACCTTCTGGGATTTAAACTGGTAGAACTGGGAAACCTCCTTTTAGGCCAGCTCGATCTCCGCAAAGAGGCCGCTCCTTTTCTAAAGGATTTGGCAGAGAGGACAAAAGAGACCGTCCATATGGTGATCCTCGACCGAAATGAGGTGGTCTATATAGACAAGGTTGAAGGGGATCATAATCCAAGCGGGCTGAGGATGGCCTCACGGATTGGCCTCCGGAATCCTGCCCACAGCAGCGCCGTTGGCAAGGTTCTCATCTCTCTCCTCTCCGATGAGGAGCTGGATCAGTTCCTCCGGGGAAAGGGACTTTTAAAAAGGACCGAAAATACGATCACCGACACAGCCCAGTTGAAAGAGCACCTGAGAATGGTCAGGAATCAGGGGTATGCCGTCGATGATGAGGAAAACGAGAAGGGGGTCCGATGCGTGGGCGCTCCTATCTATAACGAGGCGGGAAATGCTGTCGCCGCCATCAGTATCTCCGGGCCGGCTTTTCGGGTCACAAAAAAGATGGTCCAGGAAATATTTAAAAAGGAGGTGATGGAAACAGCTTTGAAGGTTTCTCAGCGATTGGGTTATCGGGAAAGAAGGTGATTTAAAAATTGTGGAATGCGGATTTGGGAATGCGGATTTATAAAACCTGAACTATCAACTTTTAGCTTTAAAAGAAGGAGGTAGGAAAGATGAAAAGCTTAAAACATTTTTCGATGATGGTAGCCGTGTCTATGGTTTTACTCCTGGCAATCGCTTTCTATCAAACACCGGCGTTTGGACAGCCGAAGTATGTCTTAAAATTTAACCATGTGTTGGGCCCAAAAGAACCTTATCACGCTGGATTTCAGAAATGGGCGAAAGCGGTTGAGGAGAGAACAAAGGGTGGGCTTAAAATTGAGGTCTTTCCCAGCGCCCAGCTTGGCGTTGAAGAAGACATTTTAGAGCAAATAAGGGCGGGCGCAAATGTGGGCCAAAACACCGACTCAGCCCGGATGGGCAATTATGTTCCCGGGATAGCCTGTATGAATGGCCCGTATTTCGCTGAGACAATTGAAGAAGTGGAAAAACTTAAGAAGATGCCAACGGTGCAAGGATGGCTTGACGAGCTGGCGAACAAATATGGTTTTAAAGTTCTATCTTTTGGCTGGGTCCAGGGGTACAGACATTTTTTTACGAATAAACCGGCCAGAACCCCGGAAGATTTAAAGGGTTCTCGCATCAGAACTCCTCCGGCGCCCATATGGCAGGAGTCTGTTCGTGCCCTCGGTGCAACTCCCGTCGCCCTTGCCTTTGGAGAGATGTATCCGGCCCTTCAGCAAAAAGTGGTGGATGGAGTTGAACTGGTCTACAACAACATACCCGCTGGACGCTTCTATGAGGTCCTTAAGTACGTGAGCGAGACCGGACATATCATGTTGATTAATTTTGAGGTCATCAGCGCAAAATGGTTCAATGCCTTACCTGCTGACTACCAAAAAATTCTTGTAGAGGAATGTGATAAAGCCGGAATGGAAACCTCTAAGCTTATCATGGAGAAAGAAAAAGAAGTCAAGGCGGACCTCATCAAGCAGGGTGAATCTATTCTGCCTCGAAAACTGAAATAAATCCATTTGTTGCAAGATAAAGTGGACAATCGTCTCCAGATGAGTTAGAGTTATGTGGAGCGTGGTTCTACTTCATCTGGGGGTAACCGTCTTGCATTTGGGAGAGATTTTTGTCCGACCTGTTCATCCAATCGAAGAACAGCGTTACCAGAAACTGATGCAGGAACATCATTACTTGGGTTCTTTGCCTAAGATCGGTGAAACCCTCTGGTACGTCGCGGCTTGGCGCGACGAATGGGTAGCCCTTCTAAGCTTTTCCGCCTCCGCCTTGAAATGCGCTGCACGGGACCGCTGGATCGGTTGGGACTTGCGCCATCAGTACGACCGCTTGAAGTTGATCGTCAATAACAGCCGCTTTCTAATTCTGCCCGATTGGCATCTTTCGAATTTAGGTTCACGCATTCTGTCCTTGTGCCAAAGGCGTCTGAATGCAGATTGGCAGAAGGTTTTTGGACATCCCGTGGTCTTGCTGGAGACCTTTGTGGATCCTCAGCGCTATCGGGGAACGGTTTATCGGGCGTCCAATTGGATCTTATGTGGTGAGACCAAAGGCTTCAGCCGTATCCGCCACGGCTACACAGCGATGGCTCAGTCTCCCAAAATGGTTTTCCTCAAACCCTTACAGGCTGATGCCCGAGTGCTGTTATGCGGGGCCATTCTTAAAGCCCCTTATCGTACAGGAGGCACGAAAATGATGCTCAAAGCCAAACAGATGGAATCCCTCCCCTCTTTCTTCGCTCACATTCCCGATCCCCGCCGTGCCCAAGGTCGGCGGCATCGACTCAGTACGGTTCTGGCCATTGCCGCCGGGGCCAGCCTATGTGGGATGCGCGGCTATCAGGCGATCTCAGATTGGGCCAAAAGCCTCGGTAAAAACGCCCGGCGGCGCTTCGGCTGCCGCTGGGCTAAGAAGCGTTACATCGTCCCAAGTGAGTCTACCATCCGAGAAGTCCTGATCCGTGTCGATCCCGTGCATCTGGACCGAGCCTTGCAGCGCTGGAACCAAACCTATACGCAACACGATGAAAGTCTTGCCATCGACGGCAAGACCATGTGTAACGCCATCGATGATCAAGGCTATCAAACCCATGTTTTGAGCGTAGTTGGTCATCAAAGTAAGAACTGCTACACCCAAAAAAAGTGGGGACCCTCCCCGTAAAAGACAATGAACAACTCAAACGCACCAACGAGATCAAGATGGCCATCCCGCTGCTTAACAGCATCGATATTGAGGGCAAGGATGTGACGGCCGATGCTCTGTTGACCCAACGCAAGATTGCCGAGTACCTGGTCACGGAACGTCATGCCCATTATCATTTCACCGTCAAAGGAAATCAGCGCAGCGTTCTGGAAGACGTCGCGTTATGGTTCCAGGACCGCAAACAACCGGATTTTGTTCAGTACACGCCCCCGGATCATGGACGAATCGAAATCCGAAAGATCTGGACTACCACTGAGCTCAACGGCTACCTGAACTTCCCCCACGTCGGACAGGCGTTCGCCATCGAACGGCAATTCATAAACAAAAAGAGTGGCAAGTGCTCCTGTGAAGTGGCTTACGGCATCACCAGTCGAAAGGTCGATCAAGCCGATCCAGAGCGTGTCCTCAACGTGAATCGGGGCCACTGGACGATTGAGAATAGTTGTCATTACATTATCGATTGGAACTACGATGAAGACCGGAGTCGAATCCGTACCGGCTACGGCCCTGAAAACATCACCCGACTTCGACGGTTTGCCATTGGAGTCATCAAATCCAAAAAGGTCCGCAGTGTCGCACAGAAAATGCGAGAACTTACACGCAATGTCCGTTTGGTTTTCGACTACTTAAGAATGACAGAAAACTCACGCGCCGCTGCTCGGCTTTGAAACCAAGCAAAAAGAAGAAGGGAACAATTCAGCTCTTTGAAATTGCAATGGGATGGAACTCTGTCCAGAGATGCTTGCAAAGCTTTGGAACGTAGCTTCTTGCCACGTTCCTTGGCGAACGGCCACCTCGATTAAGGAGAAGCTTACAGGTAATTTGTGGCCGACGGTGCGCACCTTCCAAAGGATTCCGCTCTAAAGCTTTTCCTTTGCTGGAAATTTCCGTATGTTAAATAGAACAAATTCACCGTGGAGTATGTTGATCCCTCTGTTAAAATCCCCCTCAATCCCCCTTTATAAAGGGTGTTAATTTTGGTATTTGTTTGGGGGAATGTATTTTATTTACCATCTCACACCATGGCGGCCAGTCTTTTAATTCTCTTTAACATGTTGGGGTGCGTGGTAAAGAGTTCGGCAACTTTCTCAGCCCTCTTGAGTTTGACCTTTTGAGACCTTATGGCCAGAAGTTCATTTTGATCGATGGTTCCTGAGAAGTCCGAGTCAATGGCTCGGAGATCTGCTATTTCGTCATGTGCCCTTCCCACATCATTCAGAAAGAATGCCCTCAAACCCTCAACCCTGTGGAGTTCTTCTTCTCCACTGGCGCTTTTTCGACTTTGCGCTGAACCGTAGACCAGTTTATAAAGGGCAGAAGCCAGGTGTTTGGGATGGGAGCCCAATTTCACACTTCTTTCATCAGCATAGTATTCCCTGATTCGTGACCCGGCCAGAACCAGCAGGTTGGCAATAAAATAAATCACCATCGCTCCCAGACCGATGAGGGCGGCATAACTCCCACTCTGTCTTCTCCCGCCAGTTCCACCCCATATGAGACTCCATGCGATCCAGTAAAGGATGAGGGGTATCACGGAGAGAAGGGTAATGATCATCATGTCCCGATGTTTGAGATGTGCGATCTCATGCCCTAACACGGCTTTCAACTCTTCTTTATTGAGGATTTTTCGTATCCCCTGGGTGACACAAACCCTTCCATCCCTGATGGTTCTTCCAAAGGCGAAGGCATTGGGAATCTGAAGCTGTGAGATGCCGATTCTGGGTTTAGGGATGCCCGCTTTTTGGGCCAGTTCGGTTACCTGCCGGTGAAGTTCAGGCTCCTCTTTTTCCGAGACCCACTTCACTTTCATCATCATTGAGACGAGGGCAGGGCCGATAAGGTATTGCAGGCCTGTAAACAGAAGAGCGAGGATGATGTAACTGGTGGGGCTGCCTGTGCCGCTCCACGCGCCGATTCCGGTAATGACCCCGTAGAGGATACCAAACATGAGGGCAACAAGGATCCACATCTTTACCTGGAGACCCGTCATATATATCCCTCCCGAATGTAATAAGCGACCGATTTGGTGTTACATCATACTCTCATCAGGGAATTTCCGGTAAAAAGAGAATGTGAAAGGTTTGACAATTAGGAAATTTGCCGCATCATCTACACTCCTCGTGGGAATGGTAAAAGGTAGGGAGGAAATGAAAATGCTCACCCCGAGCATTCCGACGACAAACCCAATAGGTCTTGCGACTAATATGTCTAAAAAAGCCTTTCCTTCATTTATCGGCGGATTATCCTTTGTGCTTCTGTCCTGAGACCATCCCTCTGAGAAAATGCCTCCTGTAATCAATGAGATCACCAGAAAAAGAATCATGTTCTTTCTAATTCTTTTCATCAATGGGTTCCTCCAAATTTGTCATCAAACTATCAAAATTTGGTTGGGCTGTCAACTGTGAACTACCTCGCTGTGAACTACCTCACCCTTACGATTGATTTCGGTTCATAAGTTAGAGTCCCTTGCAAAAGCCCAGCATATTAAGAAAACCCCTGCTATAAAGTAGCACGTTCCTATAAAGAACAAAAACGGTTTTTGATTGACAAACAACTTAAAATTAATAGATAATTTTGTAAGAGGCGGGCTTCAAAGTAGGAAATGGGTGTCTCTCTAGCGCCCATCCTGAATGGAGACTCTATGGTTTGATCTTATAGCGTTTTGGTGTTGTAGCATTGAAGATTCAACGACCCGCGGTTGGAAACCAGAAAGATTGTAAGGGAACGGCATGGATGTTTATGAACTTTTAAGAGAAAAACGTGACGATATTCTGCAAATTGCCTCCAAGCATGGAGTAACCCATATTCGCATTTTTGGGTCAGCAGCTCGCGGCGAATCAAGAGAGGATAGCGACATCGATTTTCTCATCGAAGTTAATGGTCCAACCACCCCATGGTTTCCAGGTAGTCTGGTAGCAGATCTTGAGAAGCTTTTGGGACGGCGTGTTGATGTCGTTGAGCGGGAGGCGATTCGCGAACCGCTCCGAGAACGTATTCTGCAAGAGGCGGTTCCATTGTGAAGGATGATCGTATTTACATTGATCACATTCTTGAATGCATGGAGTGGATTATCCGCTACACGGCAGAGGGTAGGGAGGCGTTTTTCTTTGATCGAAAGACACAAAGTGCGACGCTCCGAGAACTCCAGACCCTTGCGGAATCTACTCAGCGGTTATCAAATGAGTTGAAAGAGGCACATCCAGAGGTTCCTTGGGAAAGCATTTCCGGTTTTCGTAACGTCCTCGTGCACGACTACTTGGGCATCAGACTCGAGAGGATCTGGGAAATCATCGAACGTGACCTGCCTGCTTTCCGTGCCGCCCTTGAAGCCATGCGGATAAAAATTGAAAAGTAATTAATAATTGGGGATAGAGATTGGGGAGCGGGATCACATCTTCATTTGTCATTTTTCTGGATGTGCCACATCACCCCCATTGGAAGGGGTTTATAGAGCACTTTTTTGTTTTTACTCTTTTCAGTCTCATGAATCTTCTCAGTCTGCCACCGTAACTGCCGTTCCTGTTGCGCACACCATGAGCAGGCTTCCCTTTTCGCCAAGCGCCTCATGGTCGAGTCTGACGCCGACCACTGCATTTGCGCCAAGTCTTTGCGCCTTTTGCCTCATTTCAGAGACAGCAGTGTTTCTCGACTTTTCAAGCTCCGCTTCATAGGCTGAGGATCTACCTCCGATTGTATCTGTTACTCGTGCAAAGAAGTCTCTTACAAAGCTTGTTCCAATGATTGCCGAACCGCTGACAAGGCCGAGGTACCGTGTAATCTTTCTCCCTTCCATGGTCGGTGTTGTTGTAACTATCATAATTTCCTCCTGTTTAATCGTTTTTTTCGACTAAAAGATAGCGCTCAACATGATTCCTCCAAGAAGGAAGAAAAACGCTGAGGTGATGAGTTTAATGAGAGCGCCCCTCTTCTTTAAAAAAAGGGCGAACCTTCTCTGCGTTACACCCAGATAAAAGAGACCGAAGACCGAAACCAGGGGAACGATGAAGGCCAGGTTATAAAGGAGAAGGTAAGGAAGGGCGTCTCCCCTGAGCGGTGATATACTCATGACGAAGATGATGGTCGGGAGGTAGACCTGGCCCGTGCAGGTGAACTCAAACACTGAGACGATGAAGCCTAAAAAGACTGCCCCCGGAAGGTGGTATTTTGACAGGTCTGTCTTTCTTACCGTCTTATGAATCAGCTTTTTGAGAAACCCTGGGAGCTGGAGTTTCATTACCTCCTGTTTTCCCCTTTTCCACATAAGAAAGTCGTAGAAGGAAAGGCCCCCCATGATGAGAGCAAAAACTGACGCCAGGAGATAGATTCCTCTCGTAAGGATCGGGGTGAAGAAGAAGCGATGGATAAAGGAGATGATGCCGAAGCCGATAAGGAAGTAGGTGATAAAAACGGCCCCTGTAAATCCCAGTCCTATTTTAAGAATCTCTCTCTTTTTTACTCCCGTCATGGTAAGGTAGGAGATGAGAAAGATGATGGTAGCAAAAGCGCAGGGGTTTATGCCGTCCACAAGACCTGCGAAGGCTATGGGAATGGGTCTCATGGATTTGAACCGCTCGATAATAGATTCTTCCGCTTTTTTCATCTCCTCCGGCGGTATGACGATTGGGGGGCGGTTTCCCTTTGAGCTTAGAAGAACTTCCTCAATCCTTTCTTCTGTTATCTCCTTCTGTGAAAGGTGCTTCTCTCCGATAATGATCGCCGGTGCGGTGAGGCGCTCCTCATTGGGGAGGTTTAACCTCTCCGATATTGCTTCACTCAGACGCTTTCCTTCGGGTGTTGAAATGTCGATCTTCTTCATAGAGAGCTTTGGGTATCTTCTTGAGAGGTGATCAAGAAGAACGTCTGTTCGACCGCATTTTGCACAACCGTTCTGGTAGAAATAGGTGAGTTCGGCTGAGACTTCTCTCAGGGAAGGATCTTCATGGGGTTTTGGTCTGGTGAGAACCCGTCCTGAACTTGTTTCAGGAATGGGTTGTGGAGGTTCTTTTAAGAGGTATTCTATTACGATCAAGTCTAACCTCTCCGTCACCTCTCTTGCGCCTGAGAGAAGATGGTTTCCAATGACGGCAAAGGGAAGCTCCTCGCCTCTTTTGCCGAGCCTCCTCTCAAGGTAACGGAGCGTTTCGTAGTTACCGGGGTCTTTAAGGTCAAGGAGTTTGATCGCAAGGGAAGGATACATTGCCTCAAGCTTTTCCGTAAGCCCTGGTAGGATGCTTCTGCAAGTTTTGCACTCCTCCGAGTGGAAGAGGTAGAGGTCAATCTTTTTTATCCCCTCCAGGGTGGAGACCCTTCCGGGTCGGAAACCTTCGCTCAGGTTTTGAACTTTCCCCTCCCCCTCCCATGGAAGCTTCACCCTATAAAGCGAGGTGGTCTCTCCTCCCGACCCCGCCTCAGGCAGGGCAGGAAAAAAGATGGATAAAATTATTACAAGAAATATGAGTCTCCTTTGTGCCATAATTTCCACTTACCTTTCTTTAGTTCAAAATCCAGAAGGCATAGAGAGCCTCCTTCAGGTCAAAGGTCTCCTCGTCTAACCGAAGGACATCGAAGAACCACTTGAACTCCCCCTCCTTTCTCTCCAGGGCGATGTAGATGGCGATGGTAGCAACCGGAAAGTTGTTTCCTCCGCATTTTACGAAAAGGGTGTTGAGGAGATAGAACATTGCGGAGCGGACGGTCTCTTCATCCGCAATGAATTCCTTGTAAGGCTTTCTCATTATTGAATGTTCATAGCCCAATCTGTTTTGTGTTGAGAGGTAGCCTTCAAGTATCTGCTTAAGGTCCTTCTTGACCTCATCCGGGCTGCCCCATCCATTCAGGGCGGAGAGGGTGGCGTAGAGAAACGAAGTCGTCTCGTTAAGAATTTCGAGGATGAGGGTCTTTGCATTTGGATGGTCTGTAATCCGGCCTACAATCTCTTTCATGTCTGAGCCTCCCGTGGTCGAACCTTCTTCGACTGTTTTTCATTAGAGTATTACTGTCGGAGATGTTGAATAGCCTGAAAAAGTAATACTGATTTAGAATAAGAATTAATAAAAAACTGATTTAGTCGAAGTTTTTTTAGTCGAGCTTTATTCGACATTCCTGCCTGTGCGGCACGCAGACAGGCGACAAAGGAGGTGTCCTTGGAGGAGCTTTTAACGGTGAAACAAGTTGCTGAGGTTCTAAAGATTTCCAGGCAGGCTGTATACAGCCTTGTGGCCCGGAGGAGGATACCCTGCGTCAGATTTTCAAGAAGGGGGATAAGGTTTAGGGTTGAGGACTTTGAGGAGTGGCTGAATTCAAAAACCATTAAAGATCAGAGGGGGGCATATGGCTTATCTTATGAAAATAGCAAGAGGGAAGGAGAATCTTATAGGCTCGATTCTCAAAAAGCACGGTCTTGAAGTCCATTCGATCCCTGAGAAGGGGTTTCTGGTTTGTAATAACAGACCATCTCCGCAACTCCTATTTGAACTTAAAACCTACATTCGGGGGGTGATTGAGATAACCGGAGAAGAGACGGAGAGGCTCCTCCACCCCAAGGAGAAATCGGGTGAAGAGATAAAAGCCGGTAGCCTGGTTGAGATCACCTCCGGAGTCTACAAGGACTTCAAAGGAATTGTGAGGAGATTGCCTGCCCCGTGTCCAAAAGCGATGTCCGGCATGGATAGCATGGCGGTTGTTGATTTGAGTATATTGGGCAGGGTTTTTCCGGTTGAGGTTTTAATTGATGAGATGAGGTTATCAGGGGCTGGAGCCCCCTGGGTATGAGTCTAAATAACTCGACTAAACTCAATTCAAAATGAGGTGGAATGAACAGTAAGACCGATGGAAAATTTGAGGGGTTTCCGCCTGAAAAACAGACATGGGATTTTCCCACCTTGATGAATGGTTGGGTTCATGAACTCACAGGGGCTGAGTTTAAGGTTTTATGGTATATCGTGCGTCATACTTTTGGCTGGCAGAAGACGGGAGACAGAATCTCCTACAAACAATTCCAGCAAGGGATTCAGAGACAGGACGGCACGTGGTTGGATAAAGGCACGGGGTTAGGGACAAGGGCGATTGCTTACTCACTCAAAAAGCTTGAAGAGATGGGTTTCATTGAACGGATTTCCGGCCCCAAAAGGGGAAAAACGGGATTCTATAAGTTGAAGTTTGCCGCCGCGACCCATGCAAAAATGAAAGACCCCCTTTGCAAAAATGAAAGAGGTACCCATGCAAAAAGGAAAGACACAATCTCTAATATACAATCTCTAACTAGACAATCTCTCTCTCAATGTATGAAGCAGACATATTCGGCTGAATCGAGAGAGAGACTTTTGTCCGGGTTAAAAAAGATTTTTCCACAGCATTCCTTCCCCCAGGACCTTCTCCTGAAAGAACCGGACAAAGTTGATTACCTTCTCTGGAAGGTAGAAAGTGGAGAGATCAAGCCGCATCTCGTAAAATCCCCACTGGCTTATATTAAATCTCTCGCAATAGATGGCCCCTTTCCATCCATCCAGGAGAGAGTGATGGCGAAGAAAAAAAGGGAGCAGGAAAGGGAAGGGGAGAGAATGAGGGCTGAGATGGAAATAGAGTCCATAGACTGGGAGGGGAATAGGAAGAGACTGAAAAAGTTAATAAATGCTCTTCAGGAGACGCCATGAAAGCAAAAGTTAAAATAATGAGCTATTCAGTTCTTCACGGTGCGTTATCCATAAAGCTTATCTGCGAGGACCCCGGAGGTCTGGTCAATGAGGCGAAGGATGAAAAGAGGAGAGTCGGTCTCGATGACCTCTTTTTTGAGGCGAAGGTCAGATCGATCAGCATTAACAGAGGGATGGCCAATGTTTTACTCCGGGCAAAGAGGAATCGTTATATAGTTTCAAAGCTCTTCGATCTCATGGAGAGGGAGGCGGTGGAGCTTTCCATTTCCACGATTCTCGATGGAAAGATTTCCCATCTTCTCTTAAGGGCATCCCAAAAGTTGGGTGAATCGGAAGAAGAACTCCTCCTGAGACTTACCACCTTCAAGGATAGAGAGAGGAATGAGATTCCCGGAAAAAAATCAATTCAGGACATTTCGGAGGGGCAGAAAGAGGTTGTTCTCCGAAAGCTAAATGCGATTCTTAAGGAGGAGGACGCTTCATGCTCCGTTTCCTGAAATGGTTCACAACCCCCCCTTTCTCAGAACAACATGGCGAGATAAAGATAACCATCTCTGAACTGAGCGCCATCTGGCTCAAGTACAATCAGGGTTTTATTCAACCCCCCGATAATATTGAACTTGCCCAAGAGACCTCGACTGTTGAAGAAAAGTCGAAGAAGAAGGCTCGACCAAGCTCGACTAAAAAAGTCGAAGAGACACAACCAGTCGAAAAAACTCAACCAGGGGAAGCAGTTCCTGAGAAGGAGAGAAAGTTCTTTTCCCAGGAGACGCTCTCTGAATTCTTCGAGCCTTACAGGTCCATCTTTGAAACCCAGGGGGCAGTGGATGGGTTCCTCGCTATTATCGAACTTCTCGATCATCATGGAAGCTGTCCTTCGGTTGTCACCACAACGACCGATAAAGACAGCGAGTCTGACGAGATTTACAGTGTGAGGCAGATTCTTGAGAAAGTCACTCTCCGGGAACACAGCTCAAACGTGGCAAGGATTATGCTAAAGCTCATCAAGAAAACCTACAAGGACTATGAGAATCTCATCCCGATGTCCCTTGTCGTCTCCTTCGGGCACGATCTCGGCAAGATTGCCGCTCTACGGGAGAGCGGTGTTTACGCAAGGGCGGATCACCCCCTGGTCAGCGCCCAGAAGCTGGCGGAAATCTTCTCCCAAAAGGAACCCTCCTGGCTGAGAACCGCCGTTGATTCCATAAGGGATCATCATAGGTCGTCAAAAAATTCCTTCGCCCTTCTATTCAAGGAAGCGGATTCCATGGCGAGGGAGACCGAGATAGGGCTTTACAGTAAGGATCTCAAAACAATGGAGTGGAGCCAATGGTTTGACGTGAAGCAATTCCTTGAGATTCTAAAAATTGATATCAATGTCATCCAGACCGGAAACAGGTGGAAGGCGTTCTCTTTTGGTTCCCAGGTTTACTGTCAGCCCGATTTCCTTTACGAAAGCGCAAGGAAGTTTGCCGCCGGAAAGAAGATTATCGACATGAAACTCCTGAAGGCTTCCAGTAAGGAGGAGGCGATCAAGAGGGTGGTTGAGAGCCTGAGACAAACCAAAGCCCTTTCGGACGACATAGGAGAGTCGTATTGGGGAAGGCCCTATGAGATTCAATCCGAAAGGTTCAAGAAGAAGATGTTTCTTGTTCCCCTGAAGATAGAGGCATTTGGAATCCCCCACGAGATAGAGAGGCGGAAGGAGGGATACCTTGAAATTATCCGCAGCGTAGTTCCGATCAAAAAGTAATATCAGATCGAGGAGTTTATGGATTTTTTTGAAATCTTTGATCCACTCAAGCGTTTTTCCCAGGGTGAATATCTCTCTTTATGGCGATACCTTTTTGCGACCCTTCTTTCGGGTTTTTGGGCAAGGCTTCTGGCCTCTTTCTTCTTGATTTTCTCCCTGTGGTTCGGCGTTTACAGGAGGCGTCTCGGTCTCGGAATAGGCTTTTTTGTTCTTTCGGTCTTTATCGCGTATTTTGGCGGTCTTATGGCGATTATGTTCTGGTGGTGGGGTTAATGTCAAAGGCGGAAAAGAGAGATGATGTATTTCTTGGGAGTCAGCCCAATGCTGCAAAGCCCAGGGGTCTGATCGACGCCCTCTCGGAGATTCAGCAATACTATGTTGTTGAGCGCACCGGGAGTCCAATCCCTGAGGATTTTTTCACCATCGGCGGAAAGCTCTCCTTCTTTGAGGTTGGTTTTAAGGCGGCCTTTTTGAGCGGGGTGGTCAGCGCCCTTCTTTTGCCCTTTGCCTTCGGAGTTTTCCAGAGATATATTCCTATCTTTGGAGCCTATGCGCCTTCCTTTTTCGATAAGGCTTTCGCCCTCACCCTTGCGGTAAGTTTTTCCGTAGCGTATTCGGTTTTCGTTGCCTTCACCGGCAAATACTATATAGGCAGCATTTCAAAGTCGGCTATTAAAAACCTGGTGGGCGGGTTTATTATAGGCGCAGTATTGAAGATGGTTATCATGTTCATTCTTTTCCACACGATATACTTCCTCATCTTGTCGCCCGATTTCCTTTCGCGAAACCTCCCTAAGCTTCGGCCCTTTATAAAACATGCCTCCCTTGAAAGAATCTATACATTTCTGCTTGGGTTCAGGCCGGTTTTTCTTTCCTCTGCATACTTTGTCATCTTTACAACCCTTCTCATGATCGGCATTCCCCTCATCAGCATTTTCATCAGTTCAAGAAAGACAATGGAAGCAATTAACAGGGAGAAAGAGTGGAAGTGATCCCGCGAAACGCGGGACGGGCGGATCAGGAAAGGTGTGGAAACTCTATCTTGACATAGGGAGGGCTTACGTCTTCAGTCACCCCCCTGTAAATCTTCCCATAACTTCTCATATAGAAGTGTCTCTTTGGAAGCCTAAGGACATTTTGTAAAATAATCTGGTTCTCTTCGATCTCCCTTACCGTGATTCCTCCGCCGAAGGAGAGGATGGGCTGAAATTTCTTGACCATCGGCGATGATTCTTCGATAAACCTGGCCGTCTCCGGGTGGTTGACGAGCATGTAAACCCAGGTGTTAATGTTGTCGATAATGCTCTTTGCCGACTCAATTCCGACTTCTTCCTCTATTTGGGCAAGAGATTGGGTGTAAAAATGGACGTATACATTGGCGGCTCCTCCTTTTGAAAACAACTCCTCAATCCCCTTGTAAAGTATGTTATGTCCCTCGTCTATATGAATGCAGAGCGGGGGATCAAGCTTTCTTCCTGAGGCATAGAATCTCCCGATCATCGACTGGATCATGGAGACGAGAACCCTTCCGATGATATGGGCTGTTCTTCTTGCGAGCATTGAGCCTGTGTTGCATATCAGGATAACGCCTTTTCCCTCTTCAAACCTCTTGACGAATTCATTGACAAGGCTTTTTCCTATGATCCTCCCCGTGCTTCCTGAGGTCAGGGCCGAAAGTGTTGTTCGGAGAGAAGAGGAAACCTTTGAGAAGAAGTCCGGCGGAGAGCTAAGTATCTGTTCGATATTGCTCGTAACCTCCTCGCTCCCCGGGAGATTTTCGAGGGCTTCTTTGAATTTTTTGAGGTTATACCAGTCGCTTCTTGACTTTACATCGTAGAAGTTAATATTCAGCTTCTCCCCTTTGATCTTTGACTGAAGGGCAAGACCTGAAATAACCGCCTGGGTCACTTCATAGGCGATGGCGATAAAGTAATCCTCTTTGGCTTTAATTCCTGAGATCACGTGGTCAACGAGTTCGTCCTCCATGTAGTAGTAAGCAAGGGGGTCGAGCTTGATGGAGTAGTCGGTAAAGATAGGAGAGAGAAACATCACGTCTTCAAGCCTTCCAGCCTCAGCCGATGCCTGGATCACGCGGCTGAAGAGTTCGATGTCTCCTTTTGGGTCGATGACCACGACATTGAACCCCTTTAAGATGTCCTGCTCCACGATATTTTCAGTGAGCTTGGTCTTCCCCGTTCTGGTTGTGCCGAAACAGCCGAAGTGACCGCTTCGGTCTCCGTCCGGAATCGCAATCGTTGTTTCTTTCTGAAGCCTTGAGAGTTCAACGCCGTGCCCGATGAGTGTGTGACCTTCCGGGTTTTTCGACTTCCTTCGACCTTTTTCCGACTTCGCCCTTTGATTGATTTCGTAAAGTTCCTTGAAGCTCATATTTAGTCGATCCTTTTTCGACTTCAGTCGATCCTTTCCGGCTCCCTTTTTAAAGTAATACTAAATCATAAAGTATTTTTGGTAGAGAATTCGAAAATTCTGGGCCAATGAAGGCTCGACCATAGCCGGTATCTTCGCTTCAAGGCGGAAAAGGTATCGGCTTTTTTATTACCAAAACCAGGGAGAAAGGAGAGATGAATCCAAGAAAGGTCAAAGGATTACGGGAGGTTAAATCTGCTTTAATCGGCTTCCCGGGGAGGTAGGTTTAGAAAGGAGGGTTTGTGCGTGGGTCACTTTATTTTCTGCGACAAGAGGGATTGCAGGCTGAACGTCTCGATCTGTGAGGCTCGCGGATGCTCTCATCTACATAGGATTGGAGATGAGCATTCGTGCCGGTTCCTCTCAAAGAAGGACCGGGCAGTCAGGAAAAGGTTGAAAACGAAAGGAGGAAAAGGATGAGAACGTGGTTTTACAACAAAGTGGTGTGTCTTCATTACCGCCTCCGAAAGGTGGTGGGGCGGAGGGTTTCACTCATTTTATGCCTTACATTGTGCCCTTCCTTTTAGAGGGTTTTTGGACGGCCAAGTTTAAAGGAGGTGACAGGATGATTGCAGAGGTAATTTTGAAGGTTGCGGGGTTTGAGAAGGAGCAGTGGCCCTATCGCCCTCGGCCATCCAATGCGGGACCTGAGCGTTGCATTCGGGGACTCTGCTACTGGGCACAGGGCATAAAGGGAAAGGCGACGCCTGACAGGTTACTTGCGAGGATGGCCGATTCGAAGTGGCATGAGGATCTGTCGTTCGATTTAATTCGAAAGTCCGCATTTCAGCTGCACAGCGAGCAGATGCGTGTCGAATGCGGAGAGATCTTGAGAGGAGGAAAGCCTTTCACCATCAGGGGAATGATCGACTGCCTCGTTACGGATCTCGCAGGAGTGGATCGTCTATTGGAGCACAAGGCGATTGATCACTTCAGCTTCCAGCACTACAAAAGCGAAGTGTTCCCTCTCGATTACCTTACGCAGGTTGTTCTCTACCTGGTCGGTTTGGTGAAGATTCAACCAGAGATTAATGAGGCGATTCTTCTGATAAAAAACAAGAATACCTCGCAATATCTTGAGTTCTTCAACCATTATGACTTTGAGAATGACAGGCTTGAGGTTTTTGAGGTGATCGGAAGCGATGGCAAAAGGAGGAACGGGGCTGTTTTCGATGGCCTCTACCGTAGCGCCATCTCAAAGCTTCAGGAGGTCGAGAACCACAGGGAGGCAAAAACGCTGCCACACAGACAGTATCAGATTGGTAGCTGGCAATGCGATAACTGCGGGTTCAATCAGACATGTAACTCCTCATACGAGGAGGAATTTTCATCTTTTACCGAAGGAGCGGATCTGTCGGAAATTGAGGGAATTGTAACGGACTATGTGCGCCTTACAGACTTTAAAAAACGGACAGAGAAAACTCTTGACGAGGTGAAGGACGCGATCAAGGAGGTAATGAAGGCGAAGGAGTGCAAGCAGGGCAAGTCAAACGGCTACCTTGTTTCACTTTCGCTTCAGAAACGTCAGAGCCTGGATAAGAGTCTAATTCCTCCTGAGATTTTAAATGATGTGCAAAAGGAGACTCTGGTTGAAGTTCTAAATGTCAAGCATGAAAAGCTTAACAAAAAATTACAAAAGGAGGTCGGAAATGTTTAAGGCGCGGTTTACAAAAATTAAGGAACTTTCGGAGAGGCGGAGGCTTCCACGCTTAGGAAAAATCCGTCTTGGTGTCAAGATGGTCTCCATGAAGACAAAGAAGGAATATCCAAAGGAGACCGAATTCTTCGTTGTTCCCCCTGAAGTGGCAAAAGTCTATGGTGCGAAACCAACATCTCTTGATGTGATGGTTCCCATTAATGACCCGGAAGTTGTTTTCCCGCAAGCCTATAAGTGGTTTGGCGGTCAGAGGGGACTCAAATGTATCGGCGATGGAGAAGCAGCCCTGAGACTCAATGAGGAGACAAGGGCGATGCAGGAAATCGTTTGTCCATGCGAACGTCTGGACACGGGAGAGTGTCAGAAAATGGCCAATTTTATGGTGATTCTTCCCAAAATCAATATGGGTGGAGTTTACCAGATCGACATTGGCTCTTATAATAGCATTGTTGACATCAACAGCGGACTCGACTACGTTCAAGCCCTTGTCGGCAGGTTCGCAATGGTTCCCCTGAGGCTGTGTCGTGCGCCAAAGGAGACTCACTTTGGCGGCCAGAAGCAGATCCACTACACGCTTCAACTCTTTTTAGATGCTGATGTGGATACGCTGAATGCCCTGCGGGAGAACACGTCCAGGGTTCTGCTCTCAACAAGGAACCTCGCTCTTCCACCCTCGGAAGATGCGGATCTTGGCGCAATCGTTGTGGACGATAAGGAACCTGAAAAAGAGCAGGTTGCTGTGCCTCCTGCTCCTCGGGAGAAGGGGATTCAATCCGCCACCAGGGAGAGAACTCCAGTTGTCGCTCCAGAGAAACGCTCAAGTCTTCCTATTCAGAAGAGCCTGGTTGTAAGCCCCGATAGGAGTAACGAGTCGAAGGTAAAATCTCCAGAGCTGAAGGGGAATTTTGAGGAGCCGAGGATTACCGAGCAGCAGATTGAGGCAATCAAAAAAATTGCGTCAGGAAAAGCCATAACTCTCTATCCCGACGCCCTTCGTAAAATTTCTTTCAGCGATGCCTCAAGGCTTGTTGAGGCGATACAGGCTAATGACTTTGACCCAGAAGAGGTTTGCGGAGAATTTAGAGAACTGCTATCGTAGGCACGAAAGTTAGAAAAAAAACATAGGAGGTCAAAAGAATGAGAAGGAAAATCACATGGTTGGCGCTGTTTTTTGTTGTGTGTAGTTTGGGCTGCGCCACGACAAGGAACCAAGCCGGGGACGACCTGAAGGAGGTTGAAGGTGGCCTTGAAGCTACTTATTGGACGCTTTACTCCGCAGGCAAATCTTTGGATATTCCTAAGCTCGCCTCCGGTGGACCCGCCCCCGTGATGGCATTCGAGACCGGGCTCAAGGCTGTGATTATCTCCCTGGCCCTTTTAATAAAGTTAGGGAAGGCGGGGAAAGGGAAAGGTTCTGTTACCGACCCTGGAAACGATAATAATTTACCAGAGGGGCAGTAAGGTAATGATTATCCCGGGAGTGGCCTGAGAGCCTGCCCCACCGGGGTTTTGTTTGGGAAATGTTTAAGGACTTCATGCCCCCGCCAAAAGTTGGGGGGGAACTTCTGTTCTAGGAAAATGGCAGGGGGAGAGGGGGGAAAAATTCCCTTTTCCCCTGTTTCTTTTTCGAAATAAGGAGATCAATCATGAAAAACCATTTGAATAAATTATTGCCGTTTTCTTATTTATGACGTGCATATCTACGTATGCAAAGTATGCAAATTTGGAGTCCAAAGGGGATAGTATCGGTTATTCAGTGATTTTTACGTAACACAATTTTCAAAATTTTCAAAAAAGCTTGACAAAAAATGTAAATATGTTAGGAGGGTATTAATTGCTGTAATGTAGCAGGTATTTGTACTCCCAAAATAGTCGGGTTTCCTTGTGAGTAAATAGACTTAAGGGGAAAAGATAATGAATTTGGCATATACTTTGCGTCCATCCATCCATCCATCCCCTTTTAAATGGAGATATCTAATTGACGCCCCTGCGTCAAGTCAGTGCGGTTCCTTCGATTGTATACCCCCCATAGATGTCATAGCGCGTACTGGGTCCATATCGGTCGGTTTTTGCGAGAAGTTCGGAGCGATGAAAGGAGGTGAGAAATTATGATATGAAGATCTTTATCCTTAATTGGTAAAAGGCCTGCCTATCAGAGGCAGGTATGATATGAAACCTTTAACGAGATAGGAAATCTGATAAAGAAAGAGAAGGAGGAAAGTGAGATGAAAAAGTTACTGACTTGTTTGGTCATATTGGGGATTTTTTTCGGGGTTATTAACCTGGCCATGGCAGGAAACACCGCCAATCAGACTGTTACCTACGAGGTTGCAGCGATCAATGAATCTTCAGTTAGTGGAAACCCGGGTGCTTTGACAGTGAATGCTGCCACTGCTGGTTCTGAGCCGGATGAAGTTACTGATAGTAGCACAACATACAACATCACCACCAACGGAACCAATAAAAAAATAACAGGCCAGATTGACAGTGTTATGCCAACTGGGACGACCCTGAAGATAAACCTCGTAGCCCCAACGGGAGGCAACAGCGCAGGCAATGTGATCCTGACGAGTTCTCCTGCTGATCTGGTAACGGGGATTACCAAAAAGAAAGGAAGTGGTCTTGGAATAACTTACAAACTATCTGCTACGGTGGATGCCGGTGAAGTAGCCCCAGCAACAAGAACAGTGACACTTACTATTACTTCTGGATAGTTGTTGGTCCCATGGTGGTTGCAGAGAGGCTAAGATGGGGGTGGTCGAAGACCTGATCACCTCCATCTCTTATTAAGAGGAAGTCTCGATCGAGGGATCGAAGGTTAATGGAGTCTTTACGGTTGCCGCTCATTATCATTTTTTTTCTGCTTTTTCTTCCTGAGGCAAGGGCAATAGACATTTCCGCAGCAGGCGGCTGGAATGAAACAATCGATGCAACCGACCTGATTGCAGGCGCGGGGAGTGGTTTAAGATCCACTTATACGAGTGCCGAAAATACCACGACCTTGAATATCACGAGAGCGAGAGGCAAGGATTACTACTGGCGGGTTGATATAAGAAGAAGCGACACCAACTGGCCCACCGGTTTAACCCTCTATGTCCGGAGAAAATCGGATGGTACGGGGTACGGGTCAATTTCAGGCGGTACCGCTTATATGCCCATCTCAACAACGGATCAGACGTTTTTCAATGCTTCTGACAACCGAAGCGGCATAGATTGCCAGTACCAATTAAGCGGAATGTCGATAGATATATCCCCCGGAACCTATAGCACAACCATTGTCTATACGGTTATTGGCAGGTATTAGCTGGTAGTCGAGGAGAAAGATTGAAAAAAATTCTTTTTCTAATCCTCTTTTTCATCCTTTCAGTCGATTTTTGCCACGCAGGTGTTTCGGTTATCGGGAGGTTATCCCAGGAAAAGACTGTAAGGCCTGGAGAGAAGTTTGAAGGGATCATTTTCCTGAAAAATAAAGGCGAAGGCCCTGGTGAAGCAAAGGTTTATCAAACCGATTACTTCTTCTTCGCCGATGGAAGGAATATCTATGGCGAGCCAGGAGAAATCCCCCGCTCCAATGCAAAGTGGATCTCTTTGAGTCCAACTCGAATCACAATTCCTCCAAATCAGACGAGTTCGGTCCACTATACGGTTCAGATTCCTGAGAATCCTGATCTGAAAGGGACCTACTGGAGCATGGTGATGGTAGAGCCAATGGCAGGGGCATCTCCGGAAGGTGTAGAGGGCGAAAAAGGAAAGATTAAGCTTGGTCTTCAGACGATTGTTCGATACGGCGTTCAAATTGTGACTGACATCGGAGATACAGGGGTTCGTAAGATAAGGTTCCTGGACAGAAAATTACTCAGCGACGGCGGAAAGAGGTTTCTTCAAATAAATATTGAGAATACAGGGGAGAGATGGCTTTCTCCCTTGGTCTGGGTAGAAATTTATAATGAACAAGGACAATCGATTGGACGATTCGAAAGTGGCAAATTCCGGATATATCCAGGCTGTTCAGTCAGACATAAAATTGATCTTACGGAAGTTCCGAAAGGAAAATATAAGGCCCTATTGGTAGCCGATAACGGAGATGAGTATGTTTTCGGTGCGAGGTATGACTTAGGAATTGAATGATGAGAAATTTTTTTTCATCCCCTTTTTTCTCTTACTTCTTCCTTATATCGCCTTTGCGGAAATAAAGGGTCAAGGCATCGAGGTAAGGCTCACTTCACCAAAGATCACAGAAACAAAACCCGGGAAGATCGTCACCGCAAGCTTCTTCGTTTTCAATCACACCAACCAGGAAGAAACCCTTTTTGAGGAATTGAAACTTCCCATCGGCTGGCAGCCATTAGTCCCTCTCGAGATTCCCTTTGCCATCAAGCCCAAGGAACAGCAGGTGAGGATCGTCGCCTTCTCAGTTCCTTTAAATTCCCCTGCCGGGAGTTACGAGATTGCTTATTCAGCTAAAAGTCAAAGAGATTATGGGATTACAGACAGTGATACGTTTTCTGTAGTGGTCCTGCCACTCCTAAAGTTGGAATCTTTTGTAGAAGAAAAGCCAACAATCGTCATTGCCGGCGAGGTTTATAAAGTTAAGATAAGTCTCATCAACAGAGGAAATATAAAAGCCAGAATAAAATTTGAGATAAAAGGGACCCCGGATTACCCCGTTAAGATAGAGCCACCAGAAATAATCCTGGAACCCGGTAAGGCTCAGATCTTAACTATGGAGGTAAAGACGGATGAAAAACTAAAACAAAGAATTAACCATATTCTTAAGGTGAAGGCCGAAGCAGAAGAGGTCAGGGAGGGTATTGTCTCTACCGAACGAGCCATCTCCGTTGAAATCATCCCAAAAATAACCGGTGAATTTGATCCATATCATCGAATCCCTTCACAGATCAGGTTGATTGGAGTAACAGAAGAGGGAAAACGAGGCTTTCAACTGGAGTTCTCTGGGCGAGGAAGCTTGGATGAAGAAGGGAAAAGAAGGATTGAATTCTTATTTCGAGGCCCTGATATTCATGAGAAGAGTCTATTTGGAGAAAGGGATGAGTACTGGCTCAGTTTTTATAGTGGACCTTTAGACCTCCATCTGGGTGACAGAGGTTATTCACTCTCTCCTTTAACCGAACAGTTCAAGTATGGTAGGGGAACAGAGGTAAATATCCATTCTGAGAAATTTGGAGCAGGAGCTTTTTTCTTGAATACAAGGTGGGTTGAACCAAGGGAAAGGGAGATAGGAACCTATCTTACATATAAATTTGGTGAGATGGTTGAGATAAAAGGAAACTTTTTAAACAAAAATATTACCAGTAAAGATTTTACTGACAATCTTTATAGTATTCAGGGGAAGATAAGGCAGAGCGAAAAGATAAATCTTGACTTAGAATATGGCTTCAGTGAAAGTGATCGAGAGAGAAATTTTAATGACCATGCCTATCGAATTGATTTTAAAGGACAGCTCTCAGAGAAGCTTCGGTACGATTTCGAGAAGATCTATGCAGGATCAAAATTTTTTGGCTACTACCATGGTGTGGATTACACTACAGGGACAATCACCTTTCCTATTTATGATAAACTAAGAGGAAATCTCTACTATCGTCGAATCAAAGATATTCCTGATCTTGAGCTTGACCCTACCAGAACAGCGGCAAATAAAGAGATATCTTACCGGGGAGGTATTTCTTATTCTTTCTCCTTTGGAACCAATTTTTCCTTAGACTATGAAGACTTCCAAAGGGAGGACAGAATTATACCAAAAGACTATGATTATAGAGAGAAGATATTCAGATTGGGTTTGGGACAGACTTTTCCTAAATTTAGACTTCAGACCTATATGGACAGAGTAGAACTGGAAAATAAACTTTTTCATACCAAGAGTGGTAATGTAGGAAGTTACAGCGTTTATGGTTTTTTTCAGCCAGTTGATTGGCAAACTTATAGCCTTTTCACGAGATTTGGACATAATGTTTACACTGACACTCTAACGAGGACAAGTAGCTGGGGTCTTTCAACCAACTGGAAAATAAAACGGAAACTGAATATCAACGTGAGTTATCAGAAAAATATCACTGACTCTAATAATAAACAGGAGCAAGACAATCTCTTCTCTATCATCACCTATACCCTACCCAACAATCACTCCTTGGCCTTAAGGGGCCGGTGGATGAAATATAAAGAAGGAACGGAGAAGGAGACCTCTCTTTACTTAAGCTATACCATCCCATTAAGAATACCAGTGGGCAAGAAAAAGAGAATAGGAGTGATGAAAGGAAAGATTTATGATGGAGAGAAACCTGAAAAACCCTCTCTTCCAAATGTTATTTTAACTGCCAATGGAGCCACAGCGGTAACTAACCGTAATGGCCAATTTATTTTCCCTGCTCTAAAACCAGGAAACTACTATTTACAGGTAGAAAAAGGTTCTATAGGGCTACAACGCACAACGAGTGAAAAAATACCGATGATTACTATAAAAGGTGGTGAAACGACCGAAGTTGAGATAGCTGTAGTGACCTCCTGCAGAGTTTCAGGAAAAATTATAATATATGCCCCCAGGAGTGAGATGGTCGATAAGGAACGATTTGATCTCGAAAATCTGAAAGAGATTGGTGGATTGGCCAATATCTTGGTTGAAGTTTCCAGAAGAGACGAAATATTGAGGCAGCTTACCGATGAAAAAGGGAGATTCTCTTTTGAAGATCTAAGACCCGGCAATTGGAGGCTGAAGGTGCACGAAGAAGAATTGCCCCCTCACCATTACCTTGAAAAAAAGGATTTTCAATTTGAACTCAAACCAGGAGAACAAAAGGAATTCGTGATAAAGGTCCTGCCTCGCATAAGGCCAATTCAAATTATCGAGGAAGGAGAGATCAAAGAAGAGAAGAAGTAAAGGTAACCTGACAAATCAAAGATAATTTTCAAAATCTCCTGGGGAAAAGGCAAAAAGGCCATCCCTATTAATCGATCGAAGGTGTTTAACCATGTCTGCCCTGTAGTAATTAAAAGGCCCAATCCTTGAAGAAGGCCATACCTTTCCCTCAATCACCAGATAAAATCGACTGAGAGATAGAAGAGATTCTTAAACCCCGACTCATCCACGGTGAATCTATTATGGACCCAAATCTCTTCCCCTGCCGATTTTATTTTTGATCCAGCTAAGATTATTCCAACCCACCAAGATTGTCTTATTGGATGAGATAAATACCTCTCGACGATTCTGCATTCCCATATTTTTATCCCTGTTTTTTAAAAACGCCACCAAAAACCAAAGTATTACAAAAAGAAAGAAGAGAAAGAAAGGGGGTGAAAAAATGGGAAAGATTTATGAAATCTACTTGAGAAACCAGCCATTCATAAAAACTCTGGCCCGGCGGTACTCAAAAATTGACCCTGCGGTAGGTTACGAAGATCTACTCAGTGAGGGATACATTGCCGTTGCAAATGCGCTCGATAACTTCAATTCCCAGAGTGATCTCACTTTTTCTTCCTACTTATGGTGGCATCTCCAGAAGAGGTTTCAGTCCGTTCTCGGGACTGATAAAGTTGTGGAAATGAGATATGAGGATGGAAGAACAGAGGTTCTCTCCTACAGAGAATTTTTACGGATAAAGAGGGGCTTGCCTGAGGGGACTGAATGGAGAGTCACTTCGCTTCTTTCTTCCTTTGAGAAATTAAATGAAGGAGAAAAAGGATGATGGAAGGATCTGAAGTTCTTAAAAATGCTGAATTGAGGCGAAAGGAAACGAGGTTTCTCCCGATGATAACACAGGGGATAAGAAAGTATTACTCTATTGAAGAGATGTCAAAGATTGAAAAACCTCAACCTTCCCTTGAAGATGTCCAGAACCGGGAGAGATCCTCTTTTGACCAAGTGTCACAACCTCAACCCCTTCTTGATGATGTGCCGTCACAACCTCAACCTCCCCTTGACCTTGTAACGTTACATCCTCAACCCCCCCTTGACCTTGTAACGTTACATCCTCAACCCCCCCTTGACCTTGTAACGTTACATCCTCAACCCCTCCCTGATCATGTGTCAGATGAAAGAAAGCCAAGAAAAGCTCTTATTCCTCTGGCTGCCTACATCATGCTCATTAAAGATGAGCAAAAGAAATCTCGTCAAGCTTTATATAGAGACTTTCATTCAGGGAAGCTTGGTCTTCCGGCAGAAGTTCTTTACAATGGAAAAAAGAGAAATTTCTTCGTTGAGGTTAATGACCCTAAAATAATGGAAAGAGCCATGATGCTCGAGAGAGAAAAGGAAATATTAAAAATGCTTGAGAAAAGGTTAAGTTACATTTATATCCAAGTTCCACTGAATATGTCTCAGGAGGTGGATTTAATTTCCTCCCCGGACAATCCCAGTTATAAACGGTTCCATGAATTTATTAGTCAAAGCTCGGGTGTGGTTTTGCGGATCAAAACCAATTCCAATCATATGCCATGCATCAAAAGAAGGATAAAAATCCGGAAGGAGGATTATCAGAAGGTTTTAGAGATTGCAAAGGCTAATGACCTGAGCGTGGGTAAAGTGATAGTCGCATTTCTCAAAAGTTACTTCCAGGTAGAATAGAATATAAAATTTCTGAAAAAAACCAAACAAAGGAGGAGAATATGGAGATATGTCACTTAGCAGTTGACGGTTTGAAGGCAAACCCAGAGAATCTTTTTAACCCCCTCACATCTTACGAGTATGAGGATTTGAGGGAAAGTATTGCCAGGTATGGGGTTCAGGTTCCGCTGATTGTTGCTCCGGCGGAAGATGGTTTTTATACCGTAATTTCTGGCAATAACCGCTTAAGAGTTGCGAAAGAGATCGGAATAAAGACACTTCCCTGTAGCATTCTCGAAACCGCGTCAATTGAGGGGGCCTTGGATACGGATATATTCAGGCGCCACCTGAGTCCGGAAGAGAGAGCCGATTATAAAGCCCTCAAGGAGGCAAAATGTGAGGAAGTTTTAGAAAAGGAAACGAAGAAGAAGCTTCATCCTGAACTGTTTGAACAATATAAAAATGGTTTAATCAGTCGTAAATTCGCCATCGAGGTAATGAAGCTTAACATGGAGGAACAAACCTCTCTGCTTAATTCACTTTCTCGACCCGTAGAAACCGTGGAGCATGCACACGAAATTTCAACCGAAGATGAAGAGGCCTCCGGACTTGGGGAAGAAATTGTTCGTCTCAATAAGATTCTTGATGAAAAAAACGGCAAGATAAAGGAGTTGAAAAAATGGAAAGAGGAAAACCAAGAAAAGATAGTAGAGAAACTCGATGAGCTAAATAAGGAGAAGGCCAAGGCGAGCGAGGTAGTGAGGGGGGAGTTCGAGAAAGAGGTCAAAAACCTCATGGAAACCAATGAGAAACTTGCAAAACAGATCAAATCAAAGCAGGGAGAGATAAAGGCGCTTGAAGAGGAGAAGGAGAAGTCCAAGAGGAATCTCTCAGACAAGGAGATTGAAGTAAAGGCCGGAAAGGTCTTGGTTGTCGAAGAAGAAAGAAAGTATATGGTAAACATAGTGATTTATCGTTTGGATGAGATGCTCGAAGGGATTCAAAGGATACAAGAACACCTGGACAAACACGATGACCTTTCAAAGAGAATGGAAGGTCTGGCCCTCGACAAAATCGGGTATATTTTCGATGAATTGGGAAAACTCTCAAACAGAATAAGTAAAAATATTCAACAGGATACCTTTTTACAGAAAGAGATGCGAATTTGATCAATAAAAAGATAAGAGCCATCATTACGCCCCTCCCTGGAGAAGGCTGAAGAATTATCTCCGCTCCCCCTCCCAATGCGGGAGATTCCAGCTTCAAGGGGGATCTCCCGCCCCTTCTTTTTTAGTTCTTCTCCCAAGACCAGAGTAATACTTCTAATGCAAGGATATTAAAGATTACCCTCAGAGGATAGCTATTGATCCAGGTCAAAGTGGGTCATCTTGTGCCTGTTATGGTGGTAAAAGCCCTGCCCGATCATGATTCCCTTCTCACCATTGTTGCGGGCACAGAGCTTATGGCCCTTCTTCCGAAGAGTTATGCAAACAGGACATACAGAGTGGGAGACAATACCCTCGCCTCCATCTATTCTATCGATGGAGCCAGGATAATCCTCTCTCAGAGGTCATCGCAATACTTTCGCAAGCTCACGGAGTTACTCCTTTCTCCTCTTCTCCAGGATGGAAGGATCGAGGTGAAGAGGGCGGCTACAGCGCTCAATGCACGATTTGCAAAGGTTTCCATAAAGAGTCTTAACGGGGAGGATCCTCTTTCAGTCTCCATTCCATACCTCAAATATCTCAGGCGCTATACGGATGATACCATTACCCTGGTTAAATTTTCTCATGACCTAAGGGAGTATGTGGTTAATTCTCTCTCCCCTGCCCCAAGAGAGAGGGTGAAAAAAGTAATACATTTTCAGACGCTGAGGGAGGTTCTTGTAAGGGTTGAGCCTCAATATCTCGGTTTATTTTTAGGGAAAGGGGGGATGAATGTAGCTGTTTCGTCGAAGCTGGTAGGGGTAAGCATCAAAATTGATGCGGTTTAGGGAGCACTTTAGAAAAGTGCTTCCCTTTAAACTTTTCGGAAGTCACCCGAAAGGGAGATGTGGGTCAAAAACAAAAAGCCCCGCCTGGAGCGGGACTAAAAAAGGAGGAAAAGATGGATGCAGTTATTCAAAGGGATGAAATAAGGAATGGGAGAGCAAGTAACAGGGAGGCGATTATTGAGCGAAAGCTCAGGCTTGTCGAAAATCCATCAAGCATCGTCATTGCTCCAAAGACGAGAGAGGGACACACATTTGTAAAAATCCTTTTTGCCTTTGACCGGGCGGTCAGCAGAATCAGGCTTAGGGCCGGGACCTATATCAAGGTTCAGGATGCGGTGTCCTGCCTCAAGCAGGCAGAGGGTTTTATTGCAAGGCTAAACGAACTTATCCTCTCTCTCGGGGACGGCAGGGCTGTTTTTGGATCCTATTTTGAGGATCCGGAAACAAAGAAGATGCTTGCCGGGAGGCTTTCAACTTACATTATTCTTCCCCGAACGAGCGAGGGGAAAGAGGTTGCGCTGATGATCAAAAGGCTCGACCCCGCTATCCTTCAGTTTCGAAGTATATGCACGGACTTTGCGAGGTCGGAGGAGATCCTAAGAAATCTAATCGAAACAATAATGAACTTCGACATGATGGTTCAGGGGCTCTCCTCATTGGCAAGTATCCCCTATGACCCGCCGAGGGACCTTGGAACATTGTTAAAACTCTCTTCCCCCGTGGATCAATCGCTGGAGACTCATGTCGAAGACTCGACTCTGCGAGAGGAAGAGGCTCCCCCAAAGAAGGGGCGAAAGTCCGGAGGAATGGCTTGAGGGCATCCCTTCCGGTTCTTATCACTGTCCTGGTCCTTATTCTCCCCGTTAATCTCTTCGGGTTCTGTTTCGAGGAAGCGGGGGAGCTTTATGGAATCTCCCCCCTTCTTCTTCATGCCATTGCAGGGGTTGAATCTAATTTTAATCCCAATGCCTTTAACAGGAATTCAAACGGATCTTACGATTTTGGGATCATGCAGATCAACTCCTTCTGGGCGAAAGAGATCGGGATGAGAAGCTGGCTTACGCTTGGTGATCCCTGCGCCAATATTAAGACCGGGGCCTGGGTGCTCTCTCGCTGCATTGAGCGCTATGGTTACACCTGGGAGGCAGTGGGCTGTTACAATGCCCGATCACCACGGAAAAGGGTGGTATATGCAAACAGGGTTTACAAAAAACTAAAGGAGTTGAGCGGGGGTAGGTAGTATGTTTAAAAACCTGACTGTAAAACAGAAGCAGAGGGGGCTTGCCATTGGGCTGGCCGCTCTCTTTCTCGGATTGATTCTCTTGGGCTCCTATTGCAGCGAACAGACGAAAGAAACCAGGGTCCAGGAAAAGAAAAAATCGTCAAAAAAGATGACTCTCCTTACGGACCGGGTTGAAAAGGACCTCTGGATTGCGGCGGAGGGTCAAAACATCAAGGCCCTTGAAAAGAGCAACGAAGAACTCCGGTCAAAGTTTGAGCAACTTACGAAGGAGCTTGACGATACCCGTAAGGATATTAAGAAGAAAGAGTCAGCGCCAAAGCTTCCCCCTGTTCCTCCCCCAAGACCGATCCAGGAGAGGTCCGGTAGAAAGACTGATCCTGACTTTCCCCCGCCTGAAGAATTCGCCCCCTTTTCTCCTGCAAAGCCTTCAGCGTCACAGAGGGCGGAAAAAGAGAGGGAAAAAAGAATTGAGCCTCAGCCTCCCACCGGTTCATCAATAAAAGTCTTTAAGGAGGAAGTCCCAAAAGAGAAGAAGGAGCCGGATAAGAAGTCCCGTAAGGATCGCAAAAAGGATGAGGCAACCTGGCTTCCTTCGGGAAGCTTCATGAAGGCGGTGACCCTTAGCGGTCTCGATGCTCCAACTTCAGGGGGCAGCCAATCCGAACCTTATCCTGTTTTGCTTGGCATCACGGACCTCTCGGTTCTTCCCAATCGGTTCAGGATGAATCTCCGGGAATGTTTCATCATTGGTGCGGGATATGGAAATCTTTCGGATGAGAGGGCCTATATCCGGACAGAGACGCTCTCCTGTGTGAGAAGTGATGGCGCCGTGGTCGATGTCTCGCTCAAGGGGCATGTTGTCGGCGAAGATGGAAAGCTTGGCATGAGGGGAAGGCTGGTGAGCAAGCAGGGTCAGAAGATTGCGATGGCTCTCGTTGCAGGTATGCTTGGGAGTTTCGGAGACGCCTTTCGCCCGCAGACGGCGAGCGTGGTTCAGCTCGATCCAAGTAAGTCCGGGATATTCCGCAACGACCCCGCGGATATTCTCCAGGCGGGAGCCCTCGGCGGCGCTGGAAGCGCCCTAAACAAGGTCGCTGAATACTATCTCAAGATGGCGGATAAGGTCTTTCCAATCGTGGAGGTTGACGCAGGCAGAGAAGTCGAGGTGATTGTGCTCAAGGGGCAAGAGCTTAAAATTCAAGGAGGAGGATGATGATGAGTGTGCCGAGCAAAGCTTATGAGTTCTTGTAGGTGCAAGTCCTATTTGGGTAAAGGTTAGCCACCAGCCCAACACTTAATTCCACATTTAGCCTGTTAAGCGAGTAATCGGCTTAGCTGGCTGGATGGTGCGGGAAGCGGGAGGTATCGAACCATAGTGAAAGCGAACCGATTGAGCCCCGAAATCTTCCAGCGTGTCGGAGGCCGATACTGTTCATTAAGGAGCAGGCAACATTCTTGCAACCGCAAGAGGCGAGGTTGTGAGAACCCGACGGGGTCGTGCAGCCAACAAAATATTTGATCCAGCGGGTGAGAGACCCGTCTTGGCAATTTGTCCGTTTCGGCTAAGTAGATATATTCGACATGCTGGATGGTAACAGACAGTATGAAAGCTCGAATGTAAACGGCCAGACCGCTCTTTGAAGTGGGAACGACTCAGGGGTCTATCAATCTGGGAAGCCTTAGCATAAAGCGAAGACTGCCAGCCGAAATTCGGGTCTTGCGTGAAGTCGTTTGCAGGATTGTTCAGGGGGTCTACCTATTATGGACTCCATAGGGAAGACTGAAACATTTGGCAGATTCAAACGGACGATAAACTGTCAGATGCTCCTGCGGTGAAAGGGTCAAGGCGTCTCAGAAGGGGTCAAATATCAAAGTTGGGAAGGTCCTATTCAACAAGGGCTGTTGATATAAGTTGGATAAACGAAATTCAACAGGCGAATAGGACTGGCGGATGAGCCTGTATGAGCAATGAAGTCTCTGTAATGGGGATGGAGCAAAGGGGCTCTGGGCGATAAACTCTACAGCAGGAACCCTCTGCCAGACACAGAACTGGGAACAGATGATAACAGATGGCTGTAGATATGCTTAATGCAAACTGGGAGCAGGAAGGCATTGAGAAGAATTATCGTTTGTAGCCGTATTGGGGAAATCCCACCGTACGGAATTTTAGAGGGGGCGATGGAAACGGAGCAGGGTTGAGATATTGAGGCACTGTCAACCGAAAGGGGCAGAAACGGATAGGCTTAACCTAAACTATTCGCGCCATTGCTCTACTCGACTGAGAGGATGGTGAGATATCAAATGGAACTCATAGGAACTCGGGAGGGCCGATGTACTCCCTAAGAGAATGCTGTGACAAGCCTATAGACGGTAAGGATCGGCAAGACATTATACATTGGCCGTCGGACTACCTCGTAGTATCGGAGAAGTTCGTGAAAGCGGATGGAGAGAAGGGGGTAGCGGTAATGCAAAGGGGTTCAAGGGAGACATCTGCTGGGCGCACAGAACTGGGGTTCAGATGGTAACGAAGCTTGAATCTCTAACTCTACGAGCCAGAGAGAATCCGAAGTGCAAATTTACCTCATTGGCACATTTGCTGTCGGAGGATTTTCTCAAGGAATGTTTCCGGGAGCTGAAAAGGGATAAGGCTTCAGGGATCGATGGGGTAACGGTTCAGGGGTATGAGGTCAACTTAGAAGACAACCTCAAGGATTTAGTGGGAAGGTTGAAAGCGAAGCGGTATCGGCCCCAACCGGTAAGGCGAGTGTATATTCCCAAGCCTGACGGGAGTAAGCGGGGATTGGGGATACCGGCAGTGGAAGACAAGATTGTTCAGATGGGGATCAAGAAGATACTTGAGGCGATCTTTGAGGTAGACTTCATGGATGTATCTTATGGATTTCGACCTAACCGAAGTTGTCACGATGCCTTGGATGTGCTGGACAAAGCGATCATGACCAAGCCCATCAACTATGTGGTGGATATGGATATTGAGAAATTCTTTGATACCATAGACCACGGGTGGCTGATGAGATGTTTGAGGGAAAGGGTCATTGATACAAGCTTATTGCGGCTCATCGTCCGTTTCTTGAAGGCGGGAGTAATGGAAGAGGGCAAGTATGTGGAGGTTGACAAAGGGACTCCCCAAGGGGGAATCATCAGCCCGATACTGGCAAATATCTATCTTCATTACATTTTAGACTTGTGGTTTGAGAAGGCGGTCAAGAGACAGTTAACGGGGTATGTTGGATTGATCCGTTATGGCGATGATTTCGTTGTTTGCTTTCAAAGAGGCGATGAAGCAAAAGCCTTTGAGGAGATGTTGAAGCAACGGCTGGATAAGTTTGGGTTAAGAATAGCCGAGGGCAAATCGAGAGTCATCGGGTTTGGTCGTTGTGAGTGGGAGAAGGCACAGCAGGAAGGCAGGAAGGTGGCGACTTTTGATTTCCTGGGATTTACGCACTATTGCGATAAGACCAGGAGAGGGAAATTCAAGTTAGGGCGAAAGACAAGCAGCAAGAGATTCAGGCAGAAGGTGAAAGCAGCAAATCAGTGGTTGAAGAGGGTACGAAACCAAGTGACGTTAGCAGAGTGGTGGAAGGTGTACAGGTTAAAATTGCTTGGGCACTACCGCTACTACGGGATCAGTGGAAATATGCTGGCATTGAGGGGGTTCTTCAAAGAGACATCAGCGCTCGCATACAAATGGATAAACCGGCGGAGTCAAAAGAAGAGCTTCACCTATGCCCAATACCGTAACTTTAAGAAATACAATCCTTTGCCTGAACCAAAGATATATCACCTGACCTATACTCTGTCCTCGCATTGAGGAAGTATTACCGAAGAGCCGAATCTGGGAAATCCGGACGTTCGGTTCTGTGAGGGGCGTTAAGTAACCGAAAGGAGGTTATAAAAGATGTCTACTCGACAAAAAACGGTATTCCTGATGTTTTTTATTCTCTTATTTTCGACGGCTTCGTTGGCGGAAGTCCCGAAGGAGAGTATTGAAAAGATGCTCCCTGGTTCTATCAGGATCGACAGTTTCAGGTTTGACAAGGAGTTAAGGCTCTATGAGGTTGTCTCCCAGGGGCAGGTTTTCTACATCACTGAGGATTTGAAATTTTTGATCGTTGGAAATGTGATTGACCTGAAAAACCTTCGTAACCTTACGGCCGATAAGGTCAGGGGCATTAGGAAGGTTGAATTCGCCTCCCTTCCCAAGGAGGACGCAATAAGAATCTCTGGAGGCAAGAGGGCGATTGCCGTATTTACCGATCCCGATTGTTCTTTCTGCAAGAAGCTTCATGGAGAGCTTAAGAAACTAAAAGACACCTCGGTCTATATCTATCTCTTCCCCGTAAGCGATGAGGGAAGAAAAAAATCTATTCAGATCTGGTGTTCAGGGGAGAGGGCGCAGGCCATTGAGGTCGCTTTCAATGGAGGAAGTCTTAAACCGGCAAGCTGCCAGAATCATCCTGTTGACCGGATCCTCTCCCTGGGAAGAAAGTTATTCATCAATGCAACGCCAACGATCATTACGGACGGAAATGAGATCATTAATGGCTATGTGGACTCAGGAAAGATTCAGGCGATTCTCGATAAGGGTTTGAAAGGAGAATGAGATGTTGAGGCTAATTTCAATAATTTCTCTTCTATTAATACTGACCTCCTGTTCGCCGAAGTATGCCTGCAAGGACAGAGTAGATATTGATGGAGAAAAATGCGATCCCATCACAACCGTCTATGAGAAAAAAATGATCGGGAAAGATGGAGTTTCGCCGGGAGAGGAAAAAGAGGTCTCGCCGAAAAAGAAGGAGGCGGTTTCAACCAGGGAAAAGACAAAGGTCTCCTCTCCTGAAGATGTTGAAACTGTCAGAAATCTTTCTATCGAGGATGAGAAGCCTTTAAGGCTTCCGCCAAGGGTTGTCAGGATATGGGTGGCTCCCTGGGAGGATATGGATGGGGATCTCCACCAGAACTCTTATATCTACAGTGAAATCTCTCCCAAGCGTGGCAGGTGGCTCTTTGGGGAGAAGGAGTTGTTATCCACTCAACCAATGCTTCACCCCCTGGGCAAGATTGGCGATGATTCCCGGAAGGCTGAAAGCGATAAAAAGGGGAAGCAGGAGAAGCAGGGGGAGATAAAGGAAATCGATTTAAAACCGAAACCCCAGGCTCCGCAAAGAAATATTCAACCTGACCCAAAAACTCCAAAGTAATACTAAAAGTATATGGGGGGCGCTTTTTACTAGAGATCTTCCCTGGTCGATCTTCTTTCGACCTTACCAATCCACTCCCCCTTATGATGGGGTGAATCCAGTAAGAAAGGAGGTGAAAAAGGTATGTATAAGCGGATGGCGTTTCTTGGTGTCTTTATGGTGATGCTTTTTGCTGGGCGTGCCCTGGCGGGGACTGGGGGGACGGAATTTCAGGAAATCTACACAACCCTGACCGACTGGACCACCGGTTATCTCGGTAAGGCAATGGCCGCAGGTCTTTTCCTTACGGGCATGGCAATTGGCATCATCAGGCAGTCCCTGATGGCTATTGTCTTAGGAATTGCTGGTGGAATGGCTGTGCATTACACGCCCAATATCATCGATGCAGTAGTCACGGCTCTGATTTAGCAACCTCTTCCGGGATGGAGTCCCGCTATAGCGGGATTCCATCCCGCCTCTAACTTTTCTGACCCTATGGAAGCGCTAAAAGCCCAAAGAATAATGCTCCAAAGACAACCCCTTTCGGAGCTTCTCCCTTATCTTTCGTATGATCCTGAGACGGGCATTTACGGCCTAGACCAGGGCGTCGGTTTTCTTTTTAAGTGCAGTCCTCTTATTTTTGCAAACGATGAGACTGCAAAGGTTATGAGGGGACTACTTGAGTCCTCCTTTCCTCCCGGAAGTTCAATCCAGTTCATGCTTTTTGCATCCAGGCGTATTCGTTCTGTTCTTGATAGCTATGTTCTTTCGCGGGAAAACACTCACGGCGATTCCATCTATTCGGAAATGGCAAGAAGAAAGAGGGATTTTATCCTCAGGGGCCGGGAGAAATCGCTTTTTAAGGGATTTGACCTCAGAGTGAGGGATTTTTGTCTCTACGTCTCTTTTGTCGTGCCAACCGCAAAAACCCCGGCGGATTACAGGGAGGCCCTCGATAAGACAAGAGGAATGAAGGAGACGGTGGAGAGAACCCTTAGCACAGCGCATCTGCATCCTTCCAATGTGGATCCTACCGGGCTTATCAACCTTCTCTTTGAACTTCTAAATCCGAATCATTCAATAGACGAGCCTGCCCAGTGGAGTCCAAATATTCCCATAAAGGACCTGGTGATGTGCTCTGACACCGAGGTCAAGGCAGAGAAGGATCATCTGAATTTGGATGGAAAGATCTGTAAAAGCTTCACGGTCAGGCAGTATCCCGAACAGTGGGATATTTCCAGGGGGATCGACTTCTGCGGCAGTCTCTTTCAGAACGTAAAGCAGATTAACGCTCCATTTCTCATATCCCTAAACTGCGAGTGGCCCGATGTGGTCAAGGAGACGAATGCAATAAGGAGAAAGGCCATGGCCGCCAGCTACCAGGCCTTTGGTCCCCTCGGTAAGTTTTTTCCGAAGCTCTCGATGAAGAAGGATCATTTTGATTCATTTCTTGTAAGCCTTGAGGACAGGGAGACGCCTTTCTTCGGCTATCTGAACATCTTCTTTTACGGAGACGATCAGGATCATGCCTCTGAGGTCTCAGGCGCGATTCAATCTATTTTTCGTTCTATCGGGTTTATCCTCCAGGAGGATACCTATATCATGCTTCCCCTCTTTCTCCAGATGCTTCCGATGGGTTATCTGCCCGGCGCACAGAGGGACCTGAGAAGGAGAAAGACCTTTACCACGTCGAACATCTCTGAGCTTCTCCCCGTTCAGTCTGATTGGAAGGGTATGGGGGCTCCTGTTCTCTTCTTTATCGGTCGAAGGGGTCAGCTTCAGTTTATTGATATTTTTAGCAATCCTACGGGCGGTTACTCCGGGATCATCAGCGCCGCGACGGGCGCAGGGAAGTCTGTCTTTGCCAATGAACTTACCCTCTCTTATCTCGGCGTGGGCGCAAGGGTATGGGCCATAGACATCGGCAGGAGTTATGAGAAGCTCTGTAAGTTTCTGGAGGGGGACTTTGTAGTCTTTGGAAAGGAGGCAAAGGTCTGTCTCAATCCTTTCTCAAGAGTGATCGATCTCAATGATGAGATGCCCCAATTAAAGGCGATCATCGCTCAGATGGCCTCATCCCAGGCTCTTGATGAGCTTTCCCTTGCCTATATCGAGGAGGCGATTCAGCAGGAATTTGCAACGAAGGGGACTGCTACGACTGTGAGTGACATTTCAGAGTATCTTTTCCAGGGCCACGATCAGAGGCAGAAGGAGCTTTCAAAGAGGCTCTACCCTTTTACCGCAAAGGGAGCCTATGCCGGATACTTTGAGGGTGAGTCAACGCTTAATCCGAAACAAAGGTATGTGGTTCTTGAACTCGAGGAATTGAAGGCGAAGAAAGACCTTCAGGAGGTCGTTCTTCTCTCCCTCATCTACCAGATTAACCAGGAGATTGTCCGGGACCGCTCTGAAAAGAAGCTGGTGATCATTGACGAAGCGTGGGACCTTCTTACCGGCGGGAATACCACGTCCTTCATGGAGACCGCCTACAGGAGGTTCCGGAAATACCAGGGGGCCTGCATCTCGATTACACAGAGCATAAACGACTTCTACCGCATCCCTGCGGGCCAAGCAATTATCGAAAATGCGGACTTTATGTTTCTTCTTCGCCAGAGGCACGAGAGCATAGAGGCGTTGAAGAGGTCTCAGAGGGTCTCCCTTTCTGAGGGGGTCTATGAGATTTTAAAGTCTGTCCATACGGATACGGAAAACTACTCGGAGATTTTCATCTATACGCCCGTTGGCCTTACGGTCGGAAGGCTTATTATTGATCGTTTCACGCAACTGCTCTACACCACAAAACCCGGCGAGTATGGGAAGCTAAAAGAATACCTCGCAGGCGGCCTCTCAATCTCGGATGCCATTCTGAGGATGATGGAGGAAGAAAAAAAGTAATACTAATAATATCCTTCCCATTAGAAATTTGACCTGTCTGCCGGGCACAGGCAGGCGGGACGGAGGAGTCTCTCATGTTTTCCTTTATCCTTTCGCTCTCCCTTCTTGTGGGACAGCAGACATATCTCTACAATTCGGAGAACGCCTATTTCAAGGAGGCCCCTGCATTTGTTCTCAAAGCCTCTGCGCCCTCCCATACTCCCAAAACAGTCAATCCACAAATAGTCTCAAAACCACAGCCAAAACCCCTGAGGATTGATGTGAGGGAGATTGAGCCTCTGACTATCGAGGTTAAGCCTCTACCCCCCTTAAAGGTTGAGATCCCGGAGGGAAAGGTAACTGAGACGGTCTATTTCGATTTTGACTCCCCCATGCTCAAGCCCTCTGAAAAGGCAAAACTTGACGCCCTTTCAAAGAATTTGATCTATGAGATGACCGGATATACCTGCGATATTGGAACGAAGGATTACAATGACAGACTTGCTCTTAAAAGGGCCGAATCCGTGAAGGAGCATCTTGGGGGCCTGGGAACAGCGAGGGGCGAGGGCAAGTGTTGTTATGCCGACAAAACAGATAAGTCTAAAAACAGAAGGGTTGAGATAAAACCCCTCGATGAAATAAAACCCCCGCCTGGTGTGTCCCAATTCAACGATCAACTCTTAAAGAAGAAGGTTTTAAAATCAAAGGAGGTGTTTCCATGAAATTGAAAAAGATGTTCTGGCTGGCTGGTTTTCTGGTTTTACTAATTGCATCCCCAGGTTTTTCAGAAGTAAAGAACCTGGATCTCTCAAGGGCGTCGGGATCGAGCCAGGCGGTTTATGACTCCGGAAAATGGGAGCTTAAAACCGATCCATCTTCGAGCAATACGATCTTGAGTGAAATCCGCTCTCAGGTACAGGGAGGAACCCATCAGTATACTGAACCTACTCTAAATACGTTTCCAACAGTAAAACTTGGGGTAAACCTTGGAGGAACCGGTTCTGATGGAAGCCTTGACCTCTCGCTTGGGTGTTACGGTCACGGTATGACATGGGAAAATAACTTTGAATTTTTTTATCAAAACTCTTCTGTCGAGCATTGGAGCGGTCCAACGTGCCTGATTAATACGGATGTCAAGAGTGTTTTTAATTTTACAACGGTCAATATTCCCAATGGGACGCACCTCAGGGCTACAGGCTCGAATGCCCTTAAAATCTATGCCACGGGAAATGTGACGATAGGAGGAGTCATCAGTGTAAGTGCCGCAGGAAGTACGCCTGGCCCTGGTGGGTATGGCCCTGGTCAAGGACCCGGTGCAGGCCAGAGCATAACTACGAATGTTTTAGCGACTTATAGAGTTTGTCCTTCTGGAGGTGGTGCCGGAGGCGTAGGGGGAACCGGGTATAATACCGATGCCGGTGGTACACGATTTGCCATTGCCGGAGGAAACTCTTATTCTCTTGAACCGATAGACAGAGGTGGCTCAGGGGGTGGTAGTCTAACTTACAATGGACTTACCGCGCCTGGCGGTGTAGGTGGAGGAGTTGTCTTAATAGAAAGCAATGGGACGATGCAGTTCAATTCTACCGGGAAGGTCTTTGCGGCTGGTGGATATCCAACAAAACATTTTAGATTGAACGGGACGTTAGGAGATGGAACCTGTAGTGGCGATAACAATTATTGCATTAATGCAGGGGCTGGAGGTGGCGGAAAGATTATTCTGTCTGCACGAAATATTATTGGAAATTCAACTACGCTCTCTGTTAGGGGAGGGTATACAGGTGCCGACAGTATATTAAAAGATTCTTACGGATTGGGTAATGGTGCGGGTGGATGGTTAATAGTAAGATCTTATGCAGGTGGCGTGGCCCCCAGTTTCAATTATGATATAGGTCATGGGGGGCAAGGACAATGGTGGGGGTGGTCATACGCTGGTGGAAGTGGAGTGCTTCAGAACGCACCCCTTTCGATTGAAAGCGCTCCTGTTCACTGCGCAGGCACATTCATCTCAACTATTCATGATCTTTTAAGTGCAGATACATTAAAGATATGGGAGTATGCAACTCAAACTCCTCCATCCACATCGGTTCAGGTTAAAATTAGGCACGGTTCAACGCCTTCATACGATCCGATGTTATGGAGTGATTGGGTTAATGTTCCTTCGAGCGGTTCGTCCCTGCCTTTAGGTAGTCGTTATGTCCAGTATAGGGTTGATATGACAGGAGGAGGAGGAACAAGCTCCTGCACCGCTTCCCCCACATTTGGGTATGTTAGCTTTAAAAAATACAGCTACTTTTCCGGCCCCGGCGTTGTTGCGACCGATGGGGTGCAGGGTCCCAGAGCCGGCCTCATCAATGGCGTATCCATAAACCAGAACACTCCTCCGAATACAAGTATAAACTGGGCGGTATCTACCGATGGATCAACCTGGAAGATGTATTCGGGCGGAGCCTGGCAAAACATAAGTTCGATAGTGACGGGCAACACCGCCAATGAGATTGCAGGGATTCCATCCAATAAGTGGCAGGAGCTGGGATTGGGTTCGGTCAGGTTTGCCTTTGCCATGGGAGCGGAAGATACGAACAAAACACCTTCTGTTTCCGGAATATCCGTGGATTACTCTTCACTTCAGGTGAATGCGGGATCCCTTGTCTGTCCTTCGTCCATTTACAGGGGACAGGTTGGGACCTGCTCAATTACCGCCTCTTCAAACTACTACGGGACCCTGAGTTACCAGTGGTCGTCCTCATCGGGAGCAACGATCAATCCTTCTGGCAACACCGCCGAGATTTCCTTTGACTCAAAGGGCACAAAGACAGTCAGGGTCAGGGTCTACGTGGAAGGTGCGCCGGAGGCGGATGTTACCAAGACCGGATCGATAGATATAACTGAAACTCCCAAGCCTTCCATCCTTGTAGATGGGCCGAGAAGCGTATTCCAGGGTCAGGAGGCAAGCTACAGCGCAAGGGTTATTTGTCCTCCGGGCTTTAATTGTCTATCTGAATTTAATGTCGATAATATAGTCTATCCGGACCCTGTAACCGTGAGGTTTTTGCAGCTTCGGAGTTATACGATCACCGGAGCCGCCTGGGTTGCCGGTTTTCCGGATACCAGAGTGGAATCAACCATAAGGGTCTATGTAAACGAAATGAAGAAGCCGTTTGTCTCTATCAGCGCCCCCAGGCTGGCGGAGGTCGGCGTTCCGATAACGCTTAAAGCCTTTCTTTCGGCCCGGTTTGGGACGCCTGTTGGTTATTGGACGCTTCCCGATGGGTCAAGGGTTGATGGAACAGAGTTAATTTACACGCCCACTCAAAAGACAGACAATCTCCGCCTGTCTTACTCTGCTTACATCGAGGGTTATCCTGATACGATTGCGACATTTGAAAGCAGGGTGATTAAGGTTGACACCTATGAACTTCCCCAGTTTAAAATCAAGAGTTATGTAAGGGGCTCCGAGGGGTATGCTCCCCATGCCATAGCCCTTGGCGTGACCGGAGACATGACAAGGGTTATTGACTACGGGGTCAATCTCACCCACCGATGGGATCTCGGCGATGGGACGGTAAAGGATGGTAGAAATCCGAAGATGGTCAGTCACATCTATAGCCATCCAGGAACTTACACCGTAACCCTGACCGTTGATGATGAGAGGGGCAACTCAATAAGCGATTCCATAACGTTGACAGTCCTGGATGTTCCTGAGATTTCGGTTCAATCCTTTAAGGTCTTCGCCTCAAACAAGTATAACAGGGTTCCTCTCAACGTCTTTGCAAGGGCGTTTATAACGGGAGGCCATCCCAGACTTGATAAAATCACTTCCTACCAGTGGACTATAAATGGAGAGTCGGTCGGCGAAGATAGAATTATGTCCGTCAACTTCAGCGAACCCGGGGATTATATTATTGGTCTGTCTGTAACTTCTGCGAGTGGAAAGACAGCTTATGGGGAGTATCCGATTACCGTGAATCCGAATCAACCTCCCAGGTGCACGATCTCCTACATGGACTACCCAAGGATGAAGACTACAAAAATCGTTTCATCCTGTAGCGATCCGGATGGAAGGATTTTGGAGTATAACTGGGATCTCGGAAACGGGTTCACCTCAAAAAACTCCAGGGTCTATGTGAAGTATGAGGAGAGCGGAACCTACAATGTGACACTGAGGGTGAAGGACAACTCAGGAGAGGAAGCGGTCTTCTCTGAATCCGTTACGGTTCAGAGATAGATTTTAGCCTCCTTTCCCTTAACCCCCGGCTCCGTAAAAAGGGCCGGGGTTTTTTTATCGTGGAAACGAGGATTTACAGTATTACTGATTTAACGGAATAGTATGGAATAGTAAAGAGGCAGGTTAAATGACAAGAATACTGCGCTACATAGACGATCCGGTAAGCTTCTTCTTTTGGGACATAGACGAGGTGATGGTATTTGCCGTGTTTATGGTCGTAGGCATTCTGACGGATGCGCTCACCTACCTGATCGTGGTTGGGGTTTTGCTTTCATTTATTCTTTCCAAGGTCAAACAGTCGAGGTCGGAGGGGTTTTTCATGCACGTCCTGTATTGGTCGGGGCTTTACAGGCTCAAGGGCTGTCCTCCGAGCTGCACCCGGGAATTTGTGGAGTGAGAGATGCGTTTTGAAAAATGGATCAGGGACTGGAAGACCGCTCTTGCGGAGAATTTCTTTCTGAGATCGTTATGCCTTTTGCTGGCGTTGGGTCTCATTTTAAACGCCTCCCTTTTCAAGCGAAAGGAAAGGATTATCGTGGTTCCTCCTGAAATCAATAAGCAGTTTTGGGTGGAGAGCAACAGGGTGTCGCCGGAGTATCTTGAGCAGATGGGAGTTTTCTTTGCCATCCTGGGTGGAAACCTCTCCCCATCCAATGCGGCCTACAGCGTAAAATTCCTCTCAAACTACATTCCATCCGACGTTTATGGCGATGTTAGGACAGAGCTTGCGTCTCAGGCCTCCTACATCGTGAAGCACAATATCACGCAGGCATTCTTCCCTTCGGCGATCAACGTGATTGACGGGGAAAACAGGGTCCTGGTTGAAGGGAACACGATCAGAAACATTGGAACGACCCGGATCTCCCAGGAGAAGATGGTATTTAACGTAAAGTTTCAGATGAAGGATTTCAAGCTGATGATCGAAGAGTTTTTCATCGACTATCCGGAAAGAAAGAGGCAGAAGGAGCAGAAGGAGCCGAGGGAACAAAGGGAGCAGAAATCGAAATCGAGGGAGGGGAATTAAAATGAAGAACAGGGGATTTTTTTGGCTTTTTGTCTCTCTTATTATCTTTATCTTCAGTCCACAGGTTTACGGCTTAAATACCGTGACGCTCACCGAAGGTCAATCCATCTTTGTTGATATTTCCATGCGGAATCTGAATCTTGTCAAGTTTCCGTTCTCGGGAGCGAGGGTCTATACGGGCAGCAAGCTTCTTGATATTAAACTTGATGAAGGAAATATCTTCATCAAGTTTATAGAAAACGAACCTCCATCCCCTCAGGAAGTCTTTTTTATTGTTTCGTCAGGCGTCTACCCAATGATCCTTGTTCCCAAAGAGATTCCCGCTCAAACGATCATTGTGAGGTTGCCGAGGGAGGAGATTTCAGAGGCTTTAAACTGGGAGGCATCCCATAGCTACATAGCGGGTTTAAAGGAGCTTATCAAGGCGATGTATGAGGAGCGTCCTCCCAGGGGTTTTTCGGTGAAGCTGGTGGGTGAAGAGAGAATCGGGTGGAAAGAGGCAAAGGTGGTTCTCAGGCAGGTCTATACCGGAGCAACCCTCCAGGGAGAGGTCTACGAAATCACAAATATATCGAAAGAGCTGGCGAGGTTTATCGAAAAGGAATTTTATGAAAAAGGGATCCTTGCCGTCTCCATGGAACGGCATGACCTTAAACCGGGAGAAAAGACCGATCTCTATCTTGTCAAAAAGTCGAAGGCGCAGAGGGAATTTGAAAGGATAATGCGGAAAGATAACCCCCTCGACATTCTAAAGGGCGAAAGATGAATGGAAAAGAGATTTTTTCGACGCTTTACGAACGCAAGAAGTATATCCTTTTTTCTCTTGTCCTGACGCTCATCTTCTTCCTGGCTTTTCACCTCCTTTCATCCCGAATCTCGGTTGCCTTTACGATCAAGGGCCAGGAGTGTTTTCCTTATAAATTCTGGCTGATTAAAAAAGGGGGGATTCCCCAAAAGGGTGAATATGTGGCCTTCAAAAACCCTCGAATTGACAAAAGGGCGACCTGGGTTAAGGTCATCTCCGGGATCGAGGGAGACCGAATCGAGGTGGAAAGAATTACAGGGGAGGACCGGAGAAAGTCGCCGGGCCTCTTTAATCTCTACATCGATGAGATCGGCAGGGAGTTGACGCTCCAGGGTTTTGTCTTTCTCCACAGCCGGGATCCCATTAACGGTTCAAAGGTTTTTGAAGTATTTGAGAAGGATACAAAGGGAAGGGACCTTCCAATGATAGGGGAGGGAAGGATTCCGGGGGGAAGTTATTTTATTTCATCTCCTGCTTTGAGGTCCTATGATTCCCGTTATTGGGGGTTAGTGAATGAATCCGACATCATCGGCAAGGCTTATCCGATCTTTTAAGGAAGCGTTATTTTGTAGCGTTTCTCTCTTCCTCATTCTCTCCGTCCTTCTATGTCTGCCTTTCAACGCTTACCCGGCGGAGATCGGGATGCCGAAGGATCTCTCTCCTGAATTGATAAGAAAGATTGAGGAGGCGGTCAAAGATTTCCAGAAGCCCCTGAAAAAGGAGGAGTATCAGGAAATTATTTCAAGGACAAAGGAGGAGGCGTTAAAGAGTTTAAATCAGGGTGAAAGTAGGGCGGAGAAGTGGTGCGGACCAGATAGTGCCACCCTCTACTACTTCTTCTCCTTCTCCATGCCGGAGGAGACAATTCTTAGAGCGATGAGAGAGGCGGTAAGAATCAACAGGGAGTGTGAGGAAAGGGTAGCTCTCGTTCTCAGGGGTTTTGTAAAAAACGATTTCAAGGCAACCGTCAGCCAGTTTTATAAATATCTTCGGAAGATAGGGGATGACCTTCCCATTGAGGTTGACCCTGAGCTATTTGAGAGGTTCGATGTGAAAGAAGTCCCGGTGATCGCTCAGGCAAGGGATGACAATATAGCGTTAATAAGGGGGGATATTGTGGGCCTCAATTATGCGCTCTCTCGATTCATAGAGGGATTTAAAGACTACGGGGTCTATGGGAAAACCTATCCCATCATGGAAGAGAACATTTTAAAGGTTTTGGCCTCCAAACAAAATGAGATTGAAAAGAGATTAAGAGAAAGACTTCCGGAGATCAAAAAGGGGATGTTGGTCCTCACGAAGTATAACGGGAGATTTGAGCATGTGAAGGAGGAGAGGGTCTATTACGTCAACCCCAAACTGATCTTAACCGATAACATCATGGATCATCAGGGAAATATCCTTTTTACGAAGGGGACGGCTTTTGACCCCTCAAGGTTTGTGAAACTCGGTCGTTACCTCATCATTGATGGAAATTCCCGTAAGCAGGCGGAGTTTGCCGTCAAGGGGGACTTTAGAAGGATCATACTCATAAGCGGCGACCTTGAAAAACTTACAAAGACTTATAAAAAGCCTTTCTATTTTGCAAACGATGCGATCATCGAGAGGTTCAAAATCAAGAGGGTTCCGGTTGTAATAGAAGGAGATGGAGAATATGTCAGGGTTACTGAAAAGGCTCTTTAAGAAAGCGGTTCCCTTCGGTCTGCTTCTGGTCTTGGCATTGACCGCAGGAGTTTGGGCGGATGATCCCGAGGAGCCGGAAAAGAAGTGTAAAAATGAGTTTCCAAATCTTATAAGCGACATCTGCTGGAAATGTCTCTTTCCCGTGAGGATAGGCGGGAGCAAGATCATGGATTCAGGCAGTATGCCGGACAATTTATCCGGCATCACCGGAAACGCCGATGACTACAACCCCAGCGCTTATATATGCAGTTGCGAGGTTGACGGAGAGCTTAATTATGGAATCTATGTCTCCTTTTGGGAGCCTGCTAGGGTTCTTGAGGCTGTCCAGAAGCCCGGATGCTTTCCCTTCCTCTTCGGGCTGGACATGAGAGATTCGGTAAATCCTTACGGAGCTTATGGCACTAAGGGAAGGGGCAGGGAGAACCGTGAAGAGGGAAAGGCGTTTTTCAACCTCCACTACTACATTTTCCCCCTCATGTGGATTATGGACCTTCTTGTAGGAGCGGAATTCTGCACTGACTGGATGAGCGACATAGACCTTGCCTACTTTACCGAGGTCGATCCCCTCTGGAACGATGACGAGCTTACGCTCTACATTCACCCGGAGGCGACAGTCTTTGGAGACGAGATTGCCCAGGCTCTCTGCGCTGTTGACTGCCTTGCGACTACCATCGGTTTTCCCCTCAATTTAATGTTCTGGTGCGCGGGTTGTTGGGGTTCCCTCTATCCCTATACGGGCAATACGAACGTGAAGGGCTCTCCCGTAAGGGTTACAAGCCTTCTTGCCTCAAGGCTTCTTGCGCGCATGGCAAGGCTTCCGATTCCGCCTGCGATTGAGTATGACACGAGCAGCGCCTCCGCTAAGTGTGGGGGGCAGGTAAGGCCTTTTCTCAAGAAGAGCCAGTATAAGTTTTCAACCATTTTTCCGATTCCTGAGACAAAAGGAACGTGCTGTCATGGTCTTGGCGAATCAACCTTCACCTGGGGTGAACACCGCAATATCCCCGCAACCGGAGAGCATCAAACCTATCTTATGTGGAGGAAGAGAAATTGCTGCTTAAAGCTTCTTTCGTCAGATTAATCAGATTAATCTCCCCTGTCCTGATCTTCTTCCTGGTCTTCACATCGACCTTCTCCTTTTCAGTCGAGTTTAGTCGATCCCTGTCACGCTTTTTCAGTCGATCCTTTTTCGACTTTAGCCGATCTTCCTTCGACATTCGCCTCGCCCTTTATTCGACTTCCTTTGCCCAGGGTTTTGAGGGCGCTCTTGAGACGGGAAAGAGTCTCGGACGGCAGGATGTTCTGGATTTCAACCCTCAGAATATCGACCAGACCCTTCAGCAAAGGGGTCTTGGTTCCGTCAATCAGATCACTCCGAGATCGGGCGACGCACAGGGGCAACAGGAAAGCTATGGCCAGTATTATACCAATCCCGGCGGCATGTCGGGAGCGGGCAGTGGGGAGGCCGGTGAGTTTGTAGAGAGTTCTTATGAGCAGAGGCAGAAGTTCGATCTTTCTCGGGATTCCACATTTGGAAGCGGTTGCCTTCAGAGGGGGGAGGACGGAAGATGCCTCATGTGGAGTTCGTCACGTGATTTAATAACGAATACCTACCCCGACTGTGAGAAGGTGGTTATTCCCAGGTATGGAGAAACCCGTGAAGAAACCTGTACGGAAGCTGCCGGAACTGGAGCGATCAGCAATTACGATTGCGAGATTCGTTCCGTTGTTTCAATCATCACCGAAGATGTTCAGGGGCCTTGTGATCAGGTGGTGATCGAGCATAAACCCGGACAGGTTTATGCGGTGTGCAGGGATTACGTGGTTGGCTACAGGGTATTTAAACAACAGCTTAGTTGTTATGCGGGACATTACAAGTATGTTAAGCAGGTGCTCTGTAACGGTTGTGGAACGGGCCCCTCTTGCGACTATTGCTTTAATGCAGCATGTCCCAATGATTTTTATGTAGTGAATAATGAGTCAGAGCTTCCCGCAGGCGCTCAGCTTCTTGGGAAAGGCGTGGGCAATGTAACGGTTACGGGAGACTCCGGAAGCAGGGTGGCGCATGGTTCTCTTTCCGACTACTACTCTGTAAGGGAGTCCTCGGTTATAGAGAGGGTGATCGTTTCATGGGATTCCACCTGTGGGAATAACCTGGAAAGGTGGCTCAGAGAGTGCGCCATCCAGGATTACCAGAAGTGTGATAGTAACGGTTTCAATTGCGTCTATATTATCAGGGATGGTGAGGCGACCGGCCAAACTGTCGCTAATCAGTGTCAGACCTTTGAAAGTTCAATAGAAGGCTATCAAACCCGAAACTGTCAGGATGTATGCGACCCCCTGTATAATCAGTGCAGCGCAGACTGTATTAACTGCCCTGGATGCGCTACCTGTGAAGATGCCCGAAACGTTTGCAGAGGAAATTGTGATGATACCTACAATCTGTGCGGCAACCTCTGCACGAGCAACTATAATTCCTGTCTCAGTGGGTGCGGAGCGAATCAGTCGTGCAGGGATAACTGCGCGAACGTATACAATTCATGTCAGGCAAACTGCGAAGGAAACAGGGATGGTTGTTATGGTAATTGCGAAGGTGATTATCAGACCTGCCGGTCCTGTGTCTCAAGCTGCCGGAATCAATTCTGCCGGGAGCAGTGTGAGACGGTAACTGTAAACAGCAACTATCAAATCTGTTCTCCTCCCGAAAGCTCTCAGGGAATTGAGATAAACGAAGCCTTAGCCACCAAAACACTTTACCGACACGTCTTTACAACCACGCATCGGGGTCTCCCGATCACCTGGCAGACAATCCTTGGAGGGCCGGAAGTAAAAGAGATGCTTAACGACTGGTGGAGCAAGGTAAGGTTTGCCTGTGGTGAGGAAACGGAAAACTGCAAGGTTCTGGAAGAGCAGGGTTGTGTTTATTACAGTCATAGGTGCTTGAATCAGGGTTGCACTCAGGTGGAGTACACCTACCGTTGCGGCCAGGGTGGAATATTGGGTTATACGGTGGCCTATAACTGCCTGGGTCAGGTCAGGTGCATGGGAACAGAGTGCGTTGACGCCTCCTATGATGCCAATACCGACTTTGCTTCCGCAACCGCTGCAATAGAGGTTTTAAACCAGTACCGTGTGGATTCTAAGGGAATGTCAATCTTCCCTGGTCATAAGGCGGAATGCGTAAGAACAGAGGGCTGCTGTAATTCGGCGACTGGAGGGGTAAGCATAGCCGACTATGTTAGCGCCGCCCGCTCGGTAATTTCACTCTACGGTTACGCGACAGGCGGGTATGCGACCACATGGGCTGGATATGCAAACGCCTTCACGTATGTTCTTACCACTGGAGAGGCCGGTTCTATGAGCGGTCTCCTCGGAACTACAGTCAGCGACTTATTGGGAACAACCACATCGACCCTCTGGACTTCGACGGGAACGATCAGTGGCGAGGCAGCGGTGCATATAGGGGCCGAGGTGGCAATAGAAGGAGCGGCAACCACGGTAGCCATAGACACCGCGCTCATCTCCACCCTTGCGACCCTGGCGACAGTTATCACGATAGTCCTCGTGGTATACTCCATCGTGAAGTTTCTTTGGGACTGGTATTTTGGATGCGACAAGAAGGACATTATTACTTCTCAGAAGGTGAATCTCCGTCTGTGCCATCGCGTAGGAGAAAGATGTTGCAAGAAACTCCTGGGGATGTGCACAAAACATTGTAGGGTCTACTGCTGTTTTAATAGTATCCTCGCAAGGCTCGTCCATGAGCAGGGAAGGCCACAGGTAGGCATACCCTGGGGTGGTGTGAACAATCCGAACTGCCGTGGGTTTACCCCGGAAGAGCTTGGTTCGCTTGACTTCTCCCGGATAGACCTCACCGAGTATATGCAGTATATCAAGCATAAGACAGAGGTTTCCCCTCAAGAGATGGAGGAGATCTCAAATCGGGTGAAACAGAGATATATCCAGTGACGGGAAGAAGTATTACTTTGATAATGGGAGGAAAAGATGGAAGGGATTGAAAGGGAAAATACACCAGGATCCGAAATAGAAGGGATCAAAGCCGAAAAAAGATCGGCTAAGAAGGAAAGTTTACCCGAACCCCAAATGGAAGGGACCCAACGTAACAGGGGAACCAATATTTTTTCGATCCTGGTCTTTTCTATAGCCGTCTCCATACTCTCCGGGATGGCAAGCGGTTGGCATTTTTCCAGGACGAACCACAAGGAGGTTGTTGTCCTTGATGTGGCAAAGATAGTCGATGCGAAAAAGAAGGAATTTATCGAGAAATACCGCGACAGGGGAGCCGATCCAAAGTTGAAACAAGAGATGGAGAGGGAGATCTCTTCTTTCACGGACCGCTTAAACCGTGTCATCGAGGAGGAGTCAAGGGGAAGAATCGTTTTGGTCAGAGATTCGGTTATCTCGGAGGCAAAGGACATAACCCATGAAGTCGAAGTTAGAATCAAGGGCCTTGGCGGTAATAGAGCGCCATAAAATAGGGCTTTCGTTAATCAGCCTTCTTCTCGTGGTTTCATTCGCCCTTCCCGCTTACTCCAAATCGAATTGGTGGGAAAGGAGGGATGAGGGTTGGTTTTTCTACAAAGACCCTCCGAAGGAGGAAGAGAAGAGGGAAGTCGAAAAGGAAGAGAAAAAGCCTAAGGTAGAGGTGGAGATACCCCCCGTGGTCGAGCCTTTTCGACCTGAGAAGCCCGAACCTCCCTTTACGGAGATGATGAAAAAGAGGGGGGAAGAGCTTCTCTCCCGTGCGATGGAAAGCCCGACTACAAATAACGTAAGGGCCTACATGGAACACAATAATCTGATGATGAAGCTCTCCGAGAACTTCTCCCTTGCCTGGCAGAAGACCCTGATGATGCACCCGGAGCTTGGAGGACCTGCTCCCGTTTCGGACGCCGACAAAGACCTCTACTTCGGGATGGTAAAAAAGAAGGAGAAAGAGATTCTCATGGGGCTTTCGAGAGAAGCGGGTCTTTTCTTCTTTTACAGCGCCTCCTGTCCAAGCTGCGAAAGACAAGCGGCTCATCTAAGGAGGTTTATGGCCGAATATCCATACTTTGTAGTCAAATCCGTCACCCTTGACGGCGGAGTTCTCCCGGAGTTTCCGGAAACCATGATGGACAACGGAATCGCTTCAAGGCTTGGAGTGGAAAGGGTTCCCTCCATCTTCCTCGCGTTTCCTCCGGACAGGTTTGGGAGAATTTCTGACGAACTTTTAACCATGGATGAACTCAAAAGGAGGTTAGTCTGGTATGCTGCCGAAATCGATACGAATAATCATAGTGGCCTTTCTCGTCCTTAATCTTGCGCTTCCCGCGGGCGTCTCAAATGCCTCTCTCAATAATGAAATAGAGGAAATGTTCCGCAAGTGGGGTTTTAAGGCGACGACTAACGAACCCGGCGCTTATATGGCCCAGACAAGGGGCTTTATCGCGGGAGGCTCCCTCAATCTCCGGGCCGGTTATGAACCTGTCCAGCTTTTCTCTATCAATCCCCCCAGGATAAAGGCAGGCTGTGGAGGTCTTGACCTCTTTTTTGGCGGGATAAGCTTTATCAACAAGGACCAGTTTGTAAATATGCTCCGCACCATAGGTCAAAACGCCCTGGGATATGCCTTTCAGATTGGCCTTGAGGCGGTCTGCCCCACATGCCTTGAGCAGTTAAAGAGCCTTCTTAACCGTATTCAGAGCTGGCAGGATATGTTTACGGATACCTGTCAGGCGGCGAAGTCTATTGTCAACTGGGCCGCAGGCTCCGTTGCTGAGGCTTCACTCTCCGCCTGCGAGCAGAGGATGATCGAGGAGGGTGAGGATCCCGACACCGCCCAGAGGGAGTGCGCCGAAGGAGACAAAACGCTGAGAAAGCTCAGGGAGCTAAAGAACGAAGCGTTTTCGCAGAATACAGTTCCCAGGGCAAAGGTCTATGGAAATGCGGTGTGGGATGCCCTGAGAAGAGTCAGCCTTACAAACGAAGAAAAGGAGATCGTCCAATCTCTCGTTGGAACCTTCGTCACCCAGATGAGCGACAAAGGGGAACCCACGACTGAATACACGGGAAGCACGATCACGCTCAGAGACTTTCTCTACGGCAATCAGAGTGTGATGTTGATAAGAAACAAGACGGTCTCCGATGAGACAAAACCCGAGGTCGAATATGTTGATCATTCCATCTATCCTGGTTTCAAACAGAAAGTAAATCAGATGATCACGCAGATTGCTCAAAAGATACTCAACCGGGTCGCCCTTTCGGATGAGGAGACGGCCTTTATAGAAGCCTCTGTCGTTCCCATAAGAAGCCTGATTGAAACCACAAGAACAACCCCAGGGCTCCTTAACTCCGCCATTGAGATGACCTCTGATATAGCGGCTCTTGCTATGGCTTATGCGACTGTAAAAAGGTACGTCCATGCGATTGAGAGCAACGTGGGTAAGCAGTCGGTTGTGGAGAGGGACAAGCTTCTTGCTCGGATTGATTCTGTAAAGGCGGATATTCACAACGAACTTACAAGAGAGCTTAAATTCTTTGAGGCCCAGGTCAAGACGTTTGAACTAACCGCCTTCTTTTTAAACCAGGTGGCTCAGAAGGCTTCCCCCCCTGTGGTAAGGGCTGTAAAGGCAACAAGATAATGAATACGGTCTGCAATGGTGATCTCAGGGAAACAATAAAGTCGTGGAAAAGTCCTTTTCGGATAAAGACCCATTCAGCGATCTCTTTTTGAGAGTTTTGAGCGAAATCTCCGTCCGCTACGCCGGTGGTGCGCTCCGACATGGAGAACGAAAGTTTCCTCGGACAATAATAGAGATCAGAAGGATTGAGGAAGTGTTAAATACAATGTGGAGGTCGGGTGAAGAGAAGTCCCTGAAGGAATTCAGGGATGCGCTCAAAAGGTGGTATTACCTCAACCTCATGGTTATAGAAAATTATCGCAGTGGGAGAAAGTAATGAGGAGTGTTAAAAAAGCGCTTCATATTTTTTTCATTTTAGCCTTTTTTATGGGGCTTCCCACCCTGGCCTTTGCCGTTGATACCTACGAAATCTATACCTACGCATCAGGCGACTTCCTTGCGTCCATCTTCAACGGAATGAAGATGCTCATTGACGGGGGGCATTTAGCCTCCCTTGTCAAGGTTATGCTTCTTATCGGCCTGATTATAGGCGTCCTTGCTCCCGTGATGGGTTTTCTTGGACGTGGGCACGGACAAACAGCCACGGGCCAGATTTTCGGGGCGGAGAGCTTCCTTGCGTTAGTGAAGGTGGCGCTCTTTGCGGGCATAGCGGTATACCTCCTGATGCTTCCAAGAGCTAATATGGCGATCATTGACCGGGCTGATCCATCTCAGACCCAGGTGATTACGGATGTTCCCCTGGTAAATGTCTTTGTCGCTCATATCTCTTCAAGGATCGGGGATGCTATTGGGGCTGAGATTGAAGATGTGCTCGTTCCTGTCGATGCGGTCCGTTTCAGGAAAAACGGCGTTGCCATCGGAGCAAAGTATCTCAACGAAATTCTCGATATAGAGCCTCCTGCGGCTCCCGTGGAATATGGAGCGACGAACAATGTCTCAATAAACATGGTTCTTGGAGAGTATTTTGAGAGGTGTGTATTTCCAAACTTCGCCTTCATCCGGGGAACGGACTCGGAGGAAGCGATTGGCCTCAGATTCCTTCACCAGTCGCCCATTATTCTTGATGATATTCCAAACATAGGGAGGGTGTTCAGGGATCCAAACATATTTTTTAACGTAAACTTTGATGAGTCAACTCCCGTTACCTGCGCCAATGCGCCTGAGCAGATCAACTCCTACTGGGACGGTATCTTTCCGGGCTGGCTCAAGCAGGTAAATTACAGGTTTCTTGGAGGGAATCCTGACGACCCGGGCTATTTCACAACCACCCAGGAGCTTTTTGAAAGATACTTTCCCAACTCAATCGGGTCATTTCGGGATCAGATAAAACAGATTGCTGTTCTAAATTCCGTCCGCTATGCCTTAATCTCCTATGCGGCAAAGCATGGGGACTACAATGTCAAGGATGTTCTTCTCACACAAAAGACCGGCTCCGCCTGGATTGAGGCGGGGAGACTTTTTAACAAGATAGTTCAGACCGTGAGGATGCTTATCGAGGCCCTTGTCTATGGGCTTTCGATCTTTCTGCCGGTCTTCTTTGTCATTGGCGGGATAGGCGCGATAGTCACATTCGCTAAGATAAACTTATGGCTTCAGATGTGGGTCCCCTTCTATGTGATTCTAAATGCTTTTGCGGACTGGCAGTTTGCCAGGGTCATCCAGGATGCGCTTTACAATCGAGAGATAGACTCCAGCTTCTATGGAATGAGCTTTGCAACGGTTGAGGCAATAAGGTCTCATGCAAATCTCATACTTGGCTACATCGGGGCCTTTACGTGGTCGATCCCGCCTCTTGCCTGGGGTCTTATAAAGGGTGGTGAGTATGCGATGACCCATGCCGTGTCAGCTATTAGCTCTGGAAGCGGTGGCCAGACTGTCGCCAATAGGGTTGGGGCTGAGGTTGGCGGAGCGGGAAACGTAACCATGGGAAACCGGAGCATGGGAAATACCGGATTCATGTCAAGCACACATGTTGGAAGCCAGGCTTCGATGATTCAGGGCCTGTCGGCTTCAAGCGCCATGGGTAAGATTGTCGGGACAACCGGAAGCGCAACGTCTGCCGTTGAGGGAATGGGATCCAGCCAGGCGGTTGATATCGCGAAGGGGATAGGAAGGGCAGGAGTTTATGGGGGCAACCTCCCGAAGGCGATGTCTGTGGCGGGAGTCGGAGAGCAAAGGGCGGTTGCGGACATGGAGACCTTCAAGTCTGCCTCTTCTCCTCATGGCGGCGTCGAGGCCTTTCAGAGCGCCATTTCAACAAAGGACTATACCAAGGTGGGAACTATGTTGGGCGATTATGCTGATCGGAAGGGTATTTCCCTGGGGCAGGCGTCCCATCAGGTGGGAAGTCTCATGGGAACCCGTGAACTCGTGGGAACCCATGCCTTTGAAAATGCCATGGGAGTTGTCGGCTCAAGAGGTCTTGAGTTTACAGAGACACAGAAAACTCTAAATGAGGCGGGAAAGATGGAGCAGATGTACCGGATTGCAAACCAATTAGGTTTCACCAGCAACAGAGAGGACTTTGCAGGGATGTTTAAGGGTCATCTTGCCCACCATGCAGAGGAGACACTGACTGTTCCGAATGCGGGCGTTGCAGAAAAGTTGAATCAAATGGCCGGAGAGCAGGGGCTTGGCGTGACGTTTTCTTCCGGAGACCGTGTGAGAATGGCATGGAAAGATGGCGAGGATGGTAATCCCCAGGTCTCCCTTTTTAGGGGCGAGGCAGGTGGATCACGTGAGGCGCTTGATCTTTCAAAGTCTGCCAGTGGAATTCAGAACTGGTCCGGACAGGAGAGCCAGCTTAAAAACCTCGTCTCAGCAAGCGGTGTTATCGGTATCGGGCAGCCGGGGATATTCAATGCGAGGACCTTTGCTGGCCTTCTTAAAGCTTCAGGGGCTGGCGGGGTTGCATCCTCTCTTGCGAAAGACATCGGGAAAGGAAGGCAGGTCTCTCTTGAATCCGCAACGCTTGATCCTCAGAGTGGAAAACTTACAGCCTTCCAACTCAGGCGAGGCGGGAGCAATACGGTTGAGGATTATTCAAGAACACAAACCGGTTGGGAGAGCAGGACAACGGCGCTTACATCGGAAGAGAGTGGTTTGAGGCGTCACACGGGAGCGATAGATGTTAAGCACGATGAAAAATATTCAGTTCAGGACCACATGAATAAGAGGAAGGGTGGTGGGGAAGAGATCACGATGGTAACTCCACAAGGAGTAACCAGCGGCTATCTGTCATACGATAAAAATGTCGGCGGTCCGGTATTGGTATCAGGGAATGTTAGATATGGTGTAGGTAAGGAAATAGTTACAGCGGGCCCTGATGGGTCGCTGTTATTTCAGGATGTGAAGGTAGATCCGAAGACAAATCAAGTGGTAGCGGGGAGTGAGCGTTCTTTAATGGTATCTGAAATGCAAATGGTGAGCCCTCACGATAACAGGGCTTATAAGGTCCAGATGTTCACAGATGCAAAGACGGGAAAACAGCTTGCAATAGAAGGACAATCAGGAACTTTTTGGCAAAGGACACAATATGAAGGAGATATGCACATTGCTGAATATCGTGGTTATGAACAGCGTGGAGATGTCCTTTCGACCATGGCAGAGAGAGCAATTCCTGGCGCTGGTAGATATGTTGGAGACATAATAAAGGGAATTGGTGAAGCGGGGCAAGTGTTTGATCGTTTTAAGTCAACAAACCTTAAACCGGGTTCGGGGGCCTCAACAACAACCGGAACCGGCAGGGAACTTAACCAGCAGAAACGGGAATGGGGCGAATATTTCAAAAGGCAGGGATGGAAGCCGGTAGAATGATTTACCCCGTTTATTCATGATCGAGACCCGGATAGTACCACCTATAAGGAGATCCCGGATAAATTGGAAGCTGATCATCGTCAATAATGCTCGCTGGTTTTTCTTCTGTTTCTCCTCTTCCCATAAGACCGAAAGTAAGAAGCATTAAAAAAGCCATTCCCATCGCCACATTTGCCGAGACAAACTTTCCGATAAAAAGTATCACTCCGAATATCGTAAATAAAGAGAGCCAGGGTCTGTTCAGCATGATTTCACATATTATTTCTATGGGAAGAAGAAGTGCAAGGATGAACTTTCTAATCTTTGATACGGGTCTTCCGGTCTTCCTGATGTCAAGCCTATTTTTATGGAGGATATTTGCGCAGTAAGGCTTTACCTTAATCGGTTCCACTTTAGTCGATCTTTGTTCGACCCTGGAGGAAACCACCTCCCCTAAAAGGGCGTGTCTTAGTTTTCTGTCTTTGGTCTGATCAAATATTTTTTCAATCATGTCAACCTTTTTCTGGAGCGTATCTCCGTTCATACCTTCTCCTCCTTCTATTAGTCATTCTAATTCACAAGTGACATATTGTCAATCTTTTTTTCGGCGCTTTTTTTCGGCGCTAATAGGAAAATTCTTTAACTATCCCGCTCGGATTTAACGGGTAGCTTCTGTATTTCAAACATGGCATAGTCAACATCTTACACCTCCCATTTCTTTTTAGATTTTGATTATTTCAACTCTTAAGAGACTGCTTCAGAAACTGCTTCCCGTATTCATAAAACCCCATTGCGTTTGCGAACTGAGGGTCGTTCACGGGGACAATAGACTTCATTGTCTCCATAAAGAGGTTCATTCCTCCCCCTCCGGCGAGGACATAATCGACCCTTTTAGTAACCTTTCCAAGATGACTCTTTACGGTGCTATTGACCATGACTTTATAAGATTCGATAATCTCTCTGACATCCAGGGAATATTCTTGTTCAAAGTCAGTATATTTCCCAAACCTTATAATCTCATCCATGGTATCGTCATCTTTTGGAAAGGTCCCGTGGACCCTGGAGAATAGCTTTCTTGTCTTATCGTAGACAACCTTTACCCCCATTGGGAAGCTTGCGGCCACCTCTTCAATGTATTTCCCCCCTGAGAAGAAGACCAGATCAAGGGTGTAGTAGCCAATATCCAGGACAAGGGTATTCTTTAGAAATATGCCCGGATAGTTGGTCACATAGTTAAAAAAGATTCCTGCTCCCTGCGGAATGATCTTTATGGTTTCAGGGATAACAATAACCCTTCCCTGTTCATCCACGATCCACTGTCTCCTTAACTCTTCGGTTAGCTTCTCTACCATCTCCTTATTATAGAAGGTGGGGGGAAGTCCTGTCACGAGGACGTCGCCCAAGAAGCCGTTCCGTGAAAGGACGTATCCGAGAATAGCCATATAGGAGGGGGAACCAGTAAAATCTCCCCTGACAGTGTTCTCACATGGAAACCCATTGATGAGCAGTTCTTCACCGACGGCAAACTTCTGGGTATTGACCCTGATTGTGGGGATTCTTGTCCCGAAAGAGAAGTCTGGGGCGTAGAGTGATACTGCTGTGGGAAGGATAAGCTTCCTTGGAATCCCGTCATTCATGATGAAAGACTTCGTGTATCCGTAGCCAATGTCAATTCCTATTACGCTGTTCATTTTTACCTCCTATTTGAAATTTTAAAGTGTGAATGCTCCAATTAATTCCGGGGGGGGTTCCGAAGATGGACCTCCCTCTAATCCTAGGCGAAGCCTTGCGATCCTGATTGACTCCGCAATATATTCTCCCCTAAAAGGTTTAGGAAGTGAATCGAGAAGCCTGATAATTTCCTCATACCTTTCCTTGTCCAGACTAAATCTGTATACCATTCTTTCCCGTTTTTTAGTTTTCCTCTTGGTTCTCATAGCTATCTCCATTGAAAAGTCATGTATAGTCACTTTTTTAGGTCTAAAGCTAAAAATTTTGACTATACCACGCTATATCTTCACTCAATAAAGTATTACTTCCATAAGGAGATTTAAAATGAGGGAATTTAAGCTTTCAAACCACCTTGAAAAACGCCTGGCAAAGGCCAAAAAAGCTCAAAACGGTAAAATCCTATTGGGAGTTTGGTCTTTTCTTCTATTTTTTACCCTGGGATACCTCTATCCGGTATTTTATTTAATCGGCGGCTTAAATTTCCTTACATTTCTCTTATTGTCGGCGGCATCGTCCATAGAGGCGAAGGTGATCAAGGCGGGACTGGCAGGAGAGGAGATTTTAAGAAATAAACTCCATCAAATCCTTTCGGATGATTATGTAGGCTTCTTCAGTCTGCCCCTGGTGAGAGGAGATATAGATTGCCTCCTGGTAGGACCGACTGGAGTTTTCCTTTTTAACGCCAAAAACCACAAGGGGGTCATCAGGTCCCGCCAGGGGCGGGATTGGGAGCAGGAAAAAAGAGGGAGGAGGGGAAAGGTTTATAAGGTGGAAATGAAAGATCCATCCTGGCAGATAAGGAGGGAGATAGCGCAGATTAAAGAATTCCTTTCTTATAACGGTCTGAAACCCATCTGGATAGAGGGGGTAATCGTTTTTACCCACCCCGAAATGGAGCTTTTTTCTGACGCTCCCGGGGACCCGAAGGTTATGAAGATAGGCGAGGTAGGAACTCTTTTCGATAGAAATGGGTCTGTTCTTAAAAGCAGAACCATCGAGAAAATGGAGAATCTCATACGTGCGCGGTATAGGAGGGGGGGAAATGGCGGATGAAGGGCAGTTCTCCCGGTATTTTTTCCCCGTTTCTTTCATGGAAAAAAGTAATACCTTAGTGAGAGCAGAAGATGCTCTCTTCCCCTGGGAAACTGGGGTAGTATTTTCAGTAGGGAGTATTCCCGAATCCAAAGTTTATTTTTCGTAGGGGCATACCCGAAAAGGATGTTGAATGAAGTCAAATGTGGCAATAGGTTCCCCCCACAAAAACCATCCCAAAAGTGGGAGGGAATTTTGTTTTTTCTTTCGCTTGTCCTCGGTTTGTCCTCTGTTAACTATAATCTTTGATTATGTTTATTTCCAAAAGGGGGGTTCGTTACCTTCTTTTTAGGTGTTTATGGTCTCTATTTTGGGCGCTATGGTTCTCAGCAATCCCGGCCTCCCAGTCTAAAAAGCTCTTTGTCTAATAAGCTCTTTTTCTTCAAAGTCTGCAATTATGGAAGCGAGCCAAAAGAAGAAAATAGAAAGTTTCTCACGGGAGATTTCCTTTCTCAATTCCTCGGGTCAGATTTACCTTACCAAGTTATGGACGGATATGCTGGAGGAAGATCAAACTCTTTTGGAACGAACTGCCCATATTTGGTTAGGCAAGTTGTATCTCAAAACGAAGGCGGAGGAGTGGATGGAGAGTCGTTTGGAGAAGGACGTAACACTTCCCCCCGGCAGGCTTGCTTATGAGTGCCGGTATTACCTGAAGTTAAAAAGGAAGATGACTCCCTGGTTGATACATTTAGCTCGCAATGTAAAAAACAGGATTCTTCACAGGAAGCGGAGGGCGCTTGCGAAGGAGTTCCCGGGTAATAATAAGTGGGAAGGGCCGCCATGGGGAGGGGTAGATTTGGAAAATCAGGATCCCGGCTCATATGTTCCCATCGAGGTGGGCGGCATTGTATTTCCTCCCCCCGATCTTGATTTCTCTTCCCTTAAAAACACGAGGGACAAAATAAGGGAACAGGCAAAGAGAAGTAATCTAATAATAGAGGAAGAACGGTTGATTGGTGAAGGGGAAATGTCGCAACTCAAGAACCTTTTCCCACTGAAGGCGTATCATGCGTTTGCCCATCTTTCCAGGAGTCTGGATGGAAGGTTTTTCTATAAAGAAAACCCTTTAGTCCGTGTGGAGGAGCTTATCAGGTGGGGAGGAGGGGTTGAGATTTTAAGCTTTCAACTAATATTTTCCCAAAAAGTTCCTGATCAGACCCAAGATGTCTATAGAAAGAGGGGGGTCTATTTTGTTTTTCGGTGTCCCGGGGTTCCGGATGTTGAAATTGCCTCGATAACATATGGGAAGGAGATTTTTAATGAATTTTCCATGACATTCGAGGGTCTTAAGGGATGCGGTTATAGTTTTAAAAAGTATTTACGTTATCGCAAGCATTCCCGGACCATCACCATCCCCGAGGAAGTGTTTGAAGTTGAGTTTCCCGATGTCATTGAGGCGAGGTTTTTTAGGGATCTGGAGAAAAGCAAAGCCTATTTAGTCGATCTTTTCTCGACTGGTGTTGAGTTAAAAACTGGAGAGAGGAAAAACCATGGAAACGAAAAGTAAAGGTTCATTTTTAGCCGGTCTTTTTTCAACTTCTTCTGTCGATCCTTCCACGACAGAAAGGCTCGCATATGAGTTACTGCATCTTAGCACGGAGGATCAGGTTAGGGTCATGAATATGCTCGCAAGGAGTGTTGCGAGAAAGGCTCCTGAGTTGGGTAGGGAGAACCTGCTCCCCCTGGGAAAGAGCATGTCCCCTGGTGAGACAGATTTAGACGATTGGGCGGAGTATCGTTTTTTAATAAATTTAGTTCAAAGGACAAAGGATAAGGTGCAAAGTGTGACGGAAGGATTAAGGGCAAGGAGACCGTTTAAACCCGTATGAGGATAAAACATCCAGGAAACACCAGTCCACTTCAGTCGATCTTTCTTCGACTCATGAAATTCCCTTCCCGGCTCAAATCGAAGCGGTTTTGGCTTCCCTGTCTTTCCATTGTCATCCTGTGCCTCCTGGTCTACAAGTTTAACTCGCAGTTATGGGTAAAGGCGGTTGAACTCTATAACATCCTTGGTGATCGCCAGCAGCTAAAAGGAGTCATTTCCTCTTTTGGCCATTACTCCCCTTTAATCTTTATCCTGGTTCAATTCCTACAGGTGGTGGTTGCCCCTATTCCCGGAGTGGCTATTGAGTTTGTCGGAGGGTATCTCTTTGGCGTCCGGGCCGGGTTTTTCTATTCCATGATTGGGATCACACTGGGTTCATGGCTGGCTTTCACCCTGGCAAAGATCTTTGAAAAAATAGCCGTGGAGAAGATTGTCTCTCCTCAGACGATGAAGAAATTCGATTACCTGGTCGGCCATGAAGGTGTGATTTTAAGCTTACTCCTCTTCCTGATTCCTGGTTTTCCTAAAGATGCGCTCTGTTATATTTTGGGTCTGACCCCAATGCGCCTTGGAGTATTCCTCATGATCTCCACGATTGGAAGGATTCCCGGGACCTTGCTATTGACCCTCCAGGGCGCGAAAGCCTTTGACCATCAATATCAAGCATTCTTGATCCTGTTTGGGGTCTCATTATTACTGGTTGTGACCTTTTACATCTACCATGACGAGGTTCATGGCCTGATTAAAAAGCGGTGCGTCAATAATAATAAAGGAGGTATGTGGGATGGATAGAAGTTTTGAACCTCTCGTTGAGAGCGCAGTAGTCGGAAGAAGAGGAATGAGTCAAACGGTCGAATTACAAAAATTACTTGAATTCATGATTGAAAAGAAGGCGTCTGACCTGCACGTCATAGCAAGGAAACAACCTGGAAAGAAAATCCATGTTTTCCCTGTTAGACCTCCTCCCCTTCACCTCCCAATTGATAACCGCATCCTCAGTGACCTATAACAAGCAGACGAAAACCATAATGAAATCCGATATACTGGAAGCACAGGAAATAAAAAAGGCGGGGAATAAGCACCCGCCTTTGGGATCATGAGGACTTAAACTTTGTTTTTGAAATTTCCTTTAAATAGCACGGTCAATGATTCCGTGCTTTATCTTGAACCTTTAAAATAAACGCTTTAGATTTTCCTTTAGGAAAAAGGCATAAACAAACGCTAAATTTGTAACTAGATAAACATCGGATATTAAGTTGATTACCCAACCTACTCCTTTGGCTTGAAATAAAATGTCGCAAAGGAGTTTCATAATAAACGCTACAAACATGCTTGTGATGAAATGATTTTTAACTTTTTTCTTTAACCAGCTGCAAAACGATTTAAGTCTATCGTTCTTAGAATTAGACTTTCGAGCTCGTTTTGGCCGTTTTCTCATGCACGGCCTCCTGAGTCATTTCTTTCTTCTTCGTTACTCATAAGTATCCTCCTTAAGTTTGCTATATATGCCTCAAGGAAGGATGGCCGAGAAACCTTACATCAATCACCTCCTTCTCGGTTAGAATTTCGGTTGCTCTCCCTTGTTACAGGAGCGTGTTATGGCCTAGACAGCCTGACTCAGGGTCGTTGGCTACTCAGGTTCGGGTATGTTCAATTGTCAAAGAACAATTACCTACTATCTTTAGACAACAGATTAGCAGAAAAGTTTCAAAAAAGCAATATCAAAAATTCAGTCGCTTTGACTCCTATTGTTTGTGGTTTTTAAAACCCTTTTTGAAAAACTTGGCGATTTCTGAAACGAATTTCCCCAACCTTCCCATATGCCCTTTGTTGGGGGCCCTCACCCTTTTCTCCCAGTTTATGACTGTATCCTCCGTTACCCCTAATTGTTCAGCCAATTCCTGTATCAAAAGACCTTTCTCTTTACGAAATTTCCTGATATAATGCCCTAATGTTAAAGGATTTTTAGGGCAAGAGGGGTTAAAATCCAGCCAGTTCAAGGGTTGGAGAAGAGGTAAGCAGGTGATGGGCCGGGAACGAGCATACCTCCGAGGCAGGGAAATTCGTATAGGAACTGTCCCGCATGGCCAGCAATGAAGAGTGAGTTTTTTTCGCGCTTCTAATCCGCTTCAGACCCGCCTTTTTTCGATTTGCCCAGGTGAACCCAAAATATTTTTTCGCAATGGCATCATTTTTTGATGACAAATACATGGAAAGTATATATACTTCTATTAATGGGACGACCTCTAATGACAAATAAGCGGGGGAAACAGGCTCTGGAGCACATCAGAAAGATAAAGCCCTTTGTCCAAGCCTCCCTGAATATTACAAAAAAACGGTGCGGCACTCCTCGATGCAGGTGTGCTCAAGAAGGTCCCCTTCATGAAGTGGCTCTGCTAACCTGGAAGGAAGAGAACCGCACGCATACCTTATATGTTCCGATACAACTTCGTCAGGAGGTGGAGAGATGGGTACAGGAAGGAAAGCTTCTCAAGCGCCTCATGGCAGAGGTGTCCCAGGCTCAGAGGGAGTTTTTGACCAGCAAGAAAAAGAGCAGGAAGAGCAGCAAGGGTTGATTCGTGCTCTGACGGGCACCCTCCACCATTTCTTTGGTGGTTTTTCCCCCTCTGTTCGCCAATGTCACTGATCCCCGAGATCCTACGAAAATCCTTTATCCCCTTCAGAGTCTTGCCTTCGCCGGTGTCACGATGTTCCTGTTTCACCTCAAAGCGAGACGACAGATTGGGTTATTGCTCCGCA
>Ga0208244_100143_pt1 | contig 95080 bp, 92 predicted proteins | sample SubbioCR12Aug_5A_FD_184828 | JGI IMG/M metagenome (GOLD analysis project Ga0208244, IMG submission 184828) | Serpentinite rock and fluid subsurface biosphere microbial communities from McLaughlin Reserve, California, USA - CR12Aug_5A (SPAdes) | ecosystem: Environmental > Terrestrial > Deep... | reverse complement strand
ATTGCTGTTGGCCGCGGGTTTCGATAAAAAGAATGTTCCGATCCCCTGGCTAGGGAAAAAACGACTGCAACTTCTGTTCGGTTGAGGCGCATGGTGTTAACTCAAAAAACTAACATGGGAATCCAGGTTAGTATAATTCAGTCCACCAACAAAATCCTCACATCCATCACATTGGTGCGGGTCGGGCCGGTGATGAGCAGGTCGCCCAGTTTCTTGAAAAAGTGGTAAGAATCGTTATTCTCAAGAAATTTCACTGGATCCAGGCCCATTTCCCTTGCCCTGGTGATCGTTGTATGGTCAGCCATAGCCCCGGCCGCATCGGTTGGGCCATCCGTTCCGTCCGTTCCACCGCTCAGAAGGACAGTCTTTTCCAATCCGCTGATCTCTAAAGCCCCTGATAGGGCAAACTCCTGATTTCTTCCTCCCAAGCCGCTGCCCCTGATGGTCACGGTCGTTTCGCCTCCCGAAAGGATGCAGGCTGGCCTACCTATGGGTTTGCCTGTGGATACCACCTCCCTTGCTATGGCTCCGTGAAATCGTGCTACTTCCCTGGTTTCCCCCACAATAGAAGAAGAAAGTGTAATCGTATTAAATCCGGCCAATGAGAATTCCTTTTCTGCAGCCCGAAGGGCAATGATATTTGAACCGATGATCATATTATGGACTTTTTCAAAGACCCCTTCTCCGGCCTTCGGAGTCTCCTCCATCTTACCCTCTTTCCCTGCCCGAAGATGGTTTCGGATGGAGGAAGCAATCTCATTGATCAGACCATATCTTTTGAGGATCTCCCAGGCTTCTTGGAAAGTGGAGGTATCAGGGACAGTGGGGCCGGAGGCAATCACATCAAGGGGGTCTCCAACGACATCCGAAAGGATAAAAGTGATGATGGTCGAAGGATAAGCCCAGCGGGCAAGCCAGCCTCCCTTCATCTTGGAGATATGTTTCCGGATGGTATTGATCTCCTTGATATCGGCTCCGCAATCTAAAAGAAGCTGAGTTAACTCCTGCTTCTCCTCAAGCGTGATCCCATCTGCAGGAAGCGGCAGAAGGGCGGATCCTCCCCCTGAGATGAGAAAGAGGACGAGATCTTTAGGGCCGGTGTTGGTGAGAAGGTCTTTAATCTTCTGGGCGCCTTCCAGTCCTTTGGGGTCGGGTAAGGGATGGCCTGCTTCATTGATTTCGGTAAACCTTAACGGCAGGGAATGTCCGTATTTCGTCGTAATCAATCCCTTTGTAATACGATTTCCAAATAATTCTTCAATGGCTTGAGCCATGGATGAAGAGGCTTTTCCGGTTCCAATGAGGAAGATCCTCTCAAATTCATTCAGATCGAAGACCTTTTCCGAAACTTCCTCAGCTCCGATGATCAAACGATTCTTATCGATACGGGCGATCTCTTTTAGCCTCTGATAGGGATCGACCGCAGAAACAGACTTTAAAAAAATGGCTTGGGCCATCTTCCGCATCTCTTCAAGGCTGAATCTACTCAATTTAATTCTCCTCAATATTTGTGAATTTTATAACTAAATTGCACTTTGCTGTCAATTATTGTTTTATCGTTCTGACACCGTTAGTTGATATACCTGTAACCAGATGAAAATCCGTCCCCCCTGCACCCTGTGACACCGTCACCCTCGGTTTGCGAGACATTAGGTCATATTGTGCAATAAATTGAAATATTGCAGGCCTGTTCCCCCAATGGCCTCCTTTGTTGAAATCATATAACTTTTCGGCTAATGCTGAGCCATTTGGTTTTCCGCTCGCCCTGAGGCACTCGAAGGGTGAACGGAAAGCTCAGCCTCCGGCTCAGGCTCCGCCCCAGCCTCCGGCTCGTAAGAGCCTACGGCTCGGAGAGAGGGGCTCCTGCCCCGGAGGGAGAGCCTCTGGCTCGGAGAGGGCAGGCTTGTCGAAGTATGAAATCGATTTAAACAACAGCCCGTGAAGATGTCCCTCCGGAATGCTGGAGGAGAGGCGTGGGGAATATATGGGAATTAAGCTCTATTGAGAGTTAGCTCTTTTTTTATCATCTCCGACAGCCAATGGCGGATCAATGCCTGGTAAGGGATAGATTTTTTCGTAGCCAATTTCCGTATGGCTATAACCTGGAGAGGGTCCATTTTGATAGCCATATTCTTGGGCTTTCGCTTCGTTCTTTTTGAAAGTATGTCCTGCTTAAGCCGGGGATCTAAATTGAAATGAATGGGCCCCTCAATCAACTCCTCGAAAATGTCCGCCTGGTCATAATAGTCAGCCCATTTTTTTGTTTTATTTTCTATTCTCATGGTTCACTCCTGCATTTTTTAAATACTAAATTTATGACTATTTCATTAAGAGATGTCAAGTTTTTAAATTGGAGATTTCTGAAAAAGCCAGGGAATCTCTGATACCATTATAGTGAACGACATAAATAAGTTGACATTAACCATATGTCATTGCGAACGAAGTGAAGCAATCTCAAGGGATTGCCACGTCGCTTCGCTCCTCGCAATGACTACTTTTCAGGGTCGTTCACTATAATAGAAGAGTCTGATGTCTAACGTCTGAAGTCCGGTGTCTGAATTACCAATAAAGAAAAAAGCTTGACTAATGTGCAATCATTTATTACCATTAATATGACATCACATTGTGCATGTGGAGGGCGACGATGAAGACTATTACCATTCGAGGCATTGAGCCCGGACTGGACCGGGTGATCAAGTCTCGGGCAAAACAGAACAACCTGAGTGTGAATCAGTGGATCCTGCAGGCGCTAAAAAAAATTACCGGTATGGGAAAAGAGCCGGTGTTCAAGAAGCACAACGATCTGGATGCTCTTGCGGGCGGCTGGAGCAGGGAAGAAGTGAAATCTTTTCAGAAAAACACTAAAATCTTCGAGAGAATCGATGAGGATGTCTGGAAATGAGACGGATTGCGATTGATACGAACATTTATACCTCTTTCAAGTGCAATGACCAAAGTGTCGTTGAGGCGCTCAGAGATTGCGACCTCATCGGCGTGGACATAACGGTCATCGCCGAGCTCTTTTCCGGGTTTTCACTCGGTGGCAACGAAAAGAAAAACCGGCAGGAATTAGAAGCGTTCCTCAACTCTCCCCGGGTTGATATGCTCCTGCATGATCTCGAAACGGCAGATTACTATGCTTTGATTGTCAAAAGATTGAGGGCAAAAGGTCGGCCCATTCCCACCAACGACATCTGGATAGCCGCCAATGCCATGAAGCATGGTTTGGCGCTCTTTTCATTTGACAACCACTTTAAAGAGATCGAAGGCCTGCCGTTATTTTAAATAATTAAAATACAAAGGGTAAACCCCGTTAGAAATTCCAGCCAAACATTTAACCTTAATGATATTGACAATTAGGATGCTTTGCGATAGTTTTTTTCAAATATGGGAGGGTCATAAAAAGGTTTAAACCTTCTTTCTAAAACAACGATGGAGAGAATTATGGTTTGGCCCGGAACTTGCTTCACTCACTCACTCACTCACTCACTCACTCACATCTGCTCTATTTAGAAAGGTTTTGTCTCCCTTCTGTAATATTTAGTAGAGTATTGATACGTTAATCTTGACGGACAGTTTCCATGAACCGAAGAATGAACAATGACAAGCGCCTTATAAATGGAGGTCCATTGTTATGAAAACATTTCCACGTTGGGTGATGGCGGTTCTGGCGCTGGTATTTCTGGCTGTGCTTGCCTGTGGTGTGTGGTTCTACCGCACCCAGGAGCGGCACCTTCGACAAGAGGTTGAAAACGATCTTTTCGCCATCGCAGAGCTCAAGGCAAGCCAGATTGTCCAGTGGCGGGCCGACCGTCTGGCAGACGGCGCCATACTTATGCACAGCCCCTTCCTGATCGAAGGCGTGGAGCGCTTTCTGGCCAGCCAGCCAGCGCCGTCGCATCAGCAGGCAGGCACAAAGACCGAGGATGCCGACGCTATCCTTTCACGTTTCCGGGCTTTACATGAGCACTATCGTTATTCCGACGTCCTCCTTGTGGCCCCTGACGGGGAGGTGCGCTTAAGCCTCAGTGGCGTCAGAGGCGCAGTCGGTGGCGAAACCCTATCGGCGCTGACTGCGGCGATGCGTGACCGCAAGCCCCTGCTCACCGATCTGCATATCGACAAAATCGAGCCATTGCCCCATATCAACGTGGTTGCTCCGCTCCTGGTGAGGGGACAGACTCAAGGGCCCATCGGCGCAGTCATTCTGCTTAGCGACGCCCGGCAGTTTCTCTATCCCCTGATTCAGTCCTGGCCGACGGCCAGCGAGACTGCCGAAACCCTGATCGTGCGGCGCGACGGCGAAGACGTGCTCTTCCTGAACGAACTTCGACACCAGCCGGATGCGGGGCTTGCACTTCGCATTCCATTGAGCCGCACCGACGTGCCGGCGGTCATGGCCGCGCTGGGCAGAGAAGGTGTTGTGCAGGGGAGGGATTACCGCGGGGCGGAGGCGCTGGCGGTTTTGAAGGCCATCCCGGATTCGCCCTGGTTCATGGTTGCCAAGAAGGACAAAGCAGAGGCCTTTGCCGTGTGGCGGTTCCGCTCCGTCCTCATCCTGGGACTGCTTCTGGGCCTGGTCGCTTTTGTTGGCGCTGCCAGCTTTGTCGTCTATCAACGGAACCAGAAAGCCCACTATCGGGTTTTATACCAGTCGGAAGCCGCCCTACGGGCAAGCGAAGAGGAGCATCGTGTGACGTTGATGAGCGCTGGTGACGCTGTGATTGCCACAGACTCCGAAGGCCGGGTGAAACAGCTGAACCCTGTGGCGGAATCACTCACCGGATGGACCCAGGACGAGGCCCGGGGTAAGCCCATTGAAGAGGTCTTCCGTATTGTCAACGAGGAGACACGACGGATGGTTAAGAATCCCGTAGAGCGGGTCCTGTGCGAAGGGGTCGTGGTGGGACTGGCTAATCACACCCTGCTCATCGCCCGGGATGGGACCGAGCGCCCTATTGCCGACAGTGGCGCTCCCATCCGCGATGAGCAGGGGACAATCACCGGCGTGGTGCTGGTGTTCCACGACCAGACCGAGGAGCGCGCGGCACAACGGGCGCTGAAAGAAAGTGAAGAACGATATCGAACTTTGGTCGAAGAAGGCTTTGATGGGATCTTTATCCAAAAAGGGTCTAAGATTACTTTTGCCAATCGGCCTCTGTCCGAGATGCTCGGTTATAATCGGGGCGAGTTGGAAGGGAAAGATCACTGGTTAGTTTACCACCCTGACTATCAGAAATTTACAAGAGAACGGGCAAACGCGAGAATGCGGGGAGAAGCGGTTCCCTCCCAATATCAGGTCAAATTACAACGCAAAGACGGTTCTTCCTTTGATGGGGAAGTTCTGGCCCGAAGGATCATGTTCGGAGATGACCCGGGAATTCAGGTCTGGGTAAGGGATATTACCGAGCGCAAGTGTGCGGAAGAAGAGCGGAGGAAAAGCGAAGAGTTTCAGCGGGCGATTGTTGCTTGCTCACCCGTAGCGCTCTACAGCCTCGACCAAGACGGAAACGTGATCACCTGGAACGCGTCGGCCGAGCGGATGTTCGGCTGGACAACCGAGGAGATCGTGGGCAAACCGCTGGGGGTTGTGCCGGAAGACAAACAGGAGGAATTCCGTGAAATTCGTCGGCGTGTGATGTTAGGTCAGACCTTTTTGAACCTGGAGACCATCCGCCGGAAAAAAGATGGCACACGCCTTGATGTCAGCCTTTCCACTGCCCCCATTATCGACGCCGAGGGCAATGTCATAGACATTATGAGCCACGTGGTAGACATCACCGAGCGCAAGCGTGCGGAGCAGGAGATGGCGGCCCTTCAGGAGCAGCTTCGGCAGTCTCAGAAGATGGAGGCGATCGGGCAGTTGGCCGGGGGGATTGCGCATGACTTCAACAACCTTCTGACGATCATCTCGGGAAGCGCCCAACTTTCGCTCCTTGATCTTCAGGAGGGAGATCCCTTGAAGGCAAACCTCGAAGAGATCCGAAGGGCTTCGGACAGGGCTGCGGACCTGACGCGCCAGCTTTTAGCTTTTAGCCGGAAGCAGATTTTAGAGATGAAAGTATTGGACATGAACCAGGTATTGGAGAGGCTTGATAAGATGCTTCGGCGTGTGATTGGGGAAGATATTGCACTGGAGGTTATTCCTGCCGAGCCCCTTGGGAAAGTAAAGGCCGATCCCGGTCAGATGGAGCAGGTATGGATGAACCTGGTGGTCAATGCGAGGGATGCGATGCCTGAGGGGGGCAAACTGACCATTGAGACCGCCAACGTGGAGTTGGACGAGGAGTATGCCAGGAGGCACATAGCGGTGAAGCCAGGTTCATATGTGATGCTGTCGGTGAGTGATACGGGGATGGGGATGACACCGGAGGTAAAAGAACGACTCTTTGAGCCCTTCTTTACGACCAAGGAGATGGGCAAAGGAACAGGGTTGGGGTTATCGACGGTTTATGGGATTGTGAAGCAGAGCGGGGGAAACATCTGGGTTTATAGTGAGCCGGGTCAGGGGACAACCTTCAAGATCTATCTTCCACAGGTGGATGAGCCTTTGGAGGAGTTGAGGGAGGAGGAGATTCGGGAGATCCCTCATGGGAGCGAGACGGTCTTGGTGGTGGAGGATGAGGAGACGGTTCGGAAGCTTGCGGTGAGGATATTGAAGAGGCAGGGGTATAAGGTATTGGAGGCAGAGGATGGGGGCAAGGCCTTTATGCTCTGTGAGAAATTCAAGGAGGCGATTCATCTCATTCTGACCGATGTGGTGATGCCCGGAATGAGCGGACGGAAGTTAGCGGAGCGACTGAAGGAGATACACCCTGAGGCGAAGGTTCTCTACATGTCTGGGTATACGGACAATGCGATTCTTCATCATGGTGTTCTGGAGCCGGGGATTCAGTTTTTGCAGAAGCCGTTTACGGTGGAGGGATTATCGAGGAAAGTGAGGGAAGCGCTTGACAAGTAATTCAGATGGGGAGATGGGGAGAGAGGGGGATAGGGAGATGAAAAAGAACAGCTCGGAGTAAAGAATTCGGAGACAAACAAATATAATATAAGTTGCAAGTGGAAGATCGGGAGATGGGGAGAGAGTGAGGGGGGAAACGATGGCCAATCTGTCCGAAATTTATAAAAAATATAATTGGGTTTTTTCCGGTGTCTTAATCCTTACTGGAATCTATCTTACCAGCCTCTACAGTTTTCTTCTCTTTCACAGCCTGGCTGAGTTGTTTAGTATTGTCATCGCCTTTGGCATCTTCATCGTTGCCTGACACTCCCGCCGTTTTCTCGACAACAACTATCTTCTGTTTATTGGGATTGCCTATCTCTTTGTGGGCGCCATCGATGTGGTTCACACCTTAGCTTACAAGGGCATGGGAGTTTTTCAGGGATATGACGCCAATTTGCCAACTCAGTTGTGGATTGTGGCGCGCTATGTTGAGAGCCTCTCCCTTTTGATTGCCCCCTTCTTTTTCAATAGAAAGCTCAGGGTGGGCGCAGTATTTTTTGCTTACACGGTAGCCATTGCTCTTCTCTTCGGGACGATATTCTATGGGCCCATTTTCCCGGACTGTTTTGTCGAGGGAAAAGGGTTGACCCTCTTTAAAAAGATTAGTGAATACATTATCTCTTTGATCCTTCTTGGTTCTATGGCCCTCTTGATTCGGAAGCGAAGTGAGTTTGACAGACGTGTATTGACCTGGGTGATCTGGTCTATTATTGCGACGATCATTTCAGAATTGGCCTTCACCTTTTATATCGGTGTCTATGGTTTATCGAATCTGGTCGGCCACATTTTTAAAATCATCTCTTTTTATTTGATTTACAAAGCCGTCATTGAGACGGGCTTAGCAAAGCCCTATAACCTTCTCTGGAGGAACCTGAAATTGAGCGAAGAAAAGCTGAGAGAAGAGAGGGATAGGGCACAGGGTTATCTGGATGTGGCCGGCGTAATGTTGTTGGTGATTGGTCCTGACCAGAAGGTCCGTCTCATCAATAAGAAGGGGTGTGAGGTTTTGGGGTATGACGAGAAAGAGATTATTGGGAAGAACTGGTTCGGCCATTTTTTGCCGGAGAGAGTCCGGGAAAATGTCAAAGTCATCTTCTCAAAGATAATATCCGGAGAAACGGGTTCTTTTGGGTATGTTGAAAATGTCATTTTAACCAAGAGAGGCGAAGAGAGAATGGTCGCTTGGCACAATACGGTGTTCAGAAACGAAGCTGGAAATATCGTTTCAACTCTCAGCTCAGGAGAGGACATCACCGAGCGGAGACGTGCAGAAGAGGAACGAGAAAAGATCGTCCATGAGCTTAAAGAATCTATGGGGAAAGTGAAACTTCTGAGCGGGTTTATTCCTATCTGTGCCTCCTGTAAAAAGATTCGCGATGATAAAGGGTTTTGGGAACAGGTAGAAGTCTATATTCGGGACCATTCCGAAGCGGAATTCAGCCACGGCATCTGCCCGGAGTGCTTTAAGAAGCTTTATCCGGAAGAAACATTAGAGGATCTTTAGAGGTCTTTTTTTGAACTGGTTACCTTGAATCTTGCTTCCATTGGGTAGAGCAAGGTTTCACGCCCTCCAGTCTACTGTCTCCCCTTTTCAGCTCTCCTAAAACAGGCCAACCTACTTCCCGTTCTTCTCTCCACTTTCTTATGACAGAATTTCAGACAAAAGGAGGAGGAAAATCGTTGAGATGCACAAATAAATGTGGTATGATTGTTCACATTCAATCACCGATCGGAGGGTTAGATGCGTGCGACCGTTACCATAGAGAGAGGGATACTGGATAGGTTATTTTAAAAACACAAAATCTTGATGAGCATTTCGACAGCATAAAGAAGTTTCTTCAGATCAAGATATATATCCCAGATCTCAACCTCGGACCTCTTAAACCGAACTAAATCATGGAACTTCCTCTACGGTATATCCTCACTGTCTCTGAACTGACAAAGGAGATCAAAGAGGCCCTTGAGGCCAAATTCTTCGATCTATGGGTCGAGGGAGAGATCTCCAACCTCAGGGTTCCTCCTTCCGGGCACATTTATTTCACCTTGAAAGATGAAAGTTCTCAGATCAGGGCTGTCTTCTTCAAGATACAGTCCCGGACCCTCCGCTTTGTTCCTGAAGACGGCCTTCATGTGATCTGCCGCGGGAGGGTTACCCTCTATGAGAAGAGGGGAGATTATCAGCTCATCCTGGAAGGGATGGAACCCAAAGGGATCGGCGCTCTTCAATTGGCCTTTCTCCAGTTGAAGGATAAACTTGAAAAGGAAGGGTTTTTTGAGACCGGAAGGAAAAAACCGATTCCGACCCTTCCTCAGACTATTGGAATCGTCACCTCACCTACCGGAGCAGCCATCCAGGATATGATCCAGATCATTCATCGGAGATTTGAGAATGTCGCCATTCTTCTCTATCCTGTCCGGGTTCAAGGTGAGGGGGCTTCACAGGAGATTGCCGAAGGAATAAGGCGCTTCAACAGGATGAAGAATGCGGATGTGATCATTATCGGAAGGGGAGGGGGATCACTGGAGGATCTTTGGGCTTTTAATGAGGAAGATGTGGCAAGGGCAATTTACCATTCAGAAATACCTGTCATCTCTGCCGTAGGCCACGAGACCGATTACACGATCTCGGACTTTGTTGCCGATCTGAGGGCGCCGACGCCCTCTGCCGCAGCAGAGCTGGTGGTCAAGGATAAAAGAGAGTTGAAAAGAAATCTTCATCATCTGAAGTCCGTTCTGGAAAATCAAATGACTCAATATTTGCAGGAGATGAAAACCAATCTGTTTCATCTCAAAAAAGGTTTAATCGATCCCCGAAAGATGATAGAAGACCACCTTTTAAGACTGGATGACCTGGTCAATCAATCTCGAAGGCTCCTCCTGTGGAACGTAACAAGGAGGAAGGAGAAAAGGTTATTCCTTGCCGAAAGATTGAATCTTCAGAGCCCCTTCCAGAGAATCAGAAATATGGAGACCTCCCTCTCGGATGCGAGGAAATGGTTGGGCCAGAACATGAGACATAAGATTCAAATAAAGAAACAAAATTTAAAGGGAATTTTGGGGAAACTGGATTCACTGAGTCCCCTCTCCATCCTTCAGAGAGGATATAGTATCACCCGAAAACTTCCCTCCCTTAAAATCCTGAGGGATGCGGCTGAGGTTTTGGTTGGAGATAAAGTGGAGGTAAAACTGCACAGGGGAACCCTGTCCTGTAGTGTTGAGGAAAAAGAGAGGCCTTGACGATCACAGCTTTGAAGAGATAATATAATATATTACATTAAAACTATTGGAGATTTCGAATGCCAAGAGAAAAGAAGGAGAAGTTTGAAGACGCTTTGGAGAAATTGGAAAAGATTGTGTCTCAACTGGAGGAGGGGGAAATCTCCCTGGAAGAATCCTTGAAGCTCTTTGAGGAAGGAATTCGACTTTCCCGTTTCTGTAACCAGAAACTGGATGAAGCGGAAAAGAGAGTGGAGATCCTTCTTAAAGGCAAGGATGGAACTCTGGAGTCGGAGCCCTTTGAGCCTTTCGAGAACCCAGGGCAGGGTCCTTCAATAAACCCGGGACAATTTTCTTTTAAATTATCAGCTGATAACGAACCCGAAAAAGATGAGTAGGATCTCATGGATATCAAAAAATATCTCGAGGAGAAAAAAGAGATTGTGGATAGAGCTCTGGAGAACTATTTACCCAACCGGGCAGAGAAGAGTGGGGAAGCGGATTTCCCAATCTCTCTTCGCAAGGCCATCCGGCACAGTCTTTTTAGCGGAGGGAAAAGGATACGTCCCATCCTGTCCATAGCCGCCTTTGAGGCTGCTGGAGGGAAAGGGGATAGGATTCTGCCTTTTGCCTGCGGATTAGAGATGATTCACACCTACTCCTTGATCCACGACGATCTTCCAGCGATTGACAATGATGACTATCGAAGGGGAAATCTCACCTGCCATAAGGCGTTCGGAGAGGCAATCGCTATTCTGGCAGGAGATGGCCTTCTCACAGAAGCCTTCAGATTGATGACGAAAGAGGCTTCCGCTGATCCGAGGGTTACTCTCGATATTGTGAATGGGATCGCACGGGCCTCTGGGATTTCCGGAATGGTCGGGGGCCAGGCTGCTGACATTGAATCAGAAGGGAAAGAGGTCGATTTTTCAACGGTGGGATATATCCATAGCCATAAGACCGGAGCGCTTATATTGGCTTCGGTCAGGACAGGAGTGAAATTGGGGGGAGGGGATGAGAAGACCCTGAAGGCCTTCACCCGGTACGGAGAAAGCATTGGCCTTGCCTTTCAGATTGTTGACGATATTTTAAATGTGGAAGGAAAGGCTGAATTGTTGGGAAAGAACACGGGAAGCGATCTTTTTAAGAAAAAAGCTACCTATCCCTCTTTATTGGGGATCGAAGAGTCGAGGAAGCGGGCAGGAGAGTTAATGAAATCCGCCATCGATGCCCTCGACCCTTTTGGACCCGAGGTAGAGCCTCTCAGAGAGATTGCCAGATTCATCGTCCTGAGGGAATCCTGATAGATGACGAAATTATTAGACCAGATCAAACATCCGTACGATCTTAAAAATCTCGACGGAGAGGAACTGGTGGGGCTCTGCGAAGAGGTCCGCAAAGAGATTCTTGCCACCGTCTCACAAAATGGGGGACATCTTTCCTCCAATCTGGGCACGGTGGAGCTGACCGTCGCCCTTCACTATGTCTTTGACCTTCCCAGGGACAAATTAATATGGGACGTGGGTCATCAGAGTTATTCCCATAAACTGCTCACGGGCAGGAGAGATCGTTTTCATACCTTGAGGCAATACGAAGGGATCAGCGGTTTTCCAAAAAGGGATGAAAGCCCTTATGACACTTTCGATTCCGGCCACAGCGGCACTTCCATCTCAGCCGCCCTCGGAATGGCAGAGGCCAAAAGGCATAGGGGTGACGAGGGAAGGCCAATCGCCATTATCGGAGATGGATCGATGACCGCAGGCCTCGCATTTGAGGGCCTCAATCAGGCAGGCCACATCGACCAAGATCTGATCGTCGTTCTGAACGATAATGAGATGTCGATCTCTCACAATGTGGGCGCCCTCTCCTCCTATTTGAACCGATTGATGACCGGGCAGTTCGTCAACCGGTTTCGGGATGAGATGAAGGACTTTCTCGAGACCATCCCGGGCATCGGGAAATCAGCCCTCCGTTTTGCTAAGAAAGCTGAGGAGTCGCTCAAGGGCCTTCTCATGCCAGGCCTCCTCTTTGAAGAGCTGGGCATGAAATTTATCGGGCCGATTGACGGTCACCGTCTCGATCATCTGATTGAAAACTTTCAGAATATTAAAAAATTGAGAGGCCCATTTCTCGTCCATGTAATCACCAAAAAAGGAAAAGGTTATGGGCCTTCGGAGAAAAACCCCTCCCTTTACCATAGTGTGCCGCCCTTTAACATCGAGACCGGAGAGATTCAGAAAGGACAGACGCCCCTTCCTCCCACCTATACCGAAGTCTTTGGAGAGACACTCTGCGCATTGGCCGGGGAGAAAAGAAGGCTTATCGCCATTACGGCGGCCATGCAGAGCGGGACAGGTCTGGAAGAGTTTGCAATAAGGTTCCCTGACCGGTTCTATGACATCGGGATTGCAGAACAGCATGCGGTCACCTTTGCCGCAGGTCTTGCCCTCGAGGGCATGAAACCGGTCGTGGCCATTTACTCCACCTTTCTTCAGAGGGCGTACGATCAGATCGTTCAGGATGTCTGTCTTCAGAACCTTCCGGTTGTTTTTGCCCTTGACCGGGGGGGAATTGTGGGGGAGGACGGGCCTACCCATCACGGCCTCTTCGATTTCTCTTACCTCAGACATATCCCGAACCTGATCGTGATGGTGCCTAAAGATGAAGAGGAGTTCCGGCACATGATTAAAACCGCCGTGGATTGTCCTTCGCCAGTGGCCTTCCGGTATCCCAGATCAAGGGGGATAGGATTGAAGAAGGGTGAGAGCCTTAAATCTCTCGAGGTCGGTAAAGGAGAGGTGCTCAGGGAGGGGAAGGATATCCTTATCATTGCCATCGGTTCCACGGTCTATCCTTCACTCCGGGCCGCACAGAGACTGGAGGAGATCGGGATCGATGCCGCCATCATCAATAGCCGGTTTCTGAAACCCCTGGATGGAGACCTCCTCTGCCACTGGGCAAAAAGAACAGGGAGAGTCCTCACCGTTGAGGAGAATGTCCTGATGGGAGGGTTTGGAAGTGCGGTCCTCGAACTCTTTCAGGAGAAAAAGATCGTATCCATTCCGGTGAAGCGTCTGGGCATCCCAGACTGTTTTATCGAACACGGACCCCAATCGCTTCTGCGGGAGAAGTACGGGATCGATGAAAACGGGATATTCAGGGAGGCGAGGGCGATGGTCGAGAGATGACCAGGAAAGAAAGGTTGGATAAACTTCTCCTGGAGAAGGGCCTTGTTCAAAGTCGTGAAAAAGCGAGAGCGCTTATCATGGAGGGAAAGGTTCTCGTCGATGGAGCGATGATTGATAAGCCCGGAGTGAATGTGAATCCAAAGGCTGATATCAGACTTCAGGAAGGAGATTCACCCTATGTGAGCCGGGGAGGGAAGAAGTTAGAGGGGGCGGTCGTTACTTTTGGAATTGATCCTGCTGGGATGGTGGCGATGGATGTCGGCGCCTCAACAGGTGGATTTACGGACTGCATTCTACAGAAAGGGGCCCGAAAGGTTTACGCGGTCGACGTGGGTTACGGACAGCTGGCATGGAAGCTTCAGCAAGATCCAAGGGTGGTTAATTTAGAGAGAAGAAATATCCGCTATTTGAAGAGAGAAGAGGTGCATGAGGAGATTGACCTGATCCTCATCGACACCTCTTTCATCTCCATGGAAAAGTTTCTTTCCCATCTTTTGGGGTTTCTTAAGAATGGGGGAGCCATCCTTGGCCTCATCAAGCCCCAGTTTGAAGTGGGAAAGGGCGAAGTGGGAAAGGGCGGTGTGGTAAAGAATGGAGTCCTCCATCAAAAGGTGATCGATAGAATTTCGGAATTTTGCCAAAGCCTGAGTTTGGAGGTTCTCGGCGTGATCGAATCCCCTCTGTTAGGCCCTAAGGGAAACAAGGAATTTTTCATTTACTTAAGAAAAGATTGAAAGATGGGAAAACCAAACGAACCGCCTCTATCAAAACTGTTTATGAGTTTAATTGCTGAAGAAGAGGATGTCTGTTATCAAGCGATGGAAGCATTAAAGAAGGACTTCGGTGAAATCGATTTCGTCAGTGAAAAGCTTCCGTTCGATTTGACCGAGTATTATGCCCAAGAGATGGGAAAAAACCTGTTCCGTCACTTCATCACTTTTGCGGTATCCGTTTCTCGGGGCTCCCTTCCCGACATTAAACTCACCACCAACCATCTGGAGGAGAAGTTTTCCGGCCCCGGTGGAAATCGCCGGATCAATATCGACCCGGGCTACCTCTGTCAGGCCCATGTCGTTCTTGCCACGACGAAGGGCTATGCGCATCGGCCTTATCTTGAGAAAGGCATCTATGCCGATTTGGCGCTCATTTACCGGAATAAATCTTTTCAGCCATTGGACTGGACTTATCCTGACTACCGTCAGGAAAGAACCGTTCAACTCTTCAACCAGATCAGGAAGCGATATCTTGAAAACCTAAAGGAGAGGAAAGATCATTCATGCTAAAATCGATGACAGGCTATGGAAGAGGGGAAGGGGAGACCAGCCTGGGAAGGGTGCTTGCGGAATCCCGCTCTGTCAATCATCGCTATGGCGATATCAACATCAGGCTTCCCAAACGTCTGGCGATCTTTGAAAACCGGATCAAAGAGATCATCCGGTCTCAGATCTCGAGAGGAAGAATCGATGTCTCCATTAAACTGGAGGCTTTGGAAAGTGAGAAGGTTCAACTTCAGGTCGATTCCAATCTCGCGGAGCAGTATTTTCAGGCTCTTCTCTCATTGAAGGATAAGTTTCAGCTCAAGGGCGAGATCACATTGGAATTGTTAGCCGGAGCAAAAGACCTGATCTCAGTGAAGGAAGAGTCAGGGGACATCGACCCCTACTGGCAGGAGATCGTCCCGATCCTGAAACGGTCTTTGCAGGAGATGGACGAGATGAAGCGTTCGGAAGGGGATGCGCTTGCGAAGGATATTCAAAAAAGGCTGGAACGGATCAACCAGCTACTAAAAGAGATCAAAGATCAGTATCCTTCTTACGTTGAGGCCTATCAAGGCAGGCTTCGGGAGAAGCTTCAATCTCTCCTGAGAGGAATCGAGGTGGATCCCATTCGGCTGCAACAGGAGATAGCCTTATTGGCCGAACGGACGGATATCACCGAAGAGGTCGTCAGGGCCCAAAGCCATCTCAGCCAGTTTGCCCTGCTCTTCAACGGGAATGAATCTGTGGGCAGAAAGATGGATTTTTTGCTTCAGGAAATCCATCGCGAGGTCAATACGGTGAGCGCAAAGGCCAATGACGCGGAGATTTCCCAGAAGGTGGTGGAGATCAAGAGCGAATTGGAAAAGATCCGTGAACAGGTGCAGAACATTGAGTAGTCGGATAGCCCAAAAGGATTTCGTTCACCGGTTACGGCAACGATGCCCGTATCGGTTAACGGTAACGGTTACGTAAAAAGAGAATTACAGCCGATAAACGTAACCTTTTACAAACGATACGGGCTTCGTCACCGTAACCTAAGCCCTGAGCTATAGAGAGTTTATCTTAAGGAATTAGAATGGGTAAGAAAAACCAGGAAGATCAACTGGGAAAAGGCCTTGTTTTTGTTATCTCCGCGCCATCAGGCACGGGGAAAACCACGCTGGTAAGACGGGTGATGGAAAAACTGCCATGCCTTCGCTTCTCTGTCTCTTACACCACACGGCCTCCCAGGGCCGGCGAGAAGGAGGGGGTGGATTACCGCTTTGTTTCCCCGGATGTTTTTCAGGAGATGGTTGCGAAAGAGCAATTCTTAGAATGGGCAGAGGTTTTAGGACATTATTATGGAACAGCCTGGGTCGATCCTAAAGTTTTGGAGATAGAAGGGGTGGATCTGATCCTCGATATTGATACACAGGGAGCAAAGAAGGCGAAGGAAAAGCTTGACCATGCCATCTTGATCTTCCTTCTCCCGCCTTCCATCGACTCCCTTAAGGAACGATTGATGGGCAGGGGCCTCGATTCAGCAGAGACCATCCAATTTCGCCTGGCCCATGCAAAGAGGGATGTTGGGGAGGCGCACTGGTATCACCACATCGTCATCAATGAGAGGATCGAAGAAGCTGTTGAAAAATTGAAGGCCATCATCATCGATGAGAGACGTAAAAGAGATTTCTGAAAAAATCCAGAAATCTCTTAAAAATCTGTGGAATCTTTTTTTTAAAATCTGTGGAATCAGAGAGCAAAGATAGTTTTTCAGAGCTCTCCAAAAAGGAGGAGAATCATGGCAAGAGTTACCGTGGAGGACTGTTTGAAAAAGGTGGAAAGCCGGTTTGAACTGGTTGTCCTGGCTGCAAAAAGGGCCAAGATGTTGATGAAGGGGGCAAAACCCCTTGTGGAAACGGATAACCGGTCTGTTGTGAACGCCCTGAGGGAAGTGGCTGCCGGGAAGGTAAAATTAGCTCCTCCGAAAGAGAAACAGGCCCATTCCTCTCAAGAGGAATAATGAAGACAGGGATCAAAGAAAAAAGAAGAGCGGTCGAAAGTCAGGGGACCGGACTGATTGCCGATCCCATCTATCACTATATCGTGATGACTGACCGCATCGCAGGCGAGAAGACGGAAAGGGATGTGATCGACTCTCCTTATCTTCAACGGCTCCGCCGCATCTTTCAACTCCAGAGCGCCCGCTGGGTTTTCCCCTCCGCAGAGCATACCCGTTTTCAACATTCCCTCGGAACGATGCATGTGGCAGGGGTTTTTTCCGATCAACTCTATCCTTCCCTCTTTGCTCTCTTTAAATCGGACCTTCCGTCCTTTTCCTATATCAAAGAGCTTCTGAGGATGGCCGGACTGCTTCATGACATCGGACATGGCCCTTTCTGCCATTTCTTTGACGAGCAATATCTAACGCGCTTTAAGACCAATCATGAAGAGATCGGGCAACACATCATCCGTGAAAAAATCGCTCCCATCCTGAAGGGAATTCGAAGAAGCGTCGGAGGCCCTTTTGAAAAATCGGAGGCGCTCGATCCGGAGCAGGTCGCCTTTCTCATCAAAAGGCCGCAAAAGAAGGCGAAGCAAAAGCATCCGGAATGGCTCGTCTTTCTCCAGCAGCTCTTTAAGGGAATCTTCACCTTCGACAATATCGATTATATCCTTCGGGATGCCTATATGACCGGCGTCTCCATCGGCCCTGTTGACTGGAGGCGTCTCCTCTATTACACCTCCTTCCGGAAGGAGGGGCTGGCTCTGGATAAAAGAGGAATGGACGCCCTGGCCATGTTCCTCAATGCGCGTCTCTATCTTTATTCCAATGTTTACTATCACCGGACAACACGCTCCATCGATCTTCAGCTCCAGGAAATCTTTAAGGAAACGATGGAGATCCTCTGCCCCTATCATCCGCTCAAGGAGGTCGAACAATATCTTGCCTTAACCGACTGGTTTCTGATGGAGAGGGTGATGGAATGGAAGCAATCCCTGTCGCCGAAGGAAAAGCGGCTGGGGGAAAAATGGGGGGAAGTTCTTTCGAGGAAGTTAAAATGGAGCAGTGTCTTTGAGGAAAAATTAACCCTTAAGGAGATGGAGGTTGGACGCCCCGTCTTTTTAACTCCGGAAGAGGTCAAGCAAAGAATGGAAAGGGTTTTGCCCAGGCCGTTGAAAACGGTCGAATTTCATGTTGACATGGCCCATCACGATCCCAGACCCCTCAATCCATGGCATGAGACAGCGGGGGCGACCCTGCTCATCTATGATCCGGGAACCCGGAGGATTTCAAGAGAACCTCTCCAGAGGGTGTTCCAGTATATTCCGGCCAAGGTGGCCATCTGCCGCGTCTATGCGCTGGATCACCGTTTTGACCGCCAGCTCGGTCAGGCCGCTCGCGAGGCGCTTGCTTCGGAAGGGCCTATGGAGATTTATGAAACGAATCTTTAAGAGACATAATCACTCGTTTATGAGGGAAATTCCATTCCATTGATAGAAGGAGTCGATAGGCGGGGTTTTTAACCCCGCCTCCAACATAGGCGGGACACGAATGTCCCGCCTGTCGGGTGTCATTAAATTTTATCAGGAAGGAACGTTATTTGTCTTTGAAGGGTTGACCGTGTTATGATTAATGAAAATTAAAATGAATAACAGAAAGGTTTTAGTCGTGGAAAAGAACGGATATCAGAAACAGGTGATGGGGATCTACCAATTTATCAGCGACCATCTTTACTTCAATCGACCCGATATCGAAATCAAAGGCGAGCCCTATAATTCCGCCATCCTCTTAAGCCTGCTGACCGGCCTGACCAAAGGAAAAGAGCTGATCATCGGAGAACCGGGATTGGGAAAGACGACTTCCGCTGAATTTATCTGTTCATTGGTCTACCAATTTCCGTTGGGTGTGATCTGGGGAAGTGAAGTTTCAGGCCATCCCGAACAGACCGAGGAAAAAATCATCGGAAGACCCGATCTTGGAAAACTGAACCGGGGGGAGGAAGATGTGGTGTGGACCAATTTCTCCCAGGTGCCGGTCAAGATTGTGGATGAGATCAACCGCCTCCCCGAGACCAAACAGAGCATGATCCTCGACGGGGTGGACCGGGGAAACTGGGAATACCTGAACGAGATGATCATCAACGACGAATACTGCCTCTTTGCCACCGCCAATTATCAGGACGGAGGGACAAACACGGTCATCGCACCCTTGGTCGACCGGTTCGATGTCATCGTGGAGTCGAGATATCCTGGCGCCAATCTCTCCTTTCTTATCGGGAAATCCCGTGGGAAGGACCACATCCTGAGGCATCCCAAATATGAAAAGGACCTCTATCGTATTTTGAAATCGAAGATCGCCTATCAGAAGAAGATTCCGAAACTTGAGGAGATCTGTGACGCCTTCGGAGAACATGTCCAGGAAACCCTTGGGGTAAAACCCCTTCGGAGAGAAGATCGCGACCGGATCCGAACCGAGATGGGAAGTCTCGACCTGGACCTCGATGCCAGCGCTTTTGCACGGATGCTTTTGGCCGAACTCTCCTTCTGCGACCGATACGGCCAGAAGAGAATCGTCGAAAACTGTGAGGAGGGATGCCATTATACCGGCTATCTCTGCCGTCAGATCAAGAATTGCGCCTCAAACCGCCTTCCGACTTCCATCAAGCTCTTCTCCCAGGGGCTGGCATGGTTGTTGGGGGATTCCGAAATCGATATCGAACATGTGAAGGCGGTCATGCCCTTTGCCCTTTCGCACCGGGTCCAGTGGAAGGACGAGATTCTCTCTCAAAAAGAGAAGGCCAAACGGGATGATCCTTTCCAGATCTTTCTTGCCAAGGAAGCAGTGAAGACCGTTTCCCAGAGATACCGGGAGCAGAGCGATCATCTGAAGGATGCGCTTGCACTCGGATCAAAGATCTTTCAGGGCGAATCCCTGGAGCCCCTGGAAGGAGATCATCCGATTTATACCGAAATCAAGAAAGATATCCGCCATAGAAGAAATTATTGATGAAGAACGGTTGTTCAAAGAAGAAGGCTCTCCTTTCTCCTCAGCAAGAGGTCCGAGCTCCCCTTATTAATCCATTCGAAGAATTCAGAGCCTTCCAATTCAAACATACGGAGATTCCTCTGGACCAGATCGTCCGGTCCACCGAGGCTATCATGGACCAGATTCGTCTGGGGTATGAGAAGCTTCTGGAAGAAGAAGCAAAGGAACTGGTCTGGATGGTGCAGTATAATACGATCATCAAGGCCTATGAGGTGGCGGAGAAGTATGTTAAGGAGATCGATTATTCCGCGGAAGATATCGAGGATTTTTGCTTTGCTCTCGAAACCCCCCAGAAGGTCCCCTATCTCATTCCAGGGCCAGCGGGAATCTACATCTCCGCATTGTGTAATTATGCGAAAGAGGAGGAGATCGTTCTAAAGCTTTCGGAGCTGAAGACAGAGATCAATCTCATCGGGTTTAGACTGCCGAGGGGGAAACGTCTGATGGTGGAGGGGGATACGGGCGATTTCACGGGCATTGGCCTTGAAGGCGGAGAATTGCTGGTGGAGGGAAACACAAAGAACTGGACCGGAGCAGGGATGAGGGCCGGCAAGATACTGGTTAAAAAGAATATCGGCCTCCATACTGGGGAGTGGATGATGGGTGGTGAAATCTACGTGGAAGGAAGGGTAAGGGGGCTTGGAAATATCGTTGAAGGAAAAGTCTACGAGAGAGATAAGCTTGTTTATCCAGGAAAGGCCCGTTTCCCCAACCAATATTATTAGGCGATCCATGGAAGAAAAAAGACTTCAAACCCTCATTGAAGAGATCTGGCCCCGGCTCAAAAGGAAACATCTCTACCCGGAGATACCCATCCCGAAGGTCGGGAAGGTCAACGATCCTCCGGATGAAGGGATGGAAAAGAATGACCCCGCGTTTCGCGGGGTCGGATTGGAGATGAAAGATAAACAGTTGACCATCAACCCGTCATTTCTCTCCACCATGAAGGGCAAGATGTCGGAGGAGAACCTGATTGAGGCTCTTCTCGATCATGGAATTACTCATTACACCTTCTGCCCATGGGATTTTCAGACCCATCTCGCGCTCTATGCGGAAGCCAAAAAGGTGATGGGCGATAAAGAGACAGCCAAACAGGCGGCCACTCACTTTATCGATGTCATTGCCGATACCCACTGCGTTAAAAGAAGGGTTACGGAAATTCCGGAATTGCATCGAAACCTGAAAAAAGGAGCTGTCGAGGAAGTGATCGCCTCTCTTTATCAGAGAATCTGGGGAATCGATCTGGGGATTTCCTCTCCTAAAAAAGGCAACGAGGAGGTGGTTCGAAGGCTCGCGAGGATTCCTTATCTCGATCGCTCCAGGTGGACTGAAAGCATCCGGAAATTTTCCCGGTCCCTTAAACCCCTCCTCATCCTTGAGCAGAAGGAAAAGGAATCCGGGGGCGGCAAAGGAGATTCCAACCCCCTGGGGGAACATGATCTGAATCACTATTCGTATGAAGAGATCGATCAGGGATTAAGGGATTATGCTCAGAAGACGATGGGACTTTCAGAATTCAAAGAGGTGGTCGAGGATTTTTCTGCTGAGCTGAAAGAGATGGGGTATGGAATCGAAGGCGGAATGGGAAGGGGAAGGGGGGCTCCGATTGATGCCGATATTCTCTTTTATATGAAGCTGGCCGAAAATTATTCCATCCCCCTGAAAAAAATCCCCCTCGAAGAGGCAGGAACCCTCCACCCTCATTCCCATTCCCCGTGGGAAGTTGGGTCCCCGTTCCAGGACATCGACATCTGGACCAGTTTTGGGAAAATCATGCCAGGGATCACGCAGATCTGGAAGAAGAAAGAGGGAAAAGGCCGGGGAAAGATCGAAGGGGCGCCGGACTGTCTCATCATCATCGATTCGTCCGGGAGCATGATCAATCCTCGGAAAAACCTTTCCTATGCGGTTTTAGGGGCCGCCTGTGTCACCAATGCCTACCTGAGGAACCATTCAAAGGTGGCGGTCTATAATTTCAGCGATGCCCCTATGGGAGGCCGAGAGGTGCTCGATTATACCACCCACCGTGAAGAAGTCTACCGAACGCTATGCAAATATTTCGGAGGTGGAACGGCATTGGATCTCGAAGATATCATGCCCATGATTAAGAAGAAGAAAGAGCTGGATCTCTTCATCATTACGGATATGAAGATTACCAACTTGGAGACCTTGATCGGGTTCTTCGGAAAGATCCAGAACAGGATCACCGCCGTCCATATCGGAGAAAATCCTTATGCTTCACGATTCGAAAAGGCGGTGGAGAAAAGAAAGAATATCAACATCTTCACGGTAAAAAAGAAGGAAGATATTCCCCATATTGTTTTAGGAAGCATTCGGGAATATTTTAACCCGATTCATAAAGCCCGTTGAAGTCATCGAGAGGTCCATAAAAAACCTTGGCTCTCATCCTTAAAATCCTGTAAGTTAGCTAAAAGTTCAGCTAATCCAATGAACTGAAGGGATTTCAAAGAGCGAAGCACATTATCGTTTTTAAATATCTAATGAGGCGACCTTCCGGAAGAATACAGATAACAAGTTGAAAATATTAACTTGCTGATTGATTAAAAATTAGGCAAATTGTAAAAGAATTTAAGCGGCACGTCCTTTTAAAACCAAAAATTTTAAGTTATCAACAGGGTTTAAACAAAAAATGTGGGAAATAAGGCTAGCCATTTAGAATCATTTGATAAATAGAAAAGGGATCAGTTAGAGGAGGGCTTTAACTGATCCCGGCCAGTACATCAATTGGGGGTGAAACAATGAGGTGATATGATTTGATGTACTGTTTGCATTTATTTTAACAGATAACAGAAAAATATCAAATTTTAATTGTTTTTTGGCACAGGATTTGCTGATATAATTCAATTATGAAGATTTTCTTCCTTATCATTCTTTTTATTTTTATTTCAACTCCTGGATACGCCCAGGTTTATAAATGGGTGGACGATAAAGGGGTGGTCCATTTTACTGATGATGTGACCAAAATCCCTGATAAATATAGGCCTAAAACTGATAAGATTGGAATGTCCGAAGAAAAAAGCGAAACAAAAACAGGGACAGATCCATCTCCGAAAAGAAAGGAAGACGCCTATAAAGACCAGCTGGGCAGGGGCGAGGAATACTGGAAGAACAGGGTCGAGGAATGGAAAAAGAAAATGAGAATGGCTCAGGAAAAAATGGAAGGGGCAAGGATAACATATAATGAATTGACAGAAAAGTTTAATGATTCAAAGAGTTCGGCAGAGAGAAACCATCTCAGGAGAGAAAGAGATCAGGTCAAACAAGAGATGGATCAGTATAAAAAACAACTTGAAGAAGCCAAGACCATGCTTGAAAAGAAGATACCCGAAGAAGCAGATATCTATAAAGCGAAGCAGGAATGGATCAAGCAGTGAAAAGATTTCATAGAAGCGTAAAAATGTACTTAACCAATAAAAAGTTGATAACCATTTGTTTTTTAAACTATATTCATTTCTACAACCTTTTTTTCAAAGTTATTTAAGAAGAATCATTTAAATAATTCGAAATTGGTATCATTTTTGCGAATTGATGATTTTACCAGTTTTGACCAAATATGACCATTCACATGGTAAAAAATTAGCCAAATTAAATCCAAACCTTTAATATCAAGAGAATGGCATTAAAAATGCAGTTATTAAAGTTGATATGAATAACCAAACGACAACAGAAAGAAAGATGGGCATACTTGCCGTTGAAAAGAGGCGGTATCCAAGATATACCGCCGAATTTCCCATGGACTATGCACGGATCGATGACAAGGGGACTTATGGCGGAATGGTAGCCAATGTGAGCGAAGGAGGGTTATTGGTCTACCTACCCCAACGGATGGAGATGGGATCTGTCTTAAAAATCGAAATCCTTTATGTCCAGGGTTTGGAATTTAACACGATCAAGGCTGTTGCCAAAATCGTTTGGTCTGACCTGACGGCAAAAGAGAGCTACGGAGAGTATCGGTATGGTCTGCAATTTCTCCATATCGAAGAGAAGGAATTCGACAGATTGATCAATCTGCTAAAGGAGATCGGTAAATGAAAAGATGATCCCTGGATCATGAACAGTCCCGACCCATCCTGCTTGCCATTCCACGTTGTTTCAAACCCCTCTCTTAAAAAATTAAAAAAACCTCTTGAACTTTTTAAAAAAATTAATAAGAATAGAGTAGGTTTATGGATAGCAGAGGTGGGGAGAACGCCTATCCTTTTTTACGAGAAATCGAACCCTAATATAACAGGACACTAATACAAAAGGAATAATGGTTCAATCTCATATGAAAGACGAAACGTATCGAGTCATCCTTCATCGAATCGGGGAAAATACCGAAGAGGAGAAGGCCCGTTTTTGCGAGGAGGTCTCAGAAAATCATGGGATCCCTCTCGACCTGATGAGAAAAATCGCTGATCGCTGTCCCATTGTCATTAAAAAAGACCTCCCATTTAAAAAGGCTGAAATGTTGGCGATTGCCTTTAAATCATCCGGGGCCTCTGTCTCAGTGGAAAGAAAACGGGATTTGCCACCTATTTCCCTCGAGCTCATCACTGGAGGAACCTATCGTTTGGGATTGGAGTCGACCAGCCTCCGAAAGTCTCCCGGGGGAGCATGGCAGGTTTTCGGAAGGATTAAAAATATCTCTACCGAAGAACTCCGTGATGTCTGGACTCTGATTCAACTTTTTGACGAATATGAAGAGTTGGTCACCTTCGAAGAGATCCCTCTTCCCATCAATCCACTTCCTCCCAATGAATCTTCTCCGTTAAAGGCTATTTTTGAAGGGGACCTTCCTTTGCAGAAAGTTTCCATCGCTTTTAAGAACGCAGCAGGGAATCCGCTTCCGGCTATGGATAAGAGACAGAAGAAAGAATGGGTGGAGGTGAAAATTTCTGAGATCGGGGTAAGAAGTCGACCCCCTTCTTTGGTTGAAATATCTGAAGAGGTTCTTCACACCTTTGAGCTTCAACCCCCTCTTGTTCCCGAAGAGGGCGAAGAGAAGCCGGAAAGAGAAGGGGCTCTGATCGAAATCACACTGCCTGAAACGGAGGAAATCCCTTTAACGTCAAAAGAAAAAATAAAAAGCTCCGGAGAGGAGTTGGCTCTGGTTTTCTTTGAAAAAGACAGACAGCCATTAGAGGAGGAGAAAGAAAAAGAAGACGAGAGATTTCAAACGGTGGTCGGAGAGGATCGCTTACGGGAAGTGATTCATACTCTTAGGACCGAGGAAAGCTCTGAAGAAGAGCTTTATCTCGATGATCTTGCCGAAGATCGAATGGAGGATTTCCGCCAGATTGAATCAAGCCTCTCCTCATTTGAAATAGAAGAACCTGTCGCAGAAGAAAAAGCGGCAACCGTTGAAATAAAAACGGAGGAGGAAACATCTCTTTATCCCTGGTTGGAAGACTTCAAAAAAGGGATTGAGGCCTATGATCAAACGAATCGGAACCCCTTCTTAATCTGGTTTGAAAATCTCCAGGAGGAAAAGCAATGGGGGGGCGTCTACCCGTCTCTCTTAACCCTATTGATTTACGCCCGCTTCAATCAAACTCCTTCCTCGGATACAGCGCTCGAAAATACTCAGAAGGTGTACCATCTGACCATCCAAGCGGACCAGTCCTACGAGGAATTCCCTCCCCTGAAAGGGGATCTCTTCTTTCCGTCAGATGTTTGGAGAGACCTATACATCAGGGCCATTCCTAAACTTCAGGAAGTGTCCCGTCGGATGATGGAGGGAAAGAATTGGGTCACATCCGATCTGGATCGACTCATTCGCGTCATCCCTCACATGACTGCACGGAATAGCCGTTGGGCCATTCGTGCCATCCATCACTGGATCCCAGGGATCATCCCTGATGTTTCAGATATGCCCATTGATATCACTGAAGGTCTCTACCGGGTGGCTTCCCGATTAGGCGTGATCAATCCCTTATTCGATTATTATCAGGGGAAAAATTCAACGGGTGATCTGAGACTTCAATCCTTTGCAAGAGTTGCCTTTCCTGAGGATCCGGGAAAAATTGAGGAGCCGATGAGCCGATTAGGAGCAACAGACGAAGGAGGGCATTGTTTGCCAACCCAACCTCAATGCCAGGACTGCCCCTTCGAGAGCTTCTGCCAAAAACGTTTTATCGATTTTGACCCGGCGGAAAAAGGGATGATTCTTCAATAAGGGTAGAACATTGGAGGAACGGAATGGAGAAGTTGAAATCGATGAATGACAGAAGAAAATCCCAGAGAATGATACTGGACTTGCCCCTTGAATACCGCGTGATGGATGCGACTTATGGCCACGGAGGATTAGTGGTCAATGCAAGTGAACTGGGACTCCTTGTTCAATCTATAAAAAACCTCCCCATTGGGACAAAATTAAATATAGCGGTCTTATTCCCCAAGGGATTTGAATTGGCCAACTTCGAAGTTCTGGCAGAGATCATCTGGAAGGACCTCCATTGGGAAGAGGATTGGGAGGGATATAAGTACGGGTTAAGATTCCTGCAGATTCTCGATAACGAGTATTGGAAATTAAAACAGCTATTAGACGACCAATTTCATTTGGAGGAGGTCCAGCGAAATTATCGATAGGGACAGGGGGGGGATGACAGAGAAAAAGAATGGAAAACCTCGCATCGGAATTGCCAATATTGAAAGAAGGAAGTACCCGCGCTTTTCAATCGACCTGCCGATAGAATACCATTCAATCAGCTCTCCCGTCAGCCATGCCGGCCGGGCGCTCAATGCGAGCGAAGGAGGATTGCTGGTGTACCTTCCGGAAAAGATGACCGTCGGCCAACACCTTGCCCTGAAGCTCTTCTTCCACTGCGGCGCTCAAATGAATATCATCGAGATGACAGGAGAAGTCATCTGGATGGATATCCACCTGGACATGAACTGGGGGGATTATCGAACGGGCTTGAAGCTGATTGATATCTCTCCCGAAAATGTTCAACGACTGAAAGACTTCCTGCTATCCCTTACAAAGTAAAATCCCATCAGACAATCCATCGGTGCATTGAACCCTGCTCGAGTGATTTAGAATGTAGCCCCGCCGAAGAACACGGGACATTATTGTCTCACTCGGGGAGAAAAACCCTCGCCTTTCCGCCGGAGGCGGATCCGCTTTTTGCGGACAGGCGAAGACTTTAGTATGCACACTGTGTGCAGGTTTTTTAGATTTCCCCTCGTGAGGATTTCTGTGCTGTTTGTTTTGTCTTTTCCGCCAGAGGCGGATCCGCTCCTGGCGGAAGCTGACTTCAGTCAGTAGAGAATCCACCAGCTTGTAGCTGGTGGTAGTTCAATTCTTATAAGATAAATCCAAGTTTTTCTTACCTGTTTAAATCTTCTTGTCAAAAAGAGAAATAGGACTTATAATTTTTTAAAAGGAGTAGAACAATGAGCGGAAAAAGCAGCTTTCCATACCGCAAATTTGACAGGAAGCCACATCCCCATATCGTCAAACAGATCTTAGAGGATGAGGAACTGGTTGAGATGATGAAGGAGATGCTCGTTAAGGAAGGCAAACCCTGTCCTTTTTGCCACCGAAAACTGAAGGATGAAGTAAAGGCCCGGGAGATCTGGTAATCATTGCCGGCCTGAGAACAACTCATTCCCTACATATTTTCGTCCGGGAATTCCCTGGTAAAAGAAAATTTTAAAGGATTGAGCATAAGCATTTTTGCTGAATCTTTTACTGCATTTGCAGGCTTATCTCCTTTTCGCGAGAAAATATCAACCGTAAGGGTAAAAGGAAGTGAAACGGAAAAAAGCCCCAATCCCACAACCGCTGCAGCAACCCCTAAGGGTCTTGCAACTATTAAATCAATCGTATTCCATTCGTCTGTAAATGGATCATCCTTTTTCCATTTATCCGAGGCCAATGCATTCGGATAAATACTTCCCATTATCATTGCGGAAATCAAAAGCATTGAAAAGGCTTTTTTATATCTCTTCATATGCGCCTCCTTTCAAGTTTGAAAAAATCATATCAGAACTTGACGTCTTTGTCAATCATTTCAAAGAAATAGGCGGTTGAGGCAAAAAGGAGGGCGTTAACGCAAGGTTTTCATCAACCAGACAGAAATGATTTTAGCGATGAATAACTTGATTATCAGGAGATGAATCTTCAAAAGATAAAGATTGGCAAGTGTTTCTTCCTTGATTACTCTAAACATCTGTCAACACCTCTTAAACTCCAGCCCGCATAATGATAAAGTGAATGATCATAAACCCTGACCATGGCAGGAACAGGGGTTGATTTAAAAAAAAGGAGGAGGAAAGGGGAGATGAGTTTTTGAATCGTGTTCATCAATTGAATCATACAAGATATGACTGCAACAATCCTGCCAAACCCAGAATGATACGACTACTTATTGATATCATTAAATATTTCCAATAACTCTTTTTAAAATGTTTTGAGTTTTGTGACATAGATTGTCAATAAATTGAAAAAGGGTCAGTTCCGGAAAGAGAGTGAAAAGGAGTCTTTCAGAGCTCTCTGAAAAAATCCTTGACAACCGGGAAGAAAATCGTTATTTAACCTTAAAATTCAACAGGAATCTCAGATCATCTTCATAAGTTATGGAGTGGACATTACTTCTGAATTCAACTTTCGAACCGTTGAGAGTGGTGACCTGGAAAAAAGCAATCATTATGGTCATGCTCGGGAAAGTGGAAGTGATCGAACAGTATGAACGGGCCATCAGGGGAATCAGCGTCTCGATTCATCTTCCGGCCGTCATTCGTTTAAATCGGTTTATCAGGAGAAAAACACCCATCATTAAATTTTCCAGACAAAATTTGTATGTCAGGGACAAGGGGATATGTCAATATTGCGGAACCCCTTTTGAGCATAAAGAGCTGACCTATGATCATGTTGTCCCCCGTTCCAAAGGCGGGCAGACAGAATGGACAAATGTCGTCACCTGTTGCACGGCTTGTAATCTCAGAAAGGGAGGGAGAACGCCGGAAGAGGCAGGCATGATCTTAATGAAAAAGCCTAAGGCCCCTATCTGGATCCCTCTATTAACCAAGAGCCTAGGGATCGACGAAACTCCTTCGCCTTGGAAGGATTATCTCTACCTTCATCAGGAATGGTCACTATAAACGTTCATGGATACGATACCCGGTAACCCACCCTTCTATTTTAGCCGCCTGTTTAAAAAAAAATGGGGAAAGAGGATTTGACGACTCACCAGAAGGAGAGGCCATGAAACATCTTTGGGCTCCATGGAGAATGGATTATATTCTGAGGCGAAAAGAAAAAGGGTGCATCTTCTGCCTTCATCCAAGGTGTGATGGAGACAGGGACAATCTCATTTTATATCGAGGGAATCATGCCTTTGTAATGATGAATAGATATCCTTACAATAATGGTCATCTGATGGTCGTCCCCCGTCGGCACTGCATCGACCTGGAATCTTTAAACCACTTTGAGTCAAAAGAACTCTTTGAACTATTAAGCGCTTCCATCAGGGTGTTAAAGAAATCCCTCTCCCCGGAAGGGTTCAATATCGGTGTCAATATCGGGAAGGTCGGGGGAGCCGGTGAGGACCATATCCATTTTCATATCGTTCCCCGCTGGCCGGGGGATACCAATTTTATGCCGATCCTGGGGGAGACGAAGATCGTTCCGGAGTATCTTTCAAACACTTACCAGAGGCTTCATTCTGCCTTTATCGAACATCTGAAAAAAAGACCGGGACAGAAAGGAGGAGGAAAAAAGTGAAATGGATTAAAACGCTTCTCATCATGATCATCTTCATCCTTGTCATCCTCTTCTCCCTTCAAAACAGGGAAGAAGTGGCTCTCCGATTTGGCCTTTATCCCATCCAAGATCAGTTTTGGGAGGTCCCCAGGCTTCCCCTTTTTTTAATCATTCTCTGCTCCGTCTTTTTGGGGGTGTTGATCGGAGGGATCGGAGACCTTTACCAAAGGTTTCAACTTAAAAAATCCCTTCGCCAAAATGAAAAAATGATTGAGAGATTGAGTAGGGAAGTTGAAACCCTTCGGGGCTCAGGCGTGGAACCATCCTCGTATTTTAAAAAAGATGTTTGATCTATTCAAGAAATTCATGAAAGCAATCTGCCCTTACTTTGAAAAATATTCTCTTGCATTTAGGATGAATTTGTAGTATAGTTTTTCCAAAGAGTCGGGTCTGCTGAAAAAGCGGGCTATTTGCCCGCTTTTTTTTTAGGACTCCTCTTTTAAAAGAGAAAGAAAGATGTCAGAGGAGATGATCCATCGGTTGATGAAAATGATCGACCCCATCCTTTTAGATGAAGGGATGGAATGCGTTGATCTGGAATACCGGAGGGAGGCCAGAGGATGGATCTTGCGCATTTATATCGATAAAGAGGGCCGGGTCACGCTCGACGATTGCGCCCGAATCAACCAAAAAGTAGGAAGAACGTTAGATGTGGAAAACCCCATCGAGTCCCCTTATCACTTAGAAGTTTCTTCTCCAGGTTTAACAAGACCCCTCAAGACGGAAAAAGATTTCGTAAGATATCAGAATCGACTGGTGAGGGTTAAGACCGTTGAGCCCATTGAGAATCAACGACAGTTCAAAGGAAGGCTTTTAAGGGTTATCGATAAGGGGATTGAAATCGAAATGGATGAAACGATCGTCCATATCCCTTTTCAAAGCATTGCAAAGGCCCGTTTAGAGTTGGAGTTTTAAGAAGGATAAGAAGGAGAGATCGACCATGCCGACCAATCTAAATTTTGTGATTGACCAGGTGGGAAAGGACAAAGGGATCGACCGGAGGGTGATCATCGAAGCCCTGGAACAAGCGGTCCTGACCGCCTCCAGAAAAAAATACGGTCAACAGGGAGAGATTGAGGTTCACTATAACGAGGAAATTGGCGAGGTGGAGTTATTTCAATTTAAACAGGTCGTCGAAGAAGTGATCGACCCCTCAACGGAAATCTTGCTTGAAGAGGCAAAGGAACTGGACAGCGAGGTCCAGATTGGGGACAGCCTGGGTGTCAAACTCAATACCGATTTTGGTCGGATCGGCGCCCAGACGGCGAAACAGGTGATCATCCAGAAGGTTCGCGATGCCGAAAGGGATAATGTCTTTAATGAGTTTAAAGACCGCAAAGGAGATCTTGTTAGTGGAATGGTCCAGAGGATGGAGAAAGGAAATCTTTTCGTCAATATTGGAAGAGCGGAAGCCGTCCTATTATCCAAAGAGCAGATTCCGGGTGAGGTCTACCGACAGGGAGAACGGATCAGAGCCTATATTCTTGATGTTCAGAAGAATGCCAAGGGACCCCAGGTCTTTCTTTCCAGAACGCATCCGGGGTTTGTCATCAAGCTTTTCGAAATGGAGGTGCCGGAGATCGCCGAAGGGGTGATCAAGATCATCAGCGCCGCCCGGGAACCAGGAGAGAGGGCGAAGATCTCCGTCTACAGCTCAAGCCGTGATGTCGATCCAGTCGGAGCCTGTGTAGGAATGAAAGGTTCCAGGGTCCAGAATGTGGTTCAGGAACTCCGCGGCGAACGGATCGATATCATCCCGTGGTCACAGGATCAGGCCAAATATATTTGCAGCGCGCTTGCTCCTGCCAAGGTCTCAAGAGTTTATATCGATGAGGAAAACCGTCATATGGAGGTGGTGGTTGCGGATGACCAGCTTTCCCTTTCCATAGGGAAAAAAGGGCAGAATGTTCGTTTGACCTCCAAATTAACAGGCTGGAAGATTGACATCAAGAGCGAATCAAAGATGGAAAAGATTTCGGGCGAGATTCTGGAGAGCTTTAAGGGCCTTCCGCATATCGGCGATGTGGGAAGCCGCATCCTTTATAGCGAAGGGTTTCGATCTCTCCAGGAGCTTGGGGAAGCGGATCCCGAAGAATTGGCCAAGATTTTAGGGACCGAGAAGGGGAAGGCAGCCGAAATTGTTCAAATCGCATTGCGGATGGTTCAGGCGAAGGGGCCTGAAGAAGGTGCTATGGAATCTCCACAAGCTGTCGAAGCATCGGGCCTCGACGCTCTGGAAAGAATAGAAGGGGTCGGAAAGAAACTTGCAGAAATCCTTAAAAGCCATGGATTTCATACCATCCAGGACATTCTGAAGTCAGACGTGGAAAAACTTTCAAACCTTCCGGGAATTGGTGAAAAAAAGGCGGATAAATTGATCCGCTCAGCGAAAGAGTTTCTTGAAAGCAACCCCTCATGAGCCATAGGGGATATGTCCCGATTCGCATGTGCATGGGATGCGGAAAGAGAAGAAAGAAAGAGGAAATGATTCGCTTTACCCGGACCGCCGGCGATCAAGCTCTGGTTCCCGCTGGAAAGAATCAGGATGGGCGAGGGTTTTATCTCTGCCCGGATGCATCCTGTTTAAAAGCCGCAAAGAAGAAGCGGCGGTTAGAACCCTTTAAAGATAATTGCAAAATGCAAATTGAAAAATGAGCGAACAAAGCTAATTTTCTAATTTGCATTGATCTCTTGAAAAGGGTTGTTATAAAGGAGGAAGTTGAATGGCGAAGGTAAAAGTCCTCGACCTTGCAGGTGAAGTTGGGGTAGGGGACGACAAACTGCTTCAGAAATTAAAACGGATGGGGTTGAAGGTTAAGGATAAAAAGCCTGAACCTTCCGAGAAGGCCGCCCCGCTCTCTGATGAGAAGATCATTGAAAAGGATGCTGAGAAAGAGGTCGTCGAGAAGCGGGTCAAACCCACGGTCATCCGAAGAAGAACGAGAAGTCTCGAGATTCCGCCCCCGCCCCCTCCTCCTGTCTCTGTCGCACCCGAGATTGTCGTTCCAAAAGAAGTGACCAAACATGAAGTGATTCCCCCTAAATTGGAGGCAGAGGCAAAGTTCGCGAAGAAAGGGGAGAAAAGGGAAGAAAAGGGAAGCAAACCCTCCCCAAAATTCCAGAAGGCAGAGAAGAAACCGGAAGGAATCATCGAGGTGAAAGCCGAAGTCAAAGAGGTTGAGCCATCCAAGCCGGTCGCCGCTCCTGCCAGACCTGTAGTCAGAGAAGGTGCGGAAGGCCCCAAGAAGGCTGCGGAAGCGGTAAAACAGAAGGAAGTCCCTGCTAAAAAGTTGGAGACAAAATTTCCCACGAAAGAAGAACTCCTTCAAGCGAAGAAAAAGGGGATCATTAAGAAACGAAAACTGATCGAAGAGAGGATGGTGCAGGAGGAGGATTTTACAGAAGATAAAAAACATGAAAAAGAAGGGGAGTTGATAGGCAGACCCTTTAAACCTTTTAAGAAGAAGCTCGTTCTGAAGTCACCCAAAAAGACGGAGATCACGGTCCCCAAACCCATCAAGAGAATCATTCGGATTGCCGAGGTCATCTCGGTCGGCGACCTTGCCAAAAGGATGGGCGTCAAGGGGGGGGATTTGATTAAAAAATTGATGGATATCGGCGTCATGGTCACGATCAACCAGATGATTGATGCGGATGTGGCTTCCCTGGCGGCGAGTGAGTTCGGATATGAAGTGGAACGCGTTTCCATTGAACGTCAGGAGCTTCTCGAAAGGAAAGAGGATCGCCCCGAAGAATTACAGGCCAGGCCTCCCGTGGTCACGATCATGGGCCATGTCGATCACGGTAAAACCATGCTCCTGGACGCCATCCGGAAGACGAACGTGTTGGAAGGCGAGGCGGGTGGAATCACCCAGCATATCGGGGCCTATGATGTCCAGCTGGAAAACGGGCATGTCGTTTTTATCGATACTCCCGGCCATGAGGCATTTACGGCAATGAGGGCCAGGGGAGCACAGGTGACCGATGTGGTTGTCCTGGTGGTCGCTGCGGATGACGGGGTCATGCCGCAGACCAAAGAGGCCATCGATCATGCCAGGGCAGCGAAGGTTCCCATCCTCGTCGCCATCAACAAAATTGACAAACAGAATGCCAATCCCGAAAAAGTGAAAAAAGAAATGTCAGAATATGGATTGGCTCCCGAACAATGGGGAGGCAGCACGCTCTATGCGGAAATATCCGCCAAACAGAAGATCGGAATCAAAGAATTGCTCGAACTCGTTTTACTTCAGGCGGAGATTCTGGAGTTGAAAGCCAACCCCAATAAGCCGGCTCGGGGGATTGTGATTGAAGCCAAGCTTGACAAGGGAAGAGGACCCGTTGCAACCGTTCTGGTTCAAGAGGGGACCTTGAAGGCAGGGGATGTCTTCATTGCAGGCTCTCACTATGGAAGGGTAAGGGCCATGCTCAACGATAAAGGGCAGAAGATCGAAAAGGCAGACCCCTCCACCCCGGTGGAAGTGTTGGGTTTTACGGATGTTCCGGATGCCGGAGAGACGTTCATCGTGGTTACGGAAGAGAGGATGGCCAAACAGATCAGCCTCTATCGACAGGAGAAGATTCGCGACAAAGAACTCTCCAAGCTGAGCAAGGTCTCTCTTGAAGAGCTCTATGAAAAGATCAAGAAGGGTGAGATCAAAGAGCTTAATACGGTCATCAAAGCGGACGTCCAGGGATCGATCGAAGCGATGAAGGAGGCTTTGAAAAAACTTTCCAACGATGAAGTAAAAGTGAACATCATCCATGACGGAGTCGGCGGAATCACGGAAACCGATGTGAACCTCGCTTCCGCCTCCAATGCGATCATCATCGGGTTCAATGTGAGGCCAGGCCCCAAGGCCCAATCTCTCGCCGAGCAGGAAAGCGTCGATCTCCGGTCCTATTCGGTTATTTACGATGCTGTCTCGGATATCAAGAAAGCCATGGAGGGCCTCTTAGAACCGACCTACAAGGAGCATCTTCTGGGCAGAGCCCAGGTGCTTCAGCTCTTCAATGTCCGTAAAATGGGGACCGTTGCCGGGAGCTTGATCACCGACGGGAAAGTGGTCAGGGGATCCCACGCCAGACTTCTCAGGGACAACGTCGTCATTTACGACGGACGGATTTCCTCGCTCAAACGATTTAAAGACGATATGAAGGAGTGCACTCAGGGTCTTGAATGCGGCATCTGGATGGAGAATTTTAACGACATCAAACCCGGGGATATCATTGAATCCTATGAGATGGAGGAAATTCAGTCTCACTTGTCTTGAGCCCCAATGGGTTGAAACGGGAGGAAAAAGGGATGGTCGTTGGAATTTGTCAGCTTGATTTTCGAATTCCGGAGAATCATTCGCTCAAAGGAAAGCGCCATGTCCTCCGAAAAATGATCGACAGAGTGAGACATCGATTCAATGTATCCATCTCGGAGGTCGGGGACCAGGATCTCTGGCAGAGGGCGCAGATCGGGATCTGCGCGGTGGGAAATGACCGCAGGCATATTAACTCCAGTCTGGACAAGGTGGTTGATTTCATCGAAAAGATGAGCCTCGGAGAGCTGGTTCATACGGAGATGGAGATCCTTTCGGTCTGAACCTTGGGACATACAATGAACGATGGACAATGAACAAAAAAGATGCCTTATCGTTCATCGTATATCGTTTAACGTTCATGGTAAGAAAATGGAAGGAAAACGTTCCGATAAAGTGGCAGACCTGATCCGCAAGGAGGTCTCTGAGATGTTTGTGAGATCGGTCAAGGATCCCCGGATCGGTTTGATCACCATTACCAGGGTGACGGTGACCCAGGACTGCCGTTCGGCCAGGATCCATTTCAGTGTGCCGGGCTCTATGGAGGAGAGGGAAAGGGCCATCAAAGGCCTTGATAGCGCCAAAGGATATATCCGGAGAGAACTGGCCCGGAGGATCAACCTTCGCTATACCCCTGAGATATTATTTGAATTTGATCCTTCGATTGAGTATGCCATCCATATTGGAGAAGTTTTGCAATCCCTTCAAAAAGAGAGAGAGGAGAACCCCGATGAGAATTGACGGCCTTCTCGTCGTGGATAAGCCTGAGGGAATGACCTCTCTTGATGTTGTAAGGGAGATCAAGGCCAGATTTTTAATCAAGAAGGCGGGTCATATTGGAACGCTTGACCCTTTTGCCACGGGTGTCCTGCCCATCGTCATCAATGAGGGAACAAAGCTGGTTCCTTTCCTGCACGATGATCCGAAGGATTACGAAGCAGTGATGAAGCTCGGAGAAGAGACCAGAACAGACGACCTCACCGGCGAAATCGTTAAGAAAGGGGTCTGGGAAGGCCTCTCAACGGAAGTCATCCGGATGGTTTTTAAATCATTCTCAGGAAAAATCCGCCAGACTCCGCCGATGTTTTCGGCCGTGAAGGTAAAAGGAAAACCCCTCTACCGGATGGCCAGAAAAGGAATTGAGATCGAACGGGAGGAGAGGGAGATTCATCTCTACGATCTCCAGATACAAAAGATCGACCTTCCTATCATCCATTTCAGAGTTTCCTGTTCAAGAGGGACTTATATCCGCGCTCTGGCAAGGGACATTGGGAAACGGATCGGGTGCGGGGCTCATCTCATCTCTTTGAGACGAACCCGCAGCGGTCCCTTTACTCTCGAACAGGCCATTCCGATGGATGGATTGAAGGCGCTTACGGGGAACGAAGCCTTCCATTCCTCGCTCATTCCAATGAGAGAGGTTCTGTTGGGTCTCCCCGAAGTGATCGGAGATGAGCGGATGATCCGGAAGGTCCGTTATGGAAAAGAGATGATCGTGAGAGACCTCGACCCGCAAACGCTTCCTCCCTTTGAGGAAGGACAGTGGCTCAAGATGTCCTCTCCTGAAGAAGGATTGGTGGCTATTTTACAGTCGGTTTTAAGGGGCGGAGAGATCGGAAAGGCGGACCCGGACAGGATCGCCCTTCGTCCATTAAGAGTTTTTAGGCCTTAACCCCATCCTTCCGGTGGCCACCCCGCCTTGCGGGATGCTACTGAGAGAGAGAAGGTGAGGGGAAAGATCCTATTTAAATTGAAGGAGGAATTTCATGGCATTGGTTCAAGACAAGAAAAAAGAGATCATTGACAAATTTAGGGCTCACGAGAAGGACACCGGATCACCGGAGGTTCAAGTTGCCCTTCTCAGTGAACGGATCCGTTATCTCACCGACCATTTCAAAGGGCACAAGAAGGATCATCACTCAAGGAGAGGCCTCTTGAAGCTGGTGGGACAGCGAAGAAGGCTTCTCAACTACCTGAAGGAGAACAGGATGGATCGTTATCGAATGATCATCGAACAATTAGGGCTCCGAAAATAAAGCGGATGCTTTTTAAAAAAATTGAATAAACGAAGGAGAGTGAACAAGCCTATGATGCAAAAGTTGCAGATCGAATTGGGTGGAAGGCCCTTTTCCATAGAGACAGGAAAGGTGGCCAAGCAGGCCAACGGCTCGGTGGTGGTTCAGTATGGCGAGACCGTGGTATTGGTTACAGCGGTGTCATCGGAGGAGAAGAGAGAGGGGATTGATTTCCTCCCCCTTACGGTGAACTATCAGGAGATGACCTATGCGGCGGGAAGAATCCCTGGAGGATTTTTTAAGAGGGAGGGAAGGGCGACCGACCGTGAGATCCTCATCTCCCGATTCATCGACCGACCCTTGAGGCCTCTCTTCCCGAAAGGATTCCAGAACGAGACACAGATTATTGCAACGGTTCTCTCTGCAGATTCGGGGAATGATCCCTCTGTTCTGGGAATGATCGGGGCTTCGACCGCCCTCTATCTCTCCGATATTCCCTTCGATGTTCCCATCGCGGGAGCAAAAGTGGGAAGAATCGATGGGGAATATGTCCTCAACCCCGCGCCCGACGAATTGGAGCTGAGCGATATCGATCTCTTTGTCGCCGGAAGCGAGGATGCGATTATCATGGTCGAGGGCAGTGCAAAGGAGGTGAAAGAGGAGGTCATCCTGGAGGCCATCCTATTCGGCCACCAGTCCCTTAAGCCTGTCATCGAACTCCAAAAACAGCTCAGAGAAGTTTGTGGAACGAAGAAGAGGGAGTTCGACTTCAAAAAAACCGACGTGGCCCTTCTCGAAAAGGTGACGGGGATCACGCAAGAGAAATTACGGGAGGCCTATCGGATCCCGGAAAAGGCGAAGAGGCGGGAGCAATTGGAGGACATCTTTAATTTCGCCCTGAAGGAATGCCAGGCCGAAGATGAACCGGCCCGGAAGATGGTGAAGAAAGTTTTCGAGGAGTTGGACCGCAAACTGAAGAGAAAATGGATCCTGGAGAAGAGAGAGAGGATCGATGGGAGGGGCCTGCCGGAGATTCGCCCCATCTCATGCGAAGTCGGAATCCTTCCCCGAACCCATGGCTCCGCCCTTTTCACGCGCGGAGAAACCCAGGTACTGGCCGTGGTCACTTTTGGCACATCCGAAGACGAACAGAAGATCAACTCCTTATTGGGAGAGACCTATAAATCGTTTATGCTTCACTACAACTTTCCTCCGTTCAGCACCGGGGAAGTCTCTCCTTTGAGATCGCCTTCTCGAAGGGAGATTGGCCATGGAGCCCTGGCGGAGCGGGCGATCCTTCCCATCCTTCCCTCCAGTGAGAAATTTCCTTACACGATTCGAATTGTCTCAGAGGTCCTGGAGTCGAATGGCTCTTCTTCGATGGCCACCGTATGTGGGGCGACCCTCTCCTTGATGGATGCGGGCGTTCCCATCAAAGCGCCTGTCGCCGGCATCGCCATGGGGTTGATTCTTGAAAACGGAGGAGAGGCGATTCTCTCCGACATCCTGGGAGACGAAGATCATATCGGCGATATGGATTTCAAGATGGCGGGCACAGCCGAAGGGGTAACGGCCATTCAGATGGACATCAAGATCAAGGGGATATCCAAAGAGGTGCTGGGCCGTGTCCTCCAGCAGTCGCGCGAGGGAAGACTCTTTATCCTTGAAAAGATGAGGGAGACCCTCCCTGACCCCCGGAAGGACCTTTCCCGGCATGCCCCGAGGATTGTTACCCTCCAGGTCAAACAGGAGAAGATACGCGATATCATCGGACCAGGGGGAAAGAATATTCGGTCTATTGTCGATCAGACCGGCGTGAAAATCGATGTGGAGGATTCCGGCACCGTCAAGTTAGCCTCTCCCAATTATGAATCGATTGAAAAAGCAATCCTGATCATCAAAAGGCTCACCCAGGAAGTGGAAGTAGGGGGAATCTACAAGGGCAAGGTGATAAGGATCATGGGGTTTGGCGCCTTTGTCGAGATCTTTCCTGGGACGGATGGTCTGGTCCACATCTCTCAATTAGCGGATCACCATGTCAAAGAGGTGACCGATATCGTGAAGGAAGGGGATGAGATCACTGTCAAGGTGATCGAGGTTGATCCGGGGGGTCGAATACGTCTCAGCCGAAAGGCCGCCATGAAAGAGGCCACGCCTTCGAAATAGGGAAAGGGATCGGAAAAGGGTAACCATGGATCAGATCAAGGGAAATAGGCTCTCTTCATTAAAATCCATATCGATGCCCGATGAACCGGGTTATCAGAAAACCGTTTTGAACAACGGGATCAAAGTGATCACCGAAAAAATCCCCTACCTGAAATCGGTCTCCATTGGCGTCTGGGTCACCACAGGCTCCAGGGATGAGCACCCGGACGAAAACGGCATCTCTCATTTGATCGAGCATCTCCTCTTCAAAGGGACCGAGAGGAGAACCGCACTGGACATCGCCAAAGAGATCGATTCGGTGGGGGGCACGCTGAACGCCTTTACCGGCAGGGAGTACACCTGTTTTTATGCCAAAGTGATCGACAAGAATTTACCCCTTGCCATCGACCTCCTCTCGGATATCTTTCTTCATTCCCTCATGGACGAAAAGGATGTGGAGAAGGAAAGGATGGTCATCCTTCAGGAGATCAAGATGGTGGAAGATACTCCCGATGATTATGTCCACGATCTTTTTAACCGGACCTGTTGGGGAGATCACCCCCTTGGCTTTCCCATCTGCGGAACCGTAGAACGGGTTCAATCGTTCAGCCGGAATCAAATCGAGCAATTTTTCAGAGCCCATTATCAACCGGACCGGGTCATCGTCTGTGCGGCAGGAAACCTCCACCATCAGGAAGTGGTTGACCTCATCGAGGCCACGTTTGGCCAAATTTCGAAATCGAACAGGGCAAAGGAAAGGGTGAAACCCCTTTCGATCTCCACCACCCATATCTCAAAGCGGGACCTGGAACAGGTCCACTTCTGCCTGGGCACCCATGGACTTCATTACAACCACTCCCTTCGGTTTGCCTCGTATGTGTTGAATACCATTTTAGGAGGGGGGATGAGTTCGAGGTTATTTCAGGAGATCAGGGAGAACCGCGGTCTGGCCTATTCTGTCTATTCCTATCTCCCTACCTACATCGACACCGGTCTGGTCGTGGTCTATGCGGGGACGGATCAAAACTCATTCGAAGAGGTCTTTCGACTCATCCTCCAGGAGTTTAAAAGGCTTAAAGCGGAGCCTTTCAAGAACGGAGAACTGGAAATCGCCAAAGAACAGTTGAAGGGAAATCTTCTCCTCAGCCTGGAAAGCTCTGACAATTTAATGACCCGACTGGCAAAGAATGAAATCTACTTTGAAACCTATCAAACGGTGGATTCCATCTTAAAGGGCATTGATGGGGTCGACGAGCGGATGGTTAAAAGCCTGGCAAGCCATCTCTTCGATGAACAGTACTTCTGCCTTACCGTTCTGGGACCCATGGATGGAAGCCATCTTGACGGGAATCCGCAACCCTGGTGTCAATGGAACAGGTAAAGATCCATATCAAACGCCTTAAAAAAAGCCAACCCATCTCCCTTCCTCAATATATGACCGAAGGGGCTTCCGGAATGGACCTCTTTGCCTCTCTCGAAGAGGAGGTCACCCTGATGCCAGGAGAGAGAAGACTGATCCCAACCGGGATTTCGGTGGCTCTCCCTGAAGGGTTTGAAGGACAGGTTCGACCCCGCAGCGGCTTGGCTATTCAAAAAGGAATTGGACTGGTCAATGGTCCCGGGACGATCGATTCGGATTATCGCGGAGAGGTGGGAGTCCTCTTGATCAATTTCGGGAAGGAACCCTTTGTCGTCCGTAACGGTGAGCGAATCGCCCAGATGGTCATCTCCCGCGTGTCCCGTTCGATTCTATTGGAGGTGGACGATCTTCCCCCCACTCAGCGACAGGGAGGAGGGTTTGGCCACACCGGCGTCTAACAGAATACGAGCAAAGATACGAATAAGATTGTGCGCAAAAGGGAACAAAATATTATTGATCGAGCGGGGTCTAAATCCGAAGCACGAAATCCGGGCGAAGCATCCCAGCAGGGATCAATTCGAAACAATTTCTAATGTTCAAAATTCGAAACATCAAAATCTTTTTGTTTGAATCATTTGAACATTTGGATTTCGGATTTGTTTCGGATTTCGATATTCGGATTTCGAATTTATTCAACTCACGATTTATTTTGGTTCTGGCTACGCCAGGTTAGATAAAAATAAAAACATCGTCTGCCCAAAAGAACGATGCATCAATCGTTGGATCGATTTCTCCATTACCTCGTCGTCGAAAAAGGTCTTTCTAAGAATACGATCGAAGCCTACAGCCATGGCCTGAGTCGGTTTTTAAATCATTTGCGGGCAAAAGGCCTGGAAGAAGTCGGAGAGATCACCAAACTTGACATCAGGGAATTTCTTCTCTTCCTGAAAAAGAAGCGCCTTTCAAGCAAAACCCTGGCGAGGAATCTGGTCTCCATCCGGGTCTTTCTGCGGTTTCTGAACGAAGAGGGCATTCTGAGCGCCAATCCTGCCGAAGAGATCGAATCTCCGAAGATTGCAAAGACGTTGCCGGAAATCCTTTCCCTGGAAGAAGTGGAAACCTTGCTGGAGGAACCTGACATTCAGATTCCTCAGGGGATGCGGGACCGGGCCATGCTGGAGATGCTCTATGCTACGGGGATGAGGGTGTCTGAACTGACCCGGCTCCAGGTCAATCATCTCCGTCTCGAGGCGGGCTATGTCCTCCTTTACGGAAAGGGATCAAAGGAGAGAATCGTTCCCATTGGCAACGAAGCGATGCAATGGGCGCGTCGCTATATGGGGGAGGCCAGGAAAAGGCTTCTAAAGAAGGGAGAGAGTCCCTTTCTCTTTGTCAATCGATCCGGAAAGCCGATGAGCCGACAGCATTTCTGGAAGAGCATCAAAACCCACGGAAGGAGGGCTGGAATCAAAAAGAGGATCACCCCCCATCTCCTCCGCCATTCCTTCGCCAGCCACCTCCTGGAAAGGGGAGCGGATCTTCGCTCCGTGCAACTGATGCTCGGCCATGTCGACATCTCCACCACACAGATCTATACCCATGTGGCAGGGGAACGGCTGAAAAAGATTCATCAACAGTATCATCCGAGAGGCTAATGAAGAATCATTGCAAAATGCAAAATAGTCAATTAGCAATTAGCATTAAAAAATGAATTCAAGTGGTTTTAATATTGCTAACTTTGCACTGTTAATTTTTCATTGCTAATTGATTATTTTATGGAAGTGATCACCACCCATACGAATGCGGATTTCGATTCCCTGGCTTCCATGCTGGCGGCCAAAAAGCTTTATCCGGGAGCCGTATTGGTCTTCCCCGGATCCCAGGAGCGCAGCCTGCGGGAGTTCTTCATCCACTCCACCCTTTATGCCCTTGAGGTGGAGCGGGTGAAAAATATTGACCTCCGGGAGGTTGAACGATTGGTCCTGGTCGATACCCGTCAGATCAGCCGGATCGGAAAATTTTCTGAAATCGTCCTGAAACCCGGCCTCGATATCCATATTTACGATCACCATCCTCCATCTTCGGAGGATATCCATGGCTCTTTCGAAGTGATCTCCGAAGTCGGGGCGACGGTCACGCTCCTTCTGGACCTCCTGAGAAAAAAGGGAATTGACATCACGCCGGATGAAGCCACGGTGATGCTCCTCGGCATCTACGAGGATACGGGAAACCTGACCTTCTCCTCGGCCAAAGAGGAGGATTTTCAGGCGGCGGGATATCTCGTGGGCAAAGGAGCCAACCTCAACATCCTGTCGAATGTGATCACCAAAGAGCTCACCTCGGAACAGATCTTCCTGCTCAACGACCTGATCCAATCGGCTACACGGTACGATGTCCACGGAATCGACGTGGTGATTGCCCAGGCCTCTGTGGACCGGTATATCGGAGACATTGCCATCCTCGTCCATAAATTAAAGGATATGGAGAATCTCGATGTTCTCTTCGTCCTCGTCCAGATGGAGGGTCGTGTCTACCTGATCGGAAGGAGCAGGATCGAGGAAGTCAATGTCTCAGAGATTGCCGCTGAGTTTGGAGGCGGCGGCCACCCCACTGCCGCTTCAGCCACCATCAAGGAAATGGCGCTCATAGAGGCGCACGGGCAGTTGCTCAAGAGATTGAGACAGATCGTTAGGCCCAGAAGGGTGGCCAGGGACCTCATGGTCTATCCGGTCAAGACCGTGGAACCCGACCGCACCCTGGAGGAGGCAGGGGAGATCCTCTCACGGTACCTCCTCGATATCCTCCCGGTCTTTAAAGAGGAGAGGGTGGTCGGGCTCATCTCCAAGGAGGTAGTGGACAGGGCCGTTCGTCACGGGCTAAAGGATGCCCTTGTCAAAGAGTATATGACAACCGAGTTCTCCGCCATCTCTCCGGAAACCCCTTTCTCTCGAATTCAGGAATTAGCCATCGGACAGAACCAGAGTCTCATCCCTGTCATCGAGAAGGAACGGCTCGTCGGGGTTGTGGCCCTGGGTGACGTGATGCAGGTCCTTCACGAGGGGATGATCAAAACGGTGAGAGAGATCCAGCCCCTTTATGCGCGAAAGAAGATGATCTCCAAATTGATTGGGGAGCGATTTCCGGAAAGGATCCGTAACCTCCTTGAGGAATTTGGCCGGGTAGGGGATGACCTGGGATATTCGGTCTTCGGCGTGGGAGGTTTTGTGCGCGACCTCCTGATGAGGGTGGAAAATTACGATCTGGATATCGTCGTGGAGGGCGATGGGATCCGGTTCGCAGAAGAATTTGAGAAGAGGTTCCCTTGCCGGATTCGAACTCATAAAAAATTCGGGACCGCGCTCATTCTCTTCTCGGATGGCCTTAAGGTGGATGTGGCGACCGCGCGTCTGGAGGTCTACGACTCTCCGGCTGCTCTTCCCACGGTGGAAAGGGGGTCGATCAAGGCAGATCTCTATCGCAGGGACTTTACCATCAACACGCTGGCGATCCACCTCAATCCCCGGTCGTTTGGAGAATTGATCGATTTCTTCGGCGGGGTCAAAGACATCAAGGAGAAGGTGATCCGCGTCCTTCATAATCTCTCTTTTGTAGAGGATCCGACACGCGTCTTTCGTGCGATCCGTTTTGAACAACGGTTCAGATTCCAGATCGGGAAGCCTACCCAGAATCTGATGAAGAATGCGGTTAAGATGTCCATCTTTGATCAACTTTCAGGAGGGCGGATCCTCTCAGAGTTTATCCTCATCTGCCAGGAAGAGGATCCGATCCCCGCCTTGAAACGGATGAGAGATTTCAACCTCTTTCATTTTCTCCATCCCCAACTTAAATTGGACGAGGAGAAGATCGCCCTCTTTGAGCAGATCCATCATGTCATCTCCTGGTTTGATCTTCTCTTTCTTGAAGAAAGATATGAACGTTGGCTCATCTATTTTTATGGCCTCATCGATTCTCTTAAAGAAAAGGAAGGCATGGAGATCTGCGAGCGATTGGCGATGAACGATCGGCTGAAAAAGAGCGTGATGGAGGGAAAACGACAGGGCGATCTGAGCCTGTTCCAGATCTACTCCTGGATCAGCGCCGGCAGAGAGCCCAAACGTTCGGAGATTTATATGGTTCTTGATTCCCTTTCGACGGAGATCAAGCTCTTGATGATGGCCAAGACAACCCAGGTGGCCACCCGGCGATACATCTCGCTCTACTTTACCCAGTTGAAGGATACGAAACCGATCCTGAAAGGAGCCGACCTGGTTCAAATGGGAATCAAACCCGGACCTTCCATCCGGAAGGGATTGGAGGACCTTCTCAAAGCCCGATTGGACGAGCAGGTGATCACGCGACAGGATGAATTTCAATACTTGACCAAATCTCTTGGAGTGAAATGATGTCCGAAAATAGCTTCTACGCAGAGGAAAACTCTCCTTATACGGTCCGGCTCGAGGCCTTTGAAGGCCCTCTCGATCTCCTGCTCCATCTCATTCAGAAAAATGAGATGGATATCTTCAACATTCCCATTGCCTTGATCACGGAACAATATCTGGAATATCTAAAATGGATGAAGACCCTCAATCTTGACATTGCGGGTGACTACCTTCTGATGGCCTCCACCCTCCTCCATATCAAATCGAGGATGCTCCTTCCCCAGCCTTCCGTGGAAGAAGAGGAGGAGGGGGACGATCCCAGGGCGGAGCTGGTGCGAAGGCTGTTGGAATATCAGAAATATAAGATGGCGGCCACCGAACTGGTCCAGAGACCCATGCTGGACCGGGATGTCTTTATCCGTTTAATATCAACGGAAGAAAGAGCCCCCGAAGAGGAGAGGATCGAGGCGAACCTTTTTGATCTCATCGATGCTTTTCGAAAGGCAATTGAAAGGGCAAAGGAGGAGTCCTTTCATGAAGTGATCCTGGATCGTCTCAGTGTCGAAGATAAGGTTCAGGAAATCCTTCTCCTTCTTCAGAAGGAGAAGAGGAGCCTTCCTTTTCATCTCCTCTTTCACGAACAGGCTTCGCGCAGAGTGATCGTCATCACTTTTCTTGCCGTCCTCGAACTGGTTAAAATGAAATGGATACGGGTCTTTCAGGCAGCTCCTTTTGAAACGATTCGAATATCACCGGTTTAACACCCCAATTGAGTGAAAAATTATTGCTTGATTGAGCTGCAAACATGATAGCGAGACTATTTAAAGGTTTGTTAAACCCCATATTAAAATCCCCCTTATTCCCCCTTTGCCCCATATTGACGGGGAAAAAGATTCCCAAAGGGGGATAATAATAAGTCCTCCCCTTTGGCAAAGGGGAGTTAGAGGGGATTTTGTCAAAATATTTTCACTCGATTGGAGTAACATATTTAGTAAAAAGAGGTTTATGGTGACGATGCTCGTATCGAGGTTAGACGCAATAAGCTCGAAGCTCGATAATAATCCGAGCCTCCAGTTTCAACAAGCGAGCCTCCCTGCCTACCGGCGGGCAGGGATACGAGTTTCGACAACGACAAACGTTGGGTCTTTGCCGTTGCTGTAAGACGAAACCTATTTTCTAAACAAGGGAGATCTCTATGAAACGGAAAAGAATTCTGGTGGGTTTGGTTGCGATCGTCGGATTACTGGCCTTCTTTTTTATTCTCCTCTTCGCCATCGGTCAATTTACCTCCAGGTTGGGATCTGCGAAATTTGCCTTCGGAGATAAGATCGCGGTCATTGAGGTCCGCGGACTGATCACTCAATCCCAGGGCGTCATCGAAGAGCTTCACCGTTACACCGAGGATGAAGGGGTGAAAGCCATCATCTTGAGAATCGATTCTCCAGGCGGAGGGGTAGGGCCTTCACAGGAAATTTACCGGGAGGTCTTGAAGATCAAATCAAATCAGAAAAAGAAGGTGATCACCTCCATGGGTTCGGTCGCGGCCTCGGGCGGATACTATATCGCGAGCGCCTCCGATCTGATCGTGGCCAATCCAGGAACGATTACGGGCTCCATAGGCGTTCTGATGGAGTTCACCAACATTGAAGAGCTTTTCAAGAAGATCGGGGTCAAGGGTGTGGTATTAAAAAGCGGCGAGCATAAGGATATTGGGTCGCCTTTCAGGGAAATGACCCCTGAAGAGAAAAAGCTCATGCAGTCGGTCATTGACAATGTCCATCAGCAATTCATCCAGGCTGTCGCTGAGGGGAGAAAGATGGACCGCTTAAAAGTCGCACAGGTGGCCGACGGTCGAATCTTAACCGGAGAACAGGCCAAACAGTTGGGGCTGGTGGATCAGCTTGGAAATCTTCAAGACGCTATCGATACAGCCGCCAAATTGGTGGGGATCGAGGGGAAACCTCTCGTCCTCTATCCAAAAAGAAAATTTTCCCTTCTCGAACTCCTGATCGAAGGGGTGACGGAGGCGATCCTGAAAACCTTAAGCGAAAAGGGTGTTCAGCTAAACTATCGCCTCCACCCTTAAAATGTACAATGAACGATGGACGGTGAACAATGAACAAAAATAATTATCTACTGTTCAACGTTCATCGTTTAACGTCCATCGTCAGCAAGAGCTTTGGCGATCTGTTTCATATCCTCCCAGACTTCCCTTTTCTTTTCAGGATTCCGGAGCAAATAGGCGGGATGGTAGGTCGGAAAGAGCTGGATGCCCGAGAAGTCGTAGGCCTTCCCGCGAAGCGCTGTGATCTTGACATCGGTCCTGAGAAGGGTCTGGGCGGAAAACGTTCCAAGGGCACAGATGATCCTTGGCCGAATCGCCTGAATCTGTTTTAAAAGGAAAGGATAACAAGTCTCTATCTCATCGGGTTCAGGGTTTCTGTTCTGAGGAGGCCGGCATTTGATGATATTGGCAATATAAACCTCCTCTCGATCGACGCCAATGGATTGAAGAATTTTGGTTAGCAGCTGTCCAGCCTTCCCCACAAAGGGTCTTCCCTGAACATCTTCGTCATTGCCAGGTCCTTCCCCGATGAGCATCAACCGTGCCTTTTCGTTTCCCTCTCCAAAAACAATCGTGCGCCGTGTTCGATGAAGCTTGCATCTCTGACAATTCCCCAATTCGCTTCGTATTGCTTCAAGGTGTTGAGCCTCGGAATGAGAAAGATCAGGTGTTCCGTACGATCGAAGCGATTCATGAATCGCCCCTGCGCTGCCGGAAGCCTCTGAGGAATAGACTTTATCATCCCCGTCACCCAGGAGGGGCAATTCGGTGATCCCCAGCCCCTTAAGATATTCAAGATAAGATTTAAGATCCCCGATCATTTCCCCGACATCTCCATTCATCGAATCTTTCCCTTTCCGGCCGGACCATCCTGTTCCGGGCGACGTCCTTTGCCTTGATTGAGTCGAACCGTTTCCCCTTTCTTTCGGTTCTCCATAGCCTTTTCTCGCTTCCATGTCAAGAAACAAAAAAGCCGAAAAGGTTTTAGTTGATTGTCATCGAGTTTTATTATAATATAGAGTTGATATGATCAAAAAAGAAAGAAAACTTTTAGTCGTAGATGATAACATCGACTTTATTCATTTCATACGGAGAGCCTTGGAACGGGAGGATTACCGGATCTCCATCGCCCTGGATGGGAAAACAGCCATTGAAAAAACATCGACGGAGAATCCGGAGCTTATTCTCCTTGACATGAAACTGCCCGACATATCTGGAGAAGAGGTATTGGAGAGGGTTAAGGAGGTCAATAAAGATATTCCCGTGATAGTCATCACCGGTTATGGAGGAGACCAGGTGGCCATCGACATGATGAGAAAAGGGGCTATCGATTTTCTCACAAAACCTGTGGAACCCCGGATTCTTATCAAGGCGATAGCGAGCGCCTTGGCGATTCACGACGCCCAGAAGAAGGATAAAAAGAACCCCTATCCCTCTCTTGAAATATTTTTTCCTTTTCTCGCCCATGAGATTCGCAACCCGCTCCATGCCATTGCTGGCGCCATGGCCATCATCCAAAAGCGCTGTAATTTAGAAGATGAATTTCTCACCCAATCCATCAAGATCATCCACGAGGAAGTCAACCACTTAAATGATTTTGTTCAGGGGTGCCTCAATTTCGTAAGACCCCCCGATTTCATTCGTTTCAGCGAGGTCAACCTCCGGGAGTTGATTTCCGTGACCACGAGCATGATGACTCACACGTTGGAACCCGAATCAAATAAAATCAAGATCGACATCAAGGCGGATCCTGATCTCCCAAAGGTTTATATAAATTACGAAGAGATAAAACAAGCCTTTTTAAACATCGTCAAAAATGCCTTTGAAGCGATGCCTGAAGGAGGGGAATTGTTGATCGAGGCCTCCCAGACCCATGAATCTCCGAAAGCGGTGGAAATCGTTTTTAAGGATCAGGGGGTAGGCATCAAGAAGGAAGCGATGGACCTTCTCTTTAGTCCTTTTTTTACCAACAAACCGAGGGGAAATGGGTTAGGGTTGGCCCTCTGTCGAAGAATTATTGTCGAACGTCATCAAGGGACCATCCATGTCGAAAGCGAAGAAAACAAGGGGACAACGGTTAAGGTGAGATTGCCCATCGACCGCCCACAACAGGATCAACCGGGAGAGGCATCGTGACGTCTCAAGCTTCTATTTTGGTAGTCGATGACGAACCCAATTCCCTTTTCGGGATCTGTGAGGTTCTCACCGATGAGGGCTTTAATGTCCTTCCAGCCGGAAACGGAAAGGAGGCATTGGAGTTGCTCCATGCGAATCCCATCAATGTGATCGTGACCGACGAGAAAATGCCTGACCTGAGCGGCATGGAGCTCCTCGCCGAGATAAAGAAGAACTACCCGAATATCCCGGTGATCCTCATCACGGCCTACGGGTCCGTTTCAATGGCGGTTGAGAGCCTCAAACGGGGGGCATTCTATTTCTTTGAAAAACCGATTTTTAATAACTTGGAGAGATTTGTCACCATCATCCGGAAAGCCATCAAAACTCAGGAGATGGAGAAAGAAATCGACTCTCTAAGGAGGGAGGTCACTGAAAAATATTCTTTCCCCAACATCATCGGGAATCACCCCAAAATGGTTGAGGTGTTTGAGACGATTGGAAAAGTATCCAAGACCGATGCGACCATTCTCATCCAGGGGGAAAGCGGGACGGGGAAAGACCTCATTGCAAAAGCGATCCATTACAATAGTTCGAGGCGGGAAAAACCGTTGGTGACCGTCAATTGTGGAGCGCTCACGGAAAGCCTTCTCACGACGGAATTATTCGGTCACAAAAGGGGTGCGTTTACGGGTGCGGTTAAGGACACGATCGGACGCTTTCAGGCCGCGCACGAAGGGACCTTGATCTTGGATGAAATCAGCGAAATTGTGGTCAATCTTCAAAAAACCCTTTTAAGGGTGATCGAAGAAAAGGAGTTTGAAAGGGTGGGAGATTCGAGGTCGACCAAGGTCGATGTGCGAATCATCTCGACGACCAATCGGAACCTTAGGGAAGAGGTGGTCAAAGGAAATTTCAGGGAAGACCTTTATTACCGGTTGGGGATCGTTCCAATAACGCTCCCCCCCTTGAGGGAGCGCCTCTCTGACCTCCCCTTGCTGGTCAAGCACTTTATTAAGAAGTTCCAGGAAAACAACGTTCCGATAAAAATTGAACCGGAGGCGATCGAACGTCTCAAGACTTTTCCCTGGTCTGGAAATGTGAGGGAATTGGCCAATGTGATTCAGCAGATGGCGGTTTTCTGCAGAGATCATACCATCAGGGTCGAAGACCTTCCCTACCAACAACTCCTCAAGGCAGATGAGGTCCGTGTTGAAAACAAAGGGAAGGTGCACTTAATGCGGGCCATTGAACATCTTGAGAAAAAAACAATTCTTGCCAAATTAAAGGAGACCAACTGGAATCAAGGGAAGACAGCTCAACTGCTTGGAATAACAAGGAAAATGCTGGCGAATCGAATAAATAAATATCACCTCAAGCCATTGAGAAAGAGGTGATCTTTATGTTTGGGTAATAGTCAATGGGTTAAGATTACGGTCACGAACCCCTTGACATACAATGAACGATGGACAACAAACATCCGTAATAATGGAATGTTGGGTAATACTAAAAGATAACTTCTCCTAACCCATTATTCCACTATTCCATCATTCCACTTAAGGATATAACCTATGGACTCACACTGGATTCTTCTGATCGATCCCTTCAAAAACCTCCTGAATGCCTACCGGATGATTTTGGAGGAGGAGAATTACTGTATTGATACAGCCCTCAATACGAAAGATGCCCATTCTCTTTTTGATAAAAGGCCATACTCGGCTATCCTGATGGAATATATCCCTCCCCTTGAGCATTTGCAGGGACTGATCCGGGGGATGAAAGAAAAATCTCCAGAAATCTATATCCTGTTGGTGACGAATGCGGCGGTGGACGAAACCACCTATGAGAAACTTTTTGAGATAGGGGTCGATGACTTTATTCTGAAACCCTATTCACCACAAAAAATTATTGCCCATATTAAGAAGGGGTTGAGACAACGGGAGGTGACCTCAAAAGTGCGAGGTTTGGAAAGATTGAATCTCCTCGACCCCATCTCAGGCGAGATGGAGGGAGTGGTTTTTAACAAAATCTTTTTGAACCGCTGTCTGAGACAGGAGATCAAGAAAGCGAGAAGGCACAGTCGTTTTTTCACGATTCTTCTCGTCGGGATCCCGACGGAAGACAGGGCAGGGGAACGATATGTCCATTTCCATGGGGAACTCTTGAAGATGATCAGAAGCTTCATCAGAGAAGAAGACGTCGTGGCAAGGAATAACGGGGAGATCGCCCTCCTCCTTCCCGAAACAGACCAGATGGGTTCAAAAGCTCTTGGAGGGAGGCTTTCCCATTTAATCCGAAATCATCCCCCATTTCAACATGACGATCTCTTCCAGGCAATGGCTCAAATACTATCTTTTCAATACTTTACCTATCCTAATCCTTTTGATCTACCCGAACCTCTCGCAGCCGCGGTTAAAGATCTGTAGAAGGAATATCCCCATCATTAGTTTGCCTTTTTATTCCAGAGCCGAAACTCCTCGAAATGATTTAAATTAATTCTCTCCCATGTGCCATTTGGCTCACTAAATGTGCCCAATGGTTGATCTGAACAATGATCGAAATATTTCTCAAAAACTTTCTCTCATCAATCATCAATCAAATCGATAGATTGCAAAGTTTTTAGGAAAAACCAATAGATTGGTATTGTTATTGCTATATAATACGAAACTAAGGTCAATTGGTTAAGGTTACGCTTAAATGATTAAAAGACTATCTTTTTATTAACGATATAGGCCTCGTAACCGCTAAACTTAACCTTTTTCTACCCATGTCAAAAGAAACTATTCTCATCCTCAATAAAGAATGTAGGGATTCCTCTCACCTAAAAACCTTTTTAGAAAAAGAGAAATATATTGTGCTCCCGGTCAATACCATTAATAGGCTATTAACCAATTTTCAAGAATTCGAAGTTTCAGGGGTCATTATTGATCTTAATGTGGATCATTTTTACCTTTTTGAAATCATTAAAAAAATAAGGGAAAGGTTTCCCAAACTCTATATCATGATGATGGCGGATGGGAAGATTGGTGAAAAGGAGCATCAGCAGGTGATCGAGACAGGGGTTCAAGATTTCTTTGTCAAGCCGATGTCTTACGAAAAAATCCTTTTTCACCTTAAAAGCGGATTGAAACAACGCAAGAAATATCTTCAAAAAAGAGCGGAAAACTATTCCAATCAGATAGTTCGAAAAATGATTTCGGAGTGAAAAAATGAAACTCGATACCTTATCAAAAAGATTTGAAAACGCTTCAGAAATTCCTTTTTGGGTCGGAAAAGAGAATAGGACCTTCGGCCTCTTCCAGAAAATTCAGGGAGCGATGCGTCATGTGCCTGATTTTGGCGAAACCTGCAGGGCCATTTTGGACGTGGTGATTGAAGAGACCGATGCCGAAAACTGCTCGCTGATGTTGAAAGACCCCGTTTCCGGATATCTCGTGGTTCGTTCAGCCCGAGGGAAGGGTGAAAAAAAGAGTGTTTTTTACCCCGAACAGCCTGAAAATGGAGAAAGATTTAAATCTGGAGATGGCATTGCGGGGAAAGTTCTCAAAGAAGGACAGGCCATCATGCTGAATGATGTGAAAAAAGAGCCTCATTTCTTAAAGGCAGATGGCTTAAGCGAAAAAGTAAATTCCCTGATCTGTTTCCCCATCCGGGAAGAGGATCAAGTCGTGGGAGTATTTAATATCAGTCATTCCCAAAAAGGAGCCTTCGATGAAGGAGACAAGTGGGTGCTGTCCTATATCTCCAACCAGGTCGGAATGGCTCTCACCTCCTCTCGGTTCTTTTTAGAGATAAATGAAATACACCGTTTAATGAAGCGTTCCGAAAAGGTTCCTTCTGTCGCTCTCCCTGCTTTTGTGGAAGTCGGCGAAATGACTCGTGAGAATGGGATTTTTATCTATGCAAGCGAAAAAATGCATCGAATTAAAGAGCTGATTGATCAGGTCGCCGATACAGATGTAACGATCCTGATTCAGGGGGAAAGCGGCGTTGGAAAAGAGGTGGTTGCCCGCTCGATCCATCTCAATTCGTTTCGGAAAGAAAAACCCTTTGTCAAAGTCAATTGCGCGGCCCTCCCGCAAGAACTTCTGGAGAGTGAACTCTTTGGCTATGAGAAGGGTGCGTTTACAGGGGCTTACCGGCAGAAACCGGGGAAATTTGAACTCGCCCACACTGGGACGATCTTTTTAGATGAAATTTCAGAGATGAGCCCCTCTCTCCAGGGCAAGCTTTTACAAGTGCTTCAGGACAGAGAATTTTCGAGATTAGGAGGGAAGAAAGACATATGGGTGGATGTTAGGGTATTGGCCGCTACCAATAAAAATATTGAAGAAATGGTGAACCATCAACGATTTCGCGAAGATCTCTATTATCGTCTCAATGTTGTCAACATTACCCTTCCTCCCCTGAGAGAGAGGAAGGAGGAGATTCCTGTTTTTATCGAATATTTTCTAGATAAATTCAGCAAAAAATACCAGAAAAAGGTAAACCCCATTTCGAGCAAGATCATGAAGATTTTTAAACAACATCATTGGCTGGGAAATGTTCGAGAACTGGAGAATGTCATTCAACGTTACGTGATTCTTGAAAACGAAAAGATGATTATGGATGAACTAACCCATGGGATCATTGAGAATGCGGCCATCGAAAGAGAAAAATCCGTCGCCCATACCCAGGCCTGGCCTTCGTTAAAAGAGGTCTATCGGGAAGCCACGATCAAAGCCGAATCCGCAACGATTCTCAAGACATTGCAGATAACGAACTGGAATAGAAAAAGGGCAGCCCAACTTCTCAATATTAGCTATAAAGCCCTCCTTTATAAAATTAAAGATGGCGGTCTTGACAAACTCATTCTCCCTATGACGGCTTAATTTCCATATCATATTTCAGTTCAATTGTTATGAATAACATTTCTAAAATCATTTTTTCTGACTGTTTAAAGATGGAAAAAGTCAAAACCATTATCGATCAAATCGCGCAGACCGATATCACGGTTTTAATAAAAGGCGAAAGCGGAACGGGGAAGGAATTAATAGCCAAGACAATTCACGATATTTCTCCGAGGGCAAAAAACCATTTTGTAAAACTGAATTGCGCTGCCATTCCTAAAAGCCTTATTGAAAGCGAGCTTTTTGGGTTTGAAAAGGGGGCCTTTACAGGGGCCCACCTCAAGAAGCCGGGGAAGTTCGAATTAGCCGATGGTGGAACAATAGTGCTAAATGACATCGGTGAAATAGATATTTCCATTCAGGGCAAACTTCTACAAGTCCTCCAGGATGGAAAATTTTCTCGATTGGGAGGAGATGAGGATGTCCTGATCGATGCCCGGATCATCGTCACCACTAAAAATCATTTGGAAAGGTCTATGATGGAAGGGCTTTTTCGTGAGGACCTCTTCTACCGGATCAATATCATCAGCATCACGATTCCTCCGTTAAGAGAACGGAAGGAGCAAATCCTTCCACTTACCCACTATTTTTTAAATTTTTTTAAAGAGAAATATAGACGGGAGGTCCACCCCTTCTCGCCGAAAGCCACCAAGATATTCAAAGAATACCATTGGCCGGGAAACATCCGGGAATTAGAGAATATCGTCAAGCGGAGGGTCGTCACATCGGATGAAGAGGCGGTCATTCAAATGCTTCTCGGAAAAAAGGAAAATGGCGGGATCGGAGTCGAATCCTTAGGGTCCTACGGCATCCGAGAACCGCTCCTCAATTTGAAGGAAGTGGGAAGAAAAGCGGGTGAAGAAGCGGAGAAAGATCTCATTCACGCCACCCTCCATGAAACCCATTGGAATCGAAAGGAGGCGGCCAAATTGCTCTGTATCAGTTACAGGGCGTTGCTCTATAAAATTGAGAAATACCATTTGAATACAGGGAGGGAGTATCAGGTAAAGGGAGAGATGGTCGGTTCAATCGTTAGACCCATTTCAAACAAGACTGGAGGGATGTGATGGCGGGTGACAGGGGGGCAAAATCTAAAGGGAGGGGTTGGAAAATGAAAAAATTAATGTCCTTTGGAATCATTGGGATAGGAATCCTTTTGATCGGTCATTCCTTGGCTTTCTCTCAAACAGAGAAAGCGGAGAAAGAGACCCTTTTAAAAAAGCAGGCTCAAGCCGAGGTGGTTGCCGATAGCGAAAACTATATCATTGGGTCTGAGGATATTCTTTATATCCACATTTGGAAGGAAGAGCATCTGTCAAGAACCGTTCCGGTAAGGCGGGACGGCATTATTTCTTTGCCCCTGGTGGACGAAATTAAAGCCGAAGGCCTGACTCCTCTTCAATTGAAAGAGATATTGGCCCAGCGATTTAAAGAATTTATAGGGGATCCGAATATCACGGTGATGGTGATGGAGGCCAATAGTTTCAAGGTCTATCTCTCTGGCCAGATAAGAAATCCCGGGGTATATCGGTTGCGAAGTGAAACGTCTCTCCTTCAGATCATTTCCATGGCAGGAGGATTTACGGATTGGGCCAATCAAAAGAAAATTTTGATCATCCGGAAAGAAGGCGGGAAAGAAAAACGAATCACCGTCAATTATAAAAAGATTGTCAAAGGGGAGGATCCGGGTTCAAACATCATCCTCAAGGCGGGCGACACCATCATCGTGCCGGATTAAGAAGTCTGATATCGAGTGATAGCCGTAATGATAAAAGGCTGATAGGAGGGATAAATAAAATGGATAAAATGAAGTGGTTGATCTGTACTCTGTTTCTTTTGGTGATTTTCCCTGCAGGGGCCGATGCGGAGTCAAAGGATATTCTCCTCCATTTCCAACCCTATATCACCCTCCAGGAAGAATACAACAGCAATATCGACCTGACCCCGAACCGGGGCAAACGGGACGACTACATCACCACGATTACTCCGGGTCTGAAATTTTCCACTGCGACCAGATCCCCGGTGACGGGAGAATTCCGACCCACCCCCACGGCCGAAGAGAGGTATGGGGTGGATTTGGACGTTCGGGCGGGGTTCAACTTTTATGCGAAAGAGGAGGATTATAACTATACCAGCCTTCATGGAACACTCAACGCCTGGTATGCCGCCACTCCAAGGCTGATCTTTCGGGTCAGGGATTATGTCCTCCGATCGGATGAGATCAGAGAGGCAGAATATGCTTCCCCCATCGAGGGCGGATATCTTCTCTCAAGGACACGGAAGAGGACGCCCTATGTCCGGAATGTTTTTGAGCCCTCGGTCCAGTATCAGTTCGGCAGGGAAAACGTGATTTCCCTGAATTACCGTAATAACCTCTACGAGATTCAAGGGCGGACGAATGAAGATAGTATCGAGAATTTCATCAACCCCAGAATCACGTATTGGTTCGACATCCGAAATGGAGTGTCCTTCGAATATGGCCTCACGCTTGGACATTTTGAGAGATCCCCGGATTTAACCGGTCATATGGCGATGGGACGATACACCCATCGCTTCAATCCGAAAACCTCCCTCTTCGGAGAATATACTCAACTCTGGAGGAATTTCGATTCCCCCTCGGTTGATTATGCGGTCTATCGACCGAGCCTCGGACTGGAACATGCCTTCAATCCAACACTAAGCGGAAGGATCCAGGGGGGGTACTACTGGAAAAATCCTGCGCGTGGGGCAACCCGGGGCGGCCCTTTTTATGACGTTCTCGTCACGCAGCGGGCCCAAAAAACAACCTATGCCCTCTCTTTGCAAGGCGGATACACGGAGGACTACTTCTCTGCTGAAAACAAAGGCTTCACTCAATACCACCGGGTCCTGGGAAGGGTGAACTATCAGCTTCTTAAAAAGATGAATCTTGGACTTTTTAACAGTTATGAATGGGCCAAGCTTCCTGGAGATGTTATCGGAGGGAGAAAAGAGACCCATCACATATGGGGGATCGGAGGAAATGGTTCCTACCGGCTTTTCCATTGGTTAACGTTGGCCCTCGAGGCTTCTCATCGTGAAAACCATTCCAACCTTGACGGAAATGACTATAGCGAGTATCGAGGAGTGCTTAGGGTGACAGCAACCTATTAATTTTTAAATTGGGGTTAACCCTTGAACCCTGGACCTCTTGAATCCAGAGGGACATTGGAGGAGTAAAATGATCAATCCTGAGAAATCATTCGATATCCATGACTATATTGAAATCTTTTGGAGACGAATCTGGTATATTGCCATCCCTTTTGTCCTGATTCTGTCCGGAGCCGTCCTTTATGCAGTTACCTCTCCCAAGGAATATCGCTCCGCCACGCTGATCCTGGTCACCCCTCAGAAAGTTCCGGAGAGCTTCATTCGACCCACCGTGACCTCAAAGATTGAAGACCGCCTCCAGTCCATCGGCCAGGAGATTATGAGCCGGACCCGTTTGGAACGGTTGATCTCCGAATTAAAACTCTATCCCGAGGAGGCCAAGTCAAAAAGCAAGGAAGAGGTTTATGAATTGATGCGCAAAAACATCCGTGTGGAGATAAAAGGAAAAGAAGGTTACTTCACGATCTCCTATATTGGAAAGGACCCCAGGGTGGTAACGACCGTTACGAACAAGTTGGCCTCTCTTTTTATTGAAGAGAATCTTAAATTAAGGGAGCAACAGGCCCAGGGAACCTCAGAGTTCGTTATGATTGAGTTGAATGCGACAAGGGTTAAACTGGAAGAACAGGAGAAGACCGTCACGCATTTCAAAAGACAGTTTATGGGTGAACTTCCGGAACAGCGGGAGGCCAACCTTAAAGTCCTCGAACAACTCCAGTTGCAGAGTCAGAGGATCGGTGAAAATATCAGGGCGGCCCATGATCGAAAACTGATCATCCAGAAGCAACTTGCCGACACCGAACTTCTCATCGCCTCGAGCATTAAAAAAGAGGAGGGTTTCCTTTCTTCCTCATCACCTATTCAAACCGAAAAGGTCTCGAGATCCGTTGTCAGGGACCCGCTGGAAGTTCAATTGGAACAGATGAAGTACTACCTGATCGATCTTCAATCCAAATACACGGAGAAACATCCTGACATTATGATCGCTAAGAAGAGGATCTCGGAACTCGAAGCGAGGATCGAGAGGGAAAGGTCAGAAAAGGGGGCCGCGGAGAAGAAGGAGTCTGAATCAAACATTGTGACCACGCCATTGTCTCCGCCCAAAATCGTTACCAAGAAGGAGGAGAAGGAGGCCGTTAAACTGAACCCGCGTTATAAAGAGATGGAGAATCAACTCATTGCCACTGAGCTGGAGATCAACAGGCTGAAGGAAGATGAGGAGAAGATGAAAGCCCAGATCACGAAATATCGGGAGAGAATCGAAAACACGCCCATGCGGGAACTGGCCATGACTAACCTGAACAGGGATTATCAAAACACGAAAGATCTCTATCAAACCCTCTTAAGGAAGAGTGAGGAGGCACAGCAGGCGGAGAATCTGGAGCGCCGGCAGAAAGGGGAGCAATTTAAAATCATCGATCCAGGGAGAATTCCTGAGAAACCCTTTCGGCCTGATATCCCCAAAATTCTCCTTTTCGGGGTTTTAATAGGTTTGGGTTCAGGTTTTGGACTGGCCTTCTTTAGGGAGCAGATGGATCGTTCATTCAGGGATGCTGAAGATCTGGAAGCCACCTTGGGGTTTAAGGTGCTGGCGAACATCCCAACCATTCAAAAGGAGGCGGCTTAACGGAGATGTATACCAAGTTTTACGGTTTTAAAACAAAACCCTTTGAGATCACTCCGGATCCCAAATTTCTCTTTCTAAGCGAAGGCCATAGAGAGGCGTTGGCTCACCTCACCTATTCGGTTAGAGAGAGAAAGGGGTTTACCGTGATTACCGGAGAGGTGGGGACCGGCAAAACCACACTCGTCCAGACTCTTTTAAGCAGATTGAATGGGAACACAAGGACGGCTTACCTCTTCAACCCGAAATTGGGCTCCACCGATTTTATTAGCTATATCTGCGAGGATTTAGGGCTCAAAGGACAGAAAAGATCGAAGGGGCAATATCTGACCATGCTCCACAATTTTTTATTGGAACGTTATGCTCAAAATGAAAATGTCGTTTTGATCATCGATGAGGCCCATACCCTTGATCCGAAATTGCTCGAAGAGGTGCGTCTGCTTACCAATCTGGAGACACCCAAGTCCAAACTCCTCCAGGTGATCCTGATCGGCCAGCCGGAGCTGAACGGTGTTTTGAACGATCCGCAATATCGCCAGTTGAAACAGAGGGTGAGCCTCCGTTACCATCTCCAGCCTCTCAATCAGGAGGAGACAAAAGAATTCATTGGCAAAAGGTTGAGGGTCGCAGGCTTAGCCGATCCTCATCTTTTCACCGCCAAAGCCTTGGAGGAGATTTATCGGTATTCAAAGGGAATCCCACGGCTGATCAATATCGTTTGCGATAATGCGTTGTTAACTGGGTATGCGACCGACCATAAGGTCATCGGACCCAAAATCATCCTTGAGGTGATTGACCATCTGGAGGGGACCGGGAAGAAACGAAAGCGAAGACGATCCATCTTCTTTGCCGCCGTATTGATCATCTTTCTTACCTTTGGGATCTCCTCCTATATTTTATGGAAAGAGTCTTTTCCGAGAGTGAAATGGGAGATTGGGGAACGGATCCAATCTCTCGGGGAAATGGTCGAAAAGGTTTACGAGGAGACCCTGAGAAAATATTTTAGATGAACGGAGAGGTGAAATGAGCAAAATATACAAGGCGTTGGAAAAAGCGGAAAAGGAAAGGGAACGGGTGGATCATCCACCCCCCTCACGGGAGGGTCAGGAAGAAAGAAAAGGGGAATCTTATGAACTGAGGCCTGAGGTCTCAAAGACCGAGCCATGGGTTTCCGACCGGAGCCTCGTTTCCATCTTGCAACCCGGATCCCTGGCCGCGGAACAATTCAGAAAACTGAGGACTTACCTTCTTCGGGGAAAAAACTCGGAATTTCCAAAAACGGTCATGGTGACGAGCGCGACCAATGCTGAAGGAAAAACATTTGTTTCAGCAAACCTTGCCGCGGGTATTGTCCAGGACCTTCATGCCCATGCCCTGATGGTGGACTGTGATATGCGCAGCCCCCAGCTATCACGATGGTTTGGGTTGAGTGAGGACAAAGGTCTCTCCGAATATCTCGCAGGAGATGGAAAGCTGGACAATCTGTTGAAGAAGACCGGCGTGGAGAAGCTGAGCATCCTCTCAGGTGGAGCTGTTCGGGACAATCCCACCGAATTGATCGCATCGAAGAAGATGGAAACGCTCATCGATGAATTAAAAACACGGTATCGGGACCGGTATATCATCTTCGATTCCACTCCCCTCCTTGCCACTACCGAACCGGAAGTATTGGCCAAGTTGGTCGATGGAATCATCATCGTCATTAAGGCTGGCGTAACCCCAAGAGAGACGGTCAAACAAGCCATCGCCTCTTTGGATAAGGAAAAGATCATAGGATTTGTCCTGAATGGTTTAGAGTTTAAATCCTCAGGACTTTCCACACGTTACTTTGGTTCAAATGGATATTATTACACATATGGCTATGGCTACGGCAAAGGAAAGTCAAATGGTGAGAGCAGATGGAAGAAAATCTTTCCTTTTGCTCGGAAAGGTGGGGGATGAGGAGCGCTGAACCGCAGCACGTGATTTCATAACTCATAACTCCGAACTTAAAACTATGAACTGGTACGTCATCCAAACGAAACCCAAGAAAGAAGAAGAGGCGACCTCCTATCTCACCACGAAAGGAGTCGATATCTTCGGCCCTAAAATTGAAGCCTATTCCCTGAGGGCAGGGAAAATGGTGAGGGAGCTGAAGCCTCTCTTCCCGGGGTATCTCTTCGGGAAGCTCAATCTGGAGCAGGACTATTCCCTGGTCAGATGGGGGAGGGGGGTTAAGAAAATCCTTGGTTTTGGTGGATATTCAATCCCCGTATCGGAAGAAGTGATTGAGATCATCAAGAATCGAGTGGACAGCAGCGGGGTCGTAAGAAAAACGGCTCACTTTAAACCCAATGATTTGGTGAGAGTCAAATCAGGGCCCTTAAAGGATCTAATCGGGATCTTTGACCGGTGGGTTTCAGACAGTGAAAGGGTCAGAATTCTCATGAACCTTATCGGATACCAGCCGGCCATAGAAATCCATTGCTCCATGCTTGAGAAAGTAGCGTAAAAAGCAAGTGAATAAGGTAATGAGGTAATAAGTTAATGTATGGGAAAAATTATTAAATTAATTAACGATCAACTTATTAACATATTATACACAGCGTCATTAATCTCAAGAGAGCACGTCATTCCCGCGAAAGCGGGAATCCAGGAAAACACTGGATTCCCCCGTATCAAGTACGGGGCAGGCTTAGTCAAGCCCGGAATGACAGAAAAGGAAAAGACTTCTGTCGTTGTGTATAACCTATTAACTCGTTTATTGTAGTAAACTTTTTTCCACTCAAACGTGGCTGCCAGATCTAACATTTTTAAAATATTTTGTAGGAAATACTTCATTTCCAAAAGGGCGGGAGCCTATCCAAATGAAAGAGGGAAAATGAACTTTCAGAAATATTTTTTACTTCAGACCGCTATCCTGTTGTTCCTCCTTCCTGTTTCTGTTTTCCCGGCCGATTTATCTCTATTTGCCGGAGGTGAAATCGACACGAGAGGTCAGGGGTTTTCTTACCTGGGTGTCGATATCACCCAAAAATTCACTCAAAATCTATCCCTGGCCGGAAGAATCACTCCGAATTACCTGACCTACAGATACCGGGATGGAAATCATCTCATCCGGGCGAAATCACTTGGGATATATACGGTCGTTGGACTGAAATACTCTCTGAACCAAACAACGCTCGGCATTTTTGGCGGAGCCGAATATAGAAATACCGATCTAAATCCCGATGTGAGAACGGCAGAGGTGAGGGGGAGCACTTGGGCTGGTTTGATTCAGGGAGAATTCGATACCTGGTTTGCAAGCCGGACCAATATAAACCTTTCCGCAAGCTTCAGCGGCACAGATAGCTTTTTTTATGAAAGAGGAAGAATTAAACGGCAGATCTCGAATTTTGAATTTAAGAAACCCAATACGATCAATCTTGGAATCGAACAATTTTATGGAAGGAACCCGGACTTTCGAATGGCAGGAGGGGGACTCCTGTTGGAAGTCTATCATATTCCGAAGAAGTTATCCCTTGCCCTCAAGGGGGGCTATAAACATGATTCGACTTTTGGCAGCGGAGGCTATGGAGGGCTGGAGCTATTTGTTAGTTTTTAAATAGAAAAGAGGAGATGCCAATCTCTCCCTTTTAAATTTTCAAATGATTGGTCCTGTCTGAAAAATGATTTTATTAGGATTAAAAACATGGTGGTCCGATGTTAAAGGGACTCAGTCCTATCTCCGGTACTTCGAGAGAGAGGACCGCAGGAGACGCTTAGCCGGCCAATTCCTAACCATCATCACCATCGGTCTGGGAATTTACTACCTCGCCTGGCATGCTCAGCATATTAACTGGGAGGCAAAACTTTTTTCCTTTATCTTCTTTCTGGCAGAATTCATAGGACTTATCCTGTTTACTTTCTTTGCCTTCAACGCCTGGTTTTTAAGATATCACTCCCCCCAAGGGGTTTCTGTTGAAAAGCCTGAATCCATCGATGTCTTTATCACGGTTGCCGGCGAGCCGGTTAACATTGTTGTCGAAACCGTTCGGGCTGCCGTGAATATCGATTATCCCATCAAGAAAATATATCTCCTCGATGAAAAGGGAGATATCGCCTATCAAAACATTGCGGAGAAATTTGGATGTGGATACTTTGCGAGGGAAGACCATAGCCATGCAAAAGCAGGGAATCTCAATTATGCCTTTGAAAGGACTCACAGCGACCTGATCCTCACCCTCGACGCCGATCAGATCCCTCAACCTCAGATCATCTCCACCCTCATCGGCTACTTCAAATTTCCCATGATCGGGTTTATCCAATCCAAGCAGGATTTCAAAGTTCCCGTTGGAGATCCATTCGGAAACACGGACCGGGTTTTTTATAATGTCATGCAGTTGGGAAAGGATATGGATAATTCCGCCTTCTCCTGCGGGTCAGGGGTGATCTACCGAAGAAAGGCGTTAGAGGATATTGGGGGGTTCAGCACCTGGAACCTGGTGGAAGATGTCCACACCTCAATACTCCTCCATGACCGGGGCTGGAGGTCGGTCTATCACCATTACCCCTTAAGCAAAGGCACTGCCCCTGCTGATATTTACGGGGTTTACAGACAGCGCAGGCAGTGGGCCGCCGATTCTCTGAGGATCCTCTTTTGGGACAACCCCTTCAGACGAAAGGGCCTGACGTTCAAGCAGAAGCTCCAGTACTTTAACCTGGGTTTTGTCTATCTCGTTTCGGCCTTTGTGATGCCTCTCTTCTTCCTGACGCCGATCTGGGCTCTTCTTACCCATCAGTTTGTCCTGATCGCTCCTGTAAAAAGTTATGTTCTCCATCGATTTCCATATTTCATCGCCATGTCACTTGCCTATGGGATTATAAATTATCCGACCCATTATATGCATGCCTTTAAAATGTGGACAGGCCTCTTTCCTGCCTTCATTCATGCCACCTGGATCGCCATTAGGTCAAGAAAGAGAAAACCTGCTTATCGTGTGAATGTGAAGCCGGGAGGAAGGGTGAAACAGAAAAACCCATTCCTGGCCGTTCTCCCACAGCAGGGTATTATATTTCTTTCCATTTTTGCTGTTCTTTATGCATTCATCAAGGGAGTGGAGACCTGGGATTATTATCTTTTAAATGTTGTTTGGAGCACGTGGTCCATTTGGACCATGAGTGGGATTTGTCTTGCCGCCTTTAAAACCCGTCGTTGGATAGAAGAGGTTTCTTTAAAAAACCAGAAAGAGCCCTCTTTTATTTTAAGAGCGAGGGAGCTTTTTATTACCATGATCGTGACGCTTTTCATCGCCTTTTTCTTTTTAGTTGCAGATACGTCCGCAGTGAATCAAACGCTCAGCAACTTTCGGCAAAGGGTTTTATCCATAGGAGGAGAGAAAAAAGAGGCCACGATCATCCCCGAGAAATTCATTCCCATTCGCGATGTTCCTACGGTTTTTCCTGAGGAGAAAAGCGAACGGCCGAAAGACGAAAGTGATGTTACTGGAGAAAAAGAAGGGGCAGGGCTTAAGAAGCTAATTGAAACGCAGGCGCCGGCGGAAGAGAAAAAGGCTTCCGTTAAAGAAGATCAATGGATTGTGCAGGTAGCCGCCGTGAGGACTCAACAGGATGCCATGGCCTGGAAGGAAAAATTGATGACATCAGGCTTTCAGGCCTATTACGTATCTTCAAAGGTGAAAGAGGAAGAGTGGATTCGAGTTCGGGTGGGATTTTTTAAAGACAGGGATGAGGCTTGGAAAGCCGGAGAGGGAATAAGGGAGAAGGGCTATCTCAAAGGCCCCTTCTGGATTACCAGAATTTCACAAAAGGAGATGGAGGTCCGGGTTGGTAAGTGATCTGATTGAACCACGGGTGGGCCTTTACCTTCCTGACGATGTCCATTCAGCGATGGAAGGAGCCTTTCAATACACACAGCTCCTGGGAGAAAGGGTTCAGATACTTTCCTTCTATGTCGCCTGGGGTTCCGGAAGAAGGAATCTCGATATTTCAGGGTTTCAGGAGGTCTTAAGGCGCGGATGCATCCCAATGATTACCTGGGAACCATGGCAGTGGCCCCTGGAAGATGCCCGGCCTGAAGATCAACCCGATTTTTCACTCTCAGAAATATTGAAAGGGAAATATGACGATTATATTCGGAGCTGGGCTCGTGATTTGAAGCAAATTTCAGGACCTATCTTCTTACGGCCCATGCATGAAATGAATGGAAATTGGTATCCCTGGTGCGGAAAAGTAAACGGAAATCGACCCGAGGAATATATCGAAACCTGGCGGTATATCCGGTCCATTTTTAGAGAGGCCCAAATTTGTCAATTGATCTGGGTTTGGTCGCCCTATGCCCATTCTGTGCCGAAGGAATCGGACAATGAAGTTTGGCGATACTATCCGGGGGACAAAGAAGTCGATTGGTTGGCTTTGGATGGATATAACTGGGGTGAAACCCGGGATGGGTCAACATGGCAGAGCTTTGAAGAGATCTTTAAAGAGGGATATGAAACCTTAACCGAACTCGATTCTGAGAAACCACTCATGGTGGGAGAGGTGGGCTGTGCGGAAGATGGTGGAAACAAAGGAAAGTGGATTGAGGAAGCCTTTCAGTCATTGGGGCAACGTTTTCCGAGAATCAGGGCTTGCATATGGTTTAATGTCAATAAGGAGTGTGACTGGAGGATTGAATCTTCTCCCCGTTCTATAAAAGCTTTTAAGGAGAATATCAGGGCCTGGACTTTTTTAAATTCCAACAAAAAACTGGGGGTACTTCATTGAAACAAGAAGGAGGGGGAAAAATGAAAACCTGTGCAATCAGGCATTGTTTAGTGATGGCGTTGTTTGTCATTTCATTAATAGGAGTTCTGCAGAGTCCTGCCTTTGGCCTTCAGATGACGATTGGCGGGATAGATGATGCCGGTCAATTCGCCGGACAAGACGCCTATCTTAAATTTGTTGATTCTGACGGAAATACACTGAAGGAGATTACCAAGGCCGGCTTCCCGACCCCTTGGACCTTTGCCTCTCAGGTTTATGCCGATGCCCCTGGCGGTATATGGTATTTACAATCCGCTGGCAATATCTGGTCTTCCGACACAATTGTGGGAGACACTTTTACAGCCCCCTATGCAGGAGTATATAGGATATCACCCGCGGACGGAGCCTTTACATACGATTCTTTTCTCTGGAGTGGGGTAGCGGACAAATGGTTGTGGGAGCTTCAGATTTATGTGGTCGAGGATGATGTTAATTACACGTTAGGGTCTAAGAATCTTTATGATCAAGGATACCTGGCTTTAGGGGCAACCCTTGGGAAGCATATAGATATAACCTTAGTTGAAGGGGAAAAGCTGGTTTTTTGGATTGCCGATGGGAGTCTCGATGGCCCTCCAAACGAACGCAACACCATTGACAACTCCGGGAGCCTGACCTTTAATGTCGTGCTTATTCCTGAACCTTCGACCCTCATCCTTGCCGGAACCGGATTGCTTCTTCTCTTGAGGCGATACCGAAAATACATATCGGCTCATTAACCTAATTTGGTCCAGCTGCACAACAACGCTTAACTCGCCTGGAGCCCCCATGAAAGACATCCTTGACCAGATGGAGGAACATATTGCAGCGATTCGAAACCTTCAGATGAATTTTAACTTCCATTCGAAGAAACTCGAAAAATTGATGAGGGCTTTGATTGATATTCAACCGCAAAATCAAAACGTGGATGAGGATCATACTATCCCATCACAAGGAAATAATTAATCACCTGAGCCTATGAACATGAACGATTCCCGATCCATAGAGAAAACCATATTGTCAAAACCCCATTTCCTTGACCGGTTACGGGTTGAGCAACGGCGAGCCGATCGATCCAAATTGCCTTTGTCAATTGTGCTTTTATCTTTTCGGGCAGGAGCGATCCCTGACAAAAAGCTCTTTAGAGAACTTTTAGAAATGCTGCAGAGAAATACACGAGAAACAGACATTAAGGGTTGGATTGATAATTGTGCCATAGGGCTTATTCTTCCAGATACAAACGAAAATGGAGTTCAATGTTTCGTTGAGAAAATCTTTAATGGAAATGGAGAACTGGCTTATTCGGTCATTAAAGGAACCTACCCAGACGATCTTTTTCGGGAGCTGCTTAAGGAGACACAAGGTCAACCAAACCTTTTTCCTGTCGACGTTGTTGAATCCCATACTTCGCATGGCATCCAGGATGTCCTCAAAAGAGTTATGGATATCGTAGGGTCACTCATTGGGCTAATGCTCTTTTCACCTCTCATGCTCATCACAGCTGTTGCAATAAAAATAACCTCCCCGGGACCGATCATTTTTAAACAATTTCGTTTGGGAAAGAAAGGCCTACGGTTTCCATTCTATAAATTCAGATCCATGTACTGGAATGCGGATGATTCGATTCACCGGGAGTACGTAAACAGTTTAATACAGGGCGACCTCAAAAAAATCAATCAGGGGGATAAGGAGACGCCCCTTTACAAGATGAAATCCGATCCTCGGGTCACTCTTGTCGGAAAAATCATTCGTAAGACAAGCATCGACGAACTTCCACAGTTTTTCAACGTATTAAAGGGAGAGATGAGCCTGGTGGGGCCTCGTCCCCCTATCCCTTATGAAATTGAGAAATATAAACCCTGGCATCTCAGGAGGATCCTGGAAGTCAAACCCGGCATCACTGGACTCTGGCAGGTGGATGGAAGGAGTAGGACATCGTTTGATGGTATGGTGCGTTTGGATCTGAGATATGCGCAAAATTGGTCTCTCTGGCTCGACCTGAAGATATTGCTGAAGACGGTAAGAGCCGTCATTCGTCCCCAAGGCGCCCTCTAACTTCGATAGGATAAGCGGCTTAAGGTTAGAGATCAGAGGCAAAAAAATAGATATGTTTGAGGTTTGAGATTGAAGGCCGAAGGCAAAAGGGAAACTATTTTTCCCGCTAACCTGAAGCGTAGCGTTCCTCAAACCTCAAACAGTTAAAAGGAGGAAAAAATGAAAATCGCAGTGATCGGATGTGGCTATTGGGGTCCAAATCTTATCAGGAATTTTGTCCAGTCTAACAAGATTGAGGAATTGACCTGTTGTGATTTAGACCAGAAAAGGTTAGACCGGATGAAGAGCCTCTATCCCTCCGTCAAGTTGGCATCAAATTACGAAGAGCTCCTTCAGAAGCCCGACCTTGATTCAGTGGCCATTGCAACCCCCGTAAAGACCCATTACCCGATTGCAAAGGAATTCCTTTCCGAGGGGAAACATGTCTTTATTGAGAAACCTCTAACCCATTCGTTTGATACGGCATTAGAGTTAGTGAAATTGGCTGAAGAGAAGCAAAAGGTGTTGATGGTGGGACATACCTTTGAATATACGGCGGCTGTCAACAAGATTAAAGATATCGTCGACAGTGGCGAGATTGGAAAGATCCTCTATATTAGTTGCACTCGCGTAAATCTTGGTCTCTTTCAGCCGGATATTAATGTCATATGGGATCTCGCCCCTCATGATATTTCAATCATTCTTTACATTCTTGGGGAGGCTCCGGTTTCCGTCAATAGCCAGGGGAGGGCCCATTTCAAAGCCGGGATTGAAGATGTGGCCACCACCACGCTCAATTTTAAAGATGGTGTGATTGCGTTTATCCACAATAGTTGGCTCGATCCCAACAAGATCCGCCGAACCACCATTGTGGGAACAAAGAAAATGCTGGTTTATGATGACATTGAGCCTCAGGAAAAGATCAAAATATTCGATAAGGGAGTTGACGTTCCTCCTTACTATGATACCTTTGCAGAATTTCATTTATCTTACCGCTATGGCGATATTCACAGCCCAAGAATTGAGGACTATGAACCCCTTAAAAAGGAATGTGACCATTTTCTCACATGTATTCAGAATGGCGTGTCTCCATTAAGTGATGGGTATAGCGGGGTAAGGGTGGTTTCGATTTTGGAGGCCGCAAGCAAATCCCTGAGGCTCTCGGGGAGATCCGTCCAGACTCAGGGTCTTAAGTTATTAAACAAAAAATCGAAAAACAATGGAAACGGGTTTTTAATGGCAAGCAGCTGGAGGTGAAAAATGGAATTTCAAAGCATTGCAGCCGATGTAAAACTTGGCGAAAATGTGAAGATCCACAAATTCGTGAACCTCTACGGTTGCGAGGTGGGAGACAACACCAAAATTGGCGTCTTTGTCGAAATTCAGAAAAATGCCAGGGTAGGGAAGAACTGCAAAATATCGAGTCACACCTTTATCTGCGAGGGAGTGACGATTGAAGATAATGTGTTCATCGGGCATAGCGTTGTTTTCATAAACGATATGTATCCCAGGGCGACCAACGGCAATGGAGGGCTTCAAACCGAAAAAGATTGGAAAGTGGAACGCATTCTCGTTAAAAAGGGCGCCTCCATCGGCTCCAATTGCACCATATTGAGCAATGTCGTAATAGGTGAAAATGCAATTATTGGCGCGGGGAGCGTAGTTACAAAAGATGTTCCGCCCAATGTGATTGTTGCCGGCAACCCAGCCCGCTTCTTTCGTACAATCGATTTTCTATCTCAACCAGACGTCAACGAACAATATGTTTTGTATGAATTTCTTAAAGAAAGGATAAAGGTTTGAGGTTAGAGGTTTAAGGTTTGAGGTTATAAAATGTTACGGGTTCAAGGTTGCAAGTTACAAGTTAATCTACACCCTACACTCTGTGTTTTTAAGAACTCGTAACTCGCAACATTTAACACTCAACACTTAAAACTCCCCCTTGCGCCTAACGAGGTAAATATGGAAATCCCCTTTTTAGATCTGAAGATTCCACATCGTGAACTCGAGGAAGAGCTGGTGCAAGTTTTCCGCGACGGCCTCAGAAACGCCTCATTTATAGGGGGCATGCAGGTCGAATCTTTTGAGAAGGAATTTGCCCAGTTTTGCGAGACCCAACACTGCATTGCCGTAAATAGCGGAACCGATGCCCTTCGGTTTGCCTTAATCGCTGCCGGCATCGGGCCAGGTGATGAAGTGATCACGGTTCCAAATACTTTTATCGCAACCACAGAGGCCATCTCCCAAACTGGTGCGACTCCAGTTTTTGTAGATATCGATGAACGCACCTACAACATCGACCCCAACAAACTCGAAGACTACCTGAAAAACCGCCTCCAGCCTCCAGCCTCCAGCCTCCAACCACGTCCTCGTGCTGTGCTCCCCGTCCATCTCTATGGCCAACCCGCTGATATGGACTCGATTCAGGAGATCGCAGATCGATACGGTCTGATGGTGATCGAGGACGCCTGCCAGGCTCATGGAGCGCTCTATCATTCAAAAAAAGATGATCAATGGAAAAAGGCCGGTTCGATGGGATTGGCTTCAGCCTTCAGTTTCTATCCCGGGAAAAATCTTGGGGCCTGCGGGGAGGGCGGAGCGGTCACTACAAATGATGAGGGTATCGCACAGAAAATAAGGATGCTCCGTGACCACGGCCAGGCGAAAAAATACTACCATGAATTCGAAGGGTATAATGGAAGGCTGGATGCCATCCAGGCCGGGATTCTCAGGGTCAAACTGAGATGTCTCAATGAATGGAACGAAAAACGCCGCCACAACGCCTCTCTTTACACTCAACTCTTATTACCCTACACCCTACACTCTACTCCCAACACCCGGCATTTATCACTTATCACCCCCCATGAGCCTGAATGGGCAAAAGCTGTTTACCACCTTTATATTATTCGAACCAAGAAAAGGGATGAGCTTCAGAAATATCTTTCAGAAAATGGAATTCATACGGGCCTTCACTACCCCGTTCCACTTCACCTTCAAGGGGCCTATGCGAATAACGGATTCAAGAAAGGCGATTTCCCTGTAACCGAGGAGGTTTCTTCTGAGATCCTTTCTCTCCCCATGTTCCCGCAATTGACGGAGCAGCAAATCCGGTATGTCGCCGACAATATCAAGCAGTTTTTAAAACTTCGTCTAGATTTTAACACGCAACACGTAACTCGTAACACTCAATACTTAACCCCCAAACCCCTATGATATGCCTCAAACCTCAAGCGCTTGCCTGCCGAAGCTTTGCATAGGTAGGAAGCGCTTTTTTAGTCTTTATCCTTCCTCCTTGGCACGTCAAAACGTTTTTATCTTTTAACCTGTAACACTCTTTATGGACGATAGCATTCAAATCATTAATCCCACTCAACATAAAGGTTGGGAGGATCTCATCCTTTCCCATCCGGAAGCCTCCTTCTTCCATTCTTCGGCCTGGGCTAGGGTACTCTCGGAATCTTACGGTTATGTTCCGAAATACTTTGCGATGATCAGGAACGAAAAGCTGGTTTCCCTCCTGCCCGTCATGGAAGTCAATAGCCTTTTTACAGGGAAGAGGGGAGTCTCGCTGCCTTTTACGGACTACTGTGAACCCATCGTCGGTCCGGAGGTTTCTTTGGACGATTTGCTTAATTGTGTCGTTGACACCGGCAAAAGATCGGACTGGAAATCTCTGGAGTTAAGGATCGGGCAGAAAGCGCTGCCGAACCGCCGGATCGCGTTAAAGTATCTTGGACATGAGCTCAAACTTGGGCAGGATGAGGAAAGGCTCCTCTCAGGGTTTCGGGACAGCACAAGGCGGAATATCCGGAAGGCGATCGGGGAGGGGGTGGAGGTAAAGAGTTCGAATACAACGGAGGGGATGAAGGAATTCTACCGGTTAAACAGCTTAACAAGAAAGGAACACGGCCTCCCTCCCCAGCCCTACCGGTTTTTTGTGAAGGTCTTGGAACACATCATTTCAAGGGATCTTGGACAGGTTTATCTGGCATCGCGTGCCGGAAAAAACATTGCGGGCGCCATCTATTTCCATTTCAATGGAAAGGCCTATTACAAATATGGAGCATCTGATAAAAACTATCAACATCTCAGGCCAAACAACCTGGTCATGTGGGAGGCCATCCGGTGTTATTCCGGAAATGGGACAAGGAGCCTCTGCATGGGCCGGACCGAACCCGATCATGAGGGACTTCTTCAATTTAAATCCGGCTGGGGAACGACGGAACAACCGATCCGTTATTACCGGTATGACTTTAAAAAGGGTTCTTTTGTTTCAGGTTCTTCAAAGGTTACGGGCTTTCATAATAAGATTTTCAAGAATATGCCCATCCCTATTTTGAACAAAATAGGAGCCTTACTCTATAAACATGTCGCCTAACGTTTTAGGCTTGTAACAGCAACACCGCAGCGCAGCAACATAGCGGCACTCAAAATTAACTCAATAGATAACTCACAACTCATAACTGATTAACTCCTTAACCCAAGCAACTCAATCGATTGAAAAAATGTTGACATTTCATCTTTAAAAGTGTACACTTTTTTGAAAATTGCAGTTTGAGGGCTAACAATGGAAATAAACGTAAAAGAAGCAAGGGCGAGGCTAAGCTTCCTGCTTAAAAAAGTTGAAAAAGGAGATGAGATTCTGCTTCTGCGCAGGGGCAAGAAAGTGGCACGGCTTGTTCCGGTACAAACTCCGCAACGCTCCCTGCCCAGTTTGAAAGAGTTCCGATCTTCTATCCAATTGAAGGGGAAGCCTTTGAGTGCTGTCGTTGTAGAAAGTAGGGAAAAGGAACGGTTCTGATGGTTTATGTCGACACAAGTGTTTTGGTGGGATATTACTGTCCGGAGCCAATTAGCGAAAAAGTCGAAAGATTTCTCATGGCTCAGAAACGACCGGCAATCAGCCTTCTTACAGAGGTCGAACTCTTTTCAGCCTTATCAAAAAAGATACGAGGTAAGGAAATGAACCGGAGGGACGCCAGCAAGGTGTCAGCCAGGTTCCTAACTCATTTGGATAATGATTATTATACGAATATCCCTGTTGAAACACATCACTACCGATTGGCAAGAGATTGGATCGGCCTGTTTAACACAGACCTTAAAAGCCTCGATGCGCTCCATTTAGCTATCTCTTCGGCGGAGAATTTAACCCTGGTAACCGTTGATAAGTCCCTTTTTAAATCAGCGAGAGCCCTTACCAGAGATGCTATCTTGCTGGAATAGATGCCTTCCGCTTTAACCTTTAACGCCCTTACTCCTAACGCCTTATCTTCTTTTAAACCTTTAGCCTCGAACCTCGAACCTCAAACCTCCGACAGGCGCTGATAGAACTCGCAACTCGAAACCCGTAACTTTGAACATGAGCCTCATCAACCATATCTACTACCAACTTAAACCCCTGATTCCGAGATCGCTCCAGATTGCTCTTCGGAGGATGGTGGCCCAAGGGAAGCGAAAACGTTACAGCCGTGTCTGGCCCATAGACGAAGGGGCCGGGAAGCCGCCCGAAAACTGGAGAGGTTGGCCCGATGGAAAGAAGTTTGCCCTGGTTCTCATGCACGATGTCGACACCGCGAAAGGTCACGAGAAGTGCCTTGAATTGGCCCAGGTTGATGAAAAAATGGGTTTTCGATCCTCCTTCAACTTCGTGCCTGAAAGATACAATGTCTCATCCGAGGTGCGTCGGATACTGGTCGAAAAGGGCTTTGAAGTTGGAGTCCACGGCCTCAAGCACGACGGAAAATTATTCTCATCGAGAAAAACATTCCTGGAGCAGGCAGCTCGTATTAATCACTACTTGAAAGACTGGAAATCTGTGGGATTTGTCTCCCCCTCCATGCATAGAAATCTCGACTGGATTCACGATTTAAACGTCGAATACGACGCCTCGACCTTCGATACCGATCCCTTCGAACCCCAGCCGGATGGCATTAGAACAATTTTCCCTTTTGTCGTGAACGGGAATTTGATCTCAAAAGGGTACATTGAGCTCCCGTATACGCTCTCCCAGGATCACACGCTATTTGTAATCATGGGTGAAAAGGGCATTGATCTCTGGAAGCAGAAACTGGATTGGATCGTCAAAAATGGCGGCATGGCATTATTGATTACCCATCCCGATTACATGAGCTTTAATGGGAAGAAACTGGCGTCGGATGAATATCCGGCTGAATACTACAAAGAATTTTTAGAATACATCAAAAAAATTTATAAAGATCAGTATTGGAACGCATTGCCCAGGGACGTCGCTTGTTTCTGGCGTGAGAGACAGTCCCACAAGGGAAAGAAAGCCGTTAATCAGAAATACGAGGTTACATTGATCGACCCAATCAAAGACCCGAGATGGGACGCCTTTGTTGAAAACCATCCCTTTGGATGGATTTGCCACCTTTCAGGCTGGAAAAAGGTCCTGGAGACTAGCTTCCCCCACATGAAAGGCCATTACTTGGTTCTTGTTGATGGTGAGAACAAGATTCGAGCGGGACTGCCCGTTTTTGAAGTAAGAAGCTGGCTCACCGGTAATCGTTTGGTCAGTATTCCTTTCGCAACAGTTTCCGATCCCCTCATCTCCTCACAAGAAGAGTTTCGCGAATTATTTGATGCCACCCTCGAACTTTCTACCAAGTTGAAAATATTTAACATTCAAATTAAGGCACTTACTTCTCAAAAGCTGGTAGAAGAAATACCGCTAAAATTTCAAAGATATTATGTACACCATTACCTACTCCTCAATAAAGGTCTTGATGAAATTAAAAAGTCATTCCATCTTACTGCAGTACAGCAGCCGATTCAGAAACTTCATAAAGCAAATTTGAGATTATATATCGGTAATGCGAAAGCAGACTTATATGACTTTTATCACCTCTATGATCAGACAAGGAAGAGGTTGGGTCTTCCAACCCAGCCGTATAATCTTTTTGAGGTATTGTGGGAAACGTTTATGCCCATAAACAAGATCTTGGTCTTGTTAGCCAAACAAGAAGGCCATGTTGTGGCTGGACATATTTATTTTAAGTTTAATAAGCGTATGTCAATGGAATTTGAAGGATGGGATAGAAACTATCATTACCTTACCCCCAATCATTTTATAATCTGGGAAGCTATCAAAATGGCCCATTCCGAAGGATATCAAATATTCGACTTCGGTAGGACATCACCCGAAGACACTGGTTTAATAAAATTCAAGGAACGTTGGGGGACAAAAACGGCCACTTTTATGGAAATCGTTTACCCGCCCCATCATTTGCAAGTCTCTGATAGCAAGGAGAAATCATTAAAATATAGATTAGCGAGAAAAGTATGCCAGACAGTACCCAATCCTGGCAGAAAGATTATTAGCCATTTTTGTTATCGACATTTAGGATGAACGGGAAAGAATCGAAGACTGGAATGAACCAGTCCTTTTTCCAGATAAGAGTGTCTGAATCGGTTCGAGACGATGAATGGGATGCCTTCGTTGAATCCGAAGCGCAGGGGTCATTTGAACAAACGAGTGGATGGGCTGAGGCAAAGTGGAGTGCGGGTTGGAAATCTATAAGAGTTGTTGTTCTACTTGAGGATCGCATCTTGGGCGGAAGCCAGATCTTGGTGAAGCAGCTTCCGTTTGGATTCCGGGTGGGCTATCTCCCGAGGGGGCCCGTTTGTGATAATGGGAGGGACGATGTTCTCACGCTGATTCTGGCTGCATTGAAGAAGGTCTGTAAGGATTCTCATCTATCATGTCTCATTGTCCAGCCTGCAAACAACGGAAGTTTAACCGAAGATTCATTAATTCGATCAGGTTTCCGTAGAGACGCAACACTGGGCATTATTAGCGCAACAACAGCCATCGATTTGATTCAGACCTATGAAGCGATTCTATCCAGGATGACCAGGAATTTCAGATACAATATCCGGTTTGCAGAACGTAACGGCGTAATCATTCGGGATGGGAAGAGAGAAGAGATTGGTCTTTTTTTTAGATTGATGCTTGAAACATGCAGACGCCAGGGAGTCAGTCCAAACCCCTCGACGGAATCGTTTATACAGAAACTGTGGGACGTATTTTCCCCCCACGGGAATATAAGGTTTTTCTTGGCTGAGTATAATGGAGAAGTCGTTTCAGGGCTAATGTGTATCCCATTCGGTAAAGTCTGTAACGCCTGGAAAATGGGATGGTCAGGGAAGCATGAGAATTCAAGGGCAGTTCATTTTTTGCACTGGAAAGCAATTCAGTGGGCCAAAGATAACGGGTATCATTCTTATGACTTCATGGGAATAAACCGGGCTTTGGCTGAAACCATTCTCGAAGGGAATCATTTTTATAAAGTGGCAAAGGGGGCTAATCTGTTTAAGCTATCGTTCGGAGGGGAAGTGCGTTTACTTCCTGAAGCGTATTATTATTTTAAGAGCCCGCTGCTCGGGTTACTTTACACTAAAGTTTATCCCTACTTCAGAAAAATAAAAGGAGCTATCGTTTAAGAGCATTGAATTATGCATAGTGATAAACAACAAGGAATCATTAATAAAATACCTGATAAAAAAAGCCAGGAAGAAAAAAATATAATACCCTATAAACCTCGCAGGGTTTGTATGCTGGCATATTCGTTCTATGAATCCGACGGGCGTATAAGGCGTTATGCAGAGACATTGGCAAAGCGGGGCGACTGGGTTGATGCTGTCGCGTTAAGAGAAGAAGGCCAGTCACATTATGAACTCATAGAAGGGGTGCATGTATACCGGATACAGAAGCGCCTGATTGATGAAAAAGGTGAATTCTCCTATCTTTTGAAATTGATCAAATTCTTTATCTTATCCATGGCCTTTATCACCAGGAGGCATTATAAAAATCCTTACGATTTGATACATGTTCATTCAGTTCCCGATTTCGAGGTGTTCACGACTTTATTTCCAAAACTGCTCGGCGCGAAAGTTATTTTGGATATTCATGATATTGTGCCTGAATTTTACGCCAGTAAATTCAATAAAACCTCTAAAAGCCTCATTTTTAAAGCATTGGCAGGCCTTGAAAAAGCGTCTATTGCATTTTCCGACCATGTTATTATTTCCAATCATATTTGGGAAAAAACCTTGCTGTCACGCTCCGTATCAAAAAACAGGTGCAGCGTCATAATGAATTATCCGGATCCTTCTGTTTTTTTCAGAAGAGATAAAAGCCCAAAAGACGGCCGCTTTATCATTATCTACCCGGGATCACTTAACTGGCATCAGGGGCTGGATATAGCTATAAAGGCATTTGCCCGGATAAAAGATCAGGTTCCGTCGGCTGATTTTTATATTTACGGGAACGGTCCGGAAAAAAATAATTTAATCGGTCTTGTGGAAACCCTCGGTTTGAACAATAGAGTCTTTATCAAAGATACGGTTCCCCTAAATCAGATCGCAGATATTATCGCGAATGCCGATCTTGGTATCATTCCCAAGAGAAATAATTCCTTCGGCGACGAGGCGTTCAGCACGAAGATATTGGAATTCATGTCTTTAAGCATACCGGTGCTTGTCTCGGAAACCACTATTGACAGATATTATTTTAACGACTCTGTTAGTAAATTTTTCACACCCGATGATGTAAATCATCTCTCCCTATGTATGCTGGAGCTTATCAATAATAGGGATATACGCCGTAATTTAACGGATAATGCTCTGAGCTTTGTCGAAAACTTTAATTGGGATAGAAAAAAATCAGAGTATTTAAACCTGGTCGATTCACTGGTAAGCGACAATAAAAAGAAACCACCGCAACCGCATCATAATCCCCACGCCAAATGAAATTACGTTGTTACTAACCCGATGGATTCCAAAAACATTTCATACGTTTTGATAACTCCCGCGCACAATGAAGAGGACTTCATAGAGAAAACGATCCAGTCGGTCATTTATCAGACTGTTTTGCCGAAGAAGTGGGCGATCGTCAACGACGGATCAACAGACGGAACGGATGATATTATAAAACGATATGCAAAGCGCCATGACTGGATAGAATTTATCAGATTGTCGCAACACACTGATCGGCAATTTGCCGCCAAGGTACACGCATTCAATGCAGGTTATGAAAGAATCAAGAATAGTGAATATGCGATAATCGGGAACCTCGATGCCGACATATCCTTTGAAAAAGATTACTTTGAATTTCTGCTCAGTAAATTCAATGAAAACGGCAAACTCGGTGTTGCCGGCACGCCGTTTGTCGAAGAATCATTCAAAGGGTATGATTTTAAATTCGCCAATATCGAGCATGTCTCCGGCGCATGCCAGTTATTCAGACGAGAATGTTTCGAAAGTATCGGGGGATACAAACCCATTCGCGGTGGTGGCATCGACTGGATTGCCGTCACAACAGCCAGGATGAAGGGGTGGAAGACAAGAACCTTTACGGAAAGGACCTGCCTTCACCATCGGAAAATAGGGACCGGAAATAACAGCGCCCTGATGGCCTTGTTCAAACAGGGCCGTAAAGACTATTTTTTGGGAAACCATCCCTTGTGGGAAATATTTAGAACCTTTTACCAGATGAGTAGAAAACCTTACGTCATGGGAGGATTACTTCTATTCTTCGGATTTGCATGGGCGGGCATTAAAAGAACAGAGAGGCCTATTTCCAAAGAACTTATGGAATTCATACGCAGAGAGCAAATGCAACGATTAAAGAATATTTTTAGGAAATTATAGTAGCAGCCCATACCGTATAATTAAGAACATGTAAAATGTAGCCGTATCTTTTATGTTATCTACACCCTACACCCTTTAACCAACCCCCTTTTTAATAACATGTAACCCGCAACCCGTAACGTATTTATCTCTTTAACTTGCAACTCGTAACCTGTAACCTGAAACGGTTTTTTAACCCGCAACTCATAACTCGTAACATCCTTAAAATGTTCCATGTTTCACGTTTCGAGTCGTCTGGGAGGGTTGACTTGGACTCTATACTATGATAAATTTTCAATATATTATGGACGCCTTAGCAAAACAGTTGGATGCCAAACTGCGTAAGTGGCAGCCTGAGAAGGCGGACCAGGTGCGGTGACGTTTGGATATGATCGATGCACCCACAACCCGGTGAAGTCTGGCTTGTTGATCTAGGATTAGCAGCAAAGACACGGCCGATGGATGCAATGTCATTCCAAATCATTCATGAGGAGGAATATATGACAGTTAAGCAACAATTGATAAGAGAGATAGAAGACTTACCACTTGATGCGCAGGAAAAAGTACTCAAGTTAATCCATTTTGTTAAGGAAGAAATATTTGTCTTGCGCGAGAAAATGTCCACGGAAAAGAAGATGAATGCTCTTACAGATGTGGACAAAATAGCGATCGAAACCGGGATTCAAGATCTGGCAGAGCATCATGATCATTACCTATACGGTGTTTCGAAGAGATGAAGCGTAAGGTATTTGTAGATACCAGTGCATGGTTGGCTCTCGTCAATAAATCAGATGCTGCCCACCAGAAGGCAAAGAAGGTACGCGATGCCCTTTTAAAAGATCACATCCAATTCGTAGTTACCAATTATGTGATGGTTGAGATAGCAAATGCACTATGCAGAATTCCTCACAGAGAAACAGCAGTGAAGCTTATAAATTTTATAGAAATGACCGAAAATATTCAGATCGTGGAAATTGACAAGGCAATTTATAAAGAGGCCTATTTCTAAAGAACTTATGGAATTCATACGCAGAGAGCAAATGCAACGATTAAAGAATATTTTTAGGAAATTATAGTAGCAGCCCATACCGTATAATTAAGAACATGTAAAATGTAGCCGTATCTTTTATGTTATCTACACCCTACACCCTTTAACCAACCCCCTTTTTAATAACATGTAACTCGCAACCCGTAACGTCTTTATCTCTTTAACACATAACTCGCAACTTTCGCAGCTTTCCTTGAACCTTTTTCCTTGCACCTTTAACCTTATCCCCTACACCCAATACGCTACACCCTATATGTTTAAACCCGTAACTCGTAACATCCTTAAAATATTCCAGGTTTCAGGTTCCAGGTTTCAGGTTCTGTAACGTAATATTTTTTAACTTGTAACTTGTAACGGGTTTTTATTATTAACTTGCAACATTCTCTCTAACCCATGAAATCCTACCGCGACTTAGAAATTTACAAAATATCTTATGATTTGGCCGTCAAGATCCACAATGCCTCATTAAAGCTTCCTCAGTATGAACTGTACGAAGAAGGTAGTCAAATGAGACGATCTTCAAAAGGGGTTCCTGGATGCATTGCTGAGGGATACGGTAGAAGGCGGTATAAAGCTGAATTCGTTAGATATCTCATTTTCGCTCATGCCTCCTGTGATGAAACCATTTTTCATTTAAATATGGTGAAGGATACACATCAGGATATGGCCAGCCTTTTCGAACCCTTCATCAAACCCTACGAAAACTTGAGCCCTAAGATTCACAAATTCATTGAATATGTAGATAAGCATTGGAACAAAGATTTTAGAATTTGAACTTGTAACTTGTAACTTGTAACCTGTTTTTTCTGTAATCTGTTTTTCTTCAAACTTGCAACTTGTAACTTGAAACCTGTAATAGTTTTTTAACCTGCAACGTGTAACCCGTAACTCGCAACGGTTTTTTAACACATAACCTGTAACTTGTAACGTTTGAGCGGTGATCTGAACGTTGTCATTAGCTGATTTCAAACCCCTCCTCGAACAAAGCATCCGTAAGCTTGAGAGATGGATCGAAGATCATAACTACAAAGGTTACGATCCCGCCGACGGTCTGACCTCATACCTGAGGCCCTTGACCTTCGGCAATTTGTTCCTCGACCGACTGCTCATGCAACTCATTTGGAGAAGCCCCATCAACCTCCGGCCTCTTTTAGGCGTGAAGCCCTTAGACTCAAACATCGGCCGCGGCTACATGGCGTGGGGCTACCTCACCATGTTCAAAATGAACGGCAATGAAGCTTATAAGGATAAGGCGGCTTCATGCCTTGAATGGCTGAAGAATAATAAGGCGCCGGGGTTTGAGCATTACAGTTGGGGGAAAATGTTTGATTTCGCCAGCCGTGGCGGTCGTCAGGGGAAATATAAACCCATCACTGTCTGGACAAGCCTTATCGGGCAAGCTTTTCTTGATGCCCATGAAGTCATTGGTGACGCAGAATATTTGGATATAGCCTCCGACATATGCGAATGGATCCTCGAACTCCCCAGAAACCATACAGGTTCAGGCTTGTGCTTAAATTATACGGCTTTTTGGGATGGGGACTGCACCATTCACAACCAGAGCATGCTGGCCGCGGCAATGTTGGCAAGGACAGCAAAATATAGTGGCAATTCAGACTACTTAAAAGTCGCTAAAGAGGCCATTACTTACACGTGTACGCGACAGCTTCCCGATGGTTCCTGGTATTATGGTGAGGACTCCACATACCACTGGATTGATAACTTCCACACAGGGTATAATCTCGATGCTCTTAAGTGCTATATCGAAAACACAAATGATAAAACGTATGAAAATAACTTAAAGCAGGGCTTTGACTTCTTTAAAAACAATTTCTTTGAATCAACAGGAAGACCCAAATACTATCATAACAGGACATATCCCATAGACAGTCAGTGTTGTTCCCAGGCAATTGAAACATTGGCTAATTTTTCCGACTACGATCAATCATCTCTGGAACTGGGAATGCGCGTAGCAAGGTGGACGATTGAAAATATGCAAGACCGAACCGGCTATTTCTATTTCATGCGGTATCCGCTTATGACCCTGAAAGTGCCCATGATTCACTGGGCGCAAGCCACTACATATAAAGCTTTGACGGCACTCCTCTTGAAATTGAACTGAGAATAAAATCCAAAAGGTAATTGCCATGACGGTAGTGGACGATAAGGAAATCATTGTAAAAGGCAGACTCATCAGAACCGCCGAGTTGAAAGAAGAATGGGATGAAGATATCGAAGATCCAGAAACATTTATTAAAAAGCTAAAAAGCAGCGGCATCAAAGCGGATATATTTACCTTTATGCAGAGATTGCCCGAATCCAAACCGAAATACAACTACCACATGGAATGGGATAGCATCGCCGCCATTCCAATCACAAGTTATGAAAATTGGATAAAAAAACAAATCGTTCAAAACTCAAGGAAAAAAATAGGCTTAGCCCAAAGAAAAGGGGTCGTAATCAAACTGATTGATTTTGATGATGAGCTCGTAAAAGGTATTTTGGACATTTATCATGAAACGCCGATCATGCAAGGCAAGCCCAATAGGCAGTATAATACAGTCTTTGAGACCGCAAAAAGATTGAATGCCACTTTTTTAGATAGAGCTCAGTTCATAGGCGCTTTCTACAACGATGAACTCATTGCATATATAAAATTGGTCTCAGCGGGAAGAATTATGAGAACCATGGGTATTCTTGCAAAAGTAGCTCATCGAGACAAGGGCCCAATGAATCTTCTGATCGCAAAAGCCGTGGAAATTTGTGTCGAGAAAAAGATGCCCTATCTTATATACGCTAAGTTCAATTATGGAAAGCGTGGAAGCCAAACATTGAAAGATTTTAAAAGAAATCTCGGATTTGAAAGCATAATTTTACCGAGATATTACATCCCTCTAAATGCCCGGGGGAAAATAATTTTAAAACTGAAGTTACATCGTGAAATTGCCGAGTATTTTCCAACAAAAATAATAAGAATTGCAATACAGTTGAGAAGTTACTGGTATTCAAAGAAGTTTGCTGCACAATTGCGAACAAGCAATTATGCACCCGAATGACAATACCAAGAAATAAACAACAGAGATTCTAATGCCGGGAATTACCGGAATCATAAGTAAAACACCGAAAGAGAAAAGCGAAAAAGATCTGCAGCTTATGGTCGGTTCCATGCTGCATGAATCCTTCTATACCTCTGGCACATATATTAACTCTCAGATAGGCATTTATGCAGGCTGGGTTTGCCACGAAGGTTCATTTTCAGATTGCATGCCTGTCTGGAATGAGAAGAAAAATGCGGTCTTGATATTTTTTGGTGAAAATTTTACAGATCTTGAATTATTTGACCAACTTAAAGCAAAGCATCACAAATTTGATAATTCCAATGCCAGCTATTTGATACACCTCTACGAAGAAAAGGGCATCGATTTTCTTAAAGAACTGAACGGTTGGTTCAGCGGTATATTGGTGGATATTCAGGCGGGGAAAATCTTTTTGTTCAATGACCGATACGGGATGCAGAGAATCTTCTATTACGAGGGTAAGGATGCATTCTACTTTTCATCTGAAGCAAAGGCCTTGCTTAAAATTTGCCCGGAGTTGCGAGAAATCGACATGAAAGGGTTGGGCGAATTTCTCAGTTGCAACTGCGTTTTAGAGTATCGGACATTGTTTAAAAATGTATTCCTTCTGCCAGGCGCCGCAGCCTGGATCTTTCAGCAGGATGGCAACCTGACCAAAAACTGCTACTTCAAGCCTGACATTTGGGAAAATCAACCCTGGCTTGAAAAAGAGTATTTTTATGAAAAATTGAAAGATACCTTTGCAAAAGTTCTTCCCCGTTATTTTCGCACTAATCAAAAAATAGGCATATCATTAACAGGCGGTTTGGATACCCGCGTCATTATGGCAAATGTTGACATGCCGGCCGGAAAATATCCTTGTTACACATTCGGCGGTATGTATCGCGACTGCTATGATGTCAAGATTGCCCGAAAAGTTACTGAAACATGTTATCAATCACACCAGACTTTGTATCTTGATAGAAAATTCCTGTCTGATTTTTCGAAATACGCCGAGAAAACCGTATATATTAGTGATGGATACTTCGATGTTTCCGGATCCTATGAGGTTTACCTTAATAGTTTGGCGAGAGAAATTGCCCCGATCCGAATGACCGGTAATTACGGCGGCGAGATATTGCGGGGTATTGAAGGGATGTTGAAATCGGCGCTTCCAGGTGAAAAGCTTTATAATTCTGATATTAACATTCATGTCAAGGATGCTGCTAACACGGTTTCCGGCCTTTATAAATCTTCAAGTCATCCTATGTCTTTCAACCTTTTTAAGGAAATACCATGGTTCAGAAATAACGGTTTCTTTTGTGAGCAGTCTCAGGTGACACTTCGTACTCCTTATATGGATATTGACCTTGTAGCGTTAATGTATAGAGCGCCCATGAACGTCAGAAATAATATGGAACTAACATTGCGGCTCATCGCTGATGGCAACCCGACATTAGGTGCCATGCCTTCAGATCGAGGCTTTGGAGGAGACAAAAAGTTCCCCTTATCGACTTTGATCGAGCAATATTACGAATTTTTATCCAAAGCAGAGTATGCGTATAACTATGGAATGCCCCAATGGTTGGCAAAAATTGATTATATATTTATGTTTATGCACTTCGAGAAGTTGTTTCTTGGCCGTCACAAATTTGCCCATTTCCGGTTATGGTATCGAGATGAATTGGCCGATTACATTAAAAGTATCTTGTTGGATGAAAAATCATTAGGGCGGCCGTATTTAAACAGTAAAACGGTGGAAAAAATGGTGCAGGGCCATACAAAGGGTAACCGTAATTATACGACTGAAATAGGCAAGGTGCTCACTTTAGAGCTGATACACAGGCTTTTAATCGAAAGTAATTGATGATTTCTGATAATATTGCCGATATTGATATCGTAAATAAAGAGTCCCTATCGTCTAGCGGTCCAGGATACCGGCCACTCAAGCCGAAGACAGAGGTTCGAATCCTTTTGGGGACGCCAAAACAATATTCTATGGGCTATTGGGGCAGTTAAAAAAGTGTATAGTTGTGTATGGGTGTGATTTTAGATAAAAATTATCAACTTATTTGGCACATATATTGCTGAATATAATTTAGCTGAATATTTACTTAACAAGGAATATATCAATAATATTAAATGGTTAATCTTGATTTATTACATATTTATTAATTCTCACTCTATGACATAAAGTACAAAATATACCTTTTTTACTGAAAAAATGTCAGCAAGGAGTTCTATCGATGAAAAGAATTATTAAATATTTAGTTGTCCTGAATTTGGTGGTTAATTTTTTGGGAGCTGCATATGTCAGTGCAGCAACCATCAGTGCAGCAAGTTGTTCGCAATCTGACGTGCAAGCCGCCATTAATGCATCTGCAACAGGTGACAAAGTTAGTATTCCCTCTGGTGAATGCACATGGACTTCAGCAGTTTCTATACCAGATGCTAAAAAAATCACGTTGCAAGGGGCCGGATATGATAATACTGTAATCAGTACATCTGTGATTGCGATTCAAATGAATTTGTCAGGTTCTCGTATTACAGGCATTGGTTTTATACTGACAGCTGAGGTAAACAGTATCATAAATGTTAAGGGAACTGGATGGCGGATAGATAATTGCAAATTTAATAATACTACGGGACTGTCAGTGGTTTCCCTCGATATAAATGGAACCAACGTGACTCAATATCCAACTGGATTAGTGGACAACTGTGTTTTTATAAACGGCAGGATTTTAGTTAGTGGCCTTGGAACATTTGCGAAAAATTCTGCTCTTTGGCTCAACCCGATTAATCTTGGTACAGCTGATGCTGTTTATGTTGAAGATTGTAATTTTTCTCGGAATGACGGTGGACGAAGGAATGCAATAGACGGAAACTTGGCTGGTATGTGTGTTTTTAGATATAATACTATAACAGATTCCTATGTAGAGCTTCATGGATTACAATCTGACCAGGGAAGAGCACCTCGGAAATTTGAGACTTACCGGAACACTCTCCATTCGTCAAACAACCAGTATCTTCCATTACGTTACAGGGGTGGCACAGGCGTTATATTTGACAATGAACTATCTGGAGATTATAACGGCAGGGTTATTGACTTTTATTTAGATCGTTCCTTCAAATCAGTTGGCGTTGCTGGAATGTGTGATGGAACTTCATCATGGGACGGGAACGAAGACGCAACGGGATGGCCCTGTCGAGATGGGATAGGACGGGGGCCTGATGTATATTTATTTGACAAAGCCTCCCCACCCTATCCACGCCAAAAATCTGTGCCTGCTTATTTATGGTTAAATCGAGATAAAGGTCGGGATGGAAAGAGTTCAAATATAGCCAGTGTAATTATGTCCGGTGGTTCAGGAAATCACATTAAAGCTAACCGTGACTTCTATAATGAAGTAGCTGGTTTTGACGGGACATCTGGTGTTGGTGTAGGACTTTTAGCCAATAGACCTGCTACGTGCAAAACAGGTGTTGCATACTGGGCTACGGACCAGGGAGATTGGAATAAAAAACTAGGTGGACAACAGGGGGTGCTTTATAAATGCACAGCACCAAATACATGGACACTATACTACACCCCTTACACCTATCCCCATCCGCTAATCAAAGCATGGAGCAACCTCCAACCACCAAAAAACCCGCGAATTTCCCAATGACCGCTTCCTATTTTAAACTTGCAAACCCGGAACCCGTAACTTTATCCCTATTGCAAGTAGCCAGGCGCGAGGCGTAAGGCCATTTAAAGGGGGACTGAATTATTTAGTAACAACTCAATAACCCAACAAACCCAGGTAACCCAAGCAACCCTATAACCCATACAACCCGTAACTTATAACCTGAAGCCTGTAACTTTTTTCGTTTTTCCGTTTATCCTTTTCCCTTTATCCCTTGACCTTTTCCATTATTCCTGGTTTCCTGGGTTCCTTATTCCATTGACATCAAGACCATCCTGGTTTATTGTACTATTCATAAGGAAAAGCTGTAGTGGATGCTGGCCTATATCACAAGTAAAATGATGAATGCCAATAGGAAGGTTAATACAGGGGGCAAATCATGGGACATCGTATTGTCGATGCAATCATAGAGGACGGTCAACTGAAATATGTTGGTGAGAAACTGCCTGCGGGACGGGTGAAGGTACACCTGATCTACGACACACCGGAGGTAGAAGGGGTAGGCAAGGTTGCGGAAGCCGTGCTTGCTGAAACATGGGGGATTTATAAGGATATTGACCCTGACCTGGAAGCGAAGAACCTGAGAGCAGAGTGGGAAAGAGGGGAACGGTGAGCTTTCTCATTGACACGAACATACTGATCTATCATACCGCTGGGTCCGCTATTGTGAAAGAATTCTTAGCTGATCTAATCACCGCAAAGGCTTTTAACATTTCGATGATTACGAGGATAGAGTTTCTCGGATGGCACGCACAGACCCCGGATGGATTCGAAAAATGTCAACGACTGGTCAAGTTGAGTAATGTGCTTCCCGTCACTGAAGAGGTTGCGGATAAAGCAATCGATCTGAGAAGGTATCGGAATGTGAAGCTGGCTGATGCCATCATAGCCGCTACTGCCGTGGTCAACGACCTCAAACTTGCCACGCGAAATCCGGATGACTTCAAAGGGCTAACAGCTCTAAAAATAGTGAATCCTTTCAAGTAAAATTATCTGTTTCTTACTACGAATGTCTATCTTCCGCTCAAAACTGGTACGGACTTGGAGCTTATAATTATCATTTTCCCCTTGTTCCTTTTTCCTTCGACCTTTTCCATTATTCCTGGTTTCCTGGGTTCCTTATCCCATTATTTTGGGTTTTCATCCTTATTCCTTTGTCCTTGAACCTTTTGCCTTATTTTTTAACTTGAAACCCGTAACCTGTAACTTGTAACTTCTTTATTGTTCATCCTTTTTCCTTGTTCCTTTATCCTTGAACCTTGTTCCTTGTATCTAAAACTTGTAACCCGCAATCTGAAACATCCTTAAAATTTTTCAGGTTTCAGGTTCTGTAACGTGGTTTCTTTTAACATGCGACACGCAACTCGCAACCCGTAACCCTCTTCACTAACCACTAAACCCATGCCTCCTCAACTTGCACTCCTGATCACGATTATCTTAATTCTCTACCTCTTCTGGGTGGACCGAAAGAAGATTGAGGGTGTTTCAAGGGCCATTTGGATTCCTCTTATCTGGATGTTTTTTAGCGCATCTCGCTACGTCTCCCAGTGGCTGAATCTCGGAGCTCCCACAGACACTGTGGATATTTATCTTGAGGGCAATCCCGTTAACGCCGCCAGTTTTTTTATACTTATTGCAGCTGGCATTATCGTCTTACTGAGGCGAAGACTCAACTGGGTTGAAATATTTACCAAGAACCCCTGGATTTGCCTGTTTTTTCTTTTCGGGGCCATCAGCTTTTTCTGGTCCGATTACCCTTTTGTTTCCTTTAAAAGGTGGATTAAGACGCTGGGTAATGTGATTATGGTTTTGGTTATCTTGACCGAGGGGCGTCCCTACGAGGCGATTGGAGTCATCTTTAGGCGTCTTGCTTTTATCTGCCTTCCACTATCAGTGCTCTTCATAAAATATTACCCGGAACTGGGGAGAGACTATCATGCTACTGGTACCCAAATGTTTACTGGTGTTGCCCTCCAAAAGAATGGGCTTGGGCAGATTTGTTTGCTCTTCGGTATTTATTTCTCATGGCACATACTCCTCAGTAGATGGAAAAAATTTGATACGTTCGACGGCGCCAAATCCCGATTTTTAAATCGAGTTAAAAAGCGCCGCTCAGTATCAACCCTGAGCATACTCTGGACGCCTGTCCTGAGCGAAGTCGAAGGGTCAGACCGGAGAGTCGAATGGGTTGATTTGGAGCGATTGCACTACTCAATATACCTCATCATTCTGCCTATGATTATCTGGCTCTTCTACATGTCCAACAGCGCTACCTCTCTGGTCTGTATGGTTGTTGCAGTTTGTCTCTTCCTGGTCGGACGAATGCCATCAATGGCCCTGAAACCCCGCAGAATCCTTGCATTTGGTATTGTGTGCATTGCACTTTTCGGAGTATTAGAACTGTTTTTTGACGCAACAGCAACCGTGATCAACCTGCTCGGTCGGGATCCGACTTTGACCACGCGCGTCCCAAAGTGGGAGGTACTCCTGTCCATGGTTAGGGATCCCGTCTTCGGTTTTGGGTGGGAGAGTTTTTGGCTGGGCGAACGCCAGCAAATAATTTATGAAAAAATAGGTTTGAGAGGTAATGCACATAACGGCTACCTGGAGATGTACTTGAATCTCGGTTTTATAGGGATTTTTATACTGGTGGGCTGGATTCTGTCAGGGCTAATAAAGATCGCACGCCACCTTGTTATTGATTATCCGGCGGCAATGCTCAGACTTTGCTTCATAGTGGTCTTTGCCCTCTATAATTGGACCGAAGCCTCATTCCATGGGGTTAGTAATATGGGAATACTATTACTCCTGGGCAGCATGGATATACCGCAGAAACACAAGCTTGCACAAAATGATATCGGCAATAGGCACCAACAAATAAAGTGAGAATGATTATCTGCGTGCATTCGCAGGTTTCCTTTCCCCACAGGCTAAACAAGGAATGAAACAACTCGTCTCCATTCTTATTCCGGCTTTTAATTCAGAAAAGTGGATTGGTGATTGTATCGAATCCGCTCTTGCACAGACGTGGCCGTGGAAAGAGATCATCGTCGTTGATGATGGATCAAGAGATTCAACTCTCAAAGCTGCAAAATCTTATGCCTCAAAAAATGTGCAAGTAATAACTCAAGAAAACAGGGGGGCAAGCGCTGCACGTAACCACGCCTTATCGCTGGCCCAGGGTGATTACATCCAGTGGCTGGATGCCGACGATTTATTGGCGCCAGACAAGATTTCCAGACAGTTGGAAAGCGCAGAACCTGGCAAGGATTCCCGGGTTTTGCTTTCCGGGTCATGGGGACAATTCTACTATTTTCCCAAAAAGGCACAGTTCAAACCCATCTGCCTCTGGGAGGATCTGGAGCCGGGAGAATGGCTGTTCAGGAAGATAGACCAGAATTTGTGGATGGCGATTGAATCCTGGCTGGTGAGCCGTAAGCTGGTTGAAATGGCGGGGCCATGGGATGAAACGCTTTACCGGGATAACGACGGAGAATACTTCTCCAGGGTCCTTTTATCTTCAACTGGTACTCGCTTTATTCCAGAGGCCCGCTGTTTCTGCAGGATAGGGACCACGGGGATTAGTCATAACTTGACGCTCGACGATCGGAAATTGGAATCTTTGTCATTTTCACTTTGCTCTTATATCAAGAGACTGAGAACCCTGGAGGATAGCCCGAGAACACGGGATGCATGCCTCAAACTTCTTAACCGCTGGGCAATTTATTTTTACCCGGAAAGAGAAGACATCTTCTTTCGATTGCAGTCGATTGCGAAGGATCTTGGTGGGATTCTCGCACCACCAAGACTACGACCAAAATACAGACGGCTAAAATTGCTTTTTGGTTGGCGCATTGCCAAGAGACTGCAAAATGGCCTTCCATCTGTTCGATCACTTGTTGGAAGAGAATGGGAACGCGTTCTATTTCTGCTAAACTCTAATAAATAGAGAAGACTTTAAAAAATCAAACTAATGCTAATGCCCCATGGCCGGGGGGCGCTTCTCGAACTATGAAATTGGTTTATGTTTTCGGTCTTTTACGCTATGCGCCATACCCTACGCCTAAGCTATTTTCCACGTAATCCAAGTCAAATAGCCAACTTTTCAAAAATTAAACAAGACTCCACCCGATTGAATTTTAAAAATAGATGAGGGGATGAATTGTGGATAAAGCACTATTAATGGCAGAACACCGAGTATTATTCGGTGATAATAGATTTAGGTCCGCAGGCAAGGAATATTATGAATGGAAAATTTACAAGAATCCCTATATGGACGGAGAGATCTACTTAGAAATAAGGGACGGCAAGGTTGTAGGATCATCAACCGCGACGCCCAAGAGGATTGCTATCTTGAATGAAGTATTTTTAACAGCCGAATTAGGCGATAGTTTTACACTACCAGAATATCGCAGACAGGGGATAAACCTTAAGGCTTTGAAACATTGTGCTGAATATGCAATTTCAAGAGGAATCAATCTTATTTATGGAGGTCCGGCAACTCAGGCAAATTATAGGTTGCTTCTGAAAGTAGGCTTATTACCATGTTCTTATATTAAATATACTTTTTTGACTAAAAGTTTAAAACCAATACTTTTTGCGATGAAAACAGTTGCAAAAAGGTTTCTACGCCGGGATAGTAGTACAAATATGAGCTATTTGAAATATCTACTTAAGCCAAAACAAACACAGCCTAAATTCGTTTACCCATATGAAAATTATGATGAGAATGATTTTCATCTGGCGATAATTGATAAATTCAATGAACAAGTTGATGCCTTATGGGGTGAACCACGGTATTTATTTTTTATTTATCGTGATAGCAGTTATCTGAACTGGAGGTTTTTTACAAATCCGGATAAATATATTGTTTTGGCTGCTGTTAAAGGAGAAAAGTATTTGGGGTATATCGTAGTCAAAATGTCTAAGGATAATAGGACAGGTGTTATTTGCGATTTTATTACCATAGACGATAGGTCTGATGTTTTTTCGGCGTTGGTCAAAAAATCAGAAGAGATACTAAAACGAAATGGAGTTAATTTAGTTCAAATAGAATGCATCGTCGGTTCAGCATATTACAAAACGCTTAATGAATTAGGTTACTATGATCATGGACCGGGGAGTTATCAGCATCTTACAATCTATTCGAAAACTGAATTAGGCAAGCGGGTTCTTGAGAATGGAGGAAGTTGGCATTTTACATTGGGAGATTCTGACGAGGTGTGAGTCAGGTAGAAATCCTGTTGATGAAAAGCAATTCCATCCTTAAAGTCTTCTATTTTATAACAAGTATCTTCTTAGCAAATATTGTTAGAAAGCCTGTTATTCTATGCTTACATAGAGTTAAAGCCCCATCAAAGTCGTTGCTTGACCGAAGAGTTGGTTTTACCAGCCCAAATAACTTTAAAAAAGTCATACGGTTTATGAAAATCATGGGGTATGAATTTGTTCCATTAGATGAACTTGTAAATATGATTGAAATTGGAAAATATAAAAAAGTGGCGGTAATCACATTTGACGATGGCTTCAAAGATTTATACCAGAATGCTTACCCAATATTGAAGGAATTTAATATTCCATTTACATTGTTTTTAATTACATCATTGATAGATTCAAAAGAACTATTATGGTTACATAAATTGTATATATCCCTGGATAAACTGCATTTAAAAGAAAGTGAATCAATACTTAAAAGTTATAGTGACTATGCCAGTAATATCGAAGATATGTCTGTATTTATCGGGAAGGTTATTCATTCGAAAGATAAAAAGAATATCATAGAGTTGATGGCGGCGATGTCAATTGCTGCAAAAATAGATGAGGGAGAAGAAAAAAGGTTGGCAAGAGATCTGTATTTATCAAGTAAAGAAATAGAAGAAATGAAAAGCAATGGATTAACAGTCGAAACGCATGGCCATGAGCACTGGCCTTTAACGAACTTAAATGAGGAAGAAACAGAAGATGAGATCGTATCTTCCATTAGATTTATTAAGGAAGAACTTGGTGGCTTACCCAAATACTTTTCCCTCCCTTACGGCACAACAAATAAGTATGTAATAGATATAGTAAAAACATCAGGATTAAAAGGCATAGCTACCATAAAGAGCCAAATAATAACAGAATCCTCTGTGGATCTATATAACCTGCCAAGAATTTGTGTTTATGACGACATCAAAGAAATTTATAAGATTATTAACAAATATTATGTCAAATATATTTATGAAAAGCTACAACAATAAAATAATGAAAACCTAATATGAACAGAATTGATAATATCATAATTTAGAAAGGGATAAATAATTAAAGAAAAAGATTACCAACAATTATTAGACACAAAACATCTCGAAGGTGACCTAAAAGGCAAATCGATTCGTGGTGGAGCAAGCACGATTCTAGCTCAGGTCCTTTCCCTTATTTTGCGTACTGGGTCGACGATTATACTCGCACGTCTATTAATTCCTGAGCAATTCGGGTTAGTCGGCATGGTTACTGCGTTAACAGGTTTTTCTGAAACGTTCAAAGACCTGGGTCTTTCTGATGCGACAGTACAGCAAAAAAACATTACCCATGAACAGGTTAGCACACTTTTTTGGATTAATACAAGTTTAGGCGTGATGATCACACTCTTTGTAGTCGCTGTTTCTCCTGCTATTGCTTGGTTCTACAGTGAACCGCGGTTGCTTGAGGTCTCCTTGGTTCTATCATTAAGTTACTTATTTAGTGGATTGACCGTTCAGCATCAAGCCATCCTTCGACGCCAAATGCGGTTTGTTCAAATTGGAAGCGTGCATGTCCTTTCTTCGGCCATAGGTGTTGCTCTGGGTATTACGATGGCAATACGAGACTGTGGATATTGGGCTTTAGTTGGGATGAATCTCTCCACAACCATCTTTACTGCCGTTGGAACATGGACTATTTGCCGTTGGCGACCAGGTTATCACATGAGCCTTGCTAAAATCGGCTCGATGCTGCGCTTTGGAAGGGACATTACTGGATTCAACATAATTAATTATTTTTCTCGTAACCTCGACAATATTCTGATTGGGAGATATTGCGGTGCGGGTTCATTAGGACTTTATGATAGGGCCTACAAATTAATGATGTTGCCTATACAACAGGTTCGAGTTCCTTTAGCCAGCGTTGGCATGCCAGCATTAAGTACTCTTCAAAATGATCCGGGAAAATTTCGTCTTTATTACAAGAAATTTCTCTCCATTCTATCTTTCTTCTATATGCCCCTTGTTGTCTATCTGATTATTTATTCTGATGTCATAATATTGTTACTCCTTGGAAAAGATTGGATTGATGCAGCCTACATTTTTAAGATATTGGGTATAACAGCTTTCATTCAACCAGTATCAACTACTCGTGGGCTTGTAATGGTTTCCTGCGGAAAAACAAAAAAATATCTGATAAGCGGGATAGCAAATGCTTTAGGCATGATCTTGACGTTTAGCATAGGAATTCATTGGGGTGTGACTGGTATTGCCATAGGATATGCTATTGCTAACTATTCAATGCTACTCCCTTTATTATATTATTCTTTTAATGAAACTCCTATTTCTATTTCACTATTTTTTAAAGCTATTGCTTTACCTGCATTTTGTAGCATGATGATGGGGCTGATATTAATTATAATGGCCAATAAAATCCAATATGAAAACGCACTATCGGAACTGGTCGTCTCACTATTAGCAGCCATCATTATTTATTGCACAATATTTTTATTATTTCCAAGAGGAAGGGAAAGGCTCATAGAATATTGTCGGTACCCATTAATGGTTTTTAAAAGGTATTGATAGAAGTGCCGACTGTGGTAGTCCTAACTCGATGAGTATTTCGATAAAAAAATAATATTTATTTCGGAAATGAATGATTTGGACTAAGAGATTAAGATTAGATGATTGCAAAGTTACTTAAAGTTGCATGGAAATGTTTAAGAAATCCTCTACAGGTTAGGAAGAGGATAATTCGAAAAATGCCTAATATCATACATATAGGTAACCGAACTATTGTTAGTAAGGTAAGAGTCCGAGGAAGAAAATGCATTAAGAAAACCTTTGAGAATACAGAAGTAGGCCTTGCATGTTTTAAACAAGAGATACTCGCAGATGAACTATTTCGTGACAAACCTTGGAAACCACCTATAATGAAAAGAGGGAACCCATGGTTTATAATGCCATATTTCCAAGATAAAAACAGACTCGATAAAATACTAATGGATATGGATGAAAAAAACCGAGAAGAATTGGCAACGCAAGCGATAAAAATCCTTTTTGATATCTTTATGGCAGGATATGCGCATAAGGATTTCCATGAAAATAATATTTTTTTAATAGATCAAAAACTAAAGGTTGTAGACTTTGAATTTATGGAGCCTTATCCTGAAGGTAAACGACCACCCTTTCCTCTTTCATATGACATTACGGGGGAAGGATTAGAAAGTCCCCAACTTACAAATCATATGTGCTATAAATGGAATGTCCAACCAGGTAAAGGATTACAGAATGTTCTGAAGGTAACAGCAGAAAGCGCTCTTGAAGCGTTCAGTAAAGACTTAAAATATAAACTTCAACAAGCATGTTCAACTTTTGTTACTGGAAATAAGAGACATGTTTGTAAGGCAGGAAGAATCTACTCCTCATTTACGTTGCCTTATATATATGTAAAACCGGAAGAAGCACAACGGAATTCTGAAATAAGATTAAATAAATTTGGAATTGGCAAGGAAATAATTCAAGGTAAGACAGTGTTGGATATTGGAAGTAATATCGGTGGTATGATTTTCTCAATTCAGAAATATGGCCCAAAAGCATGTCTTGGCATTGATATTGATGCGGATAAGACAATAATCGCTAAAGAGATAGCTGCTTTTAATGGTTTAAATAATTTCAAATTCATTCAGGCTGATATAGACTTCATTGATGTTAATTCCATCAATGGCCCTTTCGATGTAGTGTTTTGTTTGGCTATAGAGGCGCATGTAAAAAATCCCAAAAAACTCTTTAAGTTACTTTCTCAAATAACATCAGGTCTATTATATTTCGAAGGAAATGCTTCTACAGATCAAGAATATCTGAAAAGATCTTTATTTGATGAAGGTTTCCATGATGTCAGTTATATTGGCATTTCGAATGATGATTGTATTCCTGAAAACAATTGTCGCCCGCTATTCATTGCAAGAAAAACCCCCTGAAATAATAGAGTTGAATTGGTAGCTATAATTATTAGAGATTCTTCCGGGTTTTTAATGGGTACCCGGGTAAAGGTCTAAGCCTCCACAATGGAAGTAAATGGCTGTCTTAAGATGATCCCGATTCCTAAATCCATAGGCCATCTTGATGATGGTCTGGATCTTG
>Ga0208244_100142_pt1 | contig 95116 bp, 96 predicted proteins | sample SubbioCR12Aug_5A_FD_184828 | JGI IMG/M metagenome (GOLD analysis project Ga0208244, IMG submission 184828) | Serpentinite rock and fluid subsurface biosphere microbial communities from McLaughlin Reserve, California, USA - CR12Aug_5A (SPAdes) | ecosystem: Environmental > Terrestrial > Deep... | reverse complement strand
TATGGATGAGTTCAGGGAATGGCAGGCGGTTCAAAATGCCTCCGCCGACAGCGGCCAGGTGGTCGCGCTTAACAGCTAAACAACAGGATTTGCCGGATCGAATTTACAGCAAAATTTGGACTTGACCGAAAACAGCAATTCCTGCAATGATCTGCTTCAATGCAAATGCAGAGATTTATAAATGCATTGATGCAGAAAATAAAACTACCTACTCAGAAACGCCCTGCAGTGCTAATGCTGAATATCTTGTTGTTGAAGATAACACGGTCGGCTCTAACAACTTACGAGCAAAAGCAAAGGAAATGTGGTCTGAACAGCCCGAATCAATCAACAATAAACAAGCGTTCATGAACAGCTATGACTTGCAAAAGCGTATAAGAGAACTTGAAATAGATTTGAAGAGCCAGGATTCCTCAAATGAAAAAATAATGGCATGTAAACACGAGCTGGGAATATTGAAACGTGATCGAGTAAAAAGCCTGTCGTATGAGAGTGAAAAAAAACGCTCTAATGCCATGAGATCGTTAAACAGTATGCAAGCTGAAATCAGGAAGCGCGGATTAAAAGAAATTCACGAAGTATTCAACTATTACTAACAACAAAGCCCCGGAAGGGGCTTTGTTGTCTACTTGGCGCGGCCAGTAGCGAGAATTTGAGCAGTAAGTACGCATCCAATCATGCTACAGCTCACCGTATTACCCAATAAAGCAGATACTAAAGATGTTTTGATATCTGGATGTTTGATAAACATTTTTTTTAATTGGATCCAAAATCATGGATGGAAAAGACCACATAGCGTATTTCACTATGGAGATCGGTCTGGATGAGTCGATCCCGACCTATGCGGGCGGTCTTGGCATCCTTGCCGGAGATACCGTGCGTTCAGCTGCGGATCAGGGTATCCCGATGGTGGTTGTCACCCTGCTCCACCGCAAGGGTTATTTTCACCAACATCTTGATGCCAGCGGCTGGCAAAGCGAGGAGGACATTTCCTGGCAAGTGGCTGACAAGCTGCAGGAGATGGAGCCGCGCTGCTCGATCGAGATCGAAGGACGGGAAGTTAAAGTCCGCGCTTGGCGATATGAAGTCAAAGGCGTAGGTGGTGGCGTCGTGCCTGTGTATTTCCTCGATACCGATCTCGAAGAGAACAGCCCAATAGATCGCACGGTTACCGACCATCTCTATGGCGGGGACATGCGTTACCGGCTGTGCCAGGAATCCGTACTGGGGATTGCGGGTGTGCGCATGTTACGGGCTCTGGGTTACAACGAAGTCCGGCGTTATCACATGAATGAGGGACATGCTGCCCTGCTGACGCTGGAGTTGGCTTATGAGCTCGCTCAGCAGCTATGGAACATGGACGATGGCTCGACAAGGCGCATGATCTCGCCTGAGATCGTGCAGATGGTTAAACCCAAGTGTATTTTCACTACCCATACGCCTGTGCCGGCTGGCCATGACAAGTTCCCCATGGAACTGGTACATCAGGTGATTACGGGCTATCGGGGTGTTTTTGCCGATTGCGAGCAGGAGTTCTGTCTGAATGGCGAGTTGAACATGACTTATCTCGCGCTCGGCAACAGCTATTACATCAATGGCGTGGCGAAAAGCCACGGTCAGATTGCGCAGCAGATGTTCGCCAAATACGACATTCGCTCCATAACCAACGGCGTGCATGCTGCTACCTGGACAGCACCTGCTTTTGCAGCACTATTTGACAAACACATTCCCGGCTGGCGTTCAGACAGTGCCAGCCTGCGCTATGCGCTGAACATTTCCAAGCGGGAAGTCATCATTGCGCATAACCAGGTCAAGAATAAGCTGATTGAGCTGGTCAACAGGCTCACCGGAGAGAATTTCGACAGGGATGTATTCACCATCGGCTTCGCTCGTCGTGCAACGGCTTACAAGCGCCCTGAATTATTGTTTCAGGATATGGAAAGGCTGGTCAAAATTGCGCAGCGCACCGGACCGTTTCAACTGATCTATGCCGGCAAGGCGCACCCGCAGGATGCGACAGGCAAGGAAGTTATCCGGCGTATCTACGAGATCAAGGAAAAACTCAAGGGCAAGATCAAACTGGTCTATCTGGAGGATTACGATATCGGTTTGGCAAAAATGATGACGGCCGGCGTCGATCTCTGGCTTAACACGCCGCAGCCCCCGCTGGAGGCCTCCGGCACCAGCGGCATGAAGGCCGCCGTCAATGGAGTGCCTTCATTGAGCATACTGGACGGATGGTGGGCTGAAGGATGTATTGAAGGCGTAACGGGTTGGGCAATCGGCAATCACAAGGAAGCCAGCTTGCAAGGCGCGGTTTCCCGGGATGAAGATGCTGAGGCGCTATATAACAAGCTGGAGATGGTCATCCTGCCGATGTACTGCAATGAACTGGATCGCTACGCAGAGGTGATGCGCCATGCCATCGCACTCAATGCTTCCTTCTTCAATACTGAGCGTATGCTATCGCAGTATATTGCCAAGGCGTATTTCAAGTAGGGTGTCCCGCTGCCTGCTTTCCTTTGGCCAGCCTACTTGACCAGTGTCACCGGTACTTTTGTCAGATGTACCACTTGGTTCGAGGTGGAACCCATGATAAGACTACTGAGAGAGCCCATGCCGCGAGTGCCCATAATGATCAAACCACATTTGTGTGTTTTGGCATAATCAACGATGGTAGTGGCTACAGGACCAACCTTGGTCGCCTTGATATAGTCGATACCGGCTTTATCAAGCAACTTGCAGGCTGGGCGCATTACTTTCTCCGCCTCGTCATGCTGGGCTTTCTCAATGATATCGTAATCATAAAAATCGCTGAGCGGAACGATGATAGGCTGCACGTTAATCACGTGTATCTGCGACGCTACTCCAGCCTGCAGAATGGAAACAGCATGTTTCAATGCATTCAGTGCATGCTTGGAGCCATCAACCGGAACGAGAATCGAATGCATGATTTTTCTCCTTGATTTAACACCGGACATCAACAGTTCGAGTCTATCAACTTTTGTGCTCTTCAGTGACTGAAAATTTCATGTCTTTTATCACATCCTGGCTTGTAGTAAATTGAATAACCATGCATTTTGCTTAAGGGCCTGATATGAAAGCCATGCTGCTCGAGCAACAGAACCGCCCTCTTCGCTATACTGACATTCCAGACCCCTCTCCTGCCAGTGACCAGGTTTTGCTACGTGTGTTGGCGTGTGGCGTGTGCCGTACCGATTTGCATATTCTTGATGGCGATCTGACCCAGCCAAAACTGCCACTTGTACTTGGGCATGAGATTGTGGGAGAAGTCATCGATAAAGGTGATGGGGTAGACAGCTTTTCGATTGGAGATCGTGTAGGCGTTCCCTGGCTTGGATGGACATGCGGACAATGCGGTTTTTGCCTGAGCGGCAGAGAAAACCTGTGTGATCAAGCCAAGTTTACCGGCTATCAGATCAATGGGGGATTTGCGGAATTGACTTTGGCAGACCAGCGCTATTGCTTTCCGATCGACGATTATTACACGAGCACCAGTGCCGCTCCGTTGCTCTGTGCTGGCTTGATTGGCCACCGCGCATTGAAGCTTGCCGGAAGCGGAAAGCACCTCGGCATCTATGGGTTTGGTGCAGCTGCCCACCTGGTGACGCAAGTGGCTGTCGCGCAGGGCTGGAGTGTTTACGCATTCACGCGTGAGCATGATACGGATGCCCGGAAGTTTGCCATAAGCCTGGGAGCATCATGGGCAGGGTCGTCTCAGGAGAGGCCACTCATGACGTTGGACGCGGCCTTGATATTTGCACCTGCAGGTGAATTGGTGCCCAAGGCTCTGGAGGCTAGCGCCAAGGGGGCCACTATCGTATGTGCAGGCATCCATATGACGGATATTCCTGCTTTTCCCTATGCCCTGCTCTGGGGTGAAAGAGCGATCAGAAGTGTTGCCAATCTGACGCGTGAGGATGGCAGCGAGTTTCTTGCGCTGGCAGCTGGCATTCCGGTCAGCACGCACACGGTGATTTACCCGCTCAGTCAGGCCAATGAAGCCCTGAATGACCTGCGCGCAGGAAACATCAATGGTGCTGCTGTGCTGGTGCCGGCATTGGGATAGACTTAACCCGAATATTTCATTTCACGCGCCCTCGCTTGTCTATTAATTTCCCAGCACTTTTTACTCAGTCGGGTGTATGAATAACTACACCGCTCCTTCATAAAAAGCACTGAAAAACCAATATCCTGCGCGATCATCACGCGAATTCATGAAACATCCGGGTTAAAAGCCTGATCCCGGGTATCTCAACAGTTACCGGTTGTTGAAGAAAGTGATGTTCATCACTTTGTCATTCACAAAGGTCAGCTCGGTCTGCTTGTAGGTGCGCTTGGCATCGTAGCGAACAATGTCAGTGTAGTACCACATCTCGACATTGACCGGTTTTGAGGTATCGCCCGGTCTGCCACCCAGTTGTGTAATAGCGGCATTGGCGCCGGAGGGCCTGACGCCCTGTTCCTTTTTCACAGGTTGACCCAGTTGATCGGTAATCGCCTTGCGTGATTTTCCGCTGAATGCATTCAGAAACTCATCTTCTGTATAGGTCTTTTTTGCCTTGGCCTGCGTGCTTGTCGTTGTTTTGCTGGTTGCCTGTTCTGCGACAACTGGATTGATCATGAAAACCGAACCGATAACGGCAAGAGAGATGTAGGTTTTTTTACTGAGTAGCATATCTGTTCCTAGTTCTAGTAATGCGTTAAGAATTAATATCGGATTATCGCACTTTTGTCAGATGCTTGCATCGTGCAGCAGTTTCATCGAGTGTCGATTCTCAGGCCATCATAAGCCAAACGTACAGCAGGCGGCAGGCGTTGACTGACTACCGTAAATTCAATTTCATGCGTCATGTGTATCAGGTAAGTCTGATCTGCCTTGATACGACCGGCATACTCCAGACTTTGTTCCAGATTGATGTGGGTAGGATGCGATTTGAACCGTAAACAGTCCAGCATCAGCACTTCCAGACCTTCCAGCAAAGCCAGCGAGCTTTCTGGAATGGCTGATACATCAGTGATATAGCCGATATTGCCGATGCGGTATCCCAAGATGTCGCTATGCCCATGTTTGACCGGGATCGGCGTGATTGTAACGCCAAAAAAATCCATGGGCTCACTCAGCTCTCTGGCAGCCAGCACGGGCAGATCCCAGAAGTCACCAGGCTCTCTCAATACATAGGAGAACTTGTCGGCGATATGTTGCAGAGTGTTCTGATTGCCGTAGAGTGGGATCTGTTGGCGTTGTAACTGGCAAAACGAACGCAAGTCATCGATGCCATGCAGATGGTCGGCATGCGTATGCGTGTATAGCACGGCATCGATCCTGCTCAGGCCTTCGCGCAGGGCCTGTTGCCTCAGATCCGGACCGGTGTCGATCAGAATGGTTTTTCCGGTTGACAAGACAACTGCAGCTGAACAGCGGGTTCTTTTATTGCGGCTATCGGTGGAAGTGCAGGTCGCGCAGCGGCAGCCAATGACGGGCGTGCCGGCGCTGGAGCCGGCACCGAGCATGATCAGTTGCATCGTCTCGCGTGCTTGAACAGGCGGAAGAAGTTCTCGGTTGTCGCTTCTGTCAGCTCTTCATAACCGATACCACGCAGATTGGCGATCTCTTCGGCCACGTATTTTACATAGGCCGGCTGGTTGGTTTTTCCACGAAAAGGTACCGGCGCCAGATATGGGGAATCGGTTTCCACCAGGATACGGTCAAGCGGAATCTGCCTGGCCACTCCCTTCAAGGCGGCGGCATTCTTGAAAGTTACGATGCCGGAAAAAGAGATATAAAACCCCAATTCAATTGCCTGCAATGCCACATCGAGACTCTCGGTAAAGCAATGCATGACACCGCCAACCTGACTGGCATTTTCTTCCCGCATGATACGCAAGGTGTCCTCAGCGGCAGCTCTGGTATGAATAATCAGCGGCTTATCGACTGCTATCGCGGCACGGATATGCGTGCGGAAACGCTCGCGTTGCCACTCGAGGTCTCCTGTCAGGCGAAAATAATCCAGACCGGTCTCCCCGATGCCGATTACCTTAGGGTTCCTGGCGAGTTCCACCAATTGTTCCACGCTCAGTGGAGGTTCGTCTTCATAGTCCGGATGTACGCCAACCGTCGCATAAAAATTGTCGTAGGCATCTGCCACGGCCAGTACTTGCGGGTATTCGCGCAGATTGACCGAAATGCACAAGGCATGGCCGACTTCATGCGCGGCCATGGCGGCGCGTATGTCGGACAGGTTATTGGCAAGTTCGGGGAAATTGAGGTGGCAGTGCGAATCTACAAGCATGAAACTACTTTGAAAGTTGGTTACATCGTATGAGTGGGTTTGCCGGATTTAAGTGCCCCGCCAAGTAAAGCTTCGATCTTGTTCTTGGCTTCCAGGCCGCCATCCTTCTCACTCAGTTGTACGCCGATACCCTGTGGGCGGTTACCCTGTGTCACCGGTGTGAGCCAGATCACATGGCCGACCACCTTCAATTTGGCCGGGTCGTCGAGCAGACTGAGCAGCATGAAGACTTCGTCACCGATTTTGAAGCTTTTGTTGGTCGGGATGAAAAGACCGCCGCCCTTCACAAAAGGCATGTAGGAAGCATATAGCGCCGCCTTTTCCTTGATGGCGAGCGAAAGCACGCCGGGCTTGGGTGCGGAATTTGCAGCTGACGACTGTTCAGGTGGCAATGCGGGCATGGTATTCGATCAATTTTTATTCATGAACAATTGCGTGTAATTGAGAAAAATTGCTTCAAGCTGCAATTCGTTATTCAACGGGTGCTGAGCACTTCTCTTTGCCTCGTTCAGCTTACGTTGAAACTCCAGCAACAGGCTCAAGTCTACGCTTTTGGCCAGTGCTTGCAAAGCATTGGCATGCTGATTGTGATAACGTACTTTGCCGGTCAGCAGACATGACAACAGGTCAAAAGTCCATTTCTGCAAGCTGTCGATTGCCAGTTCCATGCCTTGTGTTACAGCAGCAGACGCAGCAAGGAAGGGGTCCAGTCGCCGCCCCTGCAGGAAAAACTCGGAATTGAAACTGCCGATGCCTTGTTCTCGTATCCTCAAAACGCTCAATGGCGCACCACCCGCATAATCCAACTGGGCTGCGGCATCGGCCAACCCGTGCTCCTGCAGCCAGGTCAGCGCAACGGATTTCTCCGGCATGGGCATATCGATCTTGTGGCAACGGCTGATGATGGTGGGTAGTAAGCGTTTGAGCTGATGGCTCACCAGAATGAAAATCACCCCGTCAGGTGGTTCTTCCAGCATCTTCAGCAGCGCATTGGCGGAAGCGGCGTTAAGTGCCTCTGCCGGGTGTATCAGCACGATTCTCAGGCCACTGCTCTGATGACTGGACAGGGACAGGAACTCGGCCAGCTCACGCACCTGGACGACGCTGATCTGCTGACTCTTTTTCGTCGTTTTCTTTGATGTGGAAGCCTCGGGCTCGATATCCGTATCCTGCTCCGGCGTCAGCAAACGAAAATCCGGATGGTTATTTTGAGCATACCAGCTGCAACTGGCGCAGCTACCGCAGGGTTCGCCATCAGCTTGCGGCGAAAGGCATAAAAGCGACTGGGCCAGGATTCGGGCGAAATCGAATTTACCTGTGCCGCTGTTGCCATGCAGTAGCAGCGCATGGGGCAAGCGTGCACGCTGGCTTGATGTTTTGGCCAGGGTTGCGGATTGCCATGGATACACAGACATGACGCTAGAGACTCGCGATGATCTGCATCAGGGCTTGCTCAACCTGTTCGATCGGCTGATTGCCATTGATGACACGGAAACGTTCTGGTGACGCCTCTGCACGCTGCAAATAGGCATTCCTGATGCGGGTAAAGAACGCTGTATCCTGCTGTTCAAACTTGTCCGGACTACGTGCGCCTGCCAGACGTGCCACACTCACCTCCACCGGAACATCGAACAGTATGGTCAAGTCCGGTTGCAGGTCTGCATGCACCCAGGCTTCAAGCTGTTCGATTTTCTCAGGTGGTACGCCCCGGCCTCCTGACTGATAGGCAAAACTTGCATCGGAGAATCGATCCGAGACGACATAATATCCACTTGCCAGCGCCGGCTCGATCACTTGGGCAATATGTTCCCGCCGCGCAGCGAACATGAGCAGTGCTTCAGTCTCCGCATGCATGGACTGATGCAGCAGCAGATCGCGCAAACTCTCGCCCAGGACCGTGCCTCCGGGCTCACGCGTGCTGACGACTTGCAAACCTTTCGCCTGCAATGCAGCGATGATTGTGGGGATATGAGTACTCTTTCCCGCCCCGTCCATGCCTTCCAACGTGATGAATTTACCGCGCACCCTGACCTCTTCTTAGCTGATATTTGACTACCGCCCGATTATGTTCTGCCAGCGTGCTCGAAAACACATGGCTGCCGTCGCCCTTACCGACGAAATATAGCGCCCGGGTCTTGGCCGGATGCAAGGCGGCTTCAATCGAGGCCTGCCCCGGCATGGCGATCGGTGTGGGCGGCAAACCGTTTCTAGTATAGGTATTGTAAGGCGTATCGGTCTGCAAATCCTTTTTGCGGATATTGCCGTCAAAACGCTCACCCATGCCGTAAATGACGGTCGGATCCGTCTGCAATCTCATGCCGATGCGCATGCGGTTAACAAATACGCCGGCGATGGTCTTGCGCTCATCTGCCCTGCCGGTTTCCTTTTCGATGATGGAGGCCATAATCAGGGCTTCGTACGGTGTTTTGTAGGGTAAACCGGCCTCCCTTTGTGGCCAAGCCTCGTTCAGTCTGGTTTGCATGGCGTGATAGGACCGCTTGAGGATTTCCAGATCACTCATGCCTTTGCTGAAATAATAGGTGTCCGGGAAAAACAAACCCTCGGGATGCGTTTCATTGGCGCCTATGCTTTCCAGAATCTGTTGATCCGTATAAGAGATGGAGAGATGCCTGATCGAGTCGTTTTGCATCATGGCCTGACGCATCTGACTGAATGTCCAGCCCTCGATAAAGGTAATACCGGCCTGAGTGGTTTTTCCGGCAGTGATCGTAACGAACAGATCATAAGGCGTAGTACCATTCTCTATCAGATAGTTGCCGGCTTTTACATCGCCTGCCATGCCCATCATTCTGACCATCAAGGTAAAACTTGATGGCTCGGATAACACGCCCTGCTTCGCCAGTTGCTCCGAGACACTGCGCAAACTGCTGCCCGCCCTGATGTCCACTTCTACCACCTCGTCCTGCAGGGTAACGGGTGTGGTAGCGAAATAGATCATCCAGCCTGTGAATGCCAGTGCAACCAGAACAACGAGAAACACCAACCTGTTGATTAAACGCATGCTATTCCTGTAAAAGTTTTCTTAATTGAGCAGCCAGCGCTTGCGGCAGCCATTGTTTCCGGCCCACCTCCAGCACCTGCCAGACGCCAAAGATACTGTTGCAGATCAGTACCTCATCGGCTTCCAGCAGATTGTTCAAGGGGATATCGCTTATCTCGATCCCATATCCCAGGTCCGGAGCAATCTCCAGCACTCGCTGCCGGGTAACGCCGGCTACACCGCAACGCGTCAGGTCGGGTGTGCATAATGTTCGACCGTAGCGGGCGAAAAGGTTGCTCATTGTGCATTCGATCACATTGTCCTCAATATCCAGCAGCAGGCCATCGGCAATGGCGTTATCCGACCACTCGGCACGCGCCATGACATTCTCCAGACGATTCAAATGCTTGATGCCGGCGAGTGCTGGCTGAAAACCCAGCCGCAATTGACATTGATGCAGGCGTACGCCATGTTCGAAGTGATCCGGGGATAGCTCTGGGAATGCGGACTTGATGACGACCCTGGTCGGTTGTGCAAGCGGGGGCATGGAATATCCTCTGGCACCCTCGCCGCGGGTCACGATGATTTTGGCAACGGCCATTCCCGGACAATCGGCAAACAGGTGTTCGAGGTCATTCTGCAACACTGAAGCGCTTGGACAGACAATGCCCAGAACATTACAATCATTTAGTAACTTGGCATAATGCAGCGCCCAGTGTTGCGGGCGTCCATTGTTAACTACCAGTGTACGGAAAACACCATCACCATAGGCGAAACCACGATCCAGCGGAGATAAACAGCCATCCTTGCTGCCATTGATCAGGTATTCCGGTTTTGCGTTTATCGTCATCAAGCAGCCTGATTTATTCTTCTGGACATTAAGGTGCCATCCTAAAGCAAGTGGCTGAGGGGATAAAGTCTTGAGTTTTTTGAATTCGTGATATTCGAAAAACTCATCCACAAAACCTGTGGATAGTTTTGTGGATGAGCTTCGAATAACGTTGCTAAGTTACCAGACTTATTAGCTTTTTTTTATGGTGATTAGATTTTGAACAAATAATAATTCGCTTTAAATCAATAGCTTACAAAAAACACCATAAAAACAACCGTTAAACCGTACATCAGACTGTCACATGCATCAAAACTGTGCATAAGCAACGATTTTTAAGCACGATTTGCAGGATCGGCGGCTAAGTCATTCACTGGAAAGGAATTAGATTTTCCTGAACACCAAACTGCCGTTCGTGCCGCCAAAACCGAAATTGTTCTTCAGTGCATATTCAATTTTCATATCTCGTGCGGTGTTGGCGCAGAAATCAAGATCGCATTCCGGATCCTGGTTGAATATGTTGATGGTCGGAGGCGAAACCTGATGATGGATGGATAGCACAGTAAACACGGATTCCAGGCCGCCTGCCCCGCCAAGCAAATGGCCGGTCATGGATTTGGTGGAATTGACTACCAGGTTTTTTGCATGATCTCCGAACGCAGCCTTGATGGCATTGGTTTCATTGGCATCACCCAATGGCGTTGAGGTGCCATGTGCGTTGATGAACTGCACCTGCTCAGGATTGATACCTGCATTCTGCATGGCGTTACGCATCGAGCGGCGTGGGCCGTCCATATTCGGCGCCGTCATGTGATAGGCATCGGCGCTCATGCCATAACCTACCAGTTCAGCATAGATCTTGGCACCGCGTTTTTTTGCTGACTCGTATTCTTCCAGCACCATGACACCGGCCCCTTCGCCGATAACGAAACCATCACGGTCCTTGTCCCACGGACGGCTGGCTGTAGCCGGGTCGTCATTGCGTGTAGAAAGCGCCCGGGCAGCAGCAAAGCCGCCTACGGACAGTTCGGTAATTGCCGCTTCAGCACCGCCAGCGACCATCACATCAGCATCGCCGTACTCGATCATACGGGCAGCATCGCCGATGGAATGGGTGCCGGTAGTACAAGCGGTGACGATGGAGACATTGGGGCCTTTGAAGCCATACATGATGGACAGATTGCCGGAGATCATGTTGATGATGGTGCCGGGAATGAAGAACGGCGAAATCTTGCGCGGACCGCCTTCGTCATAAGTGTCGTTGGTTTCCTCGATCAGTCGCAGGCCACCGATACCAGAACCGATGGAAACACCAATACGTTCGGCATTTTCTTCAGTAGCAACAATACCTGAATCCTTTACCGCCTCGATCGCTGCGGCCAAGCCATATTGTATGAAGACATCCATACGACGGGCTTCTTTTGCCGGCAGATATTGCGAAACATCGAAATCCTTCACTTCGCCTGCAATCTGGGAAGCGAAGTTGCTCGGATCGAACTTGCTGATTCTGGTGATACCGGCCTTGCCGGCGACAAGATTGGACCAGGATGTCTCTGCACCAATACCAACTGGCGACACAACACCCAAGCCGGTGACTACAATTCTTCGTTTTTGCATGCTCTATATGTTAAGAGCGCCTGGAAGCGCTCTTAATTTTCAATTGGTTAAAGTGCCGGGGCTTACTTCAAGTTAGCTGTAACGTAGTCAATTGCTTGTTGTACGTTAGTAATCTTTTCGGCTTCTTCATCCGGGATTTCGCAATCAAACTCTTCTTCCAGGGCCATGACCAACTCAACTGTATCCAATGAGTCGGCACCCAGATCATCCACGAAAGAGGATGTGTTTTTCACATCAGCCTCATTAGCACCCAGTTGCTCAGCAACGATTTTTTTAACGCGTTGTTCGATGTCAGACATCTAAATACCCCTTTAAAATATTCAAGCTTATAAAACTCGAGACATTCTAACAAAAGTCCCGAGGAATTCAAAAATCTTAAATGCGCTTAGTTTCGCGCGCATCAAACCATTAACATACCACCGTTTACATGCAGGGTTTCACCCGTGATGTAAGCTGCTGCAGGTGAAGCCAGGAATGCAACTGCAGCTGCGATTTCTTCCGCCTGTCCAAGCCTGCCGGCAGGAATGTGCTGAAGCAGCGCCTGCCGTTGTTCCTCTGGCAGTTCACGCGTCATATCCGTATCAATAAATCCCGGAGCGACACAGTTTACCGTAATGCCCCGGCTGCCGACCTCTGCCGCCAGGGACTTGCTGAAACCTGTCATGCCGGCTTTTGCAGCGGCATAGTTGGTCTGACCGGCGTTGCCCATGTGGCCGACCACTGATGAAATATTGATAATGCGGCCGCTACGGGCCTTCATCATGGGCCGGATCACGGCCTGAGACATGCGGTAAACGGACTTCAGATTGGTGCTGATGACGGCGTCCCAGTCTTCGTCCTTCATGCGCATCAGCAATGTGTCGCGGGTAATGCCGGCGTTGTTCACCAGTATACTCACGTCGCCGAACTGCTCGGCAACCGTCTTGAGCAGTTGATCGATCTGGGCGGCATCATTGACGTCCAGCGCCATGCCGCAGCCTTTGATCTGATTTTGCTGCAGAGCCTGGGAAATCTGTTCGGCACCGGATGCAGATGTTGCCGTACCGATGACGACGGCACCCTGCTTGCCCAGTTCACGGGCAATTGCCGCACCGATACCGCGGCTGGCACCGGTCACCAGTGCGATTTGTCCATTGAGCATCTTCTCTCCTCGAATACTGATTATATTAATGTGCTGCTATTGGCCGAACTGTGCACTGGCTTCGTCCATGGCCTCGAGACTGGTCAAGGCGATGCAAGGCAGTTCGGCAACGATGCGCTTGGTCAGGCCGGCCAATACCTTACCCGGACCGCATTCGGCGCTGGCAAGCGAGCCGCATGCATGGATATGCTGCACAGTCTCTACCCATCGTACCGGACTGTAAAGCTGACGAACCAACGCGTCCTTGATTTTTTCAGACTCAGTATAAGCAGCTACATCCGCATTGTGAAGCACGGGAATACTACCGGCAGACATGGGGACGGCTGAAATGTAGCGCGCCAGTTCCTCTGCGGCTGGCTTCATCAGTGCGCAATGCGATGGCACACTGACCGGTAGCGGCAAGGCGCGTTTAGCGCCCTTGGCTTTTGCGACTTCCATGCCTCGCTCGACAGCAGATTTATGTCCGGCAATCACGACTTGGCCCGGTGAATTCAGATTGACCGCTTCCAGCACCTCACCCTGTGCTGCTTCGGTACAGACTGCGCGCACAGTATCGTCATCCAGGCCGAGAATCGCTGCCATCGCACCTACGCCTTCAGCGACTGCGTTCTGCATCACTTCGGCGCGGTAGCGCACCAATGGCAGCGCATCTTCGTAACTGATCACACCTGCAGCGACCAGTGCCGTATATTCGCCCAGGCTGTGCCCGGCCATGATGCTTGGTTGCTGGCCATTGCGTGATTGCCATAAACGCCAGGTTGCAACACCTGCAGCCAGCATCAGCGGCTGAGTGTTTGTGGTCTGATTCAGCAGTTCATTGGGTTCCGTAGCCATATGCCAGAAATCCTGACCCAGAATCTCAGACGCCTCGGCAAAGGTAGATCTGACGACGGTATCATCACCGAGGCCCCGCATCATACCTACGGATTGAGAACCCTGGCCGGGAAAGAAAAAAGCAAAATTCATCTGGTTTCTCTTGTTTCTCTAGTTTCTCTTGCGTAATTGAGTGGAAATTTTTTTGAAGCGTAACTCAATACTTCATTAAAACAGAACCCCAGGTAAAACCGCCCCCAAAAGCTTCCATCAGTATGGTTTCACCGCGCTTGATTCTGCCATCACGGACAGCGACATCGAGCGCCAGCGGAATGGAGGCAGCTGAAGTATTGCCATGCACATCCACTGTCACGACGACACGATCCATGCCCATGCCCAATTTTTTTGCCGTGGATTGCAATATGCGAATGTTGGCCTGATGCGGTACCAGCCAGTCCACGTCGGATTTCTGCATGCCGTTGGCATCCAGCGTTTCATCGACGATCGCATCCAAAGTATTGACGGCGACCTTGAATACGGAATTGCCTTCCATAAAAATGGTGCCGCAACCATCCTTCTTGGACACACCGCAAGCCACATTCAAAAGATGGGCATAACTGCCATCGGCATGCAGGTGTGTAGAAAGAATGCCTTGCTCGTCACTGGCCTTCAGAACGACAGCACCCGCGCCATCCCCCCACAGGATGCAATTGCTGCGATCTGTCCAGTCGGTAATGCGTGACATGGTTTCTGCGCCGATGACCAGAGCACACTTTGCGCCGCCGGTTTTGATAAAGTTGTCGGCTGTAGCCAGAGCGTAGACAAAACCACTGCAGACTGCTTGCAGGTCAAATGCCGGGCAGCTGGCGATGCCAAGCTTGTCCTGTACCAAACAGGCAGTACTTGGAAAAACGCGATCCGGAGTGGTTGTGGCAACGATAATCAGGTCGATATCGCCGGGATTGACACCCGCTGCCGCCATCGCACGGCGCGCAGCTTCTACTGAAAGATCGCTGGTAAATTCACCTTCTGCTGCAATGTGTCTTTGACGGATACCTGTGCGAGTGACAATCCACTCATCGGTAGTATCCACCATCTTTTCCAGATCAGCATTGGTTAAAATCTTTTTCGGCAGATAACTGCCGGTCCCTGCGATACGTGAATACTTCATGCGATCTCTTTCGGTGCAGATTCTGCCGACGGTGTTAAAACAGCTTTTGGCTTGATATGTTCGATTTCCAGCTGCTCTGTGATTCGCCGCAGAACTCCGCTTCTCGCCTCTTCGGTAGCAGCCTTGATAGCGTGCAGGAAGGAGAAATCATCAGCTCCACCGTGACTCTTTACCACGATACCACGCAAACCGAGGAAACTTGCGCCGTTATAGCGACGCGGATCCAGGCGACGTTTGAATGACTTGAGTACCGGCAATGCCACGACTGCCATCAGCTTGGTGATCCAATTGCGCTTGAATTCCGCGATCAGAAACTTGCTCATCATCTGCGCCAAGCCCTCGGAAGTCTTCAGGGCCACGTTGCCGACGAAGCCATCGCACACGACAACATCGGTCGTGCCTTTGTAGATATCGGTTCCTTCGACATTGCCATAGAAGTTGAGGTGGCTGGCACGCAGCAACTCTCCCGCCTGCTTGACGACTTCATTGCCCTTGATGTCCTCTGAACCGATATTGAGCAGGCCCACGGTAGGCCGCTCCTTGTGTTCGACGCAGGAGACCAGCATGGCACCCATCACGGCAAACTGCAGCAGTTGTTCCGGCGTACAGTCCGCATTGGCACCCAGATCCAGCATATAGGTCGTGCCTTTTTGATTAGGCAATATGGCAGCAATGGCCGGACGATCGATACCGGGCAGGGTTTTCAGCACGAATCGCGCAGTTGCCATCAGCGCGCCAGTATTACCGGCACTGACACAGGCATTGGCCTCGCCAGTCTTGACCAGGTTGATGGCAACGCGCATTGAAGAATCTTTCTTGTTCTTCATCGCGCTTTGCGGGGACTCATCCATGGTCACCACTTCACTGGCGTGATGTATGCGTAGACGGGGACTGGCTTTCACACCTCTGGCGCCCAGCTCGGCTTCGACAGCCTCGGTCAGGCCGACCAGAATGATGTTGAGTTCGTCGTCCTGTTTGAGCGCTTCGAGCGCAGCAGGTATCGTGACATGTGGGCCGTGATCGCCCCCCATGACATCGATAGCGACAGTGATATCCATGTTCGCTATTAGCTTCTGGAAATAGAGAAGATAAAAACAGATGGCGGGTGAAATTTACCCGCCATGCTGATTTTGAAAAGGATTACTCGCCCTTGGCAGGCATAACCTTGCGGCCACGGTAGTAGCCGTTAGGGCTGACATGATGACGCAGATGGGTTTCACCAGTAGTTGGCTCAATAGCCAGCGCCGGGTTGGTCAGGGAATCGTGTGAACGATGCATGCCACGCTTGGATGGTGACTTCTTGTTTTGTTGAACGGCCATGATAATGCTCCTGTAAATACTTCTTTAAATAAATTTGCCAGCCTACTTTTTGCTCTTGAGCAGTTCCAGCTTGGCAAATGGATTAGGTTTTTTGTAATCGCTTGAATTGCTTTCGTTGCTGCATTCACCTTCTTCATGCTTGGGTGCGATCGGCAACGCCAACAGCAATTCATCTTCTATCAATTCCAGCACAGGCATTTCAGCTTGAATTAACAGATAATCCTCTTCATCACTTTCATCTTCCGGCGCTGGCATATCCGATTCATTTCGCACTAAAAAGTGCGTATCGATCGAAACCTCATATTCAAAAGGCTGCAAGCAACGCTGACAAATCAGACTCAACGCCCCTTGCACCAGCAACCGGATATAAAGGGCATTATTTGCATCCTTGCCACCCTGCAGCCTGCAATCCAACTGACCTTCAGTATTGGCCAGCATGTCGGCAAGACGCGAAAAATGCAAAACGAGGATTATATCATGAATTTCAAGCGCTTTCTGCGCAAACTCAATGTTGTTAATCACCGTGCCCTGATTGATTGATGCAGCCATAGGGGGCGCATGATATAATCTTCGTGATTTTGTGTCAAAAAATCAGGTTTTTCAGGCCAAACAATAGTTTGGTTTCTTTTTGGATGCGGGTTCGTTTGTGATCAAAAAAATTCTTGTTGCTAATCGCGGTGAAATTGCCGTACGTATCGTCCGGGCCTGTTCGGAAATGGGTATCAAGTCGGTTGCCATCTATTCTGATGCCGACCGCCACGCCCTGCACGTCAAAAAAGCGGACGAGGCTTATAACATTGGTTCCGACCCTGTTATCGGTTATCTCAATGCGCATAATATCGTCAATCTGGCTGTAGCTTCCGGATGCGATGCGTTGCATCCGGGCTATGGCTTCCTTTCGGAGAATCCAGAGCTGGCTGAAATATGCGCACGCCGCGGCATCCGCTTCATCGGCCCCAAGGCCAAGGTCATTCGTCAGATGGGCGACAAGATTCAGGCACGTAATGCCATGATTGCTGCTGGCATCCCTTGCGTACCGGGCAGCGATGGCAATCTGGCAAATGTTGAGGAAGCACGCACCCTTGCCAAGAAAATCGGTTATCCTGTGATGCTGAAAGCAACCAACGGCGGGGGTGGCCGTGGTATCCGTCGATGCAACAATGAGAAGGAGTTGCTCAGCAACTATGACCGTGTGATCTCAGAGGCGAGCAAGGCTTTCGGCAAACCGGAAGTCTTCCTTGAGAAGTGCGTTGTCAATCCTCGCCATATCGAAGTTCAGGTGCTAGCCGATAGTCACGGCAATGTGATTCATCTGTTCGAACGTGACTGCTCAATTCAGCGACGCAATCAGAAACTGATTGAGATTGCCCCGTCGCCGCAACTGAGCAAAGCTCAGCGTGAATACATCGGCAAACTTGCGGTCAAAGCAGCAAAGGCCGTCAGCTATGAAAATGCCGGTACCGTCGAGTTTCTGCTCGACTCCGACAACAGCTTCTATTTCATGGAGATGAATACCCGTCTGCAGGTAGAACACACTGTGACGGAAAGCATCACCGGTATCGACATTGTGCAGGAGCAGATACGCATTGCAGATGGCATGAAGCTGCAGTATAAGCAGGATGAAGTGCAATATCGCGGCTTTGCCATGGAGTTCCGCATTAATGCGGAAGATCCGAAAAACGATTTCCTGCCAAGCTTCGGCAAAATCACGCGCTATTATTCTCCGGGTGGTCCTGGCGTGCGTATCGATGCGGCCATGTACAGCGGCTATGTCATTCCGCCCTACTACGATTCCATGTGTGCAAAGCTGACGGTATGGGCGCTAAACTGGGATGGCGTCATCGAGCGCGGGCGTCGTGCACTGGATGATATGGTGGTTTATGGTGTCAAAACCACGATTCCTTATTATCAGGAAATTCTGAAGCATCCGGATTTCAAACGGGCCAAGTTTGATACCAGCTTTGTTGAAACCCATCCGGAACTGGTGAACTATGCAACTGACATACCGCCAGAGATGATTGCCGCAGCCATTTCGGCTGCGATTGCCGCCCACGAAGGCATCTGACAACCCATTTAAATTCAAAGTGACAAGTTAAGAATATGGCTAAAGTAAATATTTCAGATATGGTTTTACGAGACGGACATCAGTCCTTGATAGCGACGCGCCTGCGTACAGAGGACATGCTGCCCATTTGTCCACAACTGGATGCCATCGGTTTCTGGTCACTGGAAGCCTGGGGCGGCGCTACATTCGATGCCTGTGTCCGCTATCTGAAAGAGGATCCATGGGAGCGCCTGAAAAAATTGCGCAAGGCGCTGCCAAACACCCGCATCCAGATGCTGTTGCGTGGCCAGAATCTGCTTGGTTACCGCCATTATTCCGATGACGTGGTGCGTGCATTCGTCAAAAAATCCGCCGATAACGGCGTGGATGTATTCCGTGTGTTTGATGCCATGAACGACATGCGTAATCTGCGTGTCTCGATTGAATCGGTCAAGGCTGCCGGCAAGCATGCTGAAGGTACAATCAGCTATACGACCAGTCCGGTGCATGATATAGCCTATTTCGTTGGTCTTGCGAAGGAACTCGAAGCTTTCGGTTGCGATACGCTGGCCATCAAGGACATGGCAGGCCTGTTGACGCCTCAGATGACGTCAGAACTGGTGAAAGCGCTACGTGCCTCCGTCAGCCTGCCGATTCATCTGCACAGCCATGCAACTTCCGGCCTTTCCGCCATGTGTTTCCTGAAAGGCATTGAGGCAGGCGTCACAATGATCGATACCTGCAATTCCGCTTTCGGCGAAGGCGCCAGCCACACATCGACGGAAAGCATGGTCGCGGCTCTGCAAGGTACAGAGTACGATACCGGCCTCGATATCGCTGCGCTGCAGGAAATCACCGCCTACTTCCGCGAAGTTCGCAAGAAATACTGGCAGTTCGAGAGTGAATTCACAGGGGTTGATACCCGCGTACTGGTCAATCAAGTTCCGGGTGGTATGATTTCAAACCTGTCGAACCAGTTGAAGGAACAGGGCGCGCTCGAGCGCATGGACGAAGTCCTGGCCGAAATTCCGCGCGTGCGTGAAGACCTGGGCTTTCCGCCGCTAGTCACCCCGACTTCACAAATCGTCGGTACGCAGGCCGTACTCAACGTCATGACCGGCACCCGTTACGCATCGGTGACGACTGAAGTCAAAAACTATCTAATGGGCCATTACGGCAAATCCCCGGCAGCTGTCAATCAGACCGTGAAGAGCCTGGCAGTTGGCGAGGCAGAAGTCATCCAATGCCGCCCGGCCGATCTGCTGGAAGACGAAATGGACAAACTGCGTCAGGATGCCGAAGGTTTGTGCAAGACCGAGGAAGACGTACTGACCTATGCCATGTTCCCGGAAATGGCAAAGACTTTCCTGCAGGAACGTAACGCCGGCACGCTGAAGCCGGAACCTCTGCATGAAAAGCATACGCCTACATCCGCAGATGCACGCTACGCGCCGAATGAATTCAATGTCACCTTGCACGGCGAAACCTTCCATATCCGGCTGACGGGTAGCGGTCATCCTGGCGAAGACCAGAGACCCTATTATGTATCCGTTGATGGCATTGCTGAAGAAGTCCTGGTTGAGACTCTGAGCGAGATCGAAGTGGCAGAAGGTACCAGCGGCAACACAGCCAAAAAGAAGGTTGCTACATCTTCCGGTGGCAGCAAGCGCCCTCGCCCATCCCATGAAGGCTGTGTGACCACGGCGATGCCAGGTACTATCGTGGACGTCAAGGTATCCGTTGGTGGCAAGGTCAGTGCTGGTGATCCTGTGCTGGTGATCGAGGCCATGAAAATGGAAAATGAAATTCAGGCGCCGAAATCCGGTACGGTAGTTGCCATTCACGTGAAAAAAGGCGATAGCGTGACCCCGGATGAGACTTTGCTGGAAATTCAGCCGGCTTGATTCCAATCGCTTAACGCTTCAAACTCAAGCCGATAGCGTAAACGCTACCGGCTTTTTTATTCCCTGTCGACAAACCAACAACATGAATGCACCTCAACTGATTCTGGCCTCATCTTCCATATACCGGCGTGAACTCCTTAATCGCCTGCAATTACCCTTTACCTGCATTGCGCCTGAGGTTGATGAAACCCCGCTGAGTGATGAACTGCCACAGGAGACCGCATTGCGACTGGCGCAAGTGAAGGCGCGCAAAATTGCCGATGAACATCCAGGCGCGTTAATTATAGGTTGCGACCAGGTCGCTATGCTGGATAACCTGCAGTTAGGTAAGCCCATGACGCATGACAATGCCGTCAGACAATTGCGAATGATGCGCGGACGCGAAGTGACTTTTTACAGTGCGCTATGTCTATACAATGCGGCAACCGGTTCCATGCAAGCCGACGCAGTGCCCTACCGGGTGAAGTTCAGAAATCTCAGTGAAAATCAGATCGAAAGATATCTGCTGAAAGAACAGCCCTATCACTGCGCAGGCAGCGCAAAATCTGAAGGCCTCGGCATTGCACTGATCGAGGCCATGTACGGTGACGACCCTAACGCGCTGATTGGCCTGCCGCTGATTAAACTGATCACCATGCTGCAGAACGAAGGTGTTGACGTAATATAGCGAAACAAAGTTCTGGAACTTACTTCTGGAGATAAAAAAATGCTTAAATCCCCCCTGCTATCATATTCCATTGCCGGGCTGTTCATGTTCGGCATTTCAAGCTCCTTGGCCGATGAAATTCGCAGCACGCTGGATGACCAGCAGCATGTAGCCGTGACAATTTACAATCAGGATCTGGCACTGGTCAAGGATCAGCGCAGCATCCATCTCCCTCCAGGACTGAACAGTCTGGCGCTGCGCGATGTCAGTGCGCAGATACGGCCGGAAACGGCGCTGTTGAGAAGCCTGAACGGTTCCTTGTCAGTCCTCGAACAAAACTTCGATTTTGACCTGCTGACGCCACAGAAGCTACTGGAGAAGTTTGTCGGCAAGGCCGTCGACATCATCAGCGTCAATCCCGCTACCGGGGTGGAAAGCAGAGAACAGGCACAAGTGCTGGCGGCGAACAATGGCGTAGTACTGAAAATGGGCGACCGCATCGAGACCGGCATTCCCGGCCGTATCGTCTATCACGATGTACCGGCCAATCTGCGGGATCGGCCGACGCTGGTCGTGCAACTGAACAACAAGACCAGCAATAAGCAGAATGTCGAGTTGAGCTATCTGACCGGCGGCCTGGGCTGGAAGGCGGACTATGTAGCTGAGCTTAACGCTGCAGATGACAAGCTGGATCTTTCCGGCTGGGTTACCCTCAGTAATACCAGCGGTACGAGCTATCGCAATGCCAAGCTGCAACTGGTCGCCGGTGATATCAATCGCATCCACGATCCACGTGCCATGGCAGTGAAGTCCATGGCCAGGATGGAGGTGATGGACATGGCTGCATCCGCACCCATGGCGGAGGAGTCATTGCTCGAATATCACCTTTATACGCTGGATCGTCCAACCACTATTGCTGAAAACCAGACCAAACAGGTCGCCCTGCTTTCCGCCACCAATGTACCTGTGCGCAAGGAACTGCTGTTGCGTGGTACCGACTATTACTATCAGTCCAGTTACGGCGACCTCGGCCAGAAAATGAAGGTCGGTGTTTTTGTCGAATTCGACAACAAGGAAAATGCACAACTGGGCATGCCCTTGCCCAAAGGTGTCATGCGTGTCTATAAAAAGGACGGCGCCGGGAATGCCCAATTCGTCGGCGAGGACCGCATCGATCACACCCCCCGCAATGAAACCGTCCGCCTCAAGCTGGGCGAGGCCTTCGACGTGACTGCCGACAAGAAACAGACTGATTTCAAGAAGCTACCCAGACCCATCAAGGGCAGCAACGCGTTCGAAAGCGCATATGAAATCGTTCTGAAGAACGCCAAGAAAGAGCGGGTAAGCGTCATAGTGCAGGAGCCGATCCCGGGCGACTGGAAAATCATCGACAGCAATCATCCGAGCAGGAAAGCTGCCAGCAATACGGCGGTCTGGAAGATTGATGTGCCGGCAGACGGCAAGGCCACGCTGACCTACCGCGTTCAGGTGATTTATTGATGCCAGCGACATCGTATGGCACGCTCTACCTGATCCCGGTCACTCTCGGAGACGATATCCATGAGCCAGTACTGCCTGCCGATGTCGTGAATATTGCCCGCGGACTGGAAAACTTTGTGGTCGAGAATGAAAAATCGGCCAGGCGTTTTCTAGGTAGCATCAAAACAGTAAAGCCGGTGCGCGAACTTGTATTGCGCACGCTGAACGAACATACGCAGGACAAGGAAATCCCGGCACTGCTTGACCCCCTGCTGGCAGGCAAGGATGTCGGCATCATGTCCGAAGCCGGCTGCCCGGGAATTGCCGATCCAGGAGCAAAACTGGTCGCACTAGCCCATCGCCGCGGGATACGTGTAAAACCCCTGGTCGGTCCTTCTTCGATCCTGCTTGCGCTGATCGGCTCCGGCCTTGATGGGCAGCGTTTCAGCTTTCTTGGCTACCTGCCGGTAGAGAAATCAGCACGTAACCAGCGACTGAAAGAAATCGAAAAACACTCGGCCAAGGCTGATGAGACGCAGATTTTCATCGAAACGCCCTACCGTAACCAGCATCTGTTCGATGACATTCTGGCCAATTGCCAGGCTCATACCAGACTATGTGTAGCAAGCAATCTCACGTTGGAAAGCGAGCAGATTCAAACCCGAACGATTGCCGAATGGCAAAAGGTCACTCCCCCATCCCTGCATAAACAGCCCACCGTCTTTCTGTTGCTGGCAAGCTAGTGGCAATTGCGTTACATTGACCTGGATTAAAACCTGGAAACCGCAGTTGACAGCTCGAATCATTCCCGAGAGCCGCATGAAATTATCAATTTTTGCTCTCGTTCGAGCTCACCATTCGGGTGAGCCCGCTACGCACCCGACTGCACGCCTGTCGCGCCGCTTGGCTGCGTTGCTCCTCATTGCAGGGAATGACCCCATGCGGCCTCGTCGCGCCTTGCCGGGCAACACGCCAGACGCACATTCAGGCACGTCCAACTGCAGTTTCCAGGTTAAACCATTGTTCAACTGCAAGGAATGGGAATGCCGGACCTGAAACTGAAAACACTGATTGCCTTGGGTCTTTGCTCTATGGCGGGTAGCTCATGGGCCGATGCAGACCTGTATGCATCATATACCGAAGATAGCCGCAAGGTGGCGCAGGAATTCATGCAACAACTGGCGGGCACGCTGAAGCAGCAGATTGAATCATCCGGTACGGAGAGTGCGATCAGCGTGTGCAAGGAAGTGGCTCCTGCCCTGGCAAAACAATATTCCAATGACAGCAGGCTGGTCTCGCGGGTTTCACTAAAACCACGCAATCAGATGCTGGGAACGCCGAAAACAGACGAAAAGCTCGCGCTTCAGAACTTTGACCGGCAGCAGCGTGACGGAACCGCAGGTGCGCTGGAGCGCGTCGCAGTGTATGAGGATGCCGGCAGCGAATGGCATCACTACATGAGAGCCATACCCACGCAACCGCTATGCCTGCAATGCCATGGCAAACCGGAGGACATTTCGGCAAACGTAAAGGCTCTGCTGGCAAAGGAATATCCGGCGGACCAGGCTACCGGCTATAGCCCCGGAGAGATTCGAGGCGCTGTTTCGATCAGGCAGAAAATCAGATAAGGCAGTTAGCTGCTTGAAAGCAGTTTCTTGACCGGACCATAACTGCGACGATGTATAGCGGATACACCATGCTCGGCAAGTCGTTGCATATGATCTTTGGTCGGATAGCCCTTGTGCTTGGCAAAGTCATATTGAGGGTAGCGTAGCGCCATTTCGCGCATTTCCTCGTCACGTGCTGTCTTGGCCAGAATGGAAGCAGCGGCAATTGCCGGTTCCTTGCTGTCGCCCTTGACGATCGCCTGTGACGGGATGTTGATCTTAGGGCAATGCAGACCATCAACCAGGACGTGTTGCGGAACAACCAAGGCCCCTTGTCTGTTCTTCAGTGATTCAATGGCGCGTTTCATGGCCAACAGGCTGGCCTGCAGGATATTCAACTGGTCGATTTCATCCACACTACTACTGGCAATCGCCCAAGCCAAAGCATGTTCACGGATTTCGGCCGTCAGAAAATCGCGGCGGCTTTCCGAAAGGGTCTTGGAATCAGCAAGTCCTGCAATTGTGTAATGCGGATCCAGAATGACTGCTGCGGCATACACCGCCCCTGCCAGCGGCCCCCTGCCCGCCTCATCCACACCGCAGATCAGCATGACTGAGAGCCTTTACAGATAGGCGAGAATGGCATCTGCGGCCTTTTCTTCCGTATTCTGCTTGAGCGTCAGATGTATGCGTGTAAACTCCTCGCGAATCTCAGCCATCAAGCTCTTGTCCTCGATAAGGCGCAAGGTCGTTTCAGCCAGTTTTTCAGGGTTGGCATCATGTTGCAGCAATTCAGGCACAACGAAGCGATTGGCCAGGATATTGGGCAGACCGACATAAGGCAGGTAGTTCATGCGTCTGAGCAGCATCCAACTCAGGCGCGGCATACGGTAGGTAATGACCATCGGCCGCTTGATCAATGCAGCTTCTAGCGTAGCAGTTCCGGAAGCGACAATAATGGCATCGGCCGCCTGCATGGCAAGATGCGCGTGGCCGAAAAGAATCTGTAACGGCAGGTCTTCAGCATTGTCGTCATAGATCGCCTGCTGGAATATCTCGCGCGTCTCCTTGGTTACCAGTGGTATCAGAAACTTCAGCGTGGGCTGTTTGTTCAGCATGAGTCTGGCGGTTCTGACATAAAGCATGGCCAGTTGTCTGACTTCACTTTGGCGACTGCCGGGCAGCATGGCGATAACCTGATTGGCATTATTCAGCCTGAGGTCTTCTCTCGCCTCTTTCATGCTGGATTCCAGGGGCAGAATGTCTGCCAGAGGATGGCCAACATAGCTTACAGGGATACCTGCTGCCTGATAGATGGCCGGCTCGAATGGGAACAGCGCCAGCATATGCGAAACCGCTGCCTTGATCTTTTTGATGCGGCCCTTGCGCCAGGCCCAGATTGACGGACTGACGTAATGAATGGTTCGTATGCCATGCTGCTTCAGTTTGCGCTCCAGCGCGAAATTGAAATCCGGCGCATCAATACCGATAAACAGATCAGGCGGATTTTGCAGAAAATGTTGAGCAAGTTGCTTGCGCAGTTTCAGTAGCCCCGGTAGATGCCGGATCACTTCGACAAATCCGCGCACAGAAAGCCGCTCCATGGGGAACAGGGTTCTGGCGCCCTCGGCCATCATTTTTGGGCCGGCTATACCGACAAACTCGAGATCCGGCCGACGTTTTTTCAGGGCGCGGATCAGATGACTACCCAATAAATCGCCTGAAGCCTCTCCAGCAACAATTCCAATAGTAGGCATGGGAGGACTTCCTAGCGAATGATGCCGCGGGTGGATATCTGCAGAAAATCGGCCAGTAGCTGAATCTCAGGGCAAATCGAGATTTGCCCGTTCAGTTCGGCTTTGGCCTCTTCCAGGCTCAGGCCGTTGCGATACAGGGTTTTATAGGCACGCTTGATCTGCGTGATGGTCTCCGGGGAAAAAGCTCGTCTTTTCAGACCTTCAGCATTGATGCCGTGCGGCTTGGCGTCATAACCGGCCGCTGTGACATAGGGTGGAATATCCTTGAACACGACAGAACCGACGGCGGTAATCACATGAGCGCCGATCTTGCAGAACTGGTGTACCAGTGTGAAGCCACCGAGAATGGCGTAATCGTGCATATCAACATGACCGGCCAGCGATGAGTTGTTGGCCAGTATCGTGTGATTGCCGACGTCACAGTCGTGCGCGATATGCACGTAGGCCATGATCCAGTTGTCATTGCCTATACGGGTGACGCCCTTATCCTGCACTGTACCGCGGTTGAAGGTACAGAACTCGCGTATGGTATTGCCGTCGCCAATCTCCAGCGCAGTCGGTTCGCCTGCGTATTTCTTGTCCTGCGGCGCTTCACCCAGTGAGGAGAAATGGAAGATACGGTTGTTGCGGCCAATGGTGGTAGGCCCGTTGATCACAACATGGTTACCGACCGTCGTGCCGGCGCCAATGCGTACATTGGGACCTATGGTGGTATAAGGACCGAGTTCGACACTGCTGTCGAGCTCGGCTTTGGGATCGATAAGGGCGGTGGGATGAATGCGTGGTTGCGACATACAGGCTTCTAAATGAGGAAATCAGGTACGGTGGATTATTCGATTGCTTTCAATATGCACATGAACTCGGCTTCTGCGACCACGGTACCATCGACGGACGCTGTACCGGAATACTTCCAGATGCCACGCAGAATGCGATCGATTTTCACATTGAGCACCAGCTGATCGCCAGGAGACACTGGCTTTTTGAATCGTGCCTTGTCGATACCGGCAAAATAGTAGACCGAATCATCACTCGGCTTGCTATCCATGGTCTTGAACGAAACAATGGCTGCTGCCTGCGCCATCGCCTCGATAATCAACACGCCAGGCATCACCGGATGGTATGGGAAATGACCGGGGAAGAACGGCTCGTTGATGGTGACATTCTTGATAGCCGTAATTTCCTTGCCAACTTCATATGAAATCACGCGATCCACCAGGACAAACGGATATCGGTGAGGAAGGTGATTTAGTATTTCATGGATATCCATGCTGGTATCTGCTGATTCTGCCATGTTAATTCCTCAATTCTTACTTTTCTTTTTTTGATGTATCAATTAGCGTGATTACGTGTTCCAACTGCTTCACTCTTTCTGATAACTCTCCCAGACGCCGGAGATTGGCTGCCGTCTTCAACCACTGCTCATGGGCCTGGAATGGCATCAAGGCAGTGTAGGTGTCAGGCTTGGTGAGCGATCGGGTGATCATGCTGCCGGGCGAGATCGTCACTCCGTCCGCAATGTCCAAATGCCCCAGTATCATTGCCGCCCCGCCTATTTTACAGTGTTTCCCTATACGGGCGCTGCCAGCGATGCCGGTGCATCCGGCAATCACGGTATGGGCACCGATCCTGCAGTTATGACCGATCTGGATCAGGTTGTCGAGTTTGACCCCCTGCTCTATGACGGTATCATCCAGTGCACCACGATCTATCGTCGTATTGGCGCCAATCTCCACATCATCCTCGATGATGACCAGTCCGACTTGCGGGATCTTGACCCAGCGGCCGTTTTCTTCGGCATAACCAAATCCGTCCGCGCCAATCACCGAGCCTGAAGCGATGAAACAATTCTTACCAATCACACAGTCATGATAGATAACGACGTTAGCGGCAATACGGCTATTGGCTTCGATACTGACCCCGGATTCGATCACCGTGCCTGCCCCGATCACCACATTATCCGCCAGTTTGGCATTTTTGCCGATAACAACATTGGCCCCAATCGTGCAAGTGGCAGCAATGTTGGCTGTTTTGTCAACGACAGCGCTTGAGGTTATGCCAGGCTCATAACGCGGCTCCGGGTTCATCAAGCTGGAAAGCCGGGCAAAATAGGCGTAGGGATTGTCGGTGACGATCCTTGGCAGCGTCGTAGCTTCACGGCTGGCAGGATCGAGGATGATCGCACTTGCTCGGGTACTGTTCAGTAAGGATAGATACTTGGAACTACTGACAAAGCTGATTTGTCCGGTCTGAGCATGTGCAAGGGATGCCAGCCGGTACACCCGAACGCCGGCATCACCGACCAGCTCACCACCCAACTCGGAAACGATATCGCCGAGTGAATATCCCTTGCTATCCACAGACCCGCAGACTCATCAGTCCTTATTTCTTGCCAAGTGCCTTTAGCACCTTGTCAGTGATATCGATTTTCTTGCTGGCAAATGCAACACCGCCATAGACAATCAGATCGTAGCCTTCAGTTTCAGCTACAGTGGTCACAGCCTTGTTGATGCGATCTTGCAAAGTGCCCAGCTCTTCGTTCTTGCGCAGATTGATGTCCTCACGCAGTTCACGTTGCTTGCGCTGAAAATCGATCTTCAGATTGGAAACATCGCGCTCCTTGTTCTTGCGTTCTGTTTCAGAAATGGTCAGGCTGTTCTTGTCCAGTTGCGATTCGATCTCACGGATCTGTTTCTGCAGGCGATCGAGTTCGGCCGTACGCGGACTGAATTCGCGCTCCAGCTTTTTGCCGGTCTCGGCAGTCTGTGGGGCTTCCTGCAGAATCTTGTCAACCTGCACATAACCAATCTTCAGCTCGGCCGCATGGGCTTGTGCACCGTAAATAAACAAACCGGCTACCAGCATGGATTTTAAAAACTTGTTCAATTGATATCTCCTGATGTAAATCACACTATCTGATGTATTAAGTGTTTCCTAGAACTGCGATCCCAGCTGGAACTGCAATGTCTGTGTTTTGTCGCCATCCTTGTCATTCAGCGCTTTGGCAAATACCAGCTTGATCGGGCCAAACGGCGAGTACCAGCTGATACCAAGACCAGTCGAGTAACGCATCTCATCCATGGTGATGGACTGTTCATTACCATAAACAGCACCTGCATCCAGGAATGTGCTGAGGCGCAACTGCTTGTTGTCTTTCATGCCCGGTATCGGAAAATACAACTCTGCATTACCCAGCAGCCGCTTGGTACCGCCGACGGCAAAGTCTTCTCCAGTCACCGGATCGATCTCGCGCGGACCGATGGAGCTGGTTTCATAGCCACGTACCGAGTTCACGCCGCCGACATAAAAATTCTTGAAGAATGGAAAATCCCGATCTCCATAGCTGTCAGCATACCCCATTTCACCATTCAGCATCAAAGTGACGTTATTGCTGACCGGCCAATACCAGGAATGCTTGTATTCCAGCTTGTAATATTCCAGATCCAGGCCAGGCAAACCGATTTCAGAAGAGATTCTCTGGAACACACCGCTGTTCGGGAACAACACATTGTCACGCGTATCATGTGCCCAACCCAGGTTAAGCATCAGACTGTTGTTGCTACAGCCGTTATTGTTAGCATTGCCGCAATACAGAGCAAAGCGGCGTGGGCTTCTGTCATTCAGTTCAACTTCAGTATTATCGAATGTAAGACCTGCACTAACCGAATCTCGTTCATTCAATGGCATGCCAAAACGGACGCCAACACCATAGGAAGAGCTCTTGTAGCTTGAAATATCCAGATCCGTCGTGTCTACATCACGTCTGTAGACATCAAACCCCCGACTGATGCCATCCGGCGTAAAGTATGGATCAGTAAAGGACAGGGAATAGGTCGTATTGATATCGCCGGTATTGACCTGTGCACTGACACGGTTACCGGTGCCGAGGAAGTTGTTCTGGTTGACGGTGACACCGAATATCACGCCTTCTGAACTGGAAAGACCGGCACCGAACTGTACGCTGCCGGTGGATTTTTCCGTGACATTGACATTGATATCAACCTGATCCGTCGTGCCAGGTACTGCCGGCGTCTCGACGTTCACATCTTCAAAGAACTGCAGACGATCCAGCCGCTGTTTTGAGCGGTTGATCTTGTCGGCGCCATACCAAGCGGACTCAAGCTGGCGCATCTCGCGACGCAACACTTCATCGCGGGTGCGTGTGTTGCCGGTCAAATTGATGCGTCTGACATAGACGCGGCGGCCCGGATCAACAAAGAAGGTGAAGCCGACGGTGTAATTTTCCTTATCCACATTGGGCACGGCATTGACGTTGGCAAAAGCGTAGCCGTCATTACCCAGACGATCGCTGATGGCTTTGCTGGATTCCGTCACTTTCTGGCGGTTGAAGAACTCGCCCTGTTCCAGCGAAATAAGTGCAAGCGCCTCATCTTCTGGTAGCAGGATTTCCCCAGCCATCTTGATTTCGCTCACCGTATATTTCTCGCCCTCGGTGATATTGACGGTGATATAGATATCGCGCTTGTCCGGCGTGATTGAAACCTGGGTGGAGTCGACATTGAATTCAAGATAACCCTGGTTCATGTAGAACGAGCGCAAGGCCTCGAGGTCAGCAGTCAGTTTCTGTTTGGAATACTGATCGTCCTTGCTCCACCAACTGAGCCAGTTGGGCGTCGTCAACTTGAACTGTTCGAGCAGGACTTTATCGTCGAAATCACGATTGCCGACGATATTGATGTTGCGGATCTTGGAGACCGCGCCTTCCTCGATATCGAAGCGTATCGCTACGCGATTGCGCTCGAGTGGGCTGATGATGGTCTTGACTGTAGCCGCATATTTGCCCTGAGCCAGATACTGACGTTTGATTTCCTGTTCGGCACGATCCAGCATGGCCCGGTCGAAAATCAGGCCTTCAGACAAGCCGATCTGTTTGAGGCCTTCCAGCATCTTGTCGCTGGGGAAGGATTTATTGCCGTTAAAACCGATCGAAGCAATCGCCGCACGTTCCTGCACCACGACGACCAGCACATTGTTGTCGGCCTCGATGCGTACGTCCTTGAAGAAGCCGGTGCCATAGAGCGCCTTGATTGCCTGGGTGGCCTTGTCGTCGTCCATGGTCTCGCCGACCCGGACCGGCAGATAGTTGAAGATCGTGCCCGGCTCGGTACGCTGAATACCCTCGACACGAATGTCCTGCACAACGAACGGTTCGATCGCCCACGCACTACTGACGTAGGCACCGGCAAGCAAAGGCAAGATACGGTTGAGCTTGATCCTAAATCCCATGAAGTTCAGCCTGTGAAAAATCTATTAATATCATTATAAAAAGCCAGAACCATCAACAGTCCCAACAAGAACAATCCAACACGTTGCCCCGCCTCCATGACCGCTTCGGAAACGGGACTGCCCTTGAAAATTTCCACCATATAATACATCAAATGCCCGCCATCCAACACAGGCACGGGCAGCAGATTAAGCACACCCAGACTGATGCTGATCAGTGCCAGGAATCCGATGAATGCTTTCCAGCCGATATGTGCACTCTGTCCCGCGTAGCTGGCGATAGTTACAGGCCCGCTGACCCCCTTCCATGAAACGTCCCCGGTAATCATGCTGGCCAGCATCTTCAGGCTGAAGATCGATGTATCCCAGGTTTTGACACTGGCTTTGGCAAAGGACTCCAGAGGTCCATAACGGACATTGACCAGCACTTCTTCCAGCAAGGCATCATCCATGCGATTCATCGCGCCGATACGACCAATCTCAACACCCTCTTCCTGAGCGCTTTCCGGTGTAACAAAGAGATTTACCACCTGACCTTCTCTCAGGACCTGCAACTGAAGCTCCTGCCGTGGATTCTGTCGAACAATAGTGACAAATTGCTCCCAATCACGCACAGCTTCGCTGTCAACAGCGACTATCTTATCGCCATTCTGCAGCCCAGAGCGCGCTGCGGCTCCACTCTTGACCATTTCGCCAATAATGGCCGGAACGACAGGTTGGTAAGGCCTCAGTCCCAGTTTTTCCAGAAAATCGGTTTCATAATCATCGCGCCCGATACTGATTAGACTCAGGTGGTGCAGTTGCGGATTATTGGACTGGCCCAGCGCCTCTATCTCAATGACTTCGGATTCAAGCGACTCCTGCAACAGGATCCAACGCACATCCTGCCAAGTGAAGGTAGCCTTGCCCGCCACCTTTTGTATGAGCTGTCCTGATTCCATCCTGGCTTGAGCCGCCGGACTGCCCGCCGGAACTTCGCCAAGTATTGGCTTCATGCCCATGACACCGTGCATGAAAAGCAACCAGTACAGAAAAATGGCGAGTAGCAGATTGGCGGCAGGGCCGGCTGAGACGATTGCGATGCGTTTCCACACCGACTGACGGTTAAAGGCACGGGAGATATCTTCACCGGCCTCGACCGGACCTTCGCGCTCATCCAGCATTTTGACGTAGCCGCCAAAAGGCAAGGCAGCCAGCACAAATTCGGTTCTGTCCTTGCCGAAAGTTTTTTTGATCAAAGGCCGGCCAAAGCCGATGGAGAAACGCAGTACCTTGACGCCACACCAGCGGGCCACCTGAAAATGGCCATATTCATGGATGGCGATCAGTACGCTGAGCGTGAAAATAAATGCAGCGATGGTCAGCATCTAGCGTTCGAGCATCCAGTTTCGGGCCAGCTGACGAGCCAGTTGGTCAGCTTCGATAACTATTTCCAGCGTGTCGGCAGCTTGCGACCTCATCCGGTTCATGACGGATTCAATCAAGACGGCGATATCGGTAAAGCCGATTTTACGGTTCAAAAATGCATCGACAGCGATTTCATTGGCAGCGTTCAAAATCGCCGGCGCTGATCCGCCCATGCGCAATGAATCGAAAGCCAGACGCAGGCACGGGAATCTGACCGTATCCGGCGCTTCGAAGTCAAATCTGCCGATTTTGAACAAATCCAGACTGGAAACGCCGCTTTCCAGCCTTTCCGGGAAGCCCAGCGCATAGGCGATCGGAGTCCGCATGTCCGGGTTGCCGAGCTGCGCCAGCACTGAGCCGTCGATATATTCGACCATGGAGTGGATCACGCTCTGCGGATGCACGACGACTTCGATCTGTTCCGGCCTCGCATTGAACAGCCAGTGCGCTTCAATGACCTCCAGCCCCTTGTTCATCAGCGTGGCGGAGTCGATGGTGATCTTGGGGCCCATGACCCAGTTGGGATGGTTCAGCGCCTGTTCCGGTGTGACATTGTCCAAATCCGATAATGCAGCATTGCGGAACGGCCCGCCGGAGGCGGTGAGCAGAATTCTGCGTATACCCGATGCGCTCAGGTCCTTGCTGCGCTTTTCCGGCATCACCTGAAATATCGCGTTGTGTTCGCTGTCGATCGGCAACAGGGTAGCGCCGCCCTGCTCGACCGCCTGCATGAACAGGCTGCCGGACATGACCAGGGTTTCCTTGTTCGCCAGCAGGATGCGCTTGCCGGCCTTTGCTGCGGCAATCGAAGGCTTGAGGCCGGCTGCGCCGACAATAGCGGCCATGACGACGTCAACGTCCGCATGGGCGCTGACGAACTCCAACGCAGGCAAGCCACAAAGCACTTCAGTACCGCTGCCGGCTTTTTGCAGACTGGTTTTCAGACGTTCGGCGGCTGATTCTTCAAGCACGACGGCATAGCGCGGGCTGTATTCCAGACATTGTGCGTGCAGTTCCTCTGCCCGGCTGTTGGCAGTCAATGCAAACACGCCGAAGCGTTCGGGGTGACGCGCGATGACATCCAGCGTCTGTTTGCCTATGGTGCCGGTAGCGCCGAGGATGGTGACTGAACTGCGCCTAGGCATACAAGGACTCCAACACCAGAAAATAAGTAGGGAAATAAATAAAGAACATGACCAGCGGCAGGCTGGAAGTCAGTCCATCGACGCGATCCAGCACACCGCCATGCCCTGGTAGCAGACAGCCGCTGTCTTTGACGCCTGCCTGCCGCTTGACCAGGGATTCAAGTAGATCACCCATGATGCTGAGTACCGTAATACCGAACAATCCGACGATGACCCAGTAGGTCAATGAAAGGCTGTAGCAAAGAATTAACCCGTAGATAGTCACTGCCAGCCAGGCCCCGAACACGCCCTCCCAAGTCTTGCCCGGACTGATTTGCGGGGCCAGTTTGTGCTTGCCGAAACGTTTGCCGGAAAAATAGGCTGCGCTGTCTGCGATCCAGACAGCCGCCATCACCAGTAGCAGTAGCCATGGCGAGATACCGCGCATGCTGACCAGCGCCAGCCAGGTCGGGAACAGGACAACGAAACCGATAACGGCAAGCAGCACAGGCTGCCTGATATTGAATCGAAACATAAGCCATACTGGGGCCGCCAGCAGCCAGAACACGGTGGCAGCCAGAATGCTGTAGAACATCACTTGCGGCTGTAGTGTCACCATACCGATATCATCGGCCAGCACGACGATGACGCCAAATAGCATGACAAGACTGGTATAGATATGTCGCCAGGGCTTGGCCATGCCAGACAGGCCACCCCACTCCCAGAAGGCGATCGTGATGAAAGCCAACATCAGCAATGCCCAGTACAGATCCGGCAGCAGGAAAAGCGCAGCAAGAAAGCCTGCCGCAAGCACGATTGAAGTCAGTATGCGGGCTTTAAGCATGCTTGCGGGTCTCTTTTTTTGAGGATGTTTCTGTCAGTTGTTCACTGGTGCGGCCAAATCTGCGCTCTCTGGCCTGATAGGACTTGATGGCCTGATTGAATGCCGTTTGATTGAAATCGGGCCACAGGGTGTCAGTAAAATAAAGTTCGGTATAAGCCAGCTGCCACAGAAGAAAGTTACTGATGCGTTTTTCTCCGCCGGTGCGGATAAACAGGTCAGGCTCTGGGGCATAATGCATGGCCAGGTGCGCTGCCAGATCGTCTTCGGCATATTCGCCGGACTTGTCAGGCACCTGCCTGGTGAGACGGTTCATGGCCTGCATCAGATCCCAACGTCCGCCATAATTGGCGGCAATTGTCAGCGTCAAACCCGTATTGTCCCTGGTTAGCGTTTCCGCCTCCTCGATCCGGACACAAAGTGTGGCATCGAACTGGCTGCGGTCACCGATGACGACCATGCGGATATTGTTCTCGTGCAGTTTGATGACTTCCTTGCTCAGAGCCTCCATGAACAAGCCCATCAGAAAACTGACTTCCTCCGGTGGCCGGCGCCAGTTTTCGCTACTGAAGGCAAACAGGGTAAGGAATTCGACGCCCAGGGTAGCGCAAGACTTGACCATCTCACGCACCGTTTTTACGCCGCGTTTATGCCCGGCAACCCGCGGCATAAAGCGCTTTCGCGCCCAACGACCATTGCCATCCATGATGACGGCGATATGCCTTGGAACCAGACTGGTGACAGGGATGGCTTTAGTGGAGCTACCGAATAATGCCATTAACGCTCCGAAACTGGAGGATGCACAGGTGAATTGAGCCGAAAGAAGCCTAAACGGCCATCAGTTCGGCTTCCTTGGCTTGCAGCAGCTTGTCGACTTCCGTAACAAATTTGTCCGTCAGTTTCTGCACTTCGTCCTGCATGCGGCGCTCATCGTCCTCGCTGATTTCCTTGTCCTTGGTCAGTTTCTTCAATGCATCATTGGCGTCGCGCCTGACATTGCGGATAGCAACCTTGGAATTCTCACCTTCGGTGCGCACGATCTTGGTCATTTCCTTGCGACGCTCTTCTGTCAGCATTGGCATTGGCACGCGAATCATGTCGCCGTTGGTGGCAGGATTAAGGCCGAGGTCGCTGTCGCGGATCGCCTTCTCAACCTTGCCCACCATGTTCTTTTCATAGGGTTGCACATTCAGCGTTCTGGCATCGCCCAGATTGACGCTGGCCACCTGATTGACGGCGACCATGGAGCCGTAATACTCGACCATGACGTGATCCAGCAGGCCGGTATGTGCGCGGCCGGTACGGATCTTGGCCAAGTCCGTCTTCAGTGACTCCAGCGATTTCTGCATCTTGTCTTCGGCAGTTTTTCTTACATCGTCCAGCACGTTTTTCTCCTTACGTTTTCAATCGTATGCCAGTGATTACGGCAATACTTTTGTACCTTCGTCTTCGCCCATCACAACGCGCTTGAGTGCGCCCTGCTTGAATATGCTGAAAACGGAGATAGGCAGATTCTGATCCCGGCACAAGGTCAGCGCAGTGGCATCCATGACCTTGAGGTTCTTGATGATCGCTTCATCAAAGCTGATCGTCTTGTAGCGCATGGCATCCGGATGGGTCTTGGGGTCGTCAGTATAGACGCCATCGACCTTGGTTGCCTTCAGCACAATATCCACATTCATTTCCATGCCGCGCAAGGCAGCGGCAGTATCGGTCGTAAAGAACGGGTTGCCAGTGCCTGCGCCGAAAATGACTACACGGCCTTCTTCCAGATAGCGCATGGCCTTGCCGCGAATATAGGGCTCTGCGACCTGTTCGATATTGAGTGCGGATTGGACGCGCGCCTTGAGGCCGACATGCTTCATGGCGTCCTGCAGCGCCAGCGCATTCATGACGGTTGCCATCATGCCCATATAGTCGGCCGTGGCGCGGTCCATGCCCTCAGCTGCCGGTGCGACTCCACGGAAGATATTGCCACCACCGATGACAACCGCGACTTGCACACCAAGGCCGACCACTTCCTTGATTTCTTCAACGATGCGCGAGATGGTAGCGCGATTGATGCCATAGCTGTCATCGCCCATCAGGGCTTCGCCTGACAACTTGAGCAGAATGCGCTTATAGGCTGGAGCGCCAGATGAGATGTGAGATGAATCGGACATATCGCTCCTGTAATGTTGCAGTTCTAGAGTAATGTTCTTCTTATTCGCACTCAGGTTTCCCTGAGTCTGGCGTGCAAAAACGTTAACAGCACCTTACCGCTCGTGCCGCTAACGTTTCGCATTATGACATTTTTGCACAGCTAGCTGTGCGCTAAGTACTTAAATCTTGGCTGCAGCAGCTACTTCCGCAGCAAAGTCAGTGACCTTCTTCTCGATGCCTTCACCGACAACGTACATGGTGAATGCAGCGATGCTGGCATTATTGGCTTTCAGCAACTGTTCAATGGTTTGCTTGCCGGCAGGATCCTTGACGAAAATCTGATCCAGCAGCGCAACATCCTTGAGGAACTTCTGTACGGAGCCTTCGATCATCTTTGCAGCAAACTCAGGCTTGCCGGATTCGGCAGCTTTTTGTGTCGCGATGGAACGCTCTTTTTCAATCAGTTCAGCCGGCACGTCATCCTTGGACAGGGCAACAGGCTTGGAAGCCGCGATGTGCATCGCGATATCCTTGGCCAAAGCCTCGTCACCGTCGACCAGATCAACAACCACACCGATCTTGCCGCCGTGAATGTAGCTGGCCAGCTTGCCTTTTGCGCTGAAATTGGCAAAACGACGGATTGTGATGTTCTCACCGATCTTGCCGATCAACTGGGCGCGTGCATCCTCGATAACTTCATCGCCGATCTTCAGGGCGGACAATGCTGCGACATCAGCGGGATTCTGGGTAGCCACAACTTCAGCCAGATTGCGTGTCAGGGCCAGGAAGTCATCATTCTTGGCAACAAAGTCAGTCTCGCAATTGACTTCAACGACAGCGCCTTGCTTGCCGTCAGCGCTGACATAAACGCCGACAGTACCTTCTGCAGCAACGCGGGCAGCAGCCTTGCTCAGTTTGTTGCCAAGACGGGCACGCAGCAGATCTTCTGCCTTGGCCATATCGCCTTCAGCCTCAACCAGGACTTTCTTGCAGTCCATCATCGGCGCATCAGTGCGCTCACGCAGTTCTTTCACCATGCTGGCGGTAATTTCAGCCATGCTTTACTCCTAATAAACTAAATAATCTTGAATGAACGAGTCAGGCATAAAAAAAGGGGCACAAGTGCCCCTTTTTTCAAGGGTTATTCCGCTGCCGTTTCTTCGACTTCGACAAATTCTTCTTCAGTGGCGGACTTCACGATTTCCGTGATTGCCTGGCTACGACCTTCCAGCACTGCGTCAGCGATGCCGCGAGCATACAGTCGGATCGCACGGCTTGAGTCATCGTTACCCGGAATCACATAAGCGATACCGTCAGGAGAGTTGTTGGTGTCAACCACACCGATGACAGGGATGCCGAGCTTGGCGGCTTCTGTCACAGCACCACTTTCATGGCCGACGTCGATGATGAAGATGGCATCAGGCAAGCCACCCATGTCCTTGATGCCACCGATGGAACGCTCAAGCTTTTCCATTTCGCGCTTGAGGCCAAGCGCTTCTTTCTTGCCGAACTTCTCAATACCACCATCTTGAAGCAGGGCTTCCAGTTCATTAAGACGCTTGATGGATTGCTTGACGGTCTTGAAGTTGGTCAGCATGCCGCCCAACCAACGGTGATTCACATAAGCACAGCCAGCGCGCTGTGCTTCTTCCTTGACGATCTCACGTGCCTGACGCTTGGTACCAACGAACAGGATACGACCCTTGTTTACAGCCAATTGACGCACATATTTCAGCGCATCTTCAAACATGGGCAGGGATTTTTCCAGATTGACGATATGGATCTTGTTACGGTCACCGAAGATGAACGGTGCCATTTTTGGATTCCAGTAACGGGTTTGATGGCCGAAGTGAACCCCGGCTTCCAGCATTTGACGCATAGTTACGGACATAATAATAGTCTCCAGTAAGGGTTAAGCTTCCACACTCCCAACAACACCGGCCGGGCTGGATTTTCTCAGCTTGGACTGGCACCCTGTACGGGGAATGTGTGCAGATTTCCATCTGTCAGGACGATTCCTGCCAAATGGGTGCAGTATGCTACCATAAGCACCTGTTTGGATTCAAGGAAAATTAGGCTTTCGGAGCCGCTCAAAGGCATTATGGCGATTACCATCAAGAACAACACCGATATTGAAAAAATGCGCGTGGCAGGCAAACTGGCCTCGGAAGTGCTGGATTTTATCACTCCTCACGTCGTACCAGGCGTCACCACCGGAGAACTGGACCAACTGTGCCACGACTACATGGTCAATGTGCAGAAGACCATTCCGGCACCGCTGAATTATGCACCACCGGGCCATGCGCCCTATCCCAAATCCATCTGCACCTCAGTCAATCACCAGATCTGCCACGGCGTGCCCGGTGAAAAGGTCCTGAAAAATGGCGATATCGTCAATCTGGACATCACTGTCATCAAGGACGGCTATCACGGCGATACCAGCCGCATGTTCTGCGTCGGTGAGCCGTCGATCCAAGCCAAGCGCCTGTGTGACATCACTTATGACTGCATGTGGCTGGGCATCGCCAAAGTCAAGCCGGGCGCCACGCTAGGCGACATCGGTCACGCAATACAGTCCTGTGCCGAGAAAAACGGTTACAGCGTTGTGCGCGAGTTCTGCGGCCACGGTATCGGCAAAAAATTCCACGAAGATCCGCAAGTATTGCACTACGGCAGAGCCGGTAGTGGTCTCAAACTGCAGGCTGGCATGATTTTCACCATCGAGCCCATGATTAATGCCGGCAAGCGCGATATCAAACAGTTGAATGACGGCTGGACCGTCGTCACCAAGGATCACAGCCTGTCGGCACAATGGGAACATACGGTACTGGTGACTGAAAACGGCTATGAAGTGCTGACTATCTCTGCCGGCGCACCCGCACCGGCTGCCGCCATACAGGCATAAGCTTGACTCAGGCCAGTCACGAGCCAGACAACTTCGCCAAAAGCTGGCGACTGCGTTTGCAGCGGGAGCAGGCGGCACTTAAATCCGAATTCGATGTAGATGCCAACACCTCGCGCCTGCTGAAACGGCATAGCCGGCTGGTTGATGCCCTGCTACAGGACTTGTGGCTTGCAGCAAAAATCAGTCTGGGGGTCTGCCTGATCGCGGTCGGCGGCTATGGACGCAGTGAACTCTTCCCTCATTCCGATGTGGATCTGCTGATTCTGCTGCCGGAACAGTCCAATGCCGATATCGACCGTTCGATTGAATCCCTGATCGGCCTCTTCTGGGACATTGGCCTGGCGGTAGGCCACAGTGTCAGGAACCTGCAGGAATGCGCAGAAGAAGCCGCCAAGGATGCCACCGTACAGACCAACCTGCTGGAGTCGCGCTATCTGATCGGTGACAAGGAACTCTATCGGCGCTTTGAAACGTTGCTTGCCGGCCTCATCCAGCCCGCCGAGTTCTTTCAGGCCAAGATGCAGGAGCAGCAACAACGTCATGCCCGCTTCAACGATACCGCCTATAACCTGGAACCCAATATCAAGGAAAGCCCCGGTGGTCTGCGCGATTTGCAGAATGTGCTGTGGATCAGCCGCAGCCTGGGACTTGGGCATGACTGGAGATCGCTGGTCAGGCACGGGCTGATCACGCAATCCGAAGCGCGGCAGATTCGTCGCCATGAGCGCCACCTGCAGATGCTGCGCATCCGCTTGCACTATCTGGCCAACCGCCGCGAGGACAGGTTGATCTTCGATTTCCAGAATGATATGGCCAAGGCGCTGGGCTTTAACAACACACCGCGACGTCGCGCCAGCGAACAGCTGATGTACGGCTTTTACAACAGCGCAAAATTCATCAGCCTGATGAATGACATCCTGTTGCAGCTGCTTGAAGAGCGTATCAAACCTGATGATATGGCGACGACGCCGATCAATGCACGTTTTGAAGTGCGTCATGGGCAGCTTGAGATCAAATCGACCAGCATCCTGCAACGTGAGCCATCGGCCATACTGGAAAGTTTTCTGCTGCTGGAGCAGCATCAGGAACTCAAGGGCATGAGCCCGAGCCTGCTGCGTACCCTGCACCGCGTCAAAAACCTGGTCAATCGTGAATTCCGTTTATCGGACCAAAACCGGAAGCTTTTCATCCGGATATTGCAGCAGCCGGTCGGTGTTACACACGCGCTCAGACTGATGAACCGCTACGGCATCCTTGGCCGCTACATCCCGGCTTTTGGCCGCATCGTCGGACAGATGCAGCATGACCTGTTCCATGTCTACACGGTCGACGAGCATATTCTGAACGTACTGCGCAATCTGCGCCGCTTTGCACTGCCCCGTTTCAATCATGAGTTTCCGCTCTGCAGCAAGCTGTTTGCAGAATTCGATGCACCGCATCTGCTGTATCTGGGCGCGCTGTTTCATGATATTGCCAAAGGCCGCGACGGCGACCACTCCACACTCGGCGCTGTCGATGCCAGAAGATTCTGCCGGCAGCATGGCTTGCCGAAAGCCGATAGCGAACTGGTTGCATGGCTGGTTGCATCACACCTGACCATGTCCAAGGTCGCCCAGAAATCCGACCTTTCCGATCCGGCCGTGATCGAGCACTTCGCCCAGCTGATGGGTGACGAGCGCCGTTTGATTGCACTGTATCTGCTCACGGTCGCCGATATTCGTGGCACCAGCCCAAAGGTATGGAATCAATGGAAAGCCAAATTGCTGGAAAACCTGTTCTACGCAGCACAGCGCTTTCTGCGTGGCGACAGCACCGATGCCGAAATGGAGATCAGACAGCGCCAGTCGCAGGCTAGAGAAAGGCTCAGCTACTACGGCATCAATCCGGAAAGTTACCAAGATTTATGGACAAATCTGGGGAAGCAGTATTTCCTGCGGTATGAATCGCAAGAGATCGCATGGCACACGCGCATGCTGATTCCGCATGCGGACACCCCTGATGTCATCGTGCGTGCACGTCTAAGCCCTGCAGGCGATGGTATTCAAACCATGATCTACACCAAAGACAGAGGTGACCTGTTTGCGCATATCTGCTCTTTCTTCGAACGCAGCGGCTACAACATTGTCGAGGCTCGTATTTATACCACCTTGCATGGCTATGCGATGAACAGTTTTATTGTTCTAGATCATAACGATAAATCTATAAGCTATCGTGATTTGTTAAATTTTATCGAATATGCACTGACTGCAAAACTGGCCGATAAAACCGTCAGCGTAGCGCCGGTGAGTGGCCGGGTCAGTCGCCAGGTCAAGCACATGCCAATTGCCGCGAGCATCAGCATTCAGCCGGACGGCAACACCAATAACCACATGATAGAGGTCATTGCCAATGACAGGCCAGGATTGCTATCCAAACTGGCAAACATTTTCCTCAGGCACGAGGTTCACCTGCACAACGCCAAGATCAACACGCTGGGCAACCGTGCAGAGGATATCTTTGTAGTTTCCGGTCGCGCAGGAAGCAAGCTTGGTGAGCACAGACTGAAGAAACTGGAAGAAGACCTGATGGGGGAGCTGTAATTCTGGAAAGCGGTTTTGAAATCAGAATATTTCCTGATCACAGCCACAAGATTTCAAACACAAAAAACGCCGGGGTTAACCGGCGTTTTTTAATCCAACTAAAAAAGCCTCAAGGCTGAATCTTAGTTGAGTGCATCCTTCAGAGCCTTGCCAGCGCGGAAGCCTGGGGCCTTGCGTGCTGCAATTTTCAACTCTTGACCGGTTTGCGGGTTACGGCCGGTGCGAGCTGCACGGGCAGAAACTGTAAATGTACCAAAACCAATCAATGTAACAGTATCGCCGCTCTTGAGAGCTGAAGTAACGCTATCAGTGAATGCATCAATCGCTTTGCCTGCAGCTGCCTTGCTGATACCTGCTTCTTTAGCGACTTGTTCAATCAGTTCTGCTTTGTTCATTTATACTTCCCTTGAGTTATTGTTCGGAAGGGCTATCTTAACCTAGCCCGCAAGCCATTTCACCACTTATTTGCACAAAACTGACGAAAATTTGCATTTCGTCCCAAGGCCTCTCTAGGGAAGTGCTGATTAAATGAGTGAGCGGGATGAAGTGCAACCGCAAGAGTCGTGTCCGTCAAGACGGCTGCCAAGACCGTGAAGGTCTTCACCGTTAATATGGCTGTAAAGCAGCTCATCTTAACGCGAAGGCAGCTCGGCTTGACGCCACAACAGCAAGGGTTGTGTCCGTGGAATATATGCGCTGAAGCGCATTATTCACACGCCAAAGGCGCACGGAACGCAGCAGCCGAGATAGTATGCGGTATACAGCGAGGTTGCGACAACGAAGTTGCGGTGCAGACTAACCTTCAGGTTATGTCGGAACCAAAAAACCGCGCAACGCAGCAATTCGCCCGCGCAGCCATTTAATCAGTGTTTCCCTAGCGCAGGAACCTGCCACCACTAATATCAATCAGCGCACCATTGATATGCGACGACATGTCGCTGGCCAGAAACAGCACGGAACTCGCCACTTCTTCCGCCATAGTATTGCGTCCCAGCGGGGTCTGCTTGCGATAGGCCTCCAGCATTTCCGCGGTGGAATGAATCTCGTGATGCTGTGTTTCCACCGTACCGGGCATGATGGAATTGGTACGCACCTGAGGCGCCAGTTCCTTGGCCAGCGTATGGGTGAATACCATCAGCGCTCCCTTGCCGGCAGCATAGGCACCGGCACCATTGGCCCCGCCGGTCTGTACCGACAATGAAAGCAGATTGACGATACGGCCGTTACCAGTGGCACGCAGATGTGGAATCGCGCGCCTGGTCACCAGAAAGGCGCTGGTGGCATTGATATCAAGCGATTTGCGCCAGACATCCAGCGGGCAATCCTCGATTTTCTCGCGCTTTACCAGGCCACCGCTATTGTTGACCACAATATCCAACCGCCCTGCCGCTTTCACCAGATCATCCACCACACGGTTGGCATCTTCCTCCGTTGTCAGATCGCCTTGTAGCAAGACGGCGTTGATATTCTCGGCCTTGAGATCAGTCAGTAATGCCTCTGCCGCTTCCTTGCTGCGATGATAGTGCAGGCCGATAAAAGCACCTGCCCGGCCCAGTGCCAGTACCGAGGCTTTACCTATACCTACTGCACCGCCGGTGACCAGTGCCACCTTGCCGCTTAAATCCAGTGTTTGTGCGGGTACCATCATGTTCTCCTCATCCATCATCAATTAGCGTTTCATTATTACACCAAGCCGGCGATGTGAAAATAAACCTTCAATCTTTCGTCAAAAAACGTATACTTCGCCGCAAAAAAACATCCAAGCTAAAAGATCAGGAGTGCGAGAATTAATCTTGAGTTAATGCAACGCTTGTTAAAGTCTCAAATGCCATCCATTGCGCTGAAAGCACCGAATCATTGAAATCGCCGCGCTTATTTTCGCACTCTTTTGCCATCCTGCTCCCGGTTGTCATGCTGACGACAGCGTCGACTGCTCAGGCTGCGCTCTGGATCAGTGAGGTCCATAAACTGGAGATATTTGCCGGCACCCGCCTGTTCCTGGTCGATTCAATCACCATGGAACAGGACGGCTACCGTTTCCGCGTGGATCTGAACATCCGCTTCTAGAGCAGCTGGGGGGCACTTAATTCATCGAGATCAGCATGGTGTCGGCGTTTTGCTGGACGCGGAACTGGCTGAGCACGTTCATCCCCAGCAACGGCATTTCCCCGGCCTTGTTGAAGCTGACCTCCATCTGCTGGAATTGGAACCCGCCTACCGTCAGCTTCTGCACGATTGCCTGACAACCCTGCACCCGACCTGCCGCCGTGATGAAATGCGCCGGTTTGCAATTCTTGTCGAGGCCGATTTCAGTCGCCAGACTATACGGAATCGACACAGATGTTGGGGTCGTCTCAGAAAACGGAAAATAAAGCACGCTAAGACAGGCGTGCTATCCGCAGCATCCGCGCTGCTGCTGAATCGGCGGACATGGCACAGACCCGAACGAACAGAACACGCAGCAATCGCCAGGCTTGGGGCGCAGCATGGCCTTGCAGTTCTGGCACTCGTAGTAGAACTGGCAAGCGTCCGTAGGCATGGTTTCATGTTTGGCAAAGCCGCAGTGCGGACAGGTCAGCACTGATTCAAGAATGGCTGCGCTCATCGTGTCATCACTTCTGCACGGCGGACGGGTAGCCCGCGTTTGTCGTGGCCTTGGTCAGCGTGTCCGGCTGTGATTTGTCGGCGTCATAGGTGACTGTGGCGGTCTTTTTGTCGAAATCGACCTTGACGGCGCTCACACCGGGCACCTTTTCTAGTGACTTCTTGACCGTGATCGGGCACAACTCGCAGGTCATGTTTTTCACGTCAAGCGTGACGGTTTTCGGGGAAGCAGCCAGCACCGCCATAGGCAGGGCAGAGAGAGCAGCAATCAGCAGTTTGCGCATGGGATTTCCTTTCAGTAGAACAACGGGGCCAGCCACGGCACAGCCAACAGGCCCAGCAGTAGTACGGCAACAATCCAGAACGTGAGCCGTTGCCGCTGGATCGTGCACGGATCAGCGCAGGGCGTGCCCGGTGCGCAGACCAGCGGCACCAGGTAGAGCTTGCGGAAAGCTAGGCCGAGAAACAACAGGGTCAGGCCAATGAAGATTGGTCGGTACGGCTCCATCGCCGTCAGGCTGCCCACCCATGAGCCACCAATGCCTAGCGCCAGCAGTAGGAGCGGGCCGACACAGCACACCGATGCACCAATAGCGGCGAGTACACCCGCGATTAACGAGCCTTTTCCGGTGAGTTGCGCCATACCTTTTTCCTTGAATCTATTTGCCAAAATGTTATTATAAATTCCGGACCAAAGTACAGAGTCAAGGGGAATTTGATGACATCTGAGCTGACCATCGGCAAGCTGGCGGAATCTGCCGGAGTGAATATCGAAACAATCCGCTACTACCAGCGGCGCGGCCTGCTGGATGAACCGCCCAAACCGCTAGGCGGCCATCGTCGCTATGCGCCGGAGCAGGCAAAGCGTGTGCGCTTCATCAAGCGAGCGCAGGCGCTCGGCTTCACGTTGGACGAAGTGGGTGCGCTACTGACGCTGGATGCGGCCTGTGCTTGCAACGAGACACGGACGCTGGCCGTGCGCAAGCTGGGCCTGATTGAGCAAAAGATGGCTGACTTAGTGGCCATGCGGCAGGCTTTGAGTGGCTTGGTACAGCAGTGCGATGCTGGCGACGGTCACGCAACTTGCCCGATCATCGACGTACTGGCCGGGGAATAGTGTCCGATTGAGCTATACCCTATCCTGATGTCAGATGCTGTACGCAAACAACGTCAGAATAGAGTATAAATTTATATTTCTTGACACATTCCGCCAAAGGTAATAGATTTCATCCTGACACTTTTACCTTTGGAGGCATCTTGCAAGGTCAACGCATCGGCTATGTCCGCGTCAGCAGCTTCGACCAGAACCCTGACCGGCAACTGGAGCAAATCGAGGTCGGCAAGGTCTTCACCGATAAGGCTTCCGGCAAGGACACGCAACGCCCCGAACTTGAAAGGCTGCTGGCCTTCGTCCGCGAAGGTGATACTGTGGTGGTGCACAGCATGGACAGGCTGGCACGCAACCTTGATGACCTGCGCCGCATCGTTCAGGGTCTGACACAACGGGGCGTGCGCATGGAGTTTGTCAAAGAAGGGTTGATGTTCACCGGTGAGGACTCGCCGATGGCCAATCTGATGCTGTCGGTCATGGGGGCCTTTGCTGAATTCGAGCGCGCCCTGATCCGCGAACGTCAGCGCGAAGGAATCGTGCTTGCCAAGCAGCGCGGGGCCTACCGGGGACGAAAGAAATCGTTGAACGGCGAACAAATTGCCGAGTTAAAACGGCGAGTCGCGGCAGGGGATCAAAAAACCTTGGTGGCCCGTGACTTCGGCATTAGCCGCGAAACCTTGTACCAGTACCTGCGGGAAGACTGACCATGCCGCGCCGCTCAATCCTGTCCGCCACTGAGCGCGAAAGCCTGCTGGCACTGCCAGATGCCAAAGACGAATTGATCCGGCAGTACACGTTCAACGAAACCGATCTGTCGGTTATTCGCCAGCGTCGCGGGGCAGCGAACCGGCTGGGCTTTGCCATCCAGCTTTGCTACCTGCGATTCCCTGGCGTCATCCTGGGTGTCGATGAGTCGCCGTTTGCGCCCTTGCTGCGCATGGTGGCGGCACAGCTCAAGGTGCCGGTGGAAAGTTGGGATGAGTACGGCCAGCGTGAGCAGACACGGCGCGAGCACCTGGTCGAGCTGCAATCGGCATTTGGGTTCAAGCCGTTCACCATGAGCCACTATCGGCAAGCCGTGCATACATTGACCGAGCTGGCTTTGCAGACCGACAAAGGCATTGTGCTGGCCAGCACCCTTGTCGAAAACCTGCGGCGGCAGAGCATCATCCTGCCCGCCATGAATGCCATCGAACGCGCAAGCGCCGAGGCCATCACCCGTGCCAACCGGCGTATTTACGCAGCGCTGGCCGATTCTTTGTTGCAGCCCCACCGTCAGCGACTGGACGAACTTCTCAAGCGCAAGGACGGCAGCAAAGTGACGTGGCTGGCATGGCTGCGCCAGTCGCCCGTCAAGCCGAATTCTCGGCACATGCTCGAACACATCGAGCGCCTTAAAGCCTGGCAGGCACTTGACCTGCCTACAGGCATCGAGCGACAGGTTCACCAAAATCGCTTGCTCAAAATCGCCCGTGAAGGTGGGCAGATGACGCCCGCCGACCTGGCCAAATTCGAGGCACAACGACGCTACGCCACTCTCGTTTCGCTGGCCATTGAAGGCATGGCCACCGTCACCGATGAAATCATTGACCTGCACGACCGCATCATCGGCAAGCTGTTCAATGCCGCAAAAAATAAGCATCAGCAGCAGTTTCAGTCCAGCGGCAAGGCGATTAACGACAAGGTGCGAATGTATGGGCGCATTGGTCAAGCGCTGATTGAGGCCAAGCGAATCGGCGGCGATCCGTTCGCCGCCATTGAGGCCGTCATGCCGTGGGACACCTTTGCCACCAGCGTCACTGAGGCGCAAAAGCTCGCACAACCGGAGGGCTTCGACTTCCTGCACTGCATCAGCGAAAGCTATGCCACGTTGCGCCGGTACGCGCCGCAGTTCCTGGATGTACTGAAGCTACGGGCGGCACCAGCCGCCAAGGGCGTACTCGACGCCATCGATGTGCTGCGCGGCATGAACACAGACAACGCCCGCAGGGTACCCGCCGACGCACCGACTGAATTCATCAAGCCACGCTGGGCCAAATTGGTGCTCACGGACGATGGCATCGACCGCCGTTACTACGAGCTGTGCGCACTCTCAGAACTGAAGAACGCGCTGCGCTCGGGTGATGTCTGGGTGCAGGGGTCACGTCAGTTCAAGGACTTCGACGAGTACCTGGTGCCAGTCGAGAAATTCACCACCTTGAAGTTGGCCAACGAATTGCCGCTGGCAGTGACCACAGTTTGCGATCAGTATTTGCACGACCGGTTGGAATTGCTGGAGCAGCAGCTCGCCACCGTCAATCGCATGGCGGCGACCAACGACCTGCCAGATGCCATCATTACCGCGTCTGGCCTGAAGATCACGCCGCTGGACGCGGCGGTGCCGGAGACCGCGCAAGCCCTGATCGACCAGTCGGCGATGCTGCTGCCGCACGTCAAGATCACCGAACTCTTGATGGAAGTTGATGAGTGGACGGGTTTCACCCGTCACTTCACACATCTGAAAACCGGCGACACGGCCAAGGACAAGACCTTGCTGTTGACGACGATCCTGGCCGATGGCATCAATCTTGGGCTAACCAAGATGGCCGAGTCCTGCCCTGGCACGACCTACGCCAAGCTGTCGTGGCTGCAAGCCTGGCACATCCGGGATGAAACGTACTCAACGGCGCTGGCCGAGCTGGTGAACGCGCAGTTTCGGCAACCCTTCGCCGCGAACTGGGGCGACGGCACCACCTCATCGTCGGACGGACAGAACTTCAGAACCGGCAGCAAGGCGGAGAGCACTGGGCATATCAACCCGAAGTATGGAAGCAGTCCAGGGCGGACTTTTTATACCCATATCTCCGATCAATACGCGCCCTTCAGCGCCAAAGTGGTCAACGTCGGCGTGCGCGACTCGACCTATGTGCTCGACGGTCTGCTGTACCACGAGTCCGACTTGCGTATCGATGAGCACTACACCGACACGGCGGGCTTCACCGATCACGTTTTCGGCCTCATGCACCTGTTAGGCTTTCGCTTCGCGCCGCGTATTCGAGACTTGGGCGACACCAAGCTGTTCATTCCGAAAAGCGACATCGCCTATGACGCCCTCAAACCGATGATCGGCGGCACGCTGAACATTAAGCACGTTCGGGCCCATTGGGATGAAATCCTGCGGCTGGCCACCTCGATTAAGCAGGGTACGGTGACGGCCTCGCTGATGCTGCGAAAACTCGGCAGCTATCCACGACAAAACGGCCTGGCTATCGCCTTGCGCGAGCTGGGGCGCATCGAGCGCACGCTGTTCATTCTGGATTGGCTGCAAAGCGTGGAGCTGCGCCGCCGCGTCAATGCCGGGCTAAACAAGGGCGAGGCGCGGAACGCGCTGGCCAGAGCCGTGTTCTTCTACCGATTGGGTGAAATCCGCGACCGCAGCTATGAGCAACAACGCTATCGGGCCAGCGGCCTCAATCTAGTGACAGCGGCCATTGTGTTGTGGAACATGGTCTATCTGGAGCGTGCCACCAGTGCTTTGCGTAGCCACGGCAAGGTGCTGGACGACACGCTGTTGCAATACCTGTCACCGCTGGGGTGGGAGCACATCAATCTGACCGGCGATTACCTCTGGCGCAGCAGCGCCAAGGTCGGCGCGGGCAAGTTCAGGCCGTTGCGACCGCTGCCACCGGCTTAGCGTGCTTTATTTTCCGTTTTCTGAGACGACCCCATGTTGCGCCCGTATCGATCATGAAGGTGATCGGATAGCCCTCTACACTACCGACCACATGAAAGTGCCCGTCCATCTGGCGCGACAGTTCAAGAATCTCCTTGCTGTTCGTGGCCTGCGCCACGCCGTGAACGGCGAAGGAGAACATCAGCGCACCGGGTGTGCTGCCGAACGACAGCAGGTTCATGCTGGAGCGCGATTGCCGGTCAAGATGGATCTGGTCCGGGTACGGTACGACGTAACCGTCGCTAAAGCCGCTATCGAGGTTGCACCAACGGCTGCCGGACAACACGGTAAAGCCATAATCGCCGGCCGGCATGACGAGGCTGGCTTTTTGGCCGGTCAGCAGATAGACGCCGCGGTATTCCATTTCGCCGTCCGGGCTGGTCAGTATCGCCAGCACCGGATAACGGTGCTGGTTATCGACGTCGATCCGCGCTGCATGCTGGGATTTTTTCAAATGCGGTGCCACATCGATATCGAACACCCGTGCACTTTGTGGCGGCTTGGCATCACAGGTACCGCCTGCATCAGCTATGACAGCCTCCTGCTCAGCCTGCGGATGAAGCTGGTCTAAGCCGAGCTTTGCCGGCAGATCAAAGACATAAGCGGCGTAGATCAGTCCGGCCCAGAGAGCCGCTAGCAAAACCCAGAAGATTCTTTCCGGCTTCATGGCCATGCTACTTCATGGGATATTTGGGTCGACAGCCCGTCGCCGAGCGGCTTTTGCATGGTTCGAACAGATAGGCATCAGCTTTCTCGATGTAATAGGCATCGGTATTGCGCATGACATAATGGCCATCCTGAACAATGGATGTTGTCAAAAGCAGCTCCACCCCAGTGGACTCAAGTGCCTTGTAGGTATCGATGCCTGCTGCAGCTATTGCCGCAGAGCCGGCCGGCGAGATGCTCCTGGAAGCTTCTCTTAACACCCAGAAAGCCGTAACGCCACCGGTCGCCATGCCCGGCTTGTATCCAAAAACGCCGGGGTCGAATGAGGCGCCATGCCGCACCACCTGTGTTTCGTAGCTAATTTCAATTGCCCCCTCCTTGCTTGCTGTGACATTGACACCCCGGTTCACGAGATTGCTGATCATGTAGTTGCGAAAACCGCGGTCAAAATGGCTGTTGCTGCTTTCAGCCACATGAAATGGCTTATTCATCAGGTTTTCTGAACGATTGAGCAGAAATTCGGTTTGTTCCACCACGTCGTCTGCAATTAATCCCCAATGATGCACAGCAGACACTTTTTTCTGTTCACTGATCGGATACCACGATCCTGCCGGCTGGTTGGCACAAGCTGTAAGCAAGGCTGCCAGAATGGCAATCGAGGCAAATTTCATGGTCTTCATGCTACTTCCTTTATTCAAAACGTTTCTGCAATAACAATCTTCATCTACCAAGCCTGATCAGATACTTCATCCATGGTATCTGCCGTCACCATCTCGCCGTCGCTCGGGTTCTTGATGATGCGCGGAGTGATGAGCAGGATCATTTCGCTCTTGGTGTTGGTTTTCTCCTTTTTCTTGAACAATTCGCCGACCAGCGGAATATCGCCCAGCAGCGGCACCTTGGTTTCGTTATAGGAGGACGTGTTACTGATCAACCCGCCGATGGCGACCGTCAGGCCATCCTTGGCGACGACGATGCCTTCGATATTGGCCACCTTTACCGAATCGATATTGAAGGACTGTATCGTATTGCCGATGGTGATCGGCGGCAGGGAGATAGCGCCCGGCAGCACACTGGAGACATCCTGCTGGATCGACAGCGTCACCGTGCCATCGGCATTGATCTTGGGCACGATATTCAGCGTATTGCCGATATCACGCAGCTCAGTTTCATAAGTCACCCTGCCCGGCGTAATCACGGTGCCTACGGAGCTGATTACCGGGTCAGTCGCAGTCACGCCGGTTACCAGAATGCGTTCCTCGCCGACAAACACGCGTGCCGGGCGATTGTTGGAAGCAAGTAAAATCGGCGAACTCAGCGTGTTAATCTGGTTGTTTTTCTGCAGCAACTCCATCCTTGCAGAAATCTGCGAATCCAGAAAACTATAAATGAAGGAACCGGCCTGCGTCGGTACGGCTGCATTTCCCAGCCCGAAAAATTCCTTGCCGCTACCGGAGAGATACTCGAAATTGAACAGCTGATTGAAGGAGTCACCTATGGTCAGCTCCAGAATCTTCATTTCCAGCAGCACCTGCGTCGTCGGCCTGTCCATCTCCTTGATCAGGCGTTCGATATCGCGCATCACGGCCATATCGCTGGTGCGCACAATAATCAGGTTGTGCTCCCGGTTCACCGTCACATAAATAGGCTGCTCGGTGCGGGATACACTTTTCAGGTCATCCGAAGAAATCACCGTGCTGCCATCGGCAGCAGAAATGGCCTTTTCCAAACTGGCGATACGTTCGGATGACAGTTCTTCCGTGACCGCCAGCTCCGAAGCCTGTGTACGCCCCCCCGCCGCGCCTCTGCTGCCACCGGCTGAACTCCGGTTGTTGTTGCCACTGGTAGAACGCCGCAGCGAGCTTTGCCCGCTTCTGGCCGAAGTGCCCCCTGCACTGCCGGTATTAAAGTCATTAGCCTGCACACCAAGCGACAGAATCACCCGTCTGCCATACAGGTCCTCAATCGCCTGCGCGACAATGACAGGGTTTGGATGCAGCAAATTGAAAATCTGCGTCACATCATCGCGAAAGACGACGACATCATCCTGAAACTCCTTGGTCGTCATCACGCGATACGCCTTGGATATTTTGTCCTGCCTGTACCACAAGCCATTGCTGCGGCTGATGGTGTCAATCGCCTCGTGCACCGTCACATTGCGCAGATAGATGGTCACTTCCTTCTCGCCGGCCTCTTGTGTCGGCACGATATTGATGTCCGAAATCTCGGAAATCGTGCGCATTACGTCAATCAGCTTGGCCTTTTTGAACTCCAGCTTCTGGATGCGGAAATTCTGGCTGTCGCCTTTCTGGTTGCCTCTCGGCTTACGCGGCGTTGCTTGTTCATTCTGAATTGTTTCCTTAAGCTTTTTTAATTCATTTGATGAGTCCGTCTGTTCCAGAGGCGTGATTACCGTCATTGCTGTTTTTTCAGCTAGCACCTCTTCCTCGGCAAACAGCGTTGTGCTATGGAGCAAGCTGGGCAAAACCAGGGTGCAGACCAGCATTGCGGGCGAGCAAGCTGCCTTGAATGGATGCAGGAAGCCGAATTTCATTTCATGTTGTTTCATAGGGTGATTGCCGTTTCCAATTTGCTACTGACTTACTGAACAATAATGACTTGCCGCAGGCTGCCGGATTGCACCTCGACCTTTTTTTGATCGACGCTGATAACCTTGAGCACGGCATTGGGCTGGCCGGCCCGGGCCTGAATACCGATTTCATCGCCTTTCTGCACCAGATGGACGGTCTCGTCGCCATCAATCTGCAACAGTGCCATGGCTTCTCCCGGGCCGTTATGTACAAAACCCCGCACCCGCATTCTGGGCAAGCCGCCGCCGCTCACGAATGGCACAAAACCCTGCCCGCCGCTCCTGTTGACGCCCTGCTGGCCGGACAACCTGAACATCTTGTCGCTGGTCGTGAACGGATCACGCCCGGAAGGCGGCTCTGCGTAATCCTGCAATGCGTAATCCTCCATCATATCCACATCAATCGGCCCTATCGTGCCAACCACGCCACCGGCCTGTGCCGATGCGCTGAAGCTGACAAGCCAAAGAAAGAGATACGAATACCTGTTAAAAATACATTTCATGTTCAGACCTTTGCCAGTTGAAACAGGGCTTGAAAAAACGCGTAGTAAACAAAACCGACCATGCTGCCGATGACCAGAATGAGTGCCGGCTCCATCAGGGCGCTCAGGCGCCGGATGCCGAGTTGCAGACGCTCCTCGTAATAATCGCCAAGTTGCTGCAGCACGTTGTCCAGCGTACCCGTCTTTTCGCCGACCGCGATCATTTGCGTCACGATGGTCGGGATGCGGGGATGCTGCAGACTGCCGGCAAGATCCTTGCCGGCAAGAATCTGCTCCGAGGCTGAACTGAGCTTGTCGGAAATCACGCGGTTGCCTATCACCTGTGCGGAAATCTTCAGAGAATCCAATGCCGTCAAGCCGCTACGCAGCATCATGGAAAGCACCCAGGTGAGTTGCGCCATGGCGGCGACCGTCATCAGTTTGCCCAGCACAGGCAAGCGCAACAGCAGATGATGCAGTTTGAAGCGCCCCTGAGAAGTCTGATAGGTAATCACCAGCGCCAGCAAAACAAGGATAATCAGCGCCAGGATATAAAGCCCGTAATTGACGAAAAAGGCGGACAAATCGACCAGAAACTGAGTGGAAGGCGGCAATCCGCGGCCCTTGCCAGCGAAGAATTTGGCAAAAGCGGGAATGATCTTGATCACCAGAAAGACAAAGACACCGATGGATGCCAGAATCACAATGACTGGATAAATCATGGCATTGATGGTCTGCGTCTTCAGCGCCGCCTTCTTCTCAAGATGATCGGCCAGCCGGTCCATGACCAGATCCAGTTCACCGGTATTTTCACCCGCCATGATCAGGCTGACAGCAAGCGGCGGAAACACCTTGGGATGCCTGGCAACGGCCTGGGACAAGGGCAAGCCATTTTCGATATCCGTCACCATCCGGTCTGTTACGCGCGCCAGCCTGCCGCTCGCAATCTGCGTCCTGGCCAATTGCAATGCCTGCAACACCGGCAACCCGGCACGCAACATGAATGTCATCTGCTTGAAGAAGAAAATTAATTCCTGCGTGGAAACCGAACGCAGGTCACTGAGCGCCCCGAAATCGATCTCCTTGCTCAAACCTTCGCCTTGCTGGTCACCTGCATCCGGTTTGCCTTCATCCATCTCGACGACAAAGATCGATTGCTGACGCAAATAAGCAATCGCGCCACGGGAATCAGCGGCCTGTATGCTGCCTTTGATCTCCTTGCCATGCTGGTTGACAGCCGTGTATTTGAAATTGGGCATGCCGTCTTTCCTTAATGCCTCTTCACAGCCACAGCCTGCAACTCGGTAAGCGAGGTCAGTCCTGCCAGCACTTTGGCGCTACCGTCATTCCACATCGGATTGAGTTTGCCGGAGGCAATTGCATGCACTTCCAGTTCATCTTCCGTGCATTCATTGGAAACAAGTTTGCTGAGAGCTTCGTCAAACCAGAGTGTTTCAAACAGGCCGAGGCGACCGCGATAGCCGCGGCCCTGACAGGCGGCGCAACCGGCAGGCTCATAAATCGTCACCTGCCGGCCCTCCTGTCCCAGCAGTTTCGCTTCCTCATCATTCGCAACTCGCGGTTTCCGGCAATGTGGACACAATTTACGCACCAGCCGCTGTGCAATCACGGCATTCATGGTGGAACCGATCAGATAAGGCTCGCAACCGATGTCGGCAAGACGGGCAACGGTGCCGGCGGCCGTGTTCGTATGCAGGGTCGAGAACACCAGGTGACCGGTCATCGCCGCCTTCAGTGCCACATCAGCGGTTTCCTCGTCACGGATCTCACCTACCATCAGCACATCCGGGTCATGGCGCAAGAGTGAGCGCAAGGCGCTGGCGAAGCTGATCTTCGGCCCGGTCTGAATCTGCGATATGCCATCCATCACATATTCAATCGGGTTTTCCACCGTCATGATATTCAATTCCGGATCGTTGATTTCCTGCAGCGCGGCAAACAAGGTGGTCGATTTTCCGCTACCGGTCGGACCGGTCAGCAATATCATGCCGAAAGGCTTTCGGATGGCCTGGCGGAAATGCAGCATATCGCTGTCTGACATACCAAGTAGCGGCAGGGTCAGGCTTTGCGCTTCCTGTCCGAGCAAACGCATGGTCACGCGCTCACCCAACCGGGTCGGTGCAGTCGCCACGCGGATATTGAATTCGGTGTCGATCGGCGGTGCCAGATAATAGGTCATACCGCCATCCTGCGGTTCGCGCTGTTCGGCGATATCCAGGTTGGACAGCACCTTGACACGCGAAATCAGGCCATTGGCCACGGACACATCGGCATCAGTGTGGTAATCCTGCAACTTGCCGTCGACCCGCAACCTGACGCGCAAGCCCGCTTCCTCCAATGCCATATGCACATCAGAAGCGCGTCGCAAATAGGCTTCCTTCAAAATACCGTCCAGCATGCCGATCAGGTCGGTATCCGCCAACTGCTGGCTTGCAAGCGCAGGCTGTTGGCTGGATGCCAGGTTGCGCCCTATTGCGACATTCAGTGCATCAGGCTCCGCAACCACGGTCTGCACACGCTGGCCGAACAGGCGCTGCAAGGTATCCAGTGTGGCCCTGTCATCCGGATCGGCAGTGGCAACCAGCACCCCTTTCTCGTTTTCAGAAAGCGGCAACACCAGTTTACGTCTGACCAATGCCTGCGGCACACGTTTTAGCAGTTTCTGCGCCGGTGTCAGGCCAAGCGGGTTGATAAAGGACAAACCGCGCAATTCCGCCGCAGCCTGATAAAAAGCGGAGAGCGGCAAACGGTAATGCGCGGCGACCGTATCCAACAGATCCTGCCGGGTACGCCGCGCATCCAGGCGCAGCTTGCTCAATGTCTCAGCCTCTATCAGGTTCTGACGCACCGCTGCATCAATCAGTTGTTCAGCGCCTAATGCCATGCATTATTCCTCGCTGAAACAGCAACATTAATCATTGATTCTCCCCCAGAACATACGATTACAGCGCCAGCACCATGATGGCTGTCAGGCGCTGGTTATATCCGGGCGGCGGCGTTTGCGGAATCGGCATCATCTGCAATTGGATGATGGTCGCCATCTTGTCCATGTCTTCCAGCCCCTGGATAAAGCGCATGATGGCGGCGAAAGTGCCTTCCATGGTCAGGCGCTGCATAGGGCGCTCCATCGGGCCGTTTACCGCCACTTTTCTGATCAGTTCGGTGACCTGCTCTGGCGTGGCAGTTGCCACAGCCCGATTCACGCCCCCGCCGAACTGATTCGCCCGTCTCGCCTCACGCGCCTGATTTCTGAGTCTGCGCTGTGCAGCATCCCCCAGCCTTTTTTTAGGTTCTGCAGTCGCACCCTTGGCTGCCGTATCTTTGGCTGCAGGCGTAGCAACAACAGGTGCCGGCAGCATCACGCGGAACTCCTCGTTGGCATTGATCCTGACCAGCGAAGTACGCGCCACTTCCGACATCGCCAGACGCACTTCCGTCGTATCGGAAGGTGACAGGCGCAGCTCGGCGCCGATCACCATGTTTCTGGCATCCACCAGTTCATCTTCCAGGTCTGCCAGGACGAGCTTCAGATCCTCTGCAGATTCAAAGGGCTCCTCCGGCACAACGCCGGTTTTGATGGCGTTATCCATCATCTCGGTATTCTTCTTGATATCCGCAATCGCCTTGTTGACCGGATAAAACCGGAAAGTGCCATATGCACCGCCTATGATCACCAGTGCCGCTGCCAGCACCAGCACCTGCTCGCGCAGGCTCATTTTGCTCAGTTTCATCATCTTGTTCTCTTCCTTCTCGCTGGCTGTGCCGGTGCAGGCGCCTCTGTAGCAACCGGCTCGCTCACCCGCGCACTCACCAGACGGAAATGAATGTCATACCCCAACAGCCCCAACCGTCCTGACTGTGCGCGCACGATCGGGTCAGTCACATCCATTTCCAGCGGAGCCATGGCAGTCTTGAACGACTGGATGAACTGCTGGGCCGCTGTTTCACTCAGCGCCCAACCGGCGATGCGGAAGCCGAGATTGGGTGTTTCCTCCACCGCGTTGATTACCACATCATCCGTCACATTGTTCGCCAGCTCGTTCAGCAATGTCCTGACAAACCCCATGCGGGCAGGCAATTCGATGGCAAAGAAATCGAAACGCCCCATCAGTTTGGACAGCTCCTGCTCCTTCGTCTTGATTTCCTCCTGCAATTTGGCCACCTCATCCACCTTGGCCTGTGCGCTGCTCACGACCGCATCGAACTCCTTCTTGGCCTCGGCGGTTCTGGTGTGCTCCGCCTGCGCCAGATCCTTGCGCACATAAAGGGTGAACTCCAACATGGCAATCACCATCAGGATCAGCACTGCGGCTGCAACCGCGCGTACCTCCACACGTTTGAATATCGGCGGCTTCGGCCCGCGCACTGAAACGCCGGCAACATGGCGCGAAGCATTACTTGATAACAGCGTGGTTGCCGCACCCAGCATACCGGCTGAAATTTCAATGCCGTGTTCCGGCAACGGCAGTACCTCGCGACCGATCACTTCGCTGAATCGCTGCAGCAATTCCCCGGCATTATCGCCGCCGGCGGCCAGATAAACTTTCTCCACGCCCGGCACAGCCAGGTCGTGATAACTTTCAAGACTGGCATCCAGTAGCGGCATCGATCTGCTTTGCTGTGTCTTGATGGCAGCCACCGCGCCGGACTCAAGCCGGATGCCGGAAACCAGACCGTGCGTGCTCTCCAGTACGATGGCATTGGTCGTGATATCTGCCTGCTCGACCGCACAGCCGGCCAGCGGATACACCTCGCTCAACACTACCTTGTGCGCCGCAAAAGCCGATTCCCACTGCCGCATCATGCCGATGTTGGCGCCGCTCACCAGCCATGGGTGACTACCAGTCTCCACGCCCATCGTCTCGTCATCGCTTGCATCGCGTGCAATTTCCTGCGCTGCCCAGCCGCAGGAGAAATCTTCGCTGTCGGAGCGAAGCCAGGACTGCCGCGCCAGACACTCATCAATTTTGGCCTGGTCAATGAACCCCATGTCCATCGCCAGCTCGCAAAAGCGCTTGAACGAATACACATTGCCATGATCGGCACCGGCCCCGGTTCTGGATTTCCCCTGTTGTCGCTCCAATACCGCTGTGACCTGCTCTTCGTTCATATAACCAAGCGCCAGCAAGGTCTGCCCTACAGACCATAACGTGGCATGCTGCAGCAGCAAGGGCTCGATCTCCCAGCGGATCAGCTCCTGCATCTGCACTGCAGTGCGCTGCTGGCCGGGCGGGATCGGCAGTTCAATCAGGGTCGAGAACACAGCCGGTGTAAGCAATACCGTTTCGCGGCCTTTCCAGCCCTGCTCCCGCAAGTTGGCAACCAGTTCCTTGACCGCCGTACGGTATTCAGTCGCATCAGAGCGGGCGGAAAAATCGATTTTCAGCTTGCCCGCACCACGGCTGATAACGGCGCCATGCAAATGAAAGCCGTCGGTCTCGCAGACGAGGGTGGAGGATGTGCCTCCAAGAAAAGGCAGGCGCTGAATCAAGGGTTTCAGATTCATGGGGTTATATTCCACTGAATGGTTGGCAGCTGTGAGCGCGGTATCAGGCTAAAGATAAAGGGAGCGCGGTTGGCAGAACCCGAACAATCGCCGTCGTAAATTGTTACGTCGTCGCTGCAAACGATGGCGGCAGCATGTGTTCCGATTGGCAGAAGCCGGCTAGTTGTGTCAAATGTCGCCACAGGTGGCGTTACAACACCCGAAACCGACTCGATGGCAAATGGATTGCTCTTGTATACGTTCTCGGTTTTGAATTCACCATTGACCAAACGATAGATATGCAGCTTCAAATCACTGGTCGAACTTGCAGGCACCCCGTTGAGATGAATATTGAAGCTCTTGCCTGCAAGATCCAGGGCCCAGTCATTGAGCGCAATCCGGTAACCATCATTTGGATAATCCGCCTGATATGGATTGCTGGCATCAACTTGCCCGACGGCACCATCCACTCCAAGGCTTTGTAACGTCAGGGCAACCGCTTCATCGATATCCGTAGTATCCGTGTCATCCGATTTCTTTAACTTGAACACCCAGCCAAAGTTCGCTTCATCTCCTGTCACATCAGGGTTGCCCCAACCATCCCGGTATGCTCGTACGCCGGAAGCGCCGGATTCCTGAATCGCATCCAGATAAGGTCCGCGCCAGCCTCCAGGGAGCACGCCAACTACCCCGGACACTGCTATTGACTCCAAGCCCCATTCATAAGCGCCCACAGGAAGCTCGATCAGCTCCTGCAGGTTTTCCGGCAATCGACCCATATCTGCGGCAAAGCCGCTGATTTCAGGCTGTCCGTTAAGGGTGCGTGAGGTGTCGCCGATGATCGCGCGGCGTATCTGTTCCAGGCGGGTCTTGGTAGTTTCAAACCGGTATTGTTCATTCGCGTTATCGACAAACAATGTGGTGACCAGCGCAAGGCTGCTCAACAGGAAAATCACCAATAGCAGTTCGACCAGCGTGAAACCACGAAACCTTGACAGGTCAGCTCGAACCGGGAAAATCGGGAAATGATGCATGCCTGCCACCCCGCTACTGCACCAGACACAGCACGATATCGTCGCTATCGGCATCAAAAGGCAAACAGATGTCAGCGGCATTATCACCTTCATGCTGTCCATTCGGCCCGAAACTGACGATCCTCGCCAAACCGCTGCCAGGAGCCGCATCGTCCTGATCGTACAAACGGTATGATCTGCCCCATGCATCGAAATAACCGGAGATAGCAGGGTCATCCATACGCTCCGGCAAAGCATAAGGCCCGTTCCAGCCACGTGCCGTATCAATGTTGAAAGACCTGCATCCAGCATCATAGGTCAGGTTATACGGATCATTTTCATCCACAGGCTCATCTTCTGACTGGCAGTCTTTCAGTAGGCTTAGAATTTCATCTTCTGCGGGCGGGAAAGGACTGCCCGCTCCCGGAAAATGACCGACATCGCGCTTGAACTGCAACAAGGCTTTGCGCAATTCACTCATTTCAGCCTTGGTCAGGCGCTCCCTGGCATCGTCATCCACGCCGTCCAGCGACACCACAATGCCGATCGCCAGCAAGCCCACCAGCGTAATCACCACCAGCAGTTCAATCAGCGTGAACCCGCATTGGGGTAATCGTTTAGCGGATACAGCAGAGTTGATTGCGGATAGTTTTGAATCGGATAGTTTTGAATCGGATAACCTGCGCCGAAATCCGGCGCGCAAATCCATGAAAAAGAAGGGTGCACCAGCCAGCGAAGGCACGGATAAACGCTCAGGCAAACCACGGCATATCGAACGGCGAAGCGAAACCCTTGCCCTGCCGAAACTTGACTGAACATTCAACTGCATGAAATCCCCACTCCTCAAATACGCATCGTTAAGTACGCATCATTCTTTTTATTTTTTGTATTGCTTATAAACCACAAAAGGGACGGAGCCTTTGCAGACCCCGCCCCGCTTCTTAAACCGGTATCAACCGATATTGCCCGATTGCTCCGGTATCAAGACCAAACTTAGTTGCTGGCGTAAGCACCGGCAATCGCCTGGTCGATCGTACGGCCTTCAGTATCAACAATTGCGAGCAGACGTGGCTTGGCCAGAATGTCAGCAGCAGTCACATCTGTTGATGCACCGGCTGCAGAACCCAGGTGGAACAGGGCAATGTAGCGAGCATAGTGGATGGATGGGTTCACAACGTTACCGTTGGTGTAGGTCGGTGCGGTGCTGATCGCAACGCGGCTACCCAGCGTAGTGCCCGGAACGTCCTTGCCGAAGCCCAAAGCAACCACCAGATGGCAACCGTCATCATCCAAAGCATCGTTAATCAGATTCAATGCTTTTGATTCATTGACTGGATTACCACTAAAGTTTTGAGTGATGGAAACACCGCCAGCTTGACAGTCGCCTGCAATACCACCAGTGCTGGAAGGAACGATGGAAAGCGCGAATGCTCCTGCATGAGGACCACCGTAATCCACAGCACCGGTTTCATCGAATTCCAGTTCGTCTGCCGGGTTAGCAGTGTTGCTCGGCTCGCTTTCATTGAATGCCAGGTTGGGTACTACGCCTGGACCGAAAGTTGAAGTGGTTTGCAATGTTTGCAGTTCATCGATGCCAACGCCTTCCAGGGCAGCTGCAGCAGCAACCCAGGTTGCATTGGCTGAACCAGGAACCACCCATTGACCGAAAAAGTCTTTGGTTGGGGCAGCCAAAAAGTCTGCTGCACCACCAGTCAGCTCACCACCCAGGTTAGCCAGGTTATCCCATTGGTTCGGATATGCGTTCTCGATTGCACGATAAGCACGAATGGAACTGTCGGCAGTCTTGATGTTGTTGGCAGCAGCAACGTTGGAAGCGTTTTCGCCGATGCCATCATAAGCGACCAGAGCGCCGACGGACAGTACGGCCAGCAGTGTGATCACTACCAGCAGTTCGAGCAGGGTGAAACCCCCTTGTTTGTTTTTCAACATTGTGACTTCTCCTTAATTGTTGAGTCGTTGTGTAAAAAAGTTGTTATTAAACGGCTGGGCCGGTCCGGCGCTGGGGAGCCACCGAACCGCCCAAAACCACCATCACACCTGAACCATGTTTTTGGCATAGCTGATTACAGGGGGGATTCAGGCATTCCCGGTACACGGCCGATTTGTAACCATCGACGCTCACCCTTGGGTGTACGGAGACCTGTAACGCAAAGCGCGTGCCAAGTTGTTTTCATGATTTTCTATGCAATTGTTTCATATAAACTTTCAGGTGTTTTTCCCATTACATTTACTTACAAAACACTGGCTGTTGGTTGTTGCGTTGGTGGCTGCAAATAACCAGTCTGGTTATTTGCAGCCACCAACTTGCAAAAAAATAGCAGGAAAATATCCGCTAGAACGGCAGCTTTATTTTGCAGCCGGGCCTGCCGCCGGCTGCGGCGGTATGGCCAGCGTCAACACCTCCAGATAGCGCTCCCAGTGCTGCATGGGTATCTGCTGCAACTGATTGCGGAAATCGCCCGGGAACGCCTGCAATGCGCGGCGCAGATAGAGCACCGCCGCCTCGCGGTCGCCGTTGAGGTCCAGCAGCAGCACATGACGATAAGCATTGCTGCGCATGGGCAGAAATCGCATGGCAGACTGACTGAGCCAGAGTTTTTCCGGCAGGCGTTTCGAATCGGGGATAAGGCTGGAGGCGTAGATCAGTTCCACATAGGGGCTGAGCAGGGATCGCTTGTAGACCCATTCCAGCGCCTGCGTATATTCGGCATGCTGCTGGCGCGTGATCTCACCCCTGGCGGCGCGTTCGAGCCAATGCTCCAGTTTGTGGTTGCCGATCTGCAGTGTGACGAGGACGGCGACACCGGCCAGCATCAGGCCCGCCAATGCGCTGCGGCCGCTGAAAGCGGCACGCAGTTGTGTGGTTTTCTCCTCCCCTGCCCCCAGCAGAATGGCGAGCAATCCGAGGAAATAGGCATACCAGAGCGGGTATTCCAGCATGCTATGGATGCCGATGATGGATAGCACCGCCAGCAACCACCAGCTTTCAAGATGGATGTTGCGCCACTGGAAGTTGCGCAGCCAGGCAACCATGCCCGCCAGCAGCAGCAAAACCGCGAACAACCCCATCTCCAGCAGCAGATGAAGCAGCAGGTTATGCGCATGTTCGAACATGCCCGGCATGCCGGCAACAGGATGTCCGGCAAGATGCAGGAAACTTTGCCAGCGCGTCTGCCCGACGCCTATGCCGAGCCAGGGAAACTGGGCATTCATGAATATCTGCCAGCTTTCTTGCCAGATATGCAAGCGCACAGCCCAACCGCTGACAGCAACAGACTCGCTGAGCAGTCTTTGCGTGGGCAGCGTCACAGCCTCGCCAGCCAGAAAAAATATCAACCATTGCACCAAGGCAAAGGCCGGCAGCATCAGCAGAGCCAATCGAAACACGGTGCGGGTCTGCTGCAATTGCAGGGCGCTGGTGCTGCTTTGCTGGCGAATGGCGGTGGCGCGCAGCAGAAATGCCAGCAAGCCGATAGCCACGATATACAGCCACGAACTGCGTGAGCCGGAGAATGCCAGAGCAGAAAGAAGTAACACGCCGGATACAACAGCCAGCAACATGGGCAGGCGCCTTTTTGCCAGCAGGTAGACCAGTGATGCAACCGCCAGGGCCATATAGCCGGCAAAGTGATTGGGCTGACCCAGCGCACCGTAGCCGGACAGTTCCGGCAGCCAGCCGATTGCCATGCCCTGCTTTGCCGCATATTGCAGCAACACAAGCACGGCGTTGAAAAGCCCGCCGAGAAAAATCGCCCAGGCCAGGGTGGCAGCGACCTTCTCCCAACCGAGCTGGCGGCGCAGATGGCTGCCCAGCACCACCAGCAGAAAGACCCAGGCCAGATAAGAAGCCACCAGCAAGGCATACTGAGCGGAATGCAGCATGCCCAGCATCCACTGTATGAACACGATCGCCATGAGGCCGGGAAAGATCAGCGAGATTTGCGGAAGCTCCAGCGGCTGCCAGCTTTCTCTCTTGAGCAAAGGCAGAAGCGCGACAAGCCCCAGCACGGCAGCCAACCATTCACCATAAAAGGATGGGATCGGTAACCGATGCCAAAAGGTGATGAATGGCAGAAACGCCATCAGACCAACCATACGCAGGCTGGTGTTGGCAGACAGCAGAAAACTGCTGATACGAGAGAGCATTTGAGTTCCTTTTTATGTATTCCCGCACGCCGGAATAAAAAAACGTCTCCGCTAAGGGAGACGTTATTTCTCGCAAACAACCGAACCTGAAGCGAGACATGATGGAGATAGCATGTGCAGGAGATTTATGTGTATAAATCCATCTGTATCCTGATAAGTGCATTTTATATGCCAGAGATTGTGATCATATAAAATCAATAAGTTACTGAATATTTCTACAGTAATTTATTGTTTATGTGGCTGTTTACAGCCAATTTCCCTGGCTATAAACAACCATTGTTCGCCAGGGACAACCAGCTTGTATCCGGCAAATGCTCGCCAATGCAGATGATTCAGGTGAGTCGCATGCTATTATTTTGCTGTCAGTCCGTTTGCCGTTTCGTTGCTGTTTTCGTTTAGCAGGAACGCTGCATTCAACACTCGTGCAGGCTCGAAGCGCCGCCTAATGAAGTGCTGATTAAATGAGTGAGCGGGATGAAGTGCAACCGCAAGGGTTGTGTCCGTGGAATATATGCGCTGAAGCGCATTATTCACACGCCACAACCGCTGGGGTCGTGTCCGTCAAGTGCCCGCTTCTACGTCGCGACCTTGACGCCACAACCGCAATCCAGACTGCAACAGGGGGTGGGGATGTCGATAGAACAGGACAAGCAGTTTCTCCGGCAATGCGTTGCGCTTGCGGTGGATTCCGTCGCTTGCGGCGGCGGGCCGTTCGCTGCGATGGTGGTGCGCGATGGCAAGATCCTCGCTCAATCCGGCAATTGCGTGACCAACAGCAGCGACCCCACCGCGCACGCCGAAGTGCAGGCTTTGCGCCAGGCCGCGGCGCTGACCGGCGACCCGCACCTGACCGACTGCACGCTCTACGCCAGCTGCGAGCCCTGCCCCATGTGCCTGGCGGCTGCCATGTGGGCGCATATCCCGCGCATCATCTACGCCGCTACCCATGACGAGGCGATCCGTGCCGGTTTTGACGATACCATCATCGCCATTGCACTCTACGGTCAGGAATTACCCGTGAACCTGCCGGCCGGACGCTTCCAGCACCTGCCCATCCCCGAATCCTCCGCGCCTTTCGATGCCTGGCTGGCGAAGGAAGACCGCGTGCCTTATTGATTCATATAAACAGATAGAACTACCCAACAGGACAAGAACATGAAAAAACCTGCGATTATTAGCGTCCTGCTGTTACTGCTTGCCGGCTGCGAAAATCCATCCTACCCGAAGCTGACCCTGCTCACGCATGAATATCCGCCGCTCAACTTCTCTGTAGAAAACGATATTCGCGGACAGGCCACAGAGGTAGTGCAGACCCTGATGCAGCGCATCGGCAGCAAGACGGATATCCACGTCATGGCATGGGATCAGGCTTATCAGACGGTACTTGAACAGGAAAATACGGCGCTTTTTTCCACGGCCATGACGCCGGAACGCAAGCCTCAGCTGCAATGGGTAGGGCCAATCAATACGATGGATACCAATCTCTATGCGCTCAAGGGCACCGGCCTGCAGATTCGCACACTGGATGACGCAAAGAGCGCGGGCAAAATCGCCACGGTGGCGGATTACTACAGCGAACAGATGTTGAAAAAAGAGGGCTTCAGCAATCTCGATAGTCAACCCAATGAAGAAGCCGCCATCCGCAAGCTGCTGGATGGCGAGGTGCAATTGTTCATCAGCAATAATACGGTGCTACCTGCTCTGCTGCAGAAAGTGGGGGCAGACATGGCGCAGCTGGAAACGGCTTTTACCGTCTCCACCGATCTTACTTATATCGCCTTCTCCAAATCCACGCCGCCGGCGCTGGTGGCGAAATGGCAGCAAGCGCTGGATGCCATGAAGCGCGACGGCAGTTTTGACCGCATCTATGCCAAATGGCTGCCGGAAGAGATACCGCCGGGCATCCTGCAGATGATGACGGAGGAATACCCACCCATCACCTTTTTGCATGAAGGGCGTCCTGCGGGCTTCGTCACCGACATGGTGCGCGAGATCGCCGCACGCCTGCAGTATGCCGACAACATTCGCCTGACCTCATGGAAGAATGCCTACAACATGGCGCTGCTGCATCCGAATGTGGTGCTGTTCAGCGCGGAACGCACGCCGGAGCGTGAAGCGCAGTTCCAATGGGTGGGGCCGGCAGGACACAACCGTTCCATCCTGTACGCCAGAAAAGGTGCGGATATCAAGGTCAATAGTCTGGATGAGGCGAAAGCATTGAAAGCCATCGCCACCACCACCGACTGGTTCACCGAACAGTACCTGAAGCGCGAAGGCTTCAGCAACCTGGTCAGTTCGAAGGAGCCAACCGAAAACGTACGCCAATTGATGAACGATGAAGTGCAGCTTTCCATCTTTACTGATATCACCATCCCCGAGATTGCGGCGGAAGCCGGTTACAACATGGCCGATCTGCATCCGGTGCTGACCGTCAGCCAGACCGATTTCTACATCGCCTTTTCCAAGGACACGCCGCCGGAAGTCGTGGAGCAGTGGCAATTGCAGCTGGACAAGATGAAGCAAGACGGCAGCTTTGAGCGTATCTACCGAAACTATCTGCCAGAGGCCGAAGTGGACGCCTTGCTGAAAACGCAATGAAGCCAAGATTAATTTAATTTATCAAGATAGTATTTCATGTTATTGAAAATAAATAGATTAATTATAGCTTCTATGGCGCTTCTCCTGTTCGGATGCGGCCAGGAAAATGCAGCGCAAAACGAATCAGCTGTCACCAACGCGCCTGAAGCCTCGCTCGACGCCCACAGCCGCTATCTGGATGACCTGTTTGCCGACACCCTGACCGAACTCGAACAGGTCGCCGCCTCCCCTGCCGCGCAATCCGGCGACTGGCCCGGCATCAAGCAACAACTGGAAAAACTCGAACAATCCCGACCCGGCACCTATTTCCATCTGCTGCCGGACGGTAATTACTATTCACTGGCGCTGGATTACACCAATCTCAATCTGAGCGACCGCGGCTATTTTCAAAGCCTGTTCGCCGGCAACCCGGTCAAGGGCTTCCCTATCCACAGCCGCTCCTCCGGCAAGAAATCGGCACTGGTGGCTGCACCCGTGATGGTCGATGGCAAGGTAACGGGCGCGATCGGCGCCTCGGTCTATCTGGATGAACTGCATAGCGCGCTGAACCGGACTTTTGCACTGCCACCCGACTACACCTGGTTTGTCATCGACGCAGAAGGCAACACCATGCTGGACCGCGATAGCGACTTCATATTCATGAATGCGCTGAGCCAGGGCGGTCCATCGCTGCAGGAAGGTGTCTCACAGGCACTGGAAACCGAGAGCGGCGACCTGCAATACGAATTGGGTGGTGTACGCCAGGCCTGGTATCAAAAGCTGCCGAACATGAACTGGTGGATGTTCATGGCAAAGGTGGAACCAGATGCGCAGATCACTTTGCAGCTGACACTCTCGCTTGAGCGTTTCGTGCCGGAGTTGCAGGCAGCTCTCGACCGTATCGATGTCTCGATGGCCGGCAAGATCAAGCCGCACGTTTTCAACCTGCAGAACGAGGATGAAATCCGCGCCTTGCTGGCGTCTATCCTCGAAGAGAACGCCAACCTGGTCAATGTCGCGTTTATCGACCGGCGCGGCTTCCTGCGTCAGATCGAGCCGACGGATTACCGCAACTTCGAGAATGCAAACATCCGTAGCCAGCCCCAGGTCGCAGCCATGCTGCGCGAACCTCGCCCCTTGTTCAGTAAGGCTTTCGACTCAGTGGAGGGTTTTCTGGCGGTCGATATCGCTCATCCGGTCCATGATGCAAATCAGGAGTTCGCCGGCTCTGTCAGCGCGCTGATCCGCCCTGCACTGCTGATCGAACCGCTACTGAAAAAGACCAGCATCCCGGAAGACTATGAACTATGGGTGATGCAGCCGGATGGCATGATCATCTACGACCGCGATGAAGATGAAATCGGCAGGATGCTGTTCAGCGATGCGCTGTATGCCGACTATGAAAGCCTGCTCAAACTGGGTAAAAAAATCGTTGCATCACCTTCAGGCGAAGGCAGCTATCTTTTCGTTGCGCAGGGTGCGGCGGACAAGGTCATAAAAAAGGCCATATGGCAGACCGTGCGACTGCATGGGAATGAGTGGCGCGTGGTGTTAACTTACAAGCCATACGAATAAGTGGGTAGAGCGGGAGTTTGAAGATGGGTGGCGGAAGCGGTGAGATTCGAACTCACGAAGGGCGTAAACCCTTGACAGTTTTCAAGACTGTTGCCTTCAACCACTCGGCCACGCTTCCAATTTGATACTTCAGGTTACTGCTTCCCGCCTGGAAGTGGCTGGCTGAACTGCAACCGGCTCCCAAACGAAGCGCGCATTTTACCAGAACAATTTTCAGTCGTCTTGTAATTCCTGGCCGGGAAACAAAACATCGGTATAGCCGAAATTGGCCAGGTTGGTAATGCGCATGGGATAGAGTATGCCATCCAGATGGTCGCATTCGTGCTGCACGACCCTTGCATGAAAGCCGCTGACCAGCCGGTCTATGGGTTTGCCGTACTGGTCGAAGCCGGTGTAATGCAGACGCTGATATCTTGGCACGATGCCGCGCATGCCGGGTACGGATAGACAGCCTTCCCAGCCATCTTCGATGGCTTCGCCGACAGGATTCAGTACAGGGTTGATCAACACGGTATAAGGTACCTGTTCTGCATCCGGATAACGCGGGTTGGCACCGACACCGAAAATCACCACGCGCAGGCCGACGCCGGTCTGCGGCGCGGCGATACCGGCACCGTTCATATGTGCCATGGTGTCTTGCATGTCCTGAATCAGGGCGTGCAATTCCGGCGTATCGAACGCCTCCACCGGCGCGGCCTTCTGCAGCAGCACCGGGTCGCCCATGCGCAATACGGTTCTAACTGTCATGGAGAATCACCGCCTTTTCCAGCAAATGCCGGATGCGCAACATGGTGCCGGTCAACGTCACGCCGATCTCGTCGTAATTGATGCCATGCTTGCTTTCGCCACGGCCAGCAGCATGATTGGCCACCGGGCAGATGGCCGCATATTCGATCTCAAGTTCCCGGGCCAAGGCAGCTTCCGGCATGCCGGTCATGCCGATCATGGTAGCGCCGTCGCGCTCCAGACGGTTGACCTCTGCCGCCGTCTCCAGACGCGGACCCTGCACCGCGGCATAGACGCCGCCAACTTTCAGCGGCTCATTGGCATGATTCGCTGCATTGATGATGACGGCGCGCATTTTCTGGCTGTAGGGCTGGGTAAAATCGACATGCCGTACCGGCATATCGACGCCGTCGAAATAGGTCTGCTTACGGCCGTGGGTGTAGTCGATGAGTTGCTCGGGCAAGGCAATATCGCCGGCATTCAGTTCGGGATCAATTGATCCGACAGTCGCCACAGCCAGTATGCATCTCACACCCTGGCTATGTAGCGCCCAGATGTTGGCGCGGTAATTAATGGCATGCGGAGGTATCGTGTGGCCACCGCCGTGACGGGCCAGAAAAACCACTTCATGCCCGCCAAGCTCACCGAACACCATGGGTGCCGAGGGTTCACCATAGGGCGTACGAATGATCTGACGCCGAATAACATTAAGATTGGCCAGTTGAGTGAGGCCGGTGCCGCCAATAATACCGAGCATGAAATTTCCTCTGTGATTTGCGCTGCGATTTGCCACCGCGATTTAACAGTGGAATTGTAACGTAAACTCAGGCAAACGCCTCCATTCGTGCGGGTCGGAAGCACTGTTTTGTGGCATACTTAGGCCCGATATGAGTACCCAACATTCACAGGCGCTGGCCCTCGCCCAGACCCATTACGAAAATTTCCCGGTCGCTTCCGCCCTGCTGCCCATGCGCCTGCGGCAACCGATCGGCATGATCTATTCATTTGCGCGGCAGGCGGATGATTTCGCCGATGAAGGCGACCTGCTACCGGAACAAAGACTGGCGCTACTGGATGGCTTTCGCGTGGAGCTCGACCGGATACGTGACAAGACCGGCCCTGAGACAGCGTTCTTTGTCAGCCTGCAAGACACCATCGACCAGCACCAGCTGCCGCTGCAGCCCTTCCGTGATCTGCTCGACGCCTTCAGCCAGGATGTGACCAAATCCCGTTACGCGGATTTTGGCGAAGTGATGGATTATTGCCGCCGTTCTGCCAACCCTATCGGCCGTTTGCTGCTGCATCTCTACGGCAAGGCGACGCCGCGCAACATCGGCATGTCGGACGCAATCTGTTCTGCACTGCAGATCATCAATTTCCTGCAGGATGTGGCCATCGATTACAAAAAAGACCGCATCTATTTCCCGCAGGACGAGATGCACAAGTACAAAATCGAGGAAAGCCAGATCGCCGAAGGCCGCACCGACGGCACCTGGGGACTGTTCATGGAATTCGAGATCAAGCGTGCCAGAAATCTCCTGCAGGCAGGTGCCCCGCTCGGGCTGGTGCTGCCCGGCCGCATCGGTCTGGAAATGCGCACCATCATTGCCGGCGGCGAACGCATCCTGCAAAAACTGCATAAATCACGCGGCGACATATTCAACCAGCGCCCTGTGCTCAAGCCATGGGATTGGGCCTATATGCTATTCAGAGCGGTATCCAAACGATGAGCCCACAGCAATATTGCCAGGAAAAAGCCGCCGCCAGCGGCTCCAGCTTCTATTACAGCTTTTTGTTTTTGCCCAAGGCCAGGCGCGAAGCCATCACTGCGCTCTATGCCTTTTGCCGCGAAGTTGATGATATCGCCGATGAATGCACCGATTTCCAGCTTGCCCGTACCAAGCTCAACTGGTGGCGCGGCGAAATCGACAATCTGTACAAGGGGCAGCCACAGCACCCGGTCACCAAGGCCCTAGCGCCGGCCGTAGCGGCTTACGACCTCAGTGCAGAGCATTTCCACGAGATCATCGACGGCATGGAGATGGACCTGGAATACAACCGCTATCAGGATTTCAAGCAGCTGCAGCTGTATTGCTACCGTGTCGCCAGTGTGGTCGGCCTGCTTTCTGCCGCCATTTTCGGCTACAGCAATCGCGATACCCTCAAATATGCGCACGACTTGGGCATGGCCTTCCAGCTGACCAATATCATCCGCGACGTCGGCGAGGATGCACGCCGCAACCGCATCTACCTGCCGCTGGATGAACTGGCGCGTTTCGGCGTGCTGGAGGAGGACATCCTGCAAGGACGCGAATCCGAACAGATTCAGCAACTGCTGGATTTTCAGACCGAACGGGCGGAAGGCTTTTACGACCGCGCACTCAATGCGCTGCCGCCAGAGGACCGCAAGCAGCAACGCACCGGTCTTATCATGACCGCCATTTACCGCACGCTGCTGCGCGAGATCAAGGCAGATGGCGCACAGAAAGTGCTCAATGCCAGAGTATCACTGACGCCTCTGCGCAAGCTCTGGCTGGCCTGGACCACCTGGATCCGGACCTGACCCGGATATTCAGCATAGCGGCTCCGAAATGGATGTAAAAGCACATGAATGCAAGGCTGGCTGGTTATCCGGCCGGAATCTCCCATGACCCATGTAGCTGTCATCGGCGGTGGCTGCGCCGGACTGGCGGCGGCGGCCAGACTGGCCGAACATCGTATCCCGGTCACCCTGTTTGAAGCCGGCCGCCAGCTCGGCGGCCGTGCGCGTGGCATTTCCTGGCAGGGTCACAGCCTGGACAATGGCCAGCACATTCTGCTTGGTGCCTACAGCGAGACCCTGAGCCTGCTCAAGTTGGCCGGTGTCGATCTGCAAACGGTATTCCAGCGCCTGCCCTTGCAACTCAACGTACAACCGGATTTTGAACTGCGCGCCTGCCCCGCACTGCCCGCACCGCTGCATATCCTTGCCGGGCTGCTACAGGCCGGCGGCCTGACATGGCAGGAACGCTGGAGCGCAGTGCGCTTCATGGTCTGGATGAAACTGAACAGCTTCAAGCTGAAGCAGGACGAATCTCTGGCCAGCCTGCTGGCACGGCAAAATCAGCCGGAAAAACTCACGCAATACCTGTGGGAACCGCTTTGTCTGGCGGCCCTGAACACCCCGCTGAACAAAGCCAGTGCGCAGGTATTTCTCAATGTTTTGCGCGACAGTTTTTCCCGGGCCAAGGCCGACAGCGATACGCTGCTGCCCAAACTGGATTTCACCGAACTGATGGCCGAACCGCTGGCGGGCTACATCAGTAAGCAAGGTGGGCAGGTCAAACGCATGCACAGTGTCGAAGATGTCCGGGACGAAGGCGCGGAATTCCAGCTGACAATAGCCGGAGCTACCGAATCCTTCAGTCATGTGATTCTGGCGGTTTCACCCTTCCGCCTGATGGATATTACGCAGCTGTTGCCCGCCCTGGCATCCGTCCATCAGACATGCGAGGCACTGCAGTATCAGCCGATCTGTACGGTATATCTGCAATATGCCGAACAACTCAGACTGGAGCAGCCGATGACCGGCCTGAGTGGCGGTCTGGGCCAGTGGGTGTTCGATCGCGGCCGGCTTTATGGACAACCCGGCTTGCTGGCCGTCGTTATCAGCGCAGAGGGTGCACATCAGCGTCTGACGCAGAATGCCCTGGCAGAGACCTTGAGCCGGGAACTGGCTGCCAGCTTCCCTGCCCTGTCACCCATGCTGAAAAATCCGCTATGGCACAAGGTGATTACGGAAAAACGCGCGACGTTTGCCTGCAGCGTGGGTCTGCAACGCCCACAGATGCGCACTGACATCCCCGATCTTTACCTTGCCGGCGACTATGTGGCGGGCGATTACCCGGCCACCATCGAGGGGGCTGCCCGAAGCGGCGCCGCAGCGGCACAGGCCATTATTCAAAGTTTTTAGACGAGAGATTTAAATGCCCTACACAGCATTCAAGAAACACACCACTACGGCTGCCGACAGCCTGAAAGACCGCGTAATTCTGGTCACCGGCGCCGGCCACGGACTAGGCCGCTCGGCAGCGCTGACCTTTGCACAGCACGGTGCCACGGTGATACTGGCTGGCCGCAAACAGAACAGGCTGGAAGCGGTCTACGACGAGATGCTGGCGGCCGGCTTACCGGAGCCGCTGATCTTTCCGCTGGATCTGGAAAAAGCCACGGAAGACGACTACAAGGCCATGGCCGAGGGCATCTATCAGCAACTGGGGCGACTGGACGGTATTTTGCACAACGCAGCGCATTTCGACCGGCTCGGCCCGCTGGATATCAATACTGTCAAGGAATTCGAACGCATGTTCAAGGTCAACGTCATCGCGCCTTTCGCATTGACCAAAGCCTGCCTGCCACTGCTTAAAATGTCGGAGGATGCTTCAGTCGTCTTTGTTTCCAGCTCTGCCGGTCATGAAGCAGCCGCCTACTGGGGCGCGCATGGCGTCAGCAAGAAAGCATTGGAGCACTTGATGCAAACCTGGTCACTGGAGTTGCAGCAGCATCCGCAGATCAGGCTGAATGCCGTGATTCCCGGCGCAATCCAGTCGCCGCAACGCAAGAAGAGCCATCCCGGTGAAGTACATGCGGAGCTGCCAAACGCAGACAGCCTGATGGAACATTATGTTTACCTGATGGGAGCGGACAGCAGGAATGAGCGCGGCCAGATATTCGGCCAGTAATTCAGTCAGGTAAACCCCCGGCTATGGCGGGGACTCAATCAGGTTTGACCGTTCCGGCGGTTATTAAAGGGCAACATTAAAATTCAGCAAGATTATCCCCTCCCCCTTGCAGGGGGAGGGCTAGGGAGGGGGTAGAAACCAGGCATGAACGCAGTCGAAATTTCCACCCCCATCCCAACCTTCCCCCTACAAGGAGGAAGGCGTAAAAAGCCCGCCGCCTTCTGGCGGCTCACGTTTTTATCGGCCCCTTCCACTCAAAACAATGTGCTTCAGCACATATATTTTGTGGGGAAGACCCTTGCGGTCTTGAGGGGCTCACCTAAATAAGCCCACGGCTTTATCAGGGGGCATTTAACTTAGATATTGCGCAGGTGATTCAGCGCCTGTTCCAGACGCTCCACCCCCAGCACCTCAAGCCCCTTAATCGCCTGTTTCGGCGCATTGGCCTTGGGTACGATGGCCTTGGTAAATCCCAGCTTGGCGGCTTCCTTCAGACGCTCCTGCCCACGTTGCACCGGCCGCACTTCTCCGGCCAGTCCAACTTCACCAAAAACAATAAGTTTGTTATCCAGTGGTTTGTTTTTTAAAGAAGAAACGATGGAACAAAGCACAGCCAAATCGACCGCTGGTTCACTGATCCTGACGCCGCCTACCGCATTGACGAAGACATCCTGATCGAAACAGGCGATGCCGGCATGGCGATGCAATACTGCCAGCAGCATCGCCAGCCTGTTCTGCTCGAGGCCGACACACAAACGCTTGGGGTTGGGCGCATGCGCTTCATCGACCAAAGCCTGCACTTCTACCAATAAAGGCCGTGTGCCCTCCTGCGTGACCGTGATACAGGAACCGGCGACCTGTTCCGCATGATGCGAAAGGAACAGCGCAGAAGGATTGCTGACTTCACGCAAGCCCTTTTCGGTCATGGCAAACACGCCCAGTTCATTCACTGCGCCGAAACGGTTCTTGAAAGCGCGAATCAGGCGGAAACTGGAGTTGGGATCGCCTTCAAAATACAGCACGGTATCGACGATATGCTCCAGCACACGCGGACCAGCCAGTGAACCTTCCTTGGTCACATGGCCGACCAGAATCACGGTAATGTCCAGCTGTTTGGCGGCGCGGGTGAGCTGTGCAGAGCACTCGCGCACCTGCGCGACCGAACCCGGAGCCGATTGCAAGGCTTCCGAATAAACCGTCTGAATCGAGTCGATGACAGCGATCTCCGGCTTGTGACTTTGCAAGGTCGCCAGAACCTTTTCCAGCTGGATCTCGGCCAGCAGGTCGATCGGGCTGGCATCCAGCCCCAGACGCTTGGCACGCATGGCGATCTGCTGGGCAGATTCCTCACCACTGACGTAGAGCGCCTTTCTCTGCGTGCCGACATGACACAGCGCCTGCAACAGCAAAGTGGATTTGCCGATACCCGGATCGCCCCCGATCAGCACCACGCCGCCCGGCACCAGCCCGCCGCCCAGTACGCGATCGAACTCGCTGATGCCGGAAGGTTGACGCGGGATTTCTGCCGCTTCGACATCGGCCAGTTTCTGCAAACCTGCGGTTTGCGCCAAAGCCGCATAGCGGTTAGCTGCCGGTGTTTCGGCGATGGTTTCCACCAGCGTGTTCCAGGCATTGCAACTGGGGCATTGCCCTTGCCACTTGGGCGATTGACCGCCACATTCAGTGCAGGTGTAGACCGTCTTTGCCTTAGCCATGCTTGAGCACCCTCACCGGCACACGCGATGACAGCGCGCACAGCAGCTCATAGCCGATGGTGCCGGCTTTCTCCGCCACCGTATCGACCGGCAACTGCGCACCCCAGAGCTCGACCGGGCTACCGACGCCTGAACCCGCAATATCGGTCAGATCGACGAACAGCATATCCATGGAGACCCGCCCGATGGTCTGAGTCAGTTGGCCAGCCACCATCACCGGCGTGCCATTCGGCGCGTGGCGCGGATAGCCGTCTGCATAGCCGCAGGCAACGATGCCGACACGGGTATTCCTGGCCGCCGTAAAGCGGTTGCCGTAGCCGACGCTCTCGCCGGGCTTGATGTCCTGAATGGCGATGATCTCACTGCTGAGCGTCATCGCCGGACGCAATTGATAGGTTTGTGCGGGAGTGCCGGCAACTGCACTGGCGCCATACAGCATGATGCCGGAACGGATCCAGCCGGCATGCGTTTCCGGGTGGCGGAATATGGCAGCCGAGTTGGCCAGTGAAACCGGGTAATTCATGCCCTGCGTTGCCTGACGGAATTGTTTCAGCGGTTGATCTACCCCCGGATGTTCATCCGCCGTTGCGAAGTGCGTCATCAGGGTAATCTGCGCCACATTGGGACAGGCTGCCAGCCGTGCAACGGCTTGCGCATAATGTTCGGGCCTGAAACCGAGCCGGTTCATGCCATTATTCATCTTGGCGAATATATCTATCGGCCGGTCAAGCACGGCATTTTCCAGCATGGCGATCTGCTCGTTGTGGTGCACGACGATGCTGATACCGGCACGAGCCACTTCCGGCAATTCATCCGCCTGAAACACACCTTCAAGCATGAGTATGGTCTGCTTGAAACCGGCATCCCGCAGAAAAATGGCTTCTTCCAAACCAAGAACGGCAAAACCTTCGGCTTCAGCCAGCCCCTGGGCAGCAGCCAGCAGGCCGTGACCGTAGCCATTGGCCTTGACCACCGCCATCACTTTGGATTGCGGTGCCAGTGATCTTACGATACTCAAGTTATGACGAAACGCGCCCTGGTCGATACTGGCGTAAATTGGACGCATAGGCTTAATAGGCGTCCGAGGACGTGAAGTTTTCGAAACGCGTGTGTTCACCGATAAAGGTAAGTCTGACCCGGCCGATCGGGCCGTTACGCTGCTTGGCGACGATAATCTCGGCAGTGCCCTTGTCGGGCGAATCCGGGTTATAGACCTGGTCACGGTAGATAAACAGAATCAGGTCGGCGTCCTGCTCGATCGCGCCGGACTCGCGCAGGTCGGACATCACCGGACGCTTGTCCGGCCTTTGCTCCAGACTTCGATTGAGCTGGGACAGCGCAATCACCGGCACATCCAGTTCCTTGGCCAGCGATTTGAGCGATCGGGAGATTTCGGAAATCTCGGTCGCACGATTTTCACTTTGCCGGCCCGTGGCGCCAGACATCAGCTGCAAGTAGTCGATGACGATCAGACCCAGTTTGCCGGTCTGACGATGCAGGCGTCTGGCGCGCGCACGCACGTCGAACGAGTTTAGGCCGGCACCCTCATCAATGAAGATCGGCGCTTCATTGAGGCGGCCGAGTGCGGTGGTCAACCTGACCCAGTCCTCATCTTCAAGCCGGCCGGTACGCATGCGGTGTTGGTCCAGACGCCCGACCGAACCGATCATACGGGTCGCCAGCTGGGTTGCACCCATTTCCATGGAAAACACCGCGACCGGTAATCCGGTATCAAGCGCGACGTTTTCGGCAATATTGAGCGAGAACGCGGTTTTACCCATGGAAGGCCGACCGGCGACGATGATCAGGTCTCCGGGCTGCAAGCCTGAAGTCATGGAATCCAGATCGGTGTAACCGGTAGGGATGCCGGTAACCTCACTCTGATTATCACGCTGAAACAGCTGGTCGATACGGTCTGCAACCTGCGGCAGCAATACCTTGATATCCAGGAAGCCCTCACTGCTGCGCTTACCGCCCTCGGCGATCTGGAAGATTCTGGACTCTGCTTCGTCCAGTAATTGTTGAGCATCACGCCCCTGAGGGCTATAGGCACTCTCGGCAATGCCGGAACCCACTTCCACCAGCTTGCGCATGATTGCCCGCTCGCGGACGATCTCTGCATAGCGGCGTATATTCGCAGCGCTGGGCGTGTTCTGTGCAAGAGCACCCAGATAGGCCAGGCCACCGACGGCAGACAACTCAGCCGCATTGTCCAGAGACTCGGCGACCGTGACGATATCTGCCGGTCTGTTATGTTCGATGAGTTTGGCGATATGTTCGAATATCAGCCTGTGGTCATGCCGGTAAAAATCACCGGAACTGAGAATATCAGCGATTTTATCCAGCGCTTCATTCTCAAGCAGCAAGCCGCCCAGAACCGATTGTTCGGCCTCGACGGAATGCGGGGGAAGTTTTAAAGATTCGAGTGTATCGTCAGCCATAGCGGTGAATTATAGCCCAATAAAAAAGGCTGCCTAAGCAGCCTTCTTTATTTATTTCTGCAGCGATACTTAAGCAGTTTCGCCTAGTACAGAAACGGTGATTTCCACAACCACATCGTGGTGCAGCGCGATGCTGACCGGATGATCGCCCACGGTCTTCAACGGACCTTCAGGCATGCGGATTTCGGATTTGCTGACTTCAAAACCTTGTGCGTTCAGCGCTTCAGCGATGTCACCATTGGTGACAGAACCGAACAGACGGCCGTCAACACCTGCCTTTTGAGTCACTTGCAGCATGTAGCCAGCCAGCTTTTCACCACGTGCTTTAGCAGCGTCCAGCAATGCAGCTTGTTGTTTTTCCAGCTCGACGCGACGCGCTTCGAACTCAGCCTTGTTGGCTTCAGTTGCGCGCTTGGCCTTGCCTTGTGGAATCAGGAAGTTACGGCCGTAACCATCCTTGACCTTGACCACATCACCCAGATTGCCGAGGTTGGCGACTTTTTCCAATAAGATAACTTGCATGATCGTCTCCTCTTAGTGCTTGTCAGTGTATGGAAGTAAGGCGAGGAAACGCGCACGCTTGACAGCTGCAGTCAGCTGACGTTGGTACTTGGCTTTAGTGCCAGTAATGCGTGCCGGGATGATCTTGCCATTCTCGGTGATGAAGTCCTTCAACAGATCCACATCCTTGTAATCGACTTCCTTGATGCCCTCTGCAGAAAAACGGCAGTAGCGGCGGCGTTTGAACATATCACGTGCCATGTTAGTAATCCTTTAAATAATCTCTAATGCATTTAAATGTAATACCAGTTGTGTGCTTTTCAGGCTTCGTTTTGCAATGAACCCGGCCAATTTAACCTGGCTGCTCAGCTGAATGTTTTGTGCCTGCCTAGCGATATCACCTATCGCGACTACAGCCATCTCACATTCCACTTTGCGCTTGATTCCTGCTTCCATCTGTTCTGAAGCATGGCGTACTGCAAAACTCAACAACGGCAAACCTGCTGGTGTGTAGCGAAGCGGCTCGACTTGCACGACTTCGCCACTCAACACTAGCTTATTCAATTAAGCTGAAGCTTCCTCTGCTGCCGGAGCTTTCTCGGCTGGAGCTTCTTTTGCTGCGTCCTTGCTCAGCACTGACTTCGACTTCTCTTCCTTCATCATCGGGGAAGGTTCAGTCACGGCAGTCTTGGTTGCCATGGTCAGGTGACGCAGAACAGCATCGTTGAATTTGAATGCCAGTTCAAGCTCATCCAGCACAGCCTGATTACATTCAATGTTCATGAGCACGTAATGTGCCTTGTGGATTTTCTGGATCGGGTAAGCCAGTTGACGACGGCCCCAGTCTTCAAGACGGTGCATGGTGCCACCGTTGGAAGTTACCAGAGTGCGATAACGCTCGATCATCGCCGGTACTTGTTCGCTTTGATCCGGGTGGACGATAAAGACCACTTCATAATGTCGCATACATTCTCCTTTTGGATTGGCAGGCTCTCATCTATGCGTGATGATGAGCCAAGGTTGAAAAGTCCGCGATTATATGCGATTTCTGCAGTAAAGACCAACATTTCCTTCATGATTCCGCACACGGGCTATCCGGCAAACCACTGTCGCGCCATATGGACGGTAAGAAAACCCAATATCGTCAGCAGTAATGACCCGAGCAAATGACTGAGGATGTGCGCGGAAGCCCAGCCGTACTGCGCGCGCGACAACAAATCCACAGCCTCGGCTGAGAATGTGGAGAAGGTGGTCAGACCGCCGAGAAAACCGGTCGTTATGAGCAGGCGCACTTCTGGCGAAATGCTGTGCTCTCCTGACAACACTGCCATGGCAACGCCGATCAGGTAGCCGCCAATCAGATTGACTGCCAGCGTTCCCAGCGGAATGGATGGATGCACGGCATTCAGCAGCATGCCCAACCCCCATCTGAGCCAGGCTCCCATCGCCGCACCCACCCCTACTGCAACAAAACCGCTGATTCCCATAACATCCCCTCGATTTGCCCGGCCCCGCTTGATTCACCCTTGGCACCTCAGTATCATGAGGTGCGGCCTTTAAAAAATTTAAAAGCGAAAGTAAAAATTGACCGTCAGGGTATCGGGCCGCATCCCTTACATACAACAATAACAGTCCAATAATCATCCTTATCAGTCGGGTATTTTATCAGTGCGTATCCTGTTCGTAACTTCCGAAGCCTACCCTCTCATTAAAACGGGCGGCCTCGCCGATGTCAGCGGCTCGCTGCCAGCCGCACTGCGAGGGCTTGATGCGGACATTCGCATTCTGCTCCCCGGTTATCCGCAAGTGCTGGATAAAGTCAGAAATCTGCAGCAGATTGCCCACTTCGACCATCTGCCGCTAATCAGTTCAGCCAATCTGCTGATCGGCAACATGCCTGACACCGATGTGCCGATCATGGTGATCGACTGCCCCGGCCTGTATCATCGAGCGGGCGGGCCTTACGCCGACGCCAGCGGGCGCGAATGGGAAGACAATGCACTGCGATTCGGCATACTCTCCCGTATTGCTGCCCTGCTTGCCTGTAGCGACAGCCCGGTTGCGGACTGGCGCCCCGATATCGTGCACTGCAACGACTGGCAAAGCGGACTAACTCCGGCCTACATGCACTACATGCCGAATGCTGCACCGGTAAAATCCATCATCAGCGTGCACAATCTTGCGTTTCAAGGCTGCTTTCCGGCGGAATGGGTCGAGCGCCTGTGGCTGCCGCCTGAAAGCTACCAGATACATGGCGTCGAGTATCATCATCAACTCTCTTTCCTCAAGGCCGGCCTCTATTACGCCGACTTCATCAGCACAGTCAGTCCGACCTATGCGCGTGAAATCCGCACCAGTGAATTCGGCTTTGGCATGGAAGGCCTGCTAGCCAGCCGCCAGCACGATTTGCAGGGCATCCTCAACGGCATCGATATCCAGGAATGGAATCCAGCCACCGACCCCTACCTTGCAAAGAACTACGACACCGATCAGCTGCAGGGCAAAAAACAGGTAAAAGCTGCCCTGCAGTCCCAGCTGGGACTCAAGGTATCAGCCGAAGCACCATTGCTTGGCGTCGTCAGCCGCCTCACGCACCAGAAGGGGCTGGACATGTTCCTCTCCATCGCAGAGCGCATGGCGCAAAGCGGTTGTCAGATTGCACTACTGGGCAGTGGCGAACGTTACATGGAGCTAGGCTACAGCCACCTGGCGCACACCTATCCTGAACAGGTCAGCGTCACAATCGGCTACAACGAGCCGCTCTCGCATCAGATCATGGCGGGGTCGGACATCTTCATCATGCCATCGCGATTCGAACCCTGCGGCCTCAATCAGATGTATGGCCTGCGCTACGGCACGCCCCCGGTCGTCACTCATACCGGCGGGCTGGCGGACTCGGTCACCGATACCCATGAGGAAACACTGCATCATGGTACCGCCAATGGCTTCATCATGCCGGCCACGGACGCGATTCAGTTGTTACTCACCACAGAAAGAGCACTGCACTATTATCGCAACGAAGCCATCTGGCCACAGATCCAGCGCAATGGCATGACGCTCGATCTCGGTTGGCGACACAGCGCTCAGGCTTATATGGAGCTTTACCAGAGGCTAGTGAAATAAATGCCGCCATTGCCGCAACCAACAAAAAGCCCGCATCGATAAAATGCGGGCTTTTTTAATATTACTGTCACGAAGGCAGGGTAAATTAACCTCGGCTTAAGTACGGATTCTGGCACGCTTAATGCTTATTCATAAGCGAGCTTTCTCCAAAGCTTTGCTTCTCCTCCCTTCGGGTGCGCTTGTCGCACCCTCTTTTTTTGCCCGTCTCCGCGCAAATCCCAAAGGCTAATCCAGCTTGATGAAATGCTCGCGATAGTACTTAAGTTCTTCAATTGATTCATAAATATCCGCCAGCGCCTCATGCTTGCTGGCTTTCTTGAAGCCGTTGTAGATAGCCGGCTTCCAGCGTCTGGACAGCTCCTTGAATACGCTGACATCGAGATTGCGGTAATGGAAATATGCCTCCAAATCAGGCATGTAGCGCGCCATAAAGCGGCGGTCCTGACAAATGGAGTTGCCGCACATGGGCGACTTGCCGGCCGGCACATGCGCCTTGAGGAATTCAAGCATCTGCGTGGTAGCGCCCGCTTCGTCCAGCGTAGAGGCCTTGACCTTCTCGATCAGACCGGAACGGCCGTGGGTTCCCTTGTTCCATGCATCCATGCCATCCAGTACCGCATCAGATTGGTGCACAACCAGCACCGGTGATTCGGCCAATACATTCAGCTCCGCATCTGTCACCACAGCGGCGACTTCCAGTATGCAATCGTTTTCAGGTGATAACCCGCTCATTTCCATATCCAGCCAGATCAGGTTGTCGTTATTCGATGCCATCATGATTTCCATTAAAATAGTGCGATAAGCCGCTATTGGTGAACCTTCCACCAGAGGAAGCTTCTATAATGCTATTAGTTTAACTGAAAAGCGTTCAATCATGGCTTCAACACTCACTACCGTATTCGTCGCCCTGCTCGTCATCACGACCCTGACCCGCGTCTGGCTGGGACGACGTCATGTCGATTACATCCAGTCACATCGTGATCAGGTACCTTCCGCCTTTGCCGGCAGCATCAGTCTGGATGCACACCAGAAAGCGGCAGACTACACCTCGGCCAAGACCCGCCTGGTCATTGCCGAGAGCATCGCACAGGCTGTTCTGCTTGCGCTGCTGACGGTTGGCGGCGGACTCATGCTGATCGACGAGGCATGGCGCGGCGTCATCACCGAAAGCGAGATTATCCGTGGCGCCGTGGTCATCCTCACCGCATTCGTCGTCAGCGCGCTGGTGGAATTGCCTTTCGACTATTACAAGACCTTTGTCGTTGACCAGAAATTCGGTTTCAACAAGATGACACCGACCATGTTCTTCAGCGACTTGGTCAAGCACAGCCTGGTAGGCGTGGTGCTGGGCGCTCCCATCCTGTTCGCTGCGTTGGCGCTGATGCAGAGTTCCGGCGACTACTGGTGGCTCTATCTGTGGGTGGTCTGGAGCGTATTCAATCTGTTGATGCTGGCCGTATATCCGACATTCATCGCGCCTTTGTTCAATAAATTCTCGCCGCTGACTGATGAACCGCTGAAAAAGCGCATCGAGGCACTGTTGACCAAATGCGGCTTCAAGTCACAGGGCCTGTTCGTCATGGATGGCTCGACCCGCAGCAGCCACGGCAATGCCTATTTCACCGGCTTCGGCTCCAGCAAGCGTGTAGTGTTCTTCGACACCCTGCTCGACCGTCTGGATGGCAACGAGATCGAGGCGGTACTGGCACATGAGCTCGGCCACTTCAAACACCATCATGTCATCAAGCGCATCGTGCTGATGTTCGTCGTCAGCTTCCTCGGCCTTGCCCTGCTCGGCTGGCTCAAGAATCAGGGCTGGTTCTATGAAGGCCTTGGCATCACCCAGCCGAGTGATTACATGGCCCTGCTGTTGTTCCTGCTGGCGAGTCCGGTCTTCCTGTTCCTGTTGCGCCCATTGCTGGCCAGTTATTCACGCAAGAACGAATTTGAAGCGGATGAATATGCAGCGAAGAATGCAGAGGCCAAGCATCTGGTCGAGGCTCTGGTAAAACTGTATCGCGACAACGCCTCGACACTGACGCCGGACCCGCTGCATTCCGCATTCTATGATTCGCATCCGCCAGCCAGTATCCGCATATCCAAACTGGCCAAATTCACCGGATAAATCGGGAGGAAACCTGCCATGTCGAGATTACTGCTGTCCTTCAGTCTGATGCTTTTCTCCTTCACGGCAAGTGCCGGGCCTTTTGCCGAAGGTGACTTCAATATCGGCAAAAGCATGGTCGAGAAGCAATGCATCGCCTGCCATGCCGAACGTTTCGGCGGTGACGGCTCCGCCATCTACACACGCGAGAATCGCCTGGTGAAAAGCTCACGCGGCCTGCTGGCGCAAATCCGCAACTGCAACACCATGCTCGACCTGAAATGGTTCGAGGATGAAGAACTGCATGTGGCGAATTACCTGAACAAGACCTACTACAAGTTTGAAGAATAATTGAGTACGACTCTGCAAGGCACCGTCACTGCCGCCTACGGCAAGCGCTACGGCGTAGAACTGGAGGATGGCCGGCAAATCAGCTGCGTGACGCGCGGCAAGAAAAACGACCTGGCCTGTGGCGATGTCGTGCAGGTCAAACTGACGGATAGCCACGAAGGCGTAGTCGAGAGTTTCAACCCACGGACAAGCCTGCTCTACCGTAGCAACGCCTACAAAACCAAGCTGCTGGCAGCCAACGTCACACAAATCGTCATCGTGCTGGCTACCCAGCCCAGCTTCTATGAAGCCCTGCTCAATCGCTGCCTGATCGCTGCCGAAGCCGCTGGCATAGGCGTGCTGATCGTGCTGAACAAATGCGACCTGGCCAAGAATGACGATGCCCTGCAAGCATTGAAGCTCTATCAGGGGCTGGGCTATCAGGTGCAGCCGCTCTCAGCCAAGCAAGACATCGCGCCGCTGAAGCAATGGCTCAAGGGTCATACCAGTGTACTGGTCGGGCAATCAGGCATGGGCAAATCGACCATCGTCAACGCGTTGCTGCCCGACCTGCAGGTAAGGACTCAGGAAGTGTCCACCGTACTCGACAGCGGCAAGCACACGACGACCGCCGCCCATCTTTACCATCTGGATGAATACAGCCATCTGATCGATTCGCCGGGCCTGCAGGAATTCGGGTTACACCATCTGAACATCGAACAACTGGAACAGGCTTTCGTCGAGTTCCGGCCGTATCTGGGCAAATGCCGCTTCAACAATTGCAAACATCTGAAAGAACCGGATTGTGCCGTAATTCAGGCAACCGAGTCTGGACAGATATCCCCGCTGAGGTTAGCCTGTTATCAGGATTTGTCAGGTGAAATTGGCTCATGAACACTGCACTGATATCACATCCGGACACCTTGTTGCATGTGATGGATGGTTCCCATCCGGAATCACCGGCACGCATTACGGCCATCCATAATGCGCTAAAAATTGCAGGGGTCGACCAGCAACTCAAGCATTACAAAGCACCTCAGGCCACTGACCAGCAACTCACGCGCGTCCACAGCAAAGCTTATGTCGAGCAGATCCGGCGCTTGTCGCCCAAGGCCGGCCTGGTCAGACTGGATGCAGACACGTCCATGGGTCCGATGTCATTATCAGCAGCGCTACATGCCAGCGGTGCCAATATCCTGGCGACGGATCTGGTCATGAGCGGCAAGGTGCAGAATGCCTTCTGTTGCATCCGTCCGCCCGGCCATCATGCGCACAAGGATCGTGCCGCCGGATTCTGCATCTTCAATCATGTCGCAGTGGGTGTTGCGCATGCACTGGAACAACACAAACTCGATCGCGTGGCTGTCATCGACTTCGATGTGCATCATGGCGATGGCACGGAGGATATCTTCAAGGACGATCCGCGCGTCATGCTCTGCTCCACCTTCCAGCACCCGTTCTATCCCGGAACCGGTGCCAACAGCAGGACGGATCATATGATCAATGTTCCGCTGAAGGCGGGCACCGACGGGCAGGGTTTCCGTCAGGCGGTGACAGCAGAATTCGCGCCGGCACTGGAACGCTTCAAACCGCAGTTCATTTTCATCTCGGCAGGTTTCGATGCCCACGCAGAAGACCCGCTGGCGCAACTGGGGCTGCTCAGGGAAGACTATGTCTGGATAACTGAATTCGTCATGAAAATCGCAGCCCGTCACGCGGGCGGCCGCATTGTATCCTCGCTCGAGGGCGGCTACCACCTGCCGGCACTGGCTGAGAGTGCTACCGCGCATATCCGGACGATGGCCGGCATCTAGCCCGGATATTTCATAAATTTCACGCGCCCTCGCTTGTCTATTGATTCCCCAGCACTTTTTCCTCAGTCGGGCGTATGAATAACTACACCGCTCCTTCATAAAAAGCACTGGAAAACCAACATCCTGCGCGATCATCACGCGAATTCATGAAACATCCGGGCTAGACCATCCACAGGACCGAGAGGACTCCGGCTTGCATCGCCCTCTTCCGGAGCTGCTGATATAATCTCTCACCATGCAAATCACCATACGCCTCGAGTTCGATGCCGGCCATCGCATCCCCTGTCACAAAAGCCAGTGCAGAAACCTGCACGGCCATCGTTATGCGATTGAGATCACCCTTTCCGGGGACATCATCCAACGGGAAGATACTTCGGACAACGGGATGGTAATGGATTTCTCCGACGTCAAAGCTATCGCACGGCGCGCCGTGGTCGACGTCTGGGATCATGCCTTTCTGGTCTACAAGAACGATAGCGTCGTTCTGAATTTTCTCAAAAGCCTGCCGGACCACAAGACGGTCATCATGAACAGCGTGCCGACTGCCGAGAACATGGCGGCCGAGGCGTTCCGCATCCTGAAATCGGAATATCACGACACCTACGGCAATCACCTGAAACTGGAACGTATACGGCTGTACGAAACGCCCAATAGCTGGGCCGATGCGCTAAGCTGAACTTTTCAGCCTCTATCACATAGCGACAGCATAAACGTCAGGCTAGCCAACCGGGCCATCTATCCGCGCCAAGCACAATTACCGGACTTCTCCAGCGCAGCAAGGTATTCCTCATGCGCAGCCAGTTCTTCAGCGTCAGCCTCAATCACCGGCAGCGACTTGCCTGACGCTGCAGCATTGAATTCCATGCCGGATTCAACATCATCCAGCAGATCTATCATCAGACTCTCCTGGCCGCGCGTCATCGCCATGTAGACGTCAGCCAGCAACTCTGCATCCAGCAAGGCGCCGTGCAGGGTACGCTTGGAGTTATCGATACCGAAATGACGACACAGCGCATCCAGATTGTTACGCTGCCCCGGACGGCTATCCTTGGCCATTTTCAGTGTGTCTATCACACTGTTGCAGACAGACTCGAGATCAGGCCTGTCAATTTTGCCCAATTCGGCATTGAGAAAACCCACGTCGAAAGGAGCATTGTGAATGATCAGTTCCGCATCGGCGACGAACTGCAGAAAATCATCGACAACATCGGAAAATCGCGGCTTATCCTGCAGAAACTCCAGCGTAATTCCATGTACTTCCTGCGCACCTTGGTCGATCTCGCGATCCGGGTTCAAGTAAACGTGGAAATGATTCTTGGTCAGCCGGCGATTGACAGCCTCGACCGCAGCAATTTCGATGATACGGTGCCCCTGCGAGGGTGACAGGCCGGTTGTTTCGGTATCCAGAAAAATCTGTCTCATAGTGCTTTCCTGTTATTGATTACCCTGTTATTGCTTGCCACTCATGAAAGGCTCTGCCCCTTTGTTCGCCAAGACATCGGCGCGCTCGTTACCGGCATGACCGGCATGCCCCTTGACCCAGACCCATTCGACATCATGCAACTGCACCAGTTTGTCCAGTTGCTTCCACAGGTCATCGTTCTTGACCGGCTTCTTGTCGCTGGTTTTCCAGCCCCGTTGCTTCCAGCCATGAATCCACTCCGTCATGCCCTTCTGCACGTAAACCGAATCCGTATAGATCCTGACCAGGCAGGCCCGCTTCAGCGCTTCCAATGCCTTGATCACTGCCATCATCTCCATGCGATTATTCGTCGTCAGGGGTTCGCCGCCGCATAACTCAGTCTCATGATCGCCATAGGCCAGCCATGCACCCCAGCCGCCAGGCCCCGGATTGCCCTTGCAGGCACCATCGGTATGTATCTCCACAATATCCTTGCTCACTTGCTTACTAATTACCTTTCTGTTTGTTGTGTCGTGTTGGTTGTACGCGCGTAGGCGCCACCACCAGGCTCTTCAAGCGGTTGGTATTGCGGCCGGGGCGGATCACCCGCATGCCGAGCACGCGTTTTCTGGCCACGATAAAATAGATACCACCTATCATCGGCCACCAGCGGTTTCCAATTCTATCCATGAACTGACAGCGCTTGAGCCAGATCGGATTGCTGAACGGCAACTTGTAACCCGCCATTTTCACTTCAATGATTTCAAAGTCCAGCAATTCAAGCCAGTCCCTGATTCTGGGCAAGGAAAAGAAAGTACCCCGCCAGGGATAGCCTTTGCGTCCGGCGGCCATGCGCTTCAAGCCCCAGGCACTGAACGGATTGAAACCACTGATGATAATGTGACCCTCAGGAACCAGCACCCGACCGGCATCACGCAAGGTCTGATGGGGATCATCGCTGAATTCCAGCATGTGTGGCAGCAGCAAAAGATCAATGCTGTTGGTCTGAAACGGCAGTTGCGTCGACTGACAACGGACTGCGCCATCGGCGACATCGGCTCTGAGCGAGAACGGCATGCGGGAGCACTGCAGCAGATTCATCTGCAACATGCCGAGCTGGACTGCATTGAAACCGAAGATATCGGCCACCGCCGCATCATACAGCGCCTGCTCTTTTAACTGCAGATAGGCACCGAGCGGCGATGCCAGCCAGGATTGCTGATCATGAAACAAGAGACAGCCCCATTTTATGGACGCGATGCGATGCGAAGACTGTTATATTTGATGCCATGTTAGAGATTCTACCAATCCCGGCATTCAAGGATAACTATATTTGGCTAATAAATGACGGCAGGCATGCTGTAGTCGTTGACCCCGGCGACGCCAGCCCGGTAATTCAGTTGCTGGAACAAAGCGGACTCACTCTTGAAGCCATCCTCATTACGCATCACTGCCATGACCATATCGATGGCGTCGTCGAGCTAATTTCAAAATACCCGGCACCAGTCCATGCCCCTGCCAAGGAATCTTACGATTTTCCGCATACCCCGGTAGCCGATGGAGACCTGGTAACAATCAACAAACCTGATATTAAATTCACCGTAATGGAAGTTCCGGGCCATACGCTGGGCCACGTCGCCTATTACTGCCAACCCCTGCTCTTTTGCGGCGACACTCTGTTCTCCTGCGGTTGTGGGCGCCTGCACGAAGGAACAGCCGTACAGATGTATCAATCCCTGCAGCGGCTGACTCAACTGCCGGCAGACACCCGGGTTTATTGCGCGCATGAGTACACGCTGAATAATCTGGCATTTGCCATGGAACTGGAACCGGACAACATGGCGCTGCACCAACGCCAGCAGGAAGTCGCCATGCTAAGGGCGGCAGATTTACCCAGCCTGCCGACGACCATAGAACTGGAACTGGCGACCAATCCCTTCCTGCGTTGCGGCAGCAACACTATTAAACAGTCACTAAAACTGGCGGAAAACACAGCGCCAGTGGAAATTTTCCGGATATTAAGGGAAATGAAAAATAATTATTAATCATTATGTTATGTTTACTTTCAAACAAAATACTTTTACTTGACGCTTGTGCACAAATTTCGTTACCATCTACCAGACTTTTTATTGATCGACTCTGCCACATGCCAGCCAAGCTGCTTCTGATATCAGCCATCTTTTCTCTTGTAGCCGCGCCAACCTTGGCGGCTACAGAATTTCATCCGGACGAATCGGCGATAGCCATCACCAATACACAGGAACAAGCCACCAATGCCGCAGGCATCGTGCTGGAATTCGAGCCCTTAATGCAATTCGAGGAAGAAGACATCTGGCAGCGCATCAAGGATGGGTTCCAGCTGACAGAGTTTGACTCCCCTCTGACACAGAAACATGAAACTTGGTACGCCACACGCCCGGACTATATGCAGCGCATGATCGCCCGCAGCGAGCGCTATCTGCATTTCATCGTCGAAGAGGTGGAAAAACGCAACATGCCCAGCGAGATCGCCTTGCTGCCAATGATCGAAAGCGGGTTCAATCCACAGGCGCTGTCACGCAGCCGTGCCGCCGGTATCTGGCAATTCATGCCGGTGACAGGCAAACATTTCGGGCTTGAACAGAACTGGTGGGCAGATCATCGCAAAAATGTCACGGCAGCCACACATGCCGCGCTGGACTATCTGCAAAAACTGCACCTGATGTTCGGCAGCTGGGATCTGGCTCTGGCCGCCTACAATGCTGGTGAAGGCACAGTCAGACGAGCGATGGAAAAAAACCGTGCACAAGGACTGCCGACGGACTACGCCAATCTGGCATTATCGGAAGAGACTAGGAACTACGTACCCAAATTACAGGCGATGAAAAATCTCATTAGTCAACCCGAACGCCATGGGCTGACGATCGACAGCATTCCCAATGAGCCCTACTTCACCAGAGTTTCCGCGCCACAGCAGATCGACACCGAACTAGCCGCCAGCCTGGCAGGCATCCCTCATGAGGAGTTCGTGGCTCTTAATCCCGAACACAACCGTCCCGTGATTACGGCCAAGGCTGGCAACAGCCATGAAATCCTCTTGCCGGTGGAAGCAGCAGACATCTTCATCAGCAACCTTTCGAGCTACGAGCAGCCCCTCGTCACTTGGCAGACCTATCACGCGAAACGTGGAGAGAAAGTCGACAGAATCGCGCAAAAATTCGGCATCAGCGCCGCTGAGTTCCGTAGCGTCAACAGCCTGTCGAAAAGCAAGGCATTAGCGGAAAACAGACTGGTCCTTGTTCCGGCCAAGCACACAAGCCGAGATCAGTCGTCCGTACTGGATAAAAACAGGATTGAATTGCTGAATGCCAGCCATCGTACGGAACTCAATGCAAAACAAATCATCAGACACGAGGTTGCTGCGAACGAAACGCTATACGCGATTGCCCTGCGCTATGGTGTCACCATCAAGCAGATCATGGAGAATAATCAGTTGAAAAACAGCCGCCTGAAGATCGGACAAGTACTGGCAATTCCAGCAGGCGGCAAGACCTCGATACAGAAGCAGGCAGCAAGCAAATATCGAAAAGCAGAGATCGAACATTCATAGCATTGGCGAACCCTTGAGTACACGAGATCCAGCAAACCTGTCGTCAGCAAAGCCCCGGCCTGTTCTTGCCGGAGTAGTCACAAACAACCGTTACTCAGCCTTCTAAATCAGTCCAGGTCAACATGCCGTTCAATCGTCTGTTCTATCTTGCACTCTTCAGTCTGCTTGCAGGCTGTGGTGAGCCACAACAGGCCTCCAACGTCGATTATGATCAAGTCTATCCAGCCGTCGGGGGCGGCAACATGATCAATGCCATGATAGGTGAGCCCAGCGGACTGATTCCCATGATAGCCGGCGAATCCGCTGCTTCCGCCATCGCCTCCAATATCTTTAACAGCCTGCTCAAATACGACAGGAATCTGGAACTGGAAGGTGAGCTAGCAGAGTCCTGGATGATTTCAGCCGATCACAGAACCATCACCTTCAAGCTCAAGCCTGATATGCAATGGGCCGACGGCCAGCCACTGACCAGTGCCGACGTCCTCTTTACCTGGCAGCTGGTGACCGACGAGAACACGCGCACGCCATACGGCTCCGACTACAAACTGGTCATCAAGGCCGAAACACCGGACGCACTGACTTTCCGTGTCAGCTATCAGGAGCCTTACGCGCCGGCCCTGGACACCTGGGCCGGCCTGCAGATACTGCCCAAACATCTGCTGGAAGGACAGGACATCAATACCACGACATTCGCCCGCAACCCTGTCGGCAGCCATTACTACAAACTCGGGCAATGGCGTAACGGCGAGCGCATTTCGCTGGTCAGAAACCCCCTTGCCACGCAGGGCGAAGCCAGAATCGAGCGTCTGGTGTCACGCTTTATCCCGGATGCGGCTTCCCAGTTCCTGGAGCTGATGGCCGACAACATCGACACCATGAATCTCAACCCGATCCAGTACGCCCGCATATTCCCTTCCAGACCCGATCTGACGGAAAAGATAGGTCTTTACAAGGAGTTGGGCAACAGCTACACCTATCTCGGTTTCAATCTGAAACGTAAACCTTTTGACGACATCCGCGTGCGTCAGGCCATCAATTATGCAATCAACAAACAGGAACTGATAGACGGCGTACTGCTTGGCCTCGGAGAACCGGTTTCATCGCCCTACAAGCCCGGCACGCGCTGGACCAACCCGGAGTTGCAGCCCTACCCCTATGACTCGCAGAAAGCCATCGCATTGCTGAAGGAAGCCGGCTATGCAGATCATGATGGCGACGGGATTCTGGACAAGGATGGCAAACCCCTGACTTTCGAGATGCTGACCAATCAGAACAAGCAGAGAGAGATGAGTGCAGTGCTGATTCAGCGCAGACTGAAGGAAATCGGCATCGATGCCAGAATCCGCGTACTCGAATGGGCCAGTTTCATAGGGCGTTTCATCAAGACCGGCGAGTTTGATGCCGTGGTACTGGGCTGGAGCCTATCGCTGGATCCTGACCAGTACAGCATCTGGCATTCTTCACAGCAAGCCCCGGGACAGTTCAATTTCATCGGTTACAGCAATCCGCAGGTGGACAGACTGCTGGAACAGGGCCGCCTGGAACTGGATATCGAAAAGCGTACGAAAATCTATCACGAGTTCGCCCGCCTCCTGCAGGAAGACAGCCCTGTCGTCTATCTGTATGCAGGCTACGGTCTGCCGGCCATCCACAAGCGCATCAAGGGCATTGATGACCCGGCCCCACCCGCCGGCATCGGTCATAATTCACATGAATGGTATATTCCGCAACCACTACGCCGTCTTGAGATAAGCGCTCAGTAACATCATGATCCGATACCTGTTAAACCGAATTTTCTGGATGGTTCCGCTGCTGATCGGCATCAGCCTGATTTCGTTCTTTATCATGCATCTGGCGCCGGGCGACATCACCGCCAGTGAAGCGAGCTTCGATCCCAGGGCCAGCGAAGAATCGCGACAGAAACTGCGTGAGCTCTACAACCTGGATAAACCTGTCATCGTGCAATACGGCTTGTGGCTGAAACGAATGGCGACGCTGGATTTCGGCACTTCCTTTGCCAGCCACCAACGTCCGGTGTTCTGGCAGACCACCGACGAACAAGGCAATGTGCGCAAAGGCATGATTCAGCAGGCCCTGCCCATCACACTGCTGATTAACGTTCTGAGTCTGGTTCTGATCATTGCCGTTGCACTGCCTCTAGGCGTGATCTCGGCATTGACGCGCAACCGGGCACCGGATCGGGCCATTACCCTCTTCGTCTTTATCGGCTTTGCCATACCCGGATTCTGGCTGGCGCTGATGCTGATGTACTGGACCGGCGTGGTCAATAACTGGTTACCGATTTCGGGCCTGCACAGCATCGGTTACGAGAACATGGGTGCAATAGCGCAGATATTCGATACGCTCAAACACCTTGTGCTACCTGTATTCATCTCCGGCCTCAGCGGGCTTGCCGGCATTTCGCTGTTTGTCCGCAACGGCATGCTGGATGTCCTGCATCAGGATTACATCACGACGGCGCGCGCCAAGGGCCTGAGCGAGAATACCGTAGTCTACGGCCACGCGCTGCGCAACGCGCTATTGCCATTGATCACCATTTTTGGCTTGTCGATTCCGGGCCTGATTGGCGGCTCGGTAATTGCCGAATCGATCTTTGCCATCCCCGGCATGGGAAAACTGTTCTATGATGCCGTGCTGATGCGCGATTTTCCGGTCATCATGGGCATCCTGACCATAGGTGCAGCACTGACGCTGATCGGCAACCTGCTGGCCGACCTTGCCTACGCCTGGGCTGACCCGCGTGTACGCCGGGGAGTCATGCAATGAGGCGCGCACTGTCCAATCCGATGGCCTTGGGCGGCTTCGTTATCATTGCCATCATCATGCTGCTCGCGGTTTCTGCTCCGCTGATCGTACCCTTCGACCCCGAAGCTATCGATGTCAAATCCATACTCTTGCCACCATCTTCCACACACTGGATGGGTACCGACGGGCTGGGGCGCGATGTCTTTTCACGCATGCTTTACGGTGCCCGCGTGTCACTGATGGTCGGCATTGTCGCTGTCGGCATCGCCACCCTGATCGGCATCGTACTGGGCTCCATTTCCGGCTATTACCGCGGCTGGGTCGATGTGTTCATCATGCGCCTGGTCGATGTCATGCTGTCGATCCCGACCTTCTTCCTGATCCTGGCCGTTATCGCCTTTCTCACACCATCGATCTGGAACATCATGATCGTCATCGGCCTCACATCCTGGATGGGCGTCACCAGACTGGTACGCGCCGAATTCCTCAGTCTGCGCAACCGCGAATTCGTCATGGCGTCCGAGACGCTGGGCGCACGCGATGGCCGGCTAATCTTCAGGCACCTGCTGCCCAACAGCCTGACACCCATCATTGTCAGCTCCGTCCTCGGTGTTGCCAGTGCCGTGCTGGTCGAATCCGGCCTCAGTTTCCTGGGGCTTGGTGTGCAAGCACCGCAGTCCTCATGGGGCAATATCCTGACGGATGGCAAGGAATATATCGAATTCGCCTGGTGGCTGTCGCTGTTCCCCGGCTTGGCGATTCTGATTACCGTGTTAGGGTATAATTTGCTTGGAGAAGGGCTGCGAGACGCTCTGGATCCGCGCAGCTCCAATTAACAGATTGAGCACTCACAAATACGCTGGATGCTCAGCCAGAACATACGCCTTATATTCAAGTATTCATACATAAAGAAGGAAAATCTCATGGGATTTCTAGCCGGAAAACGCGCACTTATCGTCGGCCTGCTCAGTAACCGCTCCATCGCTTACGGCATTGCCGAAGCCATGAAGCGTGAAGGTGCCGAACTTGCGTTCACCTACCAAACCGAAAAATTCCAGGACCGCGTTACCAAACTGGCGGCAGAATTCGATTCAAGTATCGTCCTGCCATGCGATGTAGCTGATGATGCCCAGATCGACGCCCTGTTCCCTGCGCTGACCAAACACTGGGATGGCTTCGACATCCTGATTCACTCCGTGGCCTTTGTGCCCAAGGTTGCGCTGGATGGCGATTACCTGGAGAGCGTCACACGCGAATATTTCCGCATCGCACACGATGTCAGCTCCTACAGTTTCTCGGCATTGGCGAAAGCTGCGCTGCCGATGATGGAAGGCCGCAATGGCAGCATGCTGACCATCAGCTATCTGGGTGCTGAACGCAGCCTGCCCAACTACAATGTCATGGGTCTGGCCAAGGCCAGTCTTGAGGCCAACGTGCGTTACATGGCGCAAAGCCTCGGACCCAAGGGCATCCGTGTCAATGCCGTATCCGCCGGCCCGATCAAGACGCTGGCAGCATCTGGCATCTCCGGCTTCGACAAGATCCTCGGATTCAACGAAAAACATGCGCCACTGCGCCGTAACGTCACGATCGAGGAAGTCGGCAATACCGCCGCTTTCCTTTCCAGTGACTTGGCCTCTGGCATCACGGCAGAAATCACCTATGTTGACGGCGGCATGAACACCACGGTTGCAGCAGTGGTTGATTAACAATCCTCAACAAAAAGGCCGCAGATGCGACCTGAAAAGAAACGGCGCATAACGATATGCGCCGTTTTTCCCACCTGTAATTGTAGCCCCGTCGGGTCGTCAAAGTACGTGCAGGCGACCAATAAGCTCAATCCTTTGAGTCTATTTGCAAATTTTAGAAAAATGAGCTTGCCCCTGTTTTTCGGATACCAAGCATAGCGCTTATGCTGCCAGTTTCTGCTGGGTCAGCCAAGCAGCATAATACTCTGCCGGACTGACATATCCCAACGTGGAGTGGCGGCGTCTCCGGT